>Ga0255781_10000157_pt1 | contig 51336 bp, 53 predicted proteins | sample 101ome_21_FD_179979 | JGI IMG/M metagenome (GOLD analysis project Ga0255781, IMG submission 179979) | Coastal salt marsh microbial communities from the Groves Creek Marsh, Skidaway Island, Georgia - 101413BT metaG (version 2) | ecosystem: Environmental > Aquatic > Marine > Intertidal zone >... | reverse complement strand
ACTGGATTGCCTTACCACCACTCGTTGTATACTGGTCACCGAATGGCATAGCGTTCATCTTCTGTCTCAACTGGTTGGTAAAGATTAGTAGAACTCTTTGTTTTGCTAGTAGATTGGTAATTTTTCTCATAGCCTTACTGAGAATAATTGCCTTATCTGTAGCATAACCATCCTTACCAAAGTCGGCTTCAATCTCTTTCTTGGTAGAAGCGGCAGCAACTGAATCAACCACGATTGTGACCAACTTATCCTTATCGGCTTTCCTGACCTTTTCAATAACATTGGTAATCATATCAAACACATCCTCAAGGGCATCTGCTTGAACATATACCATCTTAGTCATATCAAGACCAATGGAACGCCAGAACTCTTCGTTAGCCGAAGACTCTGTGTCAATCAAAATACCTACACCACCAGCCTTTTGTGTGCTGGCGATGGCATGAGCAGCGAGAAGACTTTTACCAGATTGTTCAAGACCCGTTAATTCTACAATCCTCCCCACCGGAAAACCACCATGTGGACGATTGCTGATAGCAAGGTCCAACATGGTGGCTCCAGAGGAAACCCAATCATCTAAATCAATTGGGGTATCTTCACCGCCGTCAAGAAAGTAGGCTACCTGACCATCAGTTTTCATCATTGAGTTAAGACTATCTGCAATAGTCTGTGCTAACTCATCACGGTCGGGTGTATCAACCTTTTTCTTTATTGGCATTTATTACTCTGCGAAGAGCGATTCAAACTCATCAACAGCACTCTTAACGGGAGCACTTGTCTGTTGAGGAGCAGCAGCAACAGGTGTGGTTACCTGTTGTGTTACACTCGTCTCAGGAGCATCAACCGCACCATCGGGGTCAAGGTATCTCTTGAGGAACGCACTGAGTTCTTCAAAGGAAGGTTCCTTATACAGAGAACGAAGGTCGGGCTGACTTGTGGTCCAATTCTCAACCAGACGAGCATCATCACTGAGAGGAGTCTGATTAGGCTTGGCCATTACCGAAGTCTTCGGGAAATTGGTGTCACTCTGTTCCTGTGGAATATAAGTGACGGTAATATCACGACCTGTCTCAATGTGAGTAATATCACCATAGTCAGGGTCAGCGATAATTTGTAGAAGCTCTTGGTAAACGGTCTTACCGAATGACCAGAAGCGGACACCTTCATCCTCTTCACCACGAACAACTACAGGAACAAAAGTACGGAGCTTAGGCATAAACTCGCGGGCTTGCTGATAAGACTCACGACTACCATCACCACGAAGGTTATCGGCGAATTCGGCAATCGGGTCACGATTACCATAAGTCATAGGACTTAGGTGAGTCTTGTTTCCAAGATAATGGAAGTAAAGCTCAGAGAACGGATTCTCCGGGCGGTCGGTGAGGGGAACGATACGAACAATCGTCTTTCCCGCCGAGGGTTTCCAGAATGCAGAGGAACGTTGTCCCTGTCCTTGGAAGGTATTGAGCTTAGCACGAAGTGCAGAAATGTCAAGAGCCATAGTTTTTCTCCTTATGGTTTAGGGTTTAATTTTTACTACTTCAGTAATATAACATCGTTTAGTATTTAAGTCAAGTCTTATTTTTTATTTGTTACAATTAGTAATTATCTTTATTTGCAGCGGCCAATGCCTTTACAGCATCACCAAGCCCTTTTACCTTATTACTTTCTTCATATTTTTGGCCAGGCAGTCTTACCATATAACGACCGTTTCCAATGGCTTTAACTGACCCATAATCACCACCCTCATCATCATATCCATCGACATCACCCGTTTCTGGGTCGTGTTGCCAACTGACATTACCTCCCCAATTATCACCAATCCCGTGTCTATTTAATGCATCTTCAACGGCTGGACCAGACATATTTGCCACCTTGAGTGCTCTATCAGCAGAAGTCTTTGCCATCATCTTTTGGTCAAAGTCGGGGTCGTCCCACCAATCACCCTTTTTATATTTGGGGTCATCGTATTTACTTTTTGGTTTATCTTTTTTAAGAGGAACAGCACGACCACCCTTTGTCATTGTAAATGCATCGGGTCCAGCTAAATTAGGTAAACGATCTGTTTTACTTTTTGGTTTATCTTTTTTAAGAGGAACAGCACGACCACCCTTTGTCATTGTAAATGCATCGGGTCCAGCTAAATTAGGTAAACGATCTGTTTTACTTTTTGGTTTAGCCTGTTGTTGTGGGTCTACAGCCACTAGTCGCCCACCATCGGTTTTATGTGTTATCTTACCTGTTCTTGGGTCAGCCCATCGGCCCCAACCCTTAGAGATAAGACCCATTTGTTTAGCTTGTTGAGCAGCTTCACCATCTTCGTCTAGTAGTTCACTTAGTAGTATCATTTTTTATTCCTCCAATGTTGTCGTCGTCTGTTCCAATTTTGTCATCTAGTCCATCGTGACTATCTAACCAACCGGCAACAGAGTTTAAGTAATCAGCACTCTTTGTAATCTTAGATTGGACCCACGCTTCTAATTCTGTGTGTCCGTGTTCTTTTACTTTCTTCATAATCATATGGGCGTTCTTGATAGATTGTTCTAATTCAGCCATAACCATTTCAATTTCGTGGTCTTTCTTTTCTTCTTTTTCTTCTTCAAAGACCATAAATGCTTTCTTTGAAATTAATGGTAACATTCTAATCATGACTATGCTCCTCAAATCTAATTTTCAATTCCTGAAGTTGTAATTCCAAATCGTGTATTTGGTCTTCCTTTTCATTTAATACTTGTATCTTTTTGTCCAACCTTTGTGATATGACCTCTAGTTCTTCTTTAGTAGCCATATGTTCTTCTTCTTCAACCAGCAATGTAATGGTATTTTCTACAACATTGAATCGTTGTTGGATTTGACCAAGACTAAACACAGCACCACCGATAGCGATGACCGCTACCAAGACCTGTTTTAGTGGTATATTAGAATCCAGAAACGCCATTACTTCACCAGACATACTACAAATGTATAATTTCGTTTATCTGCGTATGTATCTTTTTTAATTTTCCATAGGCAGTAACCAAGATTACATTCTCTAACTCTGACCATTCTACGACAAACTTCTTGTCAAGAATGCCATTGTTCTTTTCCATAATCAATTTGTTTAATGCATTTATAGTATAAATAGTATTTGATTGCTTCTTTCTGTGAACAGAGATTGTTGACTCCAAGATGTCATTTAAATCTGCGTTGACCACATTGTAGGTCAAGATTAATTGTGTTGGGTCTTCAACATTTTCCAGAACAAATATCTTATCAAACACTACTTCATATTTATCTAATATTTTTTTACAAGTCTCTTCTAATTCATCCGACTTACAGAATGTAGACAATAATTGTGTTCTCATATTGATGCTCGTGTAAAATATACATCAATAAATAGGTTTCATAAAATCAAAAGTTAAAATTATGACCTACTTTGGCGGTATATGGAAACAAAAGTTTATCCTTTAACACATCTCTAGTAAACTCAACCTCGTCTGGTGTAATTTCAAACACCATAGAGTCATATGTGTATAGAATCGGCGTAACTCCATTGACTATGAGACTATGTAGTTGTTTAGCATTGGTTTCTGTCTCTAATGCCTGAATATAATAGTTGAAGACCTTGTTTTTACTTGGATTGTCCACCACGATTTCATTATCATAGTCGGTCACCAGATATCCACAAGATTGATATTGTGCCCAGAGGTTTTCCTGAAACTTTTGGATTTCTTGGAACAATTGTAGACTCTTAACATTCTCATCCATCTCATAACCATACAGATTTCTAAATGTTATCTTTTTAGCCTCATCATATTCCACATCATTCAATGTATCTTTGTTAAAATACATCTTACCCAACCATTCATGAGCGTTTTTGGGTATTTCTATTCCCAACTTCTCACAAATCAAGAACAAATGGTAGCTGTTAAAGTCAATGTTGACCAATAGTTTGTCGCTCTGGAAAATGTCACGGGAACCATCGGTCTTATTCAATGCAGCATAGTTGATTCCACCATGAGTATTGCTTGGGCGACCAGTTTTTGTGTATATATTATAGGATGTATATACTCTGTTCTCCTGTATCAAATACCTCTTGTCTTGTCCGTAGTGGTTAAGGAAAAGTTCGTCATTTACAGGGACGCCTAGACGTTCTATGGACGAAAATACGGAGGGTATGAGGTGGTGATACATCGTTTTGTATCGGTCGGTCATACCCTTCTTTGGCTTTAGTTGACTACCGATTTCTTGCATACTTTCTAGGTGAGAATATAGGGGAATAATTCTGTTTACATTCTTGACCACGGGTAGTTTTGTATGGTAGAAATGACTGAGCTTACTAACCTCTGGTGTATCATTAAAGTATAACAAGTCTACGTTGTTATTGACCACGATACCTAGATTGACCAACTCTTTGATGTTGGTTGTATATGCGTTATTGATGACCAAGCCTTCTGTGGATTGGGTGGGATAGTCGGGGTGGTCAAACGACGAAAAAAACTCACCATCTGTAGTTTTGATATACATACAAGACAATGAGTTGTTGCACGAATGTTGTTTGTGGTCAGTCAACACATACAGAACAATCTTTTGTTGGCCGTTCTTTAGGATTGTTTGTAGGTTTTCACCAGAGATATATTGCATTACTCCCCAACATAGAATTGGTCGTATTTTCTTAGGTAGCTTTTTAGTGCAGGAATCTTTCTACTATAAAACATAACACTAGCTTTGTTCTGTGTCAAGACGCCGGGAATGGTGATGGGTTCTTTTTCATTTGGGTTAGTCATATAGACTTCTATGATTGTATCTTCTTTTTTACCAACAATGAGCCATTTTAAATATGTGTTAACAATATATTGGTTACCCATATGTTTTTCGTATTCTCTTAAGTTAACCTCATACACCATAGTATTTATTTGGTTTGCTTTAGATACAAAATAACGATACATATATTTTCTGTTCTTATCACGATTGGTGACCACGGGTGTCGTTGGTTTTATGTTTACTAAGAATGACATTATACACTTCCTCGTCCGTATGCTCGGGGTGATTCTGGGTTCCTAACTTCCCTAACTGCTCTTGGATAATTCTTTTCCAATGTAGTAGCTATCATAATACCATCTATCTCAGTAATCCACCCATCAGAATTAATTGTATGTTTATATCCGATCAACATAAATACATTGTTTTCATCATATGGGTCAGGTAACATATTTCTAACCGTAAACATATCACCAAATCTAAACCCATCAAGTCCCACTAATTTAATAGTAACCTTAGCACTTGTAGGAATTGTATTTAACATTCCTTGATTTATTGCTTCGGCTTTCATAACTTCGGGAGCATACTCTTTGTATGCAGTTATTAATTTGAAATTTTCTCCTTCTGATTGAATCACTTGTCGAGCGCGTTGTATTGCTTCTGATTCCATCCAACCTTGTTCTGTAAACCATCTAACCAAACGGTCGAATAAACCCACATCACTTTCACTTAAGACTTTGACCTTAAAAAAATCATCTGTTCCATCGTCACATTGACCTTCACCAGATGATGCTCCAGAACCTATCAATGGGGTTATTAGTGGGTTATCTTCATCATCTGTAAGATATCCATTTCTAAATAATTGATATGTAGACGCATCACCAACAATGTTTCTAGTATTATCTCTAAAAGTATCGGCAATAACTGTGCTAGCCACACTTTGGGGCAAAGAAAAATCAAAATTATAGGATAACGCTTCCGATATATCATTTTCAAAAAATGTATATAAATCTACAATTTCATCTTTTTTAGGATAATTGTTTGCGTCATAAATTGTAAACACGGATATATCTTCTCCCGGCAAGACAATAGAAAGCGTACTACCATCTGAAAATTGTTCAGAAAAATTAATTTGACCCGAATTAAAAGTATAATATCTCAATTTTAAATCATATATCCCCGAAGTTGCACTATTTATTTTATTCAAAATTTTAATCAAAGCTTCTGAAACAGAATTAGAATTTAAAAAACTATTCCTTATTAAATTATAATTTATAAAAATACCATCAAATGTTTTATTTTCACCATACCTAGAACGACCAGAAATATAATTTGATGTCTTAAAAAAAATATCTTTTACTTCAGCATTACTTAAATCAAATTTATTTTCATAACCCTTAATTATTCTATCCCACAGAGAGGACTGTGTAAAATTATCATATAAGTTTTCATTATTAATAAGAACGTCCTTCAATCTAATACTTCTTAACGTAGGAATATATCTTGGGGGTTCAAAATTAGCCACTGTGTTAAAAGTATCATTTTCATTTCCATGCATTTCTTTCATAGTATTATAAAAATCATTATTTACGGATGTATTAATTCTAGTTTGAGTGGAGATATCCGCCTGTTCAACGCGGCGGCGGCGCTCTACGCGCTCACCGCGATTGTCTGTTGCGGTGCCCGTTACAAACTGAGTAAGACTCGAAATTTGAGCACCAGTTCTAAATAATATATCAGCTTGACCATCACAATTTTCTGAATTTTTGACTGTATCAAACAAAATTATAGGCAATATTTTATTCAAAAAATAAATAAAATTAATATACGATTCATCCGACAAGGGTACCGTGCCGGAGGCCTTGACTGCCTCAAAGTTGCCGGGACCGGAGGCGTCGGCGCTCGCCGCGGCACTCGCGCTGCTACTCTCACGACGATCAGCGATCTGAGCGTATGCAGCAACCTCACCCATATTTATAAAATGTATATGATTTTCGTTATTATGATTAGGAAGCGCAGTGTTATCTCCCTCAAAATTTTGACCAGTATCTCTTAGTATATACTGAAACACCCTATCATATTTTTCATCGTAATCTAGGTCATCCATTTCACCAAAATTAGCACGAATAGAATTTGATAAGTTTGCCTTCTCCCCAAAACTTAGAAAGGTGTCTTCTGGTGGTAGTGCAAACATATATTCTAAAGCATTAATTAACTCAATGCTAGCTTCATATTCATTGTTTTCATTCAATGATGTTTTGAAATTACTGACCAACCCCACAACAGCGCCAGACTCTCTATTAGCTACAAGTTTAGCAGTTTGATATAAATCTTGTTCAAAAGAATTAATTGTTGGACTGTCTAAATCTTTAAAAAATTTTAAATCACGTAAAAGGTTTACCGTATTATCTGCATCTGATTTAGTTTTGATATCATCATAGTTTGTTCTTAAATGACCATATTCAAGCAAAATGGGTGTGCCGGGACGCATAAATGTTTGATATAGAAAATCATATTGTTCTTTGCCATAAAATTTAAAATTGACCTGAGCTTTGAATACCAATCCGCCCTTGGATTGAGTAGATATAGAAACATCGGTTACGCCGGGAGAGGGTAGATTTACTTTTGATGGGATAAATACAGTTGAGGGACGGTTTCGGTCCACATAGGTAGTTCCAATTGCACTACCCTTTCCAGATATATTAGTCAAACTGTCCAAAGAAGATTCTCTGTAATCAGATAACCCAATGGTTAATCCGCGTATGGTATTACCATACAAAGTTCCTTGAACAAGAGAAGTGACCCTAACTACCGGAGAAAATACATCCTGTCTACCTTTATGAGTTCTTCTGTATTCAAGTTCTTGTTTAATATGAGGTCTAAAACTTTCTCTAAATAAAGGCATTATTAAATCCTTGGAATACGTATAACTTCATTTGGTTTAGGGTATAAAGTTCCCTTTACATAATTGTTTGCTTGTGCTATAACATACCACAATGTACTATCACCATAAAATTTATATGCAATATTATCGAATCGTTCACCCAACTGTGGTGTGTATAATTCTATTGTGGGGGTGTCTGATGGAATAGAATCTGGAAGGGATATTCTATATACCCTACCCCTTCCATTAACTTTTTTTGTGAATTGTTCTTTGAATCTATCCATTTGTATTTCCTAGACGCCTAGAGTAATGTTGGTATCTTTATATATGTCAAAACTAAATGTGTCATAGCTTTTCTTATCCAGTAATCTTAATTGCATATTACACTTGACCGACATTGGAATTTGTTCGTCAATGTCCCACGATACGTCCTCTTCTATTCTATGAGTTAATGATTGTAAGATACATGGTTGAACAGTATAAAGTTTTCCAATGGTAACCTTGAATATACTTGGGGTTTGATAGTTTGTACCACGGGACACTTTAGGATATGCAAAAGAAGTTAATAGAGACATTCTGTCTAGTATTCTTTTAATTTCATCTTTACTGAATGCCTGTATTGTTAACTCAAAACTTAAATCTCTAGTAACTTTATTGTATGTATAGAATGTTTCGTATCGACCAATATATTTGTTTTCATTATATGTTGGTGTAATTGATTCGTTTATATCTTTGATGAACGCTCTAAATCTAACATCATAATTTCGTATAAATCTAGTTCCTGTATCTGTATTAGGGTCTGGTACCGGACCAGATAAGTTATGAAAAATAACATCAATACTATCTACATCCTGACCTCTTGGTATGTCCGTTTTTAAAATAGTTGGAGCCGTCATTGGGTCTTTATAATAACGAGTTCTTGCATTAAAGGTTCCATCTGAAAAGGAGCCCGTTCCTAGAAATGGAATGTTTAAACCTTGTTCTTCTCTACTTGATGCTAGATAGTTACTTACTTCTGTTGCATATTTTTCATTTTTATCTATCCATTCGTCTAATTTTGTTTGATATGAAATGTCACTAACAGTATCTTCATCTTTTATGGGAGGTGGTGACTCATTGAAATCATATACATATCTGTTGGCCAATCCTATTCTAATAGATCTATTATCACTTAATATAATTGAACTAAACTGTCTACCTAGATCTATCGTGATGCCCGGAGATTCTATAACTCTCTGTTGTGAATTACTTCTAAAATATAGCCCGGCAATTTCTCTTTGTTTTCCAGTAGAAACAATTGTATTGTTAAGAGTAATCTCTTGACGGAAGCCGGGAGTGGTAATTTTATTATCTCTCCAACTATATAAGATAGAAGCCGCCTCGTTGTTAGAATAATATTGGTCTGTGTAGGACCACAAATGATTTCCAGTAAATCCAATTTTATCTACCAATTCATTATAATGGGTTGCTACAAGATTTTCTGTATCTGCTTCTGGTCTTCCTCCAGTTGGGTTTTTAAATTGTGCGGAAAATCCTGAACCAATTTGTCTAAAACTAGCAATAACATTATTTTGTAATCTACGACCAATTCCATCCAACGAAATAGCAGTTGGTTGATTGGTTATATTTAATATACCACCCTTACCACTATATCTCGCGACGGCGCGAGTTTTAGATTCATCTACCGTTTCTTTTTGTAATCTAGCATATCGTTCTGGGTCAGATGTGCCACCAAACAAAGATTGTATTGTTTGTTTAACATCAACGTGTCTTGGCATATGAACAAATGGAACAGAATGTATTTGAACATTAAGTGGGTTATACAATCTGGTTTGTGCAAATGTATTACCTGTTTGTAAGAATTGTTGTTTCCCAAGAAAGACCACACCCTTAGCTGATTTACTAAATTGAAACATTCTGTTGAAGTCTCTTCTTGCACTTAAAGATACTGGATTTGATTGGTCCTCAAAGAATGTATTGTTCATTGGTTCTGCATTATCCAATGTAGTATAACGGTATGGTTGTGTATCGTCATCTTCTTTATAAGGATACTTTACATAATTGTACAGTTCCGATTCCCTTTCTAAGAATAAATCTTTAAGTTCTGGCATTAGTAATTCCTAATAGCATTTTGTTGTTGTGATTCCATAGCCTTATCAAAACCTGTTATGTTTATTTCTCTTGGAGCAAGACTACGTTCCTGTAACATAATTAGTTTATCTAGTCTTGTTTCTAAACTTCTATAATCGGCCTGTTGGGAAGATATTTCTCCTTTACCATATAGTTCTGTTCCTGCGACCAAGGTGTCTCTATTATTTAATGCAATATTTCCTGTTGGAGTGACCAAGGTTCTTTCGCCGTAGCCGGGTTTAGATACGATGTCGTCTCCTCTCGTCGTGGCCGCGAGAGCGGCTGCAGCGCCACCAGCGGCGCCAAGTATCGCACCACCCGAGCTAGCTCCTACCGCGGCCCCCGCGGCTGCCAATCCGCCTTTTATACCAGAACCGCCAATAACAGCACCAACTATAGCTCCACCCACTGCGCCTAATGTAACTATAATACCTTTCAGTAACAAATTACGGTTACCATCCAAATCCATTTGAGCGTCAAAATTAATGTCTTCATTGGCAAGGATACGGTCAATTTGGTCTTCGGTAAACCCTGTGGCTTGTTCTAGATTTTCCAGAGCGGCTCTATTTAATTCTGAAGCGGAAGTTATACCAGCTCCCTGTAAATCCTCACGAACAATATTAATTAAATCATTTGTAGAACCAGTTAGAGCAACACTGAATAGTTCAGAGAAATCTGTTGCAAAACCGGGAATCAATGCTCTGGTCTGTGCAAAACTTTCTACAGTTCCTTCAAAATTAGTAGCAAAACCAGTGAGAGTTTGTTCCATTTTACCAAACTCTAAACCAAGTCGTTTAGCATTTGCAATACCTTCTACGATAAACTCATTGAATTTATCACCGGCACGAGCAACTGCTCCCATATTTTTATTGATTTCTTCGGCAGCTACACCACTGACAATACCCTGTTCTCTAAATGCATCTAATGCATCTGACGCAGATAATGCGTTAGACTGTAATGTTCTTTCCAAACCGACCAGTTGTTGAGCGGTCAATCCATAACTTTGAGCTACTTTGGTTAGGTCTAACGCAGAACCAGATGTTGATAGTCTACCAAATTCTTGAGCCAAAGCGCCTTGAGTTTCTAAAATACGTTGACTACTAACTGTAAAGCCTGTTAATAATGAATTTATAAATGCGGCGATTCTTTCTTCAAAAGCTTTACCTACGGACACACCACCAAGTTGTTGTGATATCTGAACTAAAGCATCTCTAAATCTGCTTAGTGCACCAACTACAAGGCCGATTGTAGTTATTACTAATCCCAAACCTTTCACAAACGTTTGTGTCCTGTCTATTTTATCTCTTTCAGATATTTCTAGGTCTTTTTGAGTTTCTAAATACTCTTTTTGACGTTCATTTGCCTGACGAACAATATTTTCTCTGTCACCTTCACGTTGAGCAATTGCCATTTCAAAATCTCTCTCAATATTACCCGGAAGCCCATACCTTGACTGTTGTTGTGATTCAGCTAAACGTTCTTTTTGTACTCTAATCTCTTCGTCTAATTCACTAACAATACCCTGTTCGCGGGGAGTAAATTGACCAAGATTTTTATACATCTGTGCATCAAACTTAGGAAATTCTTCTTTTATTAATTGTTTATTTTTTTCTGGGTCTTTTAATAGTTCATCAAGTCTTTCTGACACTTGTTTGGGGCGGCCCGCAATTCTTTCACTTAATATGGGCTCACCCCCTGTTGCTGCAGCTTTAAGACCTTCTGTTATTCCCTGTCGTACAGCCGTTTTTATGAGCATTTGTACACGTTGGGCCGGAAGACTGAAGAATGCACGTAGTCCTGTACCACCCACACCAACACGGGTATTTAAATTATCTCGACCACCGAGGGCGCCAAGTTGTTCGGCAGCTTGTTGATTTTTCATAGTTCTAGTGAGACTATTTATCGCACTAGTTAATGACTTCAACTCGTCTTCGTTCATTATCTTCTCGCGGCTTTATCCATTTCCTGTTTTCGTTTTTCGGAAATGTCGTTTACAATCGTAACATAATAATTTCTTAGACTGACCGGCATTTCATACCAATCTCTTAATGTAAACCCATCTACATTCATGGTCAGATTGACCATCATTTCGTGTAGATACTTTTTATAGTTCTGCGTCAGGCCATAGAAAGTTAATCCCGATCGGGACACCTCCCGTGATGACATGACCACAATTTGTGCATTCTGTTTCAAGTGACATATCAACGGATGGATTGATATTATCAAATTCTTTTCTAATAAATTTTGCATCTCTGATAACCAGATTATCCACCATGTTAGATAATTCATTTTTATCGGTGACACCATTTATTGAAACTATAATCTTTTTTAATCTTGAGGTGACCATAGATGAAGTTCCTAGTTTGGATTCCACAGCCTTTACATCTTTCTCAAGTTGCATTTCTTCTTTTCTTGTTAATGTCTTAACCACGACATCTAAACCACTTGGTGTACTGAAACTATAATGGCCCTCACTGTTTGTATCTACAACCTCCTCTGGAATTTGCAATGTTGACAAATCTATATTATGGTCGATTTTTGTATCACATTTACCACAACTGATTTCTACTGGGTATTCTTTGCCATAAGCAAGAACTCTTGATGCCAGTAATACGGCATTTAAGTCACCAGTAGATAAGTCTTTTGCTTTGATTCCTTCGTGAATGACCAAACTATCCATTAGAACATCAACAACTGTTCCCTTTGTAATAAGATTGGTATTTGTCAAAATGTCTTCTTCTTTAGCTGTCATATACTTGACATCTAACTTACCACCATTTTCCCGTAGAGGGTGTCCTTCAGGATAAATCTTTCCCTGACTTGGTAATTGGATAACCTCCGTTGGATACATAAACTCTGTCATAACTTTTTCCTTATATTAAATGTAACATTTATAAATAGTTTACTCTAAATATTTTTCCCTAGTGAGGCGTTGCACGAACTCCTTGAATACTGATTTGGAGTTTTCTGGATTGATGACCTCACCATCTACAATCTCAGAAGCAATCTTCATCTTGTCGTTGATGAGTTCTGCCATATATTCATCTATACTATCTTCAACCGTCATATAATAGATTTGGACCTTAGCGTCCTGACCAATTCTATGCACACGGTCTTCTGCTTGTTCGTGGTTAGCAGGCACCCAATCTCTGTCTAGGAATATCACGGTATCAATAACGTGTTGTAATCCGTCAATACCCATACCAGCTGCTTTAAGACTGAACAACCCAACCTTTGCTTCTTCACTGACCAACTTGTCAATACTTTCCTGTCGTTCTTCTTTTTTCATTGACCCGTGTAAGAGTGCGGCATCGTGACCATAATGTTCTGCTAGTCGTTTGAGTGGTTCTACAAAACAACAGAAGATAAGAATGGGTCTGTCGTTGTCCAGATACTCATCTATGATTTCGTGGAGACGAGGCATCTTTTGGTCAATCAAGAACGATTGGATTTTAGGCATTGTGCCTACGGTTGGTTTGCCACTGAACTTCCATTGGTTAAACAACTCGTCTAACATTTTTAGATACTCTCTACGTTCTTCGGTAGACATCTCAATGTATAAATCGTTTCGTTGTTTATCTGGAAGTTCTTTTAACACATCTGTCTTTTTACGACGAATGGTTAAGTCTTTTGTGCGTTCGTGTAGTTCTCTTAGATTTCTGACCGGAACTCCTTTCCACCCACCATATCGTTCTGTGAAGTGATAGAAGTTGCTGAACCTGTTCTTGTCTAAGATATGGAGTAGGGTGAACGCCTCAATAGGGCGTGACATTACGGGTGTTCCTGTCAAGAACACAATGTGGTCAGTCTTGATGCCGGGATACTTTCTGCGTTCTTTGTATGAACCAAGTAATGACTTAAACCTAATTGTGTTTCTGTTCTTTAGGAATGTTGCTTCATCACAGACCAACATATCAAAGTCCATCTTACGTAATACATCGTGGACTTTTCTTACAGCATCATAGTTGATAATATGGAATTGGTTTTCTAAATCACCATCTACATTTTTACTTGTCCAGACGGTGCTATTTAATCCAGTAAACTTCTTGACTTCTTTTCTCCAGTTGATGACCACGGACAATGGTGCGACCACCAATGTCTTTAGGTTCATCACTTTGGCGTATGCGATGGCTTGGACTGTCTTACCCAATCCCGGCTGGTCTGCGATTAATGCTCTACCTTTAGTATGATATAGGAACTCAACGCCGACTTTCTGGTATGGAAACAAGTCTAACTTGAGCCCTTCTATCTTAAAGTCGGTATCTTCTTTTTCTCTTACTTCTCTTCTAACCTGTTGTTCCTCAAGTATCTCTTTGTAGAGACGCTTAATTTTTGGAGTGACTTTAACCTCGTAGGTTTTAATAATCTCAATAACCTTGGGTAACTGAACTAATGGAAACTCCCATTGTTTTTCTTTGTCATTCCATTTACGACCATCAATGGTAGATTTAAATCTTGCAATAAGAGACTTGTCGTATGGCATATTAATCTTTGCCATCTCTTTATCCAACTCACTTATCTCAATTACCTTTTTGTGCTGAACATATGTGTTCTCCGTGGTCTTGACCCGTGGTAATTTGAGATGACCGATATCTTGGTTTTGCAATGCTAGAGTAACCGCTTCCCTCCAGATAGGAGAAAAGTCGGCTTTATCTCTAATCCAATATGCGTAGTCTGGACTTTCTCTTAGTATGTGCGCAAGAGTATACCCTTTAAATTTACCAAAGGGAAAGACCACGGATTCGGCTGAATCGTGGGGCACTTTACTCTGCTGGTTGTTCTACTCTAACGAAACGTAAACCTTCAATGTCTAGTAGCCAACCTTCTTCTTGCTTGAGAGACAACATATCCATAAGTTCCTGTGATGATTCGGTGATTTCGTTCATCAACCTCTGTTGTGTTAATTGTAACTCACGGTTGCTGTTTTGAATAAGAGTGACCAACGCTTTTGGTAGTGGTCGTTCGTCAACTACTTCAACTTGAACCTGTTGCGGTTGTTGTGGTAGTTGAGTTTCTTGTACTTCCTGTACTTCTTCTTTTTTCTTAGGCATATAACCTCCGTTAAGTAAATAACTGTTTATAATAAGTAGTTTGTTTTATTTTGTCAAGGGGTGATTTCCAATGCAGGTTTAGACGAATCTTGTGATACAGTAATATCAGTAGGACCAGAAGATTCAATCGTAATCGGTTGTCTTTGTGTATCACTAGGCACGACCACGGAACCAAAAGAACGTGGCAAGTCAGGCAAGAATAGTCGGTTTGCTTGGCGGGTTGGCCCGAATGGGTCAACAGATAACGCAGCTAATTCAATATCAGTCATAACGTATGGAACATAATAAGTAATATAAATTTTACCGGAAAATCCAGAAACGCCAACACAACCACCTACAAGTGGATATTTTGTTAAAGGACCATCAAGACTACCCGTTAATATTGAAGTTTGATTTTGTCCAAGTTTAATTCCATTCCTAAAAGCTCCAACTTGTAATGAAGAACTTGTTTGCCAACGAACATAAGCTAATGCAGGATTGTTTAATAAACTTACACCAGTTGTGGAAATAGCATAATTAACACCATCAATATCAAATTTAGCGGTCGGATTATAAGAATTATCCCACCGCAATTGTCTCCACGCGCCCTGTCCGGTCGCGGAGCCCATTATACCATCAAAATTGTCCGCGGCGGCGGCAGCACAATATGCAATCAAAGTTATAGAATCGGCACTATTAATTTTTGCAAGAGCGGTTGGTGATGCTATAAAACCGTCTGCAGTAGAGGTACCAGATACAAAGAGTCCGTGAGAATCTAATAAAAATGTCATTTGATTGCCACCAGAATTTGAATCGTGGTCAGCTTGGTCATGTCCTAGTACGGATATTTTATCCACTGGCGGAGCCTGTTGATTTTGCACAACGTCCCAGAGTGGTGTAATGATTGCTTCATTGGCCAATCTTCTCCACTCTGGTGATACTTGAGATGGCGACCACGACCACATAGGAGGTTTAATATTCATCGTGACCAACCTCCGTATCTAAGAGGATAAACTGATTCCGTTAGCATTCTTGTTTGGCGGAATGGACCGAATGGGTCTTCAGTTAAAACATCTGCTACATACGAAGGGTCACCGACTCCCGAACCAAAATAAACTGCTAAAACGGAACCGCCGGGGTGGATGGGGCCTGTATTAATACCCGACGCTAAAAAATTTGTTTCATTAGGCATTGCACCAGAACCAACTGATTGTGTTTGGTTGTAAGTTAATCCTGTAGTTAAATTTCTCCACGCTAACCAACCAGTACCATTTGCTCCCGTGGTTGAATGTATTTGAAGAATAATATCTCCTGTGTTAAGTCCAGAAGCAGAACTAAAGTTTGTTCCGTATATAGAACCAAATATATCATTTCCAAATCTGTTTGGCCAAAATCGGTGATTAATATTAACGGCACTACCAACGGGACCATATTGTCCTGTTTGTCCAGAATGAATCCAAATAACTGCAACTATATAATCATCACCCCCACCCAGTTGGCCAAAACTTTTACTTATCTGCCAAATAGAACCATCGGTGTCAGCAGTAGTGCTGCCTTTCCACGGACCCAATCCAAGTCCAAATGGTGTTACAAACATCTCGCCGGGAATCCACCCAGTAGGACCACCCGTTATCGCCCATGAACCATCGTGAGTTGTTTGTCCATATACATCAAATGGGGTGGTTCCCCACAGAGGAAACACAGCTTTAAATATACTTTTCCACCTTACATTATAATCCTGAGAAGATAGACTAGGTTTAATATTCATCCCCTTCCCCTCGCTCTAACTCTAATCGTTGGCCTACGTTCTACCCACTCAAATCCTCTTGGTGATTGACGGAATGGACCGAATGGGTCTTCAACCAATGTCTTGACTTCGTTATCAGTTAATCTGTTATCAGAATCAACATATATCGCGTATTGATACCCATCCCAGCCGTCATCACTATCCCCAGTATTCCAAGCTCCTACACGAAGTGGAGTAACACCCACAACTGTTTCATCTGCTGTAAATGTTTCTGTAGTAGCCGCTGCCAAAGTTTTTGTTTCTACATCCCAAATTTCACACAATACATTATCATTTCCGTCACATCTAAACACAAAAAGATATGGAACATTTTCTTCAACCACAGAAGCTGTAGTACCTTTTTGACTTCCACCAAGCCAAATTTGCATATCTTGTGGTGGAGTTCCGTTACGTACACGAGCCATTAACTGAAAATCAAGGATTCCTTCTGCTTGTGCAACCACAGCTTTCCAATCACTATTTCTTGTTAAATCATCAAACATACCCAGCACTGCAATTGTCCATTTATTACTACGTAAAAGCCACGATGTATCACGACCATTCATTCTAACTGCGTGTTGGTTGCCGGTCCCTGTCGAAAAATGGGTTCTAGCTGGTCCTAATGTAGAAGGAACATTTAACCGGATACCTGTGTTTGTACCAAAATTAGGTATAGGCCCTTCTCCCCCACCACTACCAATCCAATAAGCATATCCGTGTTTACTTCTCCAAAATGGAAGTTTCCATCGTGAAGATAGTTGTGTTGGGGAAATTGCTCCCAATGGAGGCTTAATATTCATCGTCTCCCCCTATACTTACGTTCCATACTTGTTTCGTCAACGGGAAATTCACGGAAACCTTTTTGTTGTGGATGGTGTGCACCTACATAATTTGGTTTTCCGTCATCACGATTCGTTCCTAGTATATCAAAATATATTGGATTTTCCGAATCGGTTCTAAGATTGGCACCTACGCGTAGGTGGTCATTTACTCCTACTTCTAACCGACCATCATAATATGAACCTGTTTTTGATGGTGTAGAACTTATAGGGTAACCAGTTAATACTACGTTATTACTTCCGGTTATACCCACCGCACTTTCTATACTATAAACATTATTTTGTGAATCCACACTACCAGAAGAAGAGTAATTACCATTATTTGGATTGCTATTAACAAACAAACAATTTTTAAATACGTGTCTGTCTCCTACTCTCACTGAATCAATATTATCAATGAAAGTACAATTGTATATATAGGCATATGGAGCACCACTAGCAGCTTGGCTCCCAAAAATTGATGCTTGGTTTGTAGTACTACCAAATGGACCCAAAAACATACAATTATTAATAAAAAATTTGCCTGGCGCACTAGTTCCACTGGTTCCTATTGCAATTAAACTAGCAGTTGGTTGATGTGCAACAAATAAACAGCTATCTACCGTAAATTTACCTGCATTAATTCCACTACCAACACCAATTCCAAGTAAAGTTCTGCCACCGGGGTTTAAATTATTAAATCTAATAGCAACACCTTCTATTTTAAACCCAGTTAGTGTGGAAACATCGTCAAACTGACCCATTGGATTACTCTGCGAGCCCTGTGCAGTTCTTCTATAACAATCTACGGCATCGTCATTCCAAAAACCTTTGTGTCTAACATCTGGATGTACCCATATGTGTAAATAATCATCTGGAGTGGTTGTCCAACCTTCTGGACTAGGTAAATCATTATTACCCGACTCTTCAAATGCTTCTCGTATACCAATTACGAATGGACCATTACCTGTTAAATCTTGTGCGTTATCTGCTAAAGAAGCGGATAATGTTGTGTATTGTTGATTTGGACCAACCCACACATTTACATTTGGGTAAGGTTTAGAGGCCATATTTTGTGCCTCCTATTATTAAGCGTTAACGCCGTCTTTACGGTATGAGAATGATGCGGTTAGGTGGGTGTCTGTTGTACCTGTAGACTCAACACCAACTCTAAACTTGTATACACCACTAACTAAGAAAGACCTAATGTCGGAAGTTCCAGCAGCACTACCACTGGTCATTGCAAATGATAGATAGTCAACTGTGTCCCAACTCTCAGAGGAATCGTCTAATGTGGATACAACGTGAACCGTGAGGTCATCTGTGGGTCCACCATATGTACCAGAAACTTGACATTGTACGATTTCGCCTGGGTTTAGTGTAATGTTTGTATCAAAATATTGTCTTGTATCAGTGATACTAGTTACTTGTGTAGCTGTTACTTTTGAACCCCATGCCATATTACATTCCTCCTAAAATTGTTTTGTTTATATAAATAGTTACTAACTTATTTTAAATGGTTTTCCTGTTTGACCGGATACTATGTTTTGTGCGTAGAATGAATCAAATTTTGTTTGAGTAACATCTTCTTTTTTATAAAAAACTCCAACCGAACCAGATTCATATGTTGATTCGGTCCAACTAACTGCTAAATTTCCGTTAACATAACAACTTATTGTGGTTCCAACCGCCTGCAATCTTACTTTGTCACCGGCGGCAATACTAAAATTACCGGATGACCCCCCGCCAGCCAATGAACCATTGTCCATACGCCGAATCCTCCGTCCGCCATCTACAACACCATCGTGAAATAATACATATCCACTACCACTTTCGTGTCCCGGTCCAAAATTTAGTCTGACTGCAGGACCAGCAAAATCAAAGCTACCTATGTCAGCATAAACGACCTCCGATAAATGGTCATTCGTCCACTGATATGAAGCAGTATTTAAAAATGCAAACCCATTCAGAGCTGCAAAATCTTGACCACCCAGAGCACCATCTTCAATAAACCAATTTACTCCGTTATCAGAAATATACAAAGTATTCTCATCCCAATCACCAGAAGCAGTTATACTTTGATTTGGTCTATTAAAATCATCATAGAACCATTGGGTGTCTGATTGTATGCTCAATCCTCGACTTCTATATTCGGTTGGCCATTCTACAGTTGAGAATGTGTAATCTATTGCATTAATATCTGTTCCTCTAGTAATGACCACTTCTTGACCAGAAGATGAAATTCCAACACTAAATAATAAGGAATTGTAGTAACCGCTGCCGTCCATGTTTTCGATTTTTCTTGCAGCAGATTCTCCCATAATAGATGTTGTATCTATATTAACAGTAGATTGTAAAGAACTAGAAAAAATATCTGGGTTAGTTGACAACTCTTTATCTCTAAATTCACTATAATGTGTTACGTTCATTTTCTGACCGTGTTTTTGTGTGTTCTCAATTAACCACACCGCAACAGAACCACTACCTTGAGTTCCTGCTTCACTTCCCGTAACTTTAGCTTCTATTGTGTTAACATCTTTTAAATAAACTTTTGCAATAAGATTTTTATTTTGATCACTACCAGTTCCATCTTTTGAATCATATCTGTATTGGGGATGTATAAATGCAGATGAAGTAGAACTAATAGCAACTGGAATTGAAATACTTTCTTCGTTACGGGAAGAAAATGTGTGTTCCGGTATTCGTTGAACCTTCCAATTTTTCCCTGTAAATTCTACTACCATTATTTGAAGTTCCGCGGAACGGTTGACGGTAAATTGTTCTTGATATTTATCAACAAAGGCCCGCTGTGAACTTGAATCCCAACTAGTTACTGCTAATGTACATGGTTCGGCGGTCCCGGGCGAGGCGGGATCTAGTTGGATAGCCCCACCCAAAAACACAACAACATCATTATCATTTTCTATATTAGTCACAACAGATGATGATTGTTGTGTGACATCACCATCTGAAAATGTTAAGTCTTCTACGTGTCTTACTATAAATTCATTGTCTCCGCCAACTGGGCCCGAATATTCTATAATTTCCCAATCAATAGTAGCGTCCTTGGCCGTGCCGGTACTTTCAAATTGTAATGAAGTTTCTAAATTATTTATGTCTGAAATTTTAAATTGGTGGCGAGCAGTCGTGAAATTTGCCTCACCACCACTACCAATAGAACGATTAGAGGTCATTCTAACAAAAGCACTACTAGAATTAATCGGTTCATAATCTACGCCAGCTAATAACACCGACGAACTAATAGCCGTTATATCTACAACCCCACGTTGGATTTTGAAATCAGATGCTTCTTTTCTGTTTTGTAATAGAACTAAAGCACAGGCGGCCGCGCCGGGAGCACTCGCACCAGCAGATTCGGCAGAAGAAGTATATGAACTAGTTACGGGTCCAGAAATTACTGTATAATCTCCAGAAGATAAAGAAAACGCTTGTGCACCGGCGGTCGTGACCGGACCATTGAGTCTTGTATTTTCTGAATGTGAAGCTGTTATTATCCCTTGACCCGCAGCATTAGTTTCAAATATAGTTGCACTGAGCACCATTGAAGGTTCACTCACGTAAATAGACGAAGTTATGTTATCGTTTGTAACAGGATATGGACCGGGGTATGACTCAAGACTATATTGAGTAGGAACCCCCGGTGCACAATCTTCATAAACGTGAGCGTGAATCCTACATCTATTGGGGTTTGTAAAGGTTATATCTTTGGTTCCGGTTTCACCATCTGGTATGTCGTAATAATACAAACCAAGTTCATAATTAGAATCTGTAGGTTTATTCGCTTCTACACTGGTAAAAATATCAAACGAATAATTTATTCCATTTGGGTCATAAGTTAAGGTATAATAGTCTGTACTACTAACATCTTGATGACCAAGAAAAACCATAAGTTTTCTATTTTCCCCAGACCCAATATCAATTGACATTGTTTTTTCTGTATTGTAAACCTCAGTATCTAAACTAGCACTAGATACAAATTTTGGAAACAATTTTACTTCTGGTGTTGGTGGTTTGGTAGTTTTGGTTTCACCTCTCGCTGTATAAGTTATATACATCGTAATATTTGTAGTACCTTGTGTACCTGCGGAGGAAATTGTACTTTCCCAAGCTACTTCATCATCACTGTCACTTACAAATCCACTAACACTGTCTCCCGTCACACCAGTTTCAAATCTATATCCAATTCCATATGTTGCATCGGACTTTACTGCAATCCAAACTCTTGTACCGGCAGCTATTTCATATCTACCAGAAGTATTAAATGTTATAAAACTTCCACCATATGTTCCATCAAGTTCAAAAACACCCAAATCTTCTAATAGTACAGCACCATTTGGATTAGTATCGGAAGTTCCACCAATATATACAGCGGCACGTATATCTTCATCACCGGGGCGATTTGTAGGACTATTATCATAGGCTACATAATAAGTCAGTGAATTAAGAACACCATCTTCTGGCATTGTATAGCTATTTGCCAGAGAGGTTGTTAAGTTTCCACCAGACCCTTCAGAACTTTGTTTACCAAGTATTCTAGGCATTACTCTTCACCAGATATCAGTTTCTTTAATTCATCAATTTGTTTTTGTTGTTCTTGTACGGTCTTGATTAACGGTATCAGTAACCCAACATAGGATACGGTCAGGTATCCATCAACATCTTCTGATACAAGTTCTGGGAATATTTCTTGGAGTTCTTGTGCAATCACACCAACGTCTTTTGTACCTTGACGTTTAGTACGATTTTGTCTTGATGGTCTAGTATCGTTTAGTTCTGACCACTCAAACTCAACAAGGTTGACATCACATATTCTGTCAGATTGTGGTGGTAATGGTGTAACTTTCGTTTTGAGTCTACTATCAGATGGAGTCTGTTGTGGTGCAGCAGTATCCCAATAGTATGCGTCTGCTCTAACAATTCCATTAACATCTAAATCGTATGATGGGTTTGGTTCACCAATACCGGCAAGACCACCACTTGCAATCAATGAACCTGTTACTACGATACCTTGGTCAAAGTTAACGAATCCATCTATGTATGAAGCGGTTTGTGCGCTTACTATTCCTGTGATATTAGAGCCATCACCAAAGAAGGCACTACCTGTAATTGTTCCACTTGCACTTATATCACCATCAATCAACAATGAACCAGTAACATCTAGTCCATTAGGGAATGAAATTAGTCCATCTACATATGAAGCAGTTTGTGCGGATTCTACATATGAAGCAGTTTGTGCGGTTGATGACGTTTGTGCGGTTTCTACGTATGATGCAGTTAGTGCGTATGAGGAACTTACAACGCCTGTGATTTGTGAACCATCACCTATGAATCCTGAAGCGGTGACATCTCCACTTGCACTCATACTACCATCTAGTAGTAATGAACCAGTTACTTCTAGTCCACTTGGGAAACTAATGTCACCAATAAAGTATGATGCGGTTTGTGCAGTTTCTACATATGAAGCAGTATTACTATAGGATGATGTGACCACACCTGTTACTTGAGAACCGTCACCAGTGAACGTGGATGCGGATACATCACCAGACGCACTAACATCGGTTGTATATATTGTTTCCCAACGATTGTTGTTTCTACCAAAATTTATTGTACCATTTGGAGCTGGATAGAAATCAGTGCCTATATAAACTAGATCATTATTTCCACCACTACTATGTCGAATTCTAATGTCAGAATTAGTACCTTGAAAATAAACTGTACCATTGTTTACGTGTATCGACCCAGTTTGAGTGCCGGCATATATCTGAAGTTGTTGTTGAGAATCGTCTGAACTGGATACTGTTAACTTAACACCATCCCAAGTTAAGAATTGTTCGCCATCCAATGTATCAGAAGTGCCTGTTGCAGTGACCAGATAATTGTCAGTGTTGTTATTGATGGTTACACCACCACCCCCACCACCATTCTCAGCGTATGATGCGGTTAGTGCGTATGAAGAACTGACAAGTCCGGTCAGAGCTGCTCCGTCACCACTGAATGAACCACTAAACGAACCAGTGAATGGTGCTGTTATGTCTGTGAATTGTGTGGAACTAGATACAATTCCACTTGGAACGTTTGATAGTCCTGTATAATCTACTTGACCAGAACTACTAACTACTCCCTTTGCATTTAGAGATGTTAAGGTTATTAATTCACTTTCAGAACCTAGTAGACCACCAATCCAATAGTTTTCACTTACATCCCAAAGTAATGAACCAGTTTCGTTTGTGCTTGTATCATTAACATATATCCCACCATCACCGGCTGCGTTATTTGCATTTAGTGTGATGATTTGGTCACCGATATCTACCTGAGAACTAGAGATATAAGTTGTAGTTCCATTGACAGTTAAATCACCAGACAGAGTAAGGTTTGTAAATTGAGGACTATCACCAGTTTGTAGTCCTGTATCTACATCGGTCTGAACTCCATTGATTGTTGCTCTGACCGTTCCCTGTGATGGTGAGGTAAATGAAGATGCACTTAGAATTCCACTTGGAACGTTTTGTATTGAGTCATAGTCTACTTGGGTGGAGCTACTGACCAGACCTGACGGTACATTGGTCAATTCGTTCCAATCACTAACACCGGCGTTCTCTGCATAAGAAGCGGTCGTAGCGAATGAAGAACTTACTACTCCGGTTATACTTGACGCATCACCAGTAAATGAACCCGTGAACGAACCAGATACTTTACCATTGTCAGAAGAGATTTCTGCACTTCCAAGATAAATTGTAGAACCACTTAAATATAAATCTCTCCATCGTAAATCTGTAGAACCAAGGTCATAGATTTCTGTTGTTGATGGAACAATGTGTCCACTACTGGAAATAATACTTGGTGTAATTTCTTGACCATTTATATTTGCAATAGTTTGTGTAGAGCTACTGACCAGACCAGATGGTTTGTTTGCTAATGTATCCCAATCACTAGCCGCTCCTTCCACATAGGAAGCGGTCAGTGCGTATGAGGAACTGACCACACCTGTGACATTGGAACCATCACCAGTGAATGAACCACTATAACTAAATGCGTTTCCAGATAAAATACTTGCTAACGATTGAGTGGTTGCTCTATTTTCTACACCATAAAATATTTGACCACTACCCAAGTTGGAAACAGCATTAGAACGACCAGCACCCAGTATCGTTATTTCTCCATTGTTAGCACTATTACCAACCGAAGCAATCTTTTGTATCAATGAGGGATGTTGTGGAGCAGAACCAGTTAATTCTCCCACACCAACAAACAATTCATCACCAACAGAATATAATAAGGTATCAATTCCACGGAGCGCACCATAAAGAACTGCGTGTCCGACATCATTTTCAGCTAGAGTTTCTGATAGAATACCAACTGCAGGCATTTTGGTTACATCACTAGAATCGGCAGCTGCTATTTGATATATACCATCACCCTGAAATCCTGTAATGTAAACTGGAGTTCCTTTGCTTAATAGTCCACCACTTGTATTTTTAACATCCAATGCCAATCTATCGGCATAATCTAATGTGATGCTACCTTGACCGTCTGTTTTGAACAGTTGATATGCATCACCATCAGTACTTGGATAGTTTAGACCAGATGCAGTTAATTGACCTGTTATTACTTGTGAACCAGAGAATGTTCCTTCTACATATGAAGCGGTTGTAGCGAATGAAGCACTAACAATGTCGGTTAGTCCACTACCATCACCACTGAATGAACCTGTAAACGAACCCGTTCTGTTCAGTGATATGGAAGATGTGGGGGTTACAAACGATACATCTAACCCATCGGCAAAATTTAATACTTGTGATAATCCCCGAAATACAGTATCATCTTGTACTGATACACCCGTTCCTTCTGCGGTGATACCCGTTAGTTGTGAACCATCACCCACGAAACCAGATGCAGTAACTCCACCAGCAACAACAAAATTATCGGCATATGAAGATGTAGCAGATACTTCTGCGTATGATGCACTAACCGCACTACCAGCACTATTAGCATAACTAGCAGATTGTGCGTAATCTACAAATACACTGGTTGCTCTGGTTACTGTGGGAGTATCAAATGTTACAACGTGATATTCATCAACGGGCTGTATAGTAACTATATAATCTGACCTTGGTGTTATAGTTACTCGTAGGTCAGGTATATCTAGAGTGATACCATCGGGTAATGACGCCATTTATTTTACCTCGTAACAGACGGACGGACAATAAATTTTCCTTCTATAATTCTACGAGTAACCGATTCACTAGTCATTAGAACGTCATACACATAATCTTGTGCAGTTAATGTCGCCGTTGTTGCGGGTGCCATACTGATATAAAGAGAACCAGAACTATTTGGACTTATCTTTTCAAATGAAAAATCAGCGGAAACATTTTCTGAACTATATGTTTCTCTGACCGACCCACTAAAGTTTTGGTCTGTGATGTCTATTGAGGCACCTGTCTGGTCTGATACTGATACGAGAATCTTAAAAGTTTCACCTTGTCCTACGGTTAGATTTGTGCTTTGTGCCATAATGATACTCTAATTAAATGTCTTACTATAAGTATTTTTGAATATAACAAAAAACCTCCCCGAATTGGTTCGGGGAGGCTTGCTCAGTAAGAGCAATTTGTATTTTCCTTCTACTAGTAGTTTAGGATGCAATAATCTGGTTGGACTGTTAGTGTAATATTCATTGGTTGGTCTTCATCCCAATTCATATCACCAAAGTTAACTTCTGTAATTTGAGTTCCTTTAAGAATCCATTCCTCAACCTTATCACCAACGGGCCCAAGAACATTGAATGTCAAATCTTTCTTATAGAAATCTGTATACCCGTCGCGACCAGTTACAGATTCGTGGTGGAGACGTACCCACTCCATAACGGACTGTGCAGCAGATGGAACGATTGGGTCATGCAATGTCATTTGTAAAGCGCTCCATACAGAACGACCTTTTACATATCTCTGAACATTGATATGATTTAAGGCTCTAGCTTCTTGTGTTAATCTTGGTCTTTGCATTCCCTTGATAACATATGCAGGAACTCCATCCATGTTCATAATGAACCTATTTTGCATCTTAGGCTCAAAAGCCTTGAAAAATAGCTCCTGTTCTTCTACCAAATTGGCCATATTTTGTCTCCAAAAATTATACTTTTATATAAATATCACTTACCACTAATTTATATAACCTTTTAGTTTATCTTAACTCTCAGGGAAAGTAGCACCTGTTGGTAAGATGTTAAAGTCAAGGACGATGAACTCAGCCGTTCTGGTTGGTTGTAGATAAATCTGACCAACTAGTTGATTTCTGTCAATGACATCTGGTGTATTGTTTGTTTCATCCATGACCACACGGAAAGCGAATAGTCCTTGTCTTTCCTGCACACTAGCGAGGTAAGGATTGACCAAGTTTAGGAATCTGTTACGTGTTGCTTCTGTGTTCTGTTCAAACAATAAGTATCTGGAACTTGATGCAATGTACTTCTTCAGAGCAATCAAGAGACGACGGACATTGATTCTATCAAGAGCACTTGAGCGTGTCTGTAGTGTCTTCTGTCCAAAGGCAACGATACCTTGACCGGGGAACTGTGCGATTGGGTTAACCTTATTCTCGTATAGTTCATCACGATTTGTTCTGTTAAGTCTTGTCTTAACACCCTGTGCTCCTGCGATACCACCTCTGTTTAGACCAGCGGGTGCGAACCACTCAGCAGATACACTATCACTATAAGCGAATGTCTCTGGTAGAACGACCGAAGGTGGTGCCCAGATAAACTTGTTTGTATTGGTGTTTAGAACTCTTACCCAAGGATACCAACCAGCGGCGTAACTTGTGTCAAGTAGTGCGGCGGTTGCGGTAGCAGTTGCGATACTGGCTCCGTAACTTGCTAAGTCCATGATAAAGAATGTATCTTGTCTGTCTTCACAGATGTCAATAGCATACTGGGTAATGTATGGGTGTTGTTCGTGGTTAACGCCGGGGATGACCAGTAGGTTCATGTCATAGGCTTCTGGGTTCTTGAGTGAGTCAAGAGCTTTCTTGAACGCCCTTCCACCTTCTGCCTGTGAAGTACTGATGTCAAACCCTTGGGTGTTTGTTGACACAATGTCGGCACCCATCTTTCTTTCTCTGTTAGGTTCAAACCCATCGAATCCACCTTGCATTGGCACGGTGAACTTACGATATGTGATGTGAGCACTAGCGGTTATACTTAAGTTAACATTTTCGACTTCACCACTAGCAACATTTTCTAACGAGAACTCAGTTAAGTTTGTATTTGAACCACTGGTTGCGACATATCCTACTGTAGCGGCTCCATCTGGTAGTGGGTTTAGGAACCCTTGGTTTGTATAGTTAGTTTCGGTGTAATCATACCCGTAGAACTTTCTAGCGTCTCTGACCGCACCTGTTTTGTATCCACTAATAACCGAAGCAGATGTCCAAGCTGTAGTTACAACTTGTGCTCTGACTGAAGTTTCGGTATCTTCAATCTTGAATGGTGCGTAAACAGCGGCGAATCCATATGGTAATGTTGTCTCTGGAACTGTTGCGGCAGAAACATCATCACTTAATTCAACTCTAATGAATTGACTCTTATTTGGGAAGTCACCGACATATAGGTATTCTTCGGAAACAGAATCATATGTTGAAACACTGTTACCGATTCTTCTTCCAATATAGTCTGAACTATTTGGGTCTAAGTTTAGATTGTCATATTGTTCAAGAATTTCTGACTTTGTATCTGTATCAGTAGCTTTTCTGACCAATAGTGAGAATGTTCCATATTGACCTTCAATCGTTCTATACTTAATTCCAGAAATTGAAATCTTGATATCGCGGTTACTGTTTGACCCGTCAGCTAGAGTATGGACTTTGAATAGGTCATATTTTGAACCACCGATTGTTTGTGAACGAATCCAAGGAGTTGAAGCGTTTGAGTATTCCTTAGTAGCAGCTGTACTGAAGTCTAAGAATCCAGAAGAAGTTACTAATGCAATTTCAGTCAAAGCTACACCACCCTTATCGGGGTCAATAGCAGATGGGAAATAAGCGTAGGTGTATGCTGGCGCGGAACCACTTGTTAGTGGAGAAGAACCAATACTATTAATAATATTATCAGCACTAGAGCCACTTGGAGAAACTGATGTATATTCCACAGCTCCGTTAGACCCAGTTAAACCAATTGTTAATGAAGTTGTTCCACTAACATTTGCGTTGTCTAACGAAACACCTGCAACAGTTGGGTGAAAAATAGCGAGAACTTTTTCGCCTTCAGAACCACTAGCAACTAATCTAGCAGAAGTAAAGTCTGAACCACTATATCCATCTAAACCAAGAACACGAACAACGGTTGCTGAACCGGCTTCTTGTAAATAATTTTGGACTGTATATCCTAAGTAGCTGTATTCATCTGCGGTACCGAACCTGTTCTCAAACTCTTGTTGACTTTCTACCATTACTGGAACGAATGCTGGACCCTTTTGAGCTACTCCAACAAATGCTCCACCAATGTCAGCCACACCCTGAGCTAAGAAAGATTGATCTCTCTCACGGGTAAATACGCCTGGGCTAACTACACGCTCTGCCATACTCTATTCTCCATTAGGTAGTTTTTATTTCACCTGTCTCAATATCAAGTAACCCTTCACCATACTTATCGTTTAAACTCTCTAAGTAATTTCTTTCTGTGTTAAAAGCAGCTAAAAATTGACTTTTAACAATCTCTATCTGTTCTTCTAACAAAGTTTGTTGTAAAACCAAATCACTTAGTTGTTGTGAGTTTGTGAGAACCTGTTCACGATTTGTCTTTACTTTCTGTAATTCTTCATCACTAATTTTTGTCATAACCTAACCATCCTTTGTATTATAAATATATGATAAATTTCTCAAAATGGTTCCTATTCAATGAATTTCTCTTTGATAACCAACTTTCTTGTGGTAAATCTAGTCTGGTTCATATTCATTGGTCGTCCATACTTGTCCACGGTGTTTTCAGGTAGTAAATACGCTTTAACAGTCATGGTAAATTCTGACCTGACCAACCTGTCTTTTCTTTCTGGCAATTCTACTGTATTTTTATACTCTTTTATTGATGTCTTAAATTTGTATTTGTCTTTTTCACCCCAATAACTTTCACCTTCAAAGGAGATTTGTTCAATTAGGTGGTTCATTTGTGCCATATATTCGGTCCAAACTACACATTGATATGTTAAATCGTAGTAATCTGGATACATCACTGATACATATTTATTACTTTCTTCTATACCATTTAACACAGCAAACCTATCATACTTGTTTCTTGGGTTCCATTGTGTAGAATAAAAATCTAATTCTTGATATTTTTTGACAGGACTATTCATACTATTTTTGACCAATCCTGTTCTGGTGACCACAAGCAAAGGTATTTGTAGTTTGCCACGGACATCTCGTAAGACACCATCTTGTCGTATGTTCTTCCAACGTTCTGGGTTACCATACATAATAGGAACTTCTATCTTGTCACCATCTTGTGTAACGTGTGGTTTGATGACCTGTTGCATATACTCAATAATAGTGGTATCAATATCAATAAGACCGACCGAGATTTCGTTTGATTCTTCGGCTTTGGTATCAAGACCACGATTTTGATACTGCCCATCGTTCTGTGCGTTCTTAACTAAATCAGTTACCTTGCTCATACTTGTCTAGACTCAATTTGAATGTTACTACGCCTTGTAAGGTGTGTAGAACATATGATTGATTGGTTATAACCCACTCTACCTGCTATAAGTTGGACTTCTTGGACATTATCAATCTCATAGAAGGCGTCATTGTATCCTATGACATCACCAATCTCTGGATATACGTGTCTTTCTTGTAATATTCTACGAACAAATCTAAATTCAGCTTCTTGTGTAGAATCTATACCAAATCCACTATCAGTGATGACCTCATTTCCTTTATAATCTACAAATGCAGTCAATTCCACACCATCGTATGCAATTTTCTCTACAGATTCACCATAAATGTTTGTATTTACGTAAGCTAAGTTAAGTTTATACAAAATTACGGGTGTATCTACGATTTCTGCACTTAATTCACGATTAACGTGTTGAAAAAATTCAAAATCACGGTTTCCTACGAACTTTGCCATATTACTTTACATATATTGGAAGGGGAACCTTGTTCATTATTGTTACTTGGTGTTCTACTGACTCTGCTTGTAGTTTCATTTGTTCGTGATAACCAGCTTTGGTCAATGTTTCTTGCAATTCTTTAACCAACATCTCTTTTTCTTGTTGTGCTTCTCTTCGTAAGACCTCACCATCCATCTTAATATCACTATTTGGGATTGGCACTCTCTCATACTTGGAACGAATTGTTCCTAATAGTTCTTTGGCGAGTGCCAATGTGTATTTGTAAATCCAAACCTTACCAATTGAATTGATATTGTTATATGGTAAATGTTCTAACGGAACATTTGATAGGTCACTCACAAATTCATTTTGACTTCCTGACTGAATTAATGTTCCTGACTTTTCACTAGTAACATAATAGTCAAAATACATATTAAATGCTGTTGTTGGAACAGGTGATATTCTTAAGATATTATTAGAAATCGTAAATGTATGAATACTCTTTCTAATTTGGTCGTTGATTTCAATAGCTTGAACTCTCAACATATCCTCATAAGCAGGCATCATAACAAATGTGATGGCTGGTGAGTATCCATCAAACCCAAACTCTGCGAATAGATTGGTAATACCAAGTCCAGTAGCGGCAAATGGGTCGTAATATCTAGCAAGAGCGGGTGTTGATTCGTGGTAAATCTTTCTAATCTCTAAACTTTCACCACTTTCACTAACATCACCCCATAATGCCTTAAGGTCATATTTTGCAGTATTAGCAGTTGTAGTAATAAATCCACGTTTTAACTCAACATCACCACCGGCGAGAGCTTCGGTTCCGTAGTCTTTTGATAATTTTACAATTTGTGTTAATGGAGAACCAACAACATTCTTTTGTGTAATGTCAGTAGATGTAGAACTACCGAGAATATTATACATATAGTCTCTAGCTCTAAACTGATTGACTTGTTTTCCATACTCAATTGTAGCTTCTTCAAAACAAGCATAGATTTGTAAGTCCTGAAGTTCCACATCAAGAATGGGATAACCCAATCTGGTAGCAACAAAGTTAGCTACTTTTGGACCATCGGTTTGGAATGTTGATTCTATATCAAAAATACCGAACGGGGTGAGTCCATTTGGGTTTGCTGGGTTACCATCGTAAGAAAAATATTCGGGAGTAGTTGCCATTAATATTCTCAGTAGAAATTATCCTGACTATAAATAGTGGTTATAACCAGTAGACAACCTATTTATGAACATCATTTGAACCGGAGACTATTATGTACCGATATCGTGCTATAGTTTTAAAGGTTATTGATGGTGATACTGTTGATGTTGACCTAGACTTAGGGTTTGATGTCTGGTTAAGAAAACAACGTGTCCGGTTATATGGAATAGACACCCCAGAAAGCAGAACCAGAGACTTGGAAGAAAAGAAATTTGGGTTGTTGGCGAAAAACTTTATACTAGAACATTGTCCAATTGGTAGTGAGATTATTGTCCAAACTCACAAGGATGATGCCCGTGGTAAATTTGGTCGTATTCTTGGCGAACTCATCGTTGAGGATGGCACTTTAAATCTTAACAAACATATGATTAGTGAACATATGGCCGTAGAATACTTTGGACAAAGTAAAGATGACATTGAAGCACAACACCTAGAGAATCGTCGTATACTCTACGAACGTTGGGAACAGGAAACTATTCTTTAACAACGTGTGTGTGGTCATCTACAGTTTGAATTAGTCTGTCTACCAATCTAGATATTGCTTCTGGTTTTTCGTCGGCTTTAAATACTACTCGTATCTTAGCCATACCATTTGAGTTTTTACTGATTGTTCCTGAGTCTATTTGTAGGTTTTTAATGGAATGTTCTTTTACTTGTTCACCATTTGATTCCTTTCGTCTCAGGAAAGACAACAAACCACGTTTTAATTTGGATGGTTCGTTATCACCAATAGCGAGTTTTGTTTTAAACTCCATTTCTAATTCGGATAGACCAATAGAAGAGTGGTCTGCTAAAACAAATAATGGGACGACCATCTCATTACCATTAATGTTGAATGTGGTAGTGAGTGGCGTCCCATCTTTGTCAAAATAATTTGAAAGATTGTTAATATGTTGTCGTTCCGAAATACTATTTGCTATCATAGCGGCTTCTTGGATACCGCCTAGTAACTCTTCTAAATTAAATTTTGCCATTATCGTAACCCGTATTGTTTTTTAATCTTGTTTATCTGATTTGTAACTTCTCTGTATTCCTTTTTTAATTCTGGACTTACATTGAAGCTCATAATAATGTTACAATGTGGACATTGTGATGTTGGATTCTTAACGATAAAGTCTAAGTCTAACCCAATATCCTGACCACAGGATAAACAAGGCATTGCCATATTAATGTAACCCTTTTGTTAAATGATGTCAACTAGTTGGAGCAGGTACTACTGCTGGGTCCATCATCATTTGCATCATATCTGATAGCTTTAACATTCCTTCGGTTGGTGGTAGTTGTTCTGCGTGAACTTTAACATCATATTTAGCAGAGTTGTCTGTGCTACGGGTGTTTTCTTTGTGTGTAGAAACCTTACCCGACATCTTGACCGAATACTTAGCACCCCAGAATCCACCTGAAACTGATGCGTCTACTTGAGAAGAAGTATCGGTTGAGCTGGTTGACATCTCAGAACTCTTAACTTCCATAGTAAACTGAATATCAGCAGATGTGATTGCTAATGCTGGAATGGGGACGAGTGGTAGAAGGGGAACCATAGAATTGATTTGTTGTAGTTCTAGTTCTTGTGTGTCAGGATTTTGCACATACCTGTTTAACTGAACATCAATCTTTCTAGCGGAACTCTTGTCTCCGTCTTGTGGTTCAAATGCGACTTCTTGGATATACTTCCAAGTGATATCATTTAATTGTGCTTGACCTTTAGCCATTCCAACGAGTGGTTGTACAATCAAATCCTCAATAGGAAGTCCTGCGAATTGTTCTGCAACTTCATTTGCCATAACATTTCTCCGTTAACTGTTTGTTATAAATAGGTTACGTAACAATTAAAAAAAATCGGGGTGGGTCCGAAGACCCACCCCTCTTTTTTATCCATCAACTTCAGATGTTATCTTAGACTAATTCTAGTCCGTCAATAACAATCTTACCGAAGAACTCTGGGCGGACAATCTTCTTCGCGTAGCGAGTCATGACACCACGTCTTGGTGTGAAGTTATCTGGGTCGTACACTAGAGGTGTCATTAGGAGCGGAATGTACGGAGCGTACACAGCACCTGTCTCTAGGAAGTTTGCTCCACGGAAGCCCATGAGGACGATGTTCTCTGTCATGTATGGGTTCTTGTAGATTGTGAAGCGGTTTTGGAATGAACCAACCTGTGAAACACCAGCGGCAAACTCCATCTTGTCACCATTTGTTCCAGCCATGAAGCCTGGGATGGTTTCAAGAATTGTAGCAACTGTTGGAGAAACAACTGCGAAGTTAGCACCACCACGGAGTGTGAGTTGGTGAATTCTGTTGGAAACTCTCTGCATCTTCTGACCGAGAGTTTGGAACCATGTCATGTTTGTCCATGCGGTTCCATTTGTTTGTGCATCAAAACTGGTTCCGTTCCAAACGTTACCAATTTGAGCTGACCAGTAGTCAGTTGTTGTAGCATTGACGATAAGCATATCAAGAATCTCAAGGTCAATCTCAAGAGAAATATGGTCGCTTAACATTGCTGTTAACTCAGCCTCAGCATCAACACTGTGGTAAGCGTTGAGGTCCTGAGCGAGTTCTGGTGACCAGACAGCTTTCAACTTACGTGTCTTAGCTGCGATTGTCTCGCTACGTAGTTGAATGTTGATTTCTGGAATGTTGAGGTTTGTTCCGTCAGGAGTTTCTCCACCCTGAATTGGATCTCTGTCCTCAAAATCACCACGGTTTGTTTCAACTGGTTGTTGACTATATGCAACTGTTGCTAATGTTCCATCAATTGGAGCTACAAAATTAATGAAAGCTCTATCTGCAGTTAGTGCAGTAAATTGTGGAAGGAATGTTGATCCAAAATCAATACCAGATCCAGATGGAACAAAACTACGAACACCTTCTAAATCTGGGCGTGTGAATCCACTGTCAGATGAAGAAATCTGATATCTCATATAAACAGTTGAAGATGAAGTTTCCTCATAATTGAGGTCGGCGGCAGATGCGGTTGTAACTGCAACTCCACCAGCTAAAGTAGCGGTTTGTTCATTAACTGAATAACCGAAACGACCCGCGCCATAGAAACCATCTCTTGGTAGGTCACCACTACCACTTGTGACTCCGTAGATAGACTCGTTTACAGCACGGTCACCACGTGCGTTGTTGTACTGGAAGTCCATGAAGAAGACTAGTCCAGCTGGAAGGTTCATTGGTTGTACAGAAACAAAGTTCTTAGCAGCAATCTGTCCAAGAACCTTTCTGACCAATGGAAGAGCAACACCAGCCCAGCTTTCTAGACCGGCTGTTGTTTGTGTTGCTGATGCTTCGTTAAGAAGCTGACCTGCTTGGTTCTCAAGAAGAACGGCCATACCGTTTCTCTCATGACCCTCTAGGCCTTCTAGAAGACCACTCTTTTCCCACTTATCAGCCATTCTACGTGCTTCGTTTGATAGCTGTTGGTGAGCTGTAGCGGCTTCCGTTAGAAAACTTGATACATCACTCATGTTTCAATCTCCGAAATTAAATGTTAAATTAAAGTACTTTGACACCGGCTAGCTCCTGCATTCTTCTGCGGAAGTCAGCTCCTGTGTCTTCTTTGATAACTTCTTTTGTTGGAGCAGTTGACCCAACAACACCAGATGCGATACTTTCAGTAACGACCTGTTGTGTTGACACCTGCTTCTTAGCTGTCTTGCCTGGAATTGTTGCCTCACTTAGTGTAGCATAAAGCAACTTGACCTCACGAAGAGTAGTAGCAAGGTCGAATGTCTCAACGACATGAACCTTCTGTTCTTTTGTGAGTTCGCGGTTTTTGAACAGCTTGTTTGTAAAGAGTAACTTAGCATTAAGAAGATTGACTTCATTGAGCTTACCACGAAGTATTTCTACAGCCTTACGATATTCGGCCAGCTCAGATTGTAGTCTTGCATTTTCCTCAGCCACTTGAGCTTCTTGGACATTTTCTTCCTCAGATAGCTCGGCTTCGATTTCGCGAAGAATTTCCTCAATATCAAGGTCATCTTCTTCGTCCTCTTCATCACCTAGATCCATCTCTGGTTCATCTCTTGGTTCATCATCACCAAGGTCTAGGTCTTCATCATCCTCATCACCCATATCCATGTCTAGTTCATCATCTTCCTCATCAAGAGCACCACCGGCAAGTTCTTCAACTTCTGCTTGTAGTTCACGGATGATAGCTTCTAGGTCTAGGATACCTTCATTTACTTCTTCTTTGTCTTCATCATCTTCCTCTTTCTCTTCCTTCATTTGTTGAGGAGTTTCGGCACCTTCAGCGCCTGTGTGGAATTTCTCGAATTCCTGACTTCCTGTTCCAACACCTGAAGACTTACTTGATGCTGGGGATGGAGCCTTGTTGTCACTACTTCCGATACCGGATGTAGCGTCATTTGCGATTTCTTCAACCGCTTCACCTTCTGGTTCAACCGATTCACCAACTTCAGCATATCCATGAGCATCCGCAGCTTTGTGTGGGTCATGTGCTTCATTAAGAGCTTTTGTAATCTCTTCTTTGATAGCTGGTGCGATTGACTCTTCTAATTGAATCTTTGCATTTGCGATAGCGGTTTCACGAACACGCTCTGCGTCAGCAATTGCTTCCTTTAGAAGATCATTAGTAATACTAGCCATATCGACCTCTCGTATTGAAAGATTATTAGAATCTTTAATGGGTATACAATAAAAAAATACCACCTAAAAATAGGTGTAATCTTATAATAAGTATTACGTTAAATGTGAAAACGTTAATTATTATTGTATTTTCTTCGGTTCTGTTCTTTCTTGTCTTCGCGAATACGGCGGCGAATTGCCTCTTCCTTCTTTAGTTTCTTCTTGACCGAAGGTTTTACGTATTCACGGCGGTCGTAAATTTCTTGAATGATTCCGGCTTCTTTAACTTTCTTGTTGAAAATACGAATGGCTCTTTGTACATCCGCATCTGTGTTTCCTGTAACTTTTACATACATAACTTATTCCTTTACCAAGGTGGATTCATTCTTCCAGTTGTGGGATTTAATTGATTATATAATGAACTACTCAAATTTGTAATAATACTATCATATTGTTCTTGACCCATAGATTCGGTTACCCAACCAAATACTTGGTCGTGTGTTAGACTATCATAATCTGTAAATGAGGCAGAATCTGCAGCACCCAAATGTTGTGTTCCAATGTTTCTTGCATTCCAAGAACCACTGACACCAAGACTTGATGTAGCTTCTGTTGTAGCACTTACTTGCCAGTGAACATTGTGTACGACATTTTGTAAACTTGCTGACTCATAGGTCACATCTAATGGATTAAAAGTCCAAGTATATGTAATTGACATAATTTCTCCTTGTGATTAACTAATCACTATTTGTCACCTCAGCCTTTGTGCCTCTTTTTGGCTTCACCGAGTTGTTTGTCTGTTGATTTTATAAGTAAGTCATTCATTTTGTTTAATAACTCCGTTCTACGTAGAACTTTGAATGCTAAATTTTCAGTTGAGAACTCACCATCTTTTTGTAAACCACTGGTTCTCATCTTTTGTATTTTTTGTTTTGTTTTTTCTATACCTTGGATGACCTCATCATACTCACCTTTATTAAATTTATTGAGTAAGATTTTGTATAAGTCAAAAAAGTATTTAGCCTTGACCATGATGTCTTTTTCATCATAATCAGCATCAGTTGGTTTTGGCTCTTTTAACCACTTGTTGTCTTTTACACTAAAAAGACCAGTTGCTGTGTGGTCTTCACCATCGTCCTCTACATATACTTCTATTTCGTATGGACCAACATTAATATCGTGTTGTTTGTTCCAATTATATTTGGCAAACGAGAAAAACCTATCCACTAAATCTGTATCTTTATTCACTTCGTCAAAATCTACGATAACGTGGAGGTCAATGTCTGAGAATTTTGACCAGTTATAGTTAGCAAGACTTCCTGTAAATCTAATGTCTTTGATTTTGGGTGGGTTTTTAAGTTTCCAACCTTCTATAAAATTAGCAGCGACACGCATCAATACTTTTCTAACCTTTGGGTCTAACTTATCGTTTTTCCATATCTTGGGTTCAAGAGTCTTTTGTGGTTTAAAAGACTTGATGACCTGTCCGGCGTCCAACTTAGAACTCCGTGCGTGATGCTAATTTATATGCGATTGCTACGATTTCGTTGGTAGGTCTTTTAAGAAGACTTTTCTTTTGTTCGTAGGTTAATTTGTTTAACACATTAGACACCATATAAGCAGAGAAACCATCAATCATTTGACCATTGATTTCACCAGATACTCTGTTGTCTGCCATTTGGTGGAGCTGTTGCTCTAAGACCTCAAACTCTTGTAGTTGTTTATGAGTATCAAAAAAGTTCTTTACATCAAAGTCAGGATTACTAGCAATGTATTCTGCTAGACTATCCATAATTCTATCGCCTAGTTTATCTAATACCTTTCTGGTATATGACCCTTCGTTGAGGGTTTCTAGACGGGAGAGGACTTCGGTTTTTGTCATCTTACTTCGGATAAGAAATCGTGAATAAGAGAATCAAGATTCATAAGAACTTGGACTTGACCGGGAGTTACGGATTCGTTAATGAATGCGCCGTGTGTAGATGGATTGGAAACAACATCAAAACAAATAAGGTTGAAGTCGTCTTGAACCTCTAATGTATTTTCATCCATATTTTTGACCGAACCAACACCACGACTACTAACACCAAGACGAATATTGTTCTTGACCAACTCACGAACAATGTTTCCGGCAGGTGTTGAGAGAATCTGCATATCACCAACTACATCGTCACCTTTTGTATCAATACGGGTAACATTGGCACATACATTTCTTAGGTTAACTACTGGGCTTTCTGGGTGGTCAAGTTCACCGAGTGCTCTGTTTTCATTTACAAACTCAGTTCTATAACGAGCAACTTCTTTCATTAAGATTTCTCTTGGATAAACACGACCATTTTGGTTCTTGGCGTTAGCTCTTTGTAGAACCACATTACGTAAAACGAGAGGTCTAGAAACATCTCTAGCCTCTGCGATGATATTACTATCATATTGAATAAAATTTGTTTCTACTAAAAGCTTGCTCATGATTTTAACTCCCTGAGACGTTGGGAAATTTTCAGTACTTTCCTCTCAATAGTATAAATATCCTTTAAAGTACGTTTCCAGTAGTGGTCCGTGCTATATCGGAACTCATTTTTATATCTTGTTAATATTTTTAATTGTCTGTCTATTTCTTTTATAGCTTTTTTTGCTTCTCTTATTGATAACCCAATCTTTTGACGAGATGTTTTTTCTTGGTCATTTTTAAATCTGTTATACCTTGAAACTGCTTCGTCAAGTTTGTTAACCGATTCGGCTAATTTGTAACCACTTTTTTTGGCGGTCTTTTTTTGTCTGTCTTTATTTTTTTTCTTATTTCCCGTGAACGCGTGTGGGGTAGAGTAAACAGCAACACTAGCAGTAGTACTGATTTCTTCTATCTCATCTTCTAATATCTCTCTTACTAACTTTCTAAATTCTTCTTCAGTCATGACTTTGGAAATTATCTAACTGACTGTTTAGTTCATAACCAATCATTAGAGCGGTTAAGTGATTATTTTTAACGTGGTTGAGAGTTTGAAAGCCATCTAATTGCTTTACAACTTCCTGTAATTTAATTTGTTCTACTTCATTATGCACATTTTTAACTTTTGACTTTAGTTCTCTTGATAGAATAATAGATTCTGTTTTGACCAAGTTTAATAAATACTGGGTGTCAGAAGCATTATTCAAATACTCTTTTAATAGATTAGTTTGGTGTTCATTTAGGTTCTTATACTTTTTATTGAACTTTTCTAGAATCATTTTATAGGTTAATAATCTTAGGTCTTCTTCTTGTTCTCTTAAAGTATTGACCACCTCGCTCTCAACCACGATTTGTTTGTTTTCAACCTCACCACAAAGATACTCAACTAAGGTATATTTTGACTCACTTAGTTCTTGAACATTTTCGTATGTATATCCTTGTTGTGCAGACTCAAAGATTTTATACACTGATGCATAAATTTTATATGAAGGAACACGATTTGACAAAAACTTTTGTAAATCGTAATTGTCTTTGATTTCTTTTACTAGATTATATTTTTCTTCTCTTAGCTTTCTTGTATCTAAGTTCTTTCTTTGTTCTGTTAGTGCAGTAATATAATCTAGAGCATTAGTTTCGGATAACTTTTTACCACTAAAAAAAGAACGATATAAAATTAATTCTTTGCCCAATTCCTTGTGCTTATTAAAATATCGTTCTACTACGGGAATGGCCTTGGAGTTTTTAACACCTGCTAAAATATCAGACGCAATTTGTCTGGTTAGTAATTCAAAAAGTATTCCGGTATTCTTGTATTTACTGTGTTTTATACTCATAGTCTTCCTACACTAAGTCTATATATTAAATATTGTCTATCATCACCAAAACATTAATCTTTTAATAAACCACTATCAGTAGTATCTAGGTTTAAATCTAAATCTTTCAATGCTTCTCGTAATCTTGGGTCTACGTATGATTTACCAGCTTTCTTATTTTTTGGTAATACATCCATAGCACCCAATATTTCTTTATATCCAAGTGGGTCACGACCTAACTTATCTTTGTCGGTTCCATACTTGTGACCTTCTGGTGGTCTACCCATTTTCTTTCTAGTGGCTAATAATGTTTCAACATCATCAAGTGCTTTTTCGGCATTGTAAATATCTTCGTCTTCCTCAACGGGAGGAGCGCCTTCTGGCGGAGCACCACCTTCGGGAGCCGCTTCTGGTGGGGGTGGTGGGTTGAGAACATCTTGTGTAACCTTCTGAACTTGACCTTCAAACTTAGCGTCATCAATAACACTGGCCTGTTCAATGATAATGTCTTCTTCAGTGACACCAAGAACATTCTTATAAATCCACTCACGGGAAACAAATCTACCCTGAACCAATTGGTCAGCGAGGGCAGCTTTCTCTTTCCATAGATTAATTTTTTCCATCTCGTAAACCATAGATGGGTTTGTTAGTGAGAGGCTGAAATCAACCAACTCTTCGTCACGATATCCAAGTGTGTAAAGATGAACAATAGCAATCTTGTTAAGTTCACTGACCACGATACGTTGGATGCGTTCAATTGTTCTTGCAAAACGAACGTCTTGTGCGGCTAATGTAGCCTTTCCACTTGTGTCTTCTTCGTATCCAATAAATGATTTTGGAACTTTAAAGGCAGCCATCAACTTGTGTAGTAGATACTCAACATCTTCAATTGCATTGAACTGAAGACCGCTTAGGTTTTCTACAGTGGTTCCACTATCTTTACCACGAACTGGGAAATAGAAGTCTTCCAATATGTTTTGCATATTATACTTCATATTATAGTCACCAGTTTGACCATCAACCAATGGTTGTCTCTTGACACTATTGATAATGCGTTCCATAAATGTGTCAATTTCGCCCGGGGGGATGTTACCCACATCTACCTTAAATATTCTCTTATCGGGAGCGCGGGTAACACGATGAATAAGCATTGCGTCTTCCATCAACTTGAGTTGTTTGTGGATTCTGCGTCCACCTTCTAACATTGACTTTCCGTATGGTAGGAAGTTTGAATCGGAAAGAAGACGGAAGTGAGCAATTTCGTAGTTTTCAAAGTCTTTCTTTTGAACAACAGAATGTTCACTATCAAGTTTAAAGGTGACCGCAAATGGATTACCAGTTTCTAGGTCACCTTCTACTCTTGTTGTTTCATATACAGATAATGGAACAACATTCATAACACCGTGTTCTGGGTGTATCATTAGATATAAATAAAAATCTCCATACTTGCACATATTTCTTGTCCAAGGCCAGAGATTGAATTCAACGTTTAATATGTCGTAAAATAGATTAGTTAGGATTTCGTGTATTTGGTCGTTGTCAGATTTAATTGTTAAGATTTCATTAAATGGATTTTTGACCGTTGACTCATCTGCGTATATATCTAGAACTGATGCGATAATTGGGTCATTATCCATCAAGTCATAATCACGAAATAGTTGTAATCTAGCTTGTTGGAAAGCTGAATACATATCGTAATTACTTTGAGCACTAAATCCATATTGACCAGCATTGTGAATTCTGTGATATCGGTCAATTAAGTTTCTGGTTCCATATGACTGAATTTTAGATGTATCGGAAACCTTGAGTTTCTTACCACCGATATTTCTAATTACAGCTTGACCAGAAAATAAGCGCTTTAATCTTCTAAATAAAGATGTATCTGCCATTTATTAAATCCTTTAGTAGCCTCTTTCTCTTACTTGGTCACGGGTTTCTCTTTCTAACTCAGAAACTCTGTCCTTATCTTTTGCATAAGATACATGACCATGAATAGCGTGTAGCATACTATCACATTGTTTTGCCTTTTCCATAACCCACTCTTCTGGGTCATCGGTATCTTCTAAAACATTGTAGAGTTCGGCTGCCATTTTATGTATAGATTTAATATACCCTTTTAACTGCCTCTCGTCAAGGTCTTCACCCTCATACATTTCAACCAAGTCTTCAGTTTCAAGTGTGTTCTCTAACTTAGATAAGTCTTCTTTAGGATTATCCTTATCGGCATCCCAATCTAGACCTGACTTTGACTTCCCCTTATGAAGAACTTCTTTGTGGTCTTCACTTAATAAGTCACTTAGTTTAATCATTCTTCGTCTCCTGTATCACCACTCATAGCTAATTTGGTGGCAGTTGCGTATAATACATCTTCCCATTTATCACCATAACGTTTTTTGAAATCTGCCTTCTTTTTCATTAGTCTATCGGCGATTTTCTCTCTATTATCAACTTCTCTGTCAGTCATATCTTCTGACTCTTTCATAGCTTTTGCTACAGCCTTTCTTCTATTCTTAAGATACTTGTCAGAACTATCACTATCTCCGTCGTTATCAACATCATCGTCTTCTTGACCAACGGGGTCTAGTTCTTCTTTCTTCATTGCCTTACCAATGGCAGCTCTACGCTTCTTTAGGTATTTATCAGAACTATCGGTATCTCCATCATTATCAACATCATCATCCTCTTTTCCAACTGGGTCAAGGGCTTCTCCCATAGCACTTTTTGTAGCGATAGCATACATTACTGATTTCCATTTATCGCCATATTTTTTCTTGAGATAAGGAACTTTCTTTTTTAAATCTTTTACGATTCGTTCCTTTTTATCCTCTTGACCAGAAGTCATTTCGCGTTCTTTCATGACCTCTTCAATTTCTTCCTGAATGATAGAGATTAAAGTATTTCTGTCCATTTCATTTACCATTAAATTAGGTTAAAATAACTGTCGTTTTATATAAGTATCTAGTTATCGTAGTAACCATCGTAAATCTTCTTCTTCATTTTGACCAATCTGGATTTTCCATTCGTTTTCTGGTTTGTAATCTTTAGCGGTAAAGACTGCTTTGGTCTGGTGACCTGAGATACCACCCAACATTTGCTTGTTTAACTCAATTCCTTCTTGTCGTAAGCGTAATGCGGTGTCTCTAACCCACAAACCAATGGCTAATGCAAGGGTAAGGTCGTCATTATACCCATCTAGAGCTTCGGCTTTGCTGTTTTTCCAGATAAATGTCTCTAATTCGGTCAACATACGACTAGAATGGACGGTAATTGACTGTTCTCTCATATAAGACTCTAATTTAGCGATTAAAAGAGGTCTTGTTCGTTGTGAAATGGTAAATCCGGGAACCATTTTCTTTTCTTCAGCGTAATAACGACCGTGCATCTGGTGCATTGTGTCTACATACTTCATATCGTTACTCATATAGAAGAGATTTTGGTATCCACGGTCAATAATCTGTTGTATTGCGGCCCAACCAATGTTTGCGTTGTCTGGAATTATGATTGCATCGTTATATTCGGTGGCAATAGCGACCAAAAGGTTACCAAAGTCCTTGGGTGTTATCTTACCTTTGTATTCTGCGACCTGTTCTGACGCTTCAACATCAATAACGTGGAAGGTAGAGTAGTCGGAACCATCACCACGAGCAACGTCAGCTGCTACAATGTAGAATTTGGTGTAATCTGGTTGTTGCCATACCCATATATTGTTGTCAAACCCACGTTTTTGGATGGGGTCTTGTTGATAGGTCTGTTTGTAGAACTCAATAATCTCTGGTGATATGACCGTATTACCCGAAAAGATGAATGAAGCACCGTGCTCTTGAGCAAACCTCATCTCACCCATCTGTCTTAGTTGGTCATCAGCCCACGCTTGGTCGCGGTCGGGGTGAACTTCCCAATCTAAAAGGGTTCTCTCAAAGTCATTTTCACCTGCTTCAGAATCAACCCACGTTTTATGAAAGAAATTACCCATACCATTGGGGGTAGAAATCAATACAGCAGACCCACCCGTGGTAGATAGTGTGGCTTGAGCAGCAGTCCATAGTTCAGTTGCGTTATCAATGAAGGCTGCCTCATCAAGAATGAGTAGAGATAGTGCTTCAGAACGACCAGAATCTTCTCTGGTAGCCGTCGCTTTCATCGCAGAACCATTAGCAAATCGTAATGTCAGTTTGTTATCTTCGGTCAAGGTTCCTTTTAACCACGTAGGAAGAAGACTATGCATAAACTTAACCTTGGTTACCAAGTTTTTAGCGACTTCCTGTTTAATAGCGATGACCAATATCTGTTCATCTTTCTTAAACAACATTCTCCAGAGTGAATAACCAGCAATTAATGTGGAAATACCAATCTGGCGACCCTTGAGAACAATGTTATATCTGTGGTCTTGGAACTTTTTTAGGGTGTCTGCTTGATAATGGTGTAAATCAAAGAGTTGTCTACCCTTATTTGGAACCTGAATGTATACATACTTTCTTAAAAAATACTCAGGGTCAAGAGCACACTTGGTATACTCTCGTTTAATGATTGCTTTTAAGTCAGTAGACATAGATTATCCTATAAGTTTCCACGCGGCAACACCACCAACCAACGTTCCTAGTATAAATGTTTGTGTTCTGGTTGGTTTAGGAATGAAACCCAACACCTTATTTGGGTTCTTAGGTGGTTCAGGAATAGCGGCAACGATGGCAGCAAGTGAATCTGCTCGGGTAGTTTCCAAAGTTAGGGAGGTTTGGAACAACTCGTTCTGATTTTGGAGGGTTGCAATCAACTGATTAGCGGCAGATACGTTCTCTTTTAGTGCCTCGTTCTCTTCTTCTATGGTATCAATGTAGACGACCACCTGTTCGGGGACTTCACTCATCACCGAATCGTCTAGTTGGTCACGTAATTCTTGTGTTCTAGCAGAAAGAGTAGCAACAACGTTGGATGCTCTGGTCAATTCACTGGTCTGGACCACAATACTATCGTTTAGTTCTTCTATTTCTTCCTTGTATTCTTCTACCAGTGAGGCTAAACTATCAGCAAATTGTTGTGTCTTTTCTGCTTCCTGTTTAAATTGATTAAATTCTTCTATGTAAATGTCAATTTCATCTTGTTTAAACATAGATGTAGCATATGAACTAAGAAAAACACAAACTAATACTATTGGAATTACGTATAAATTGTCTCTTAGTAATTGTAAAGCAGCTTTACCCATCTGTATTCTCCATTAGTTCTTCTAATTCTTTTTCTTTTTCTTTAAGAATTTTGTTCATACTGACCACTTCTATCATAATATCTTCCTTAACCTTTTCCAATGGCACTTGGTATTTGTCTACCATAAGAATTGTACCAGTTTTGTCGTCAAAGGTCATAAATTCTGGGTTGGAAAGCGTGTCGTGATAGTAGGTTAACTCAATAATCTTGTCAGTTAGATAGGAAACCTGACTTTTTAACATCTCTTTTTTTCTATGGTCTTCCCAGACACCATCAATTTTGAGTCTAGTTTCTTCTTTAGCGACACAATCAAGACAATGTGCGTGTACTCTCCACGCTTTAATATCATATTGGTTCATTGTCTTTTTACAAACAGGACACCACCACGGGGTTTTGGCACCCTCAAGAGGACTTATTCTTCTCTTGATACCATCTTTCATTTCCCATTCGCGGTTTTCATCGTCAAACCAAACTTCACCCTCTTCTCGTTTGACTTCTTTTTTTCCTGTGTACTGACCAACAACGACTTTGTTGGCATAACTATTCATTTTTTTGTGAATAGTTTCCTGAACTCCTTTGTGAACTTCACGTAACTCTTTCTTTTTGTATGACATAACCTAACCTTCCTTTTGTCCTACCTTTCCTTGTAGGAATTGTAATGCAGCTTTGTAAGCTGGATGTGATTTATCGTATGTTAATGCTGATTGTAGTGTGATTTCTTTACCTGTCATTGGGTTTCTAATCTTTTCACCATAGAATTGTTTGATAAAGTTCTTGTCACCACCACTTGCAGCACCTCCACCACTTGGAGCGGCGGCAGGTTGTTGTGCCTGTGGTGTTCCAAACTTAAATGTACCCAAGATTTGATTGATTGGAGCAAACGCACCTGTGAATTTGTATGGTCTTCCGTTGTACATAAAGACCAAACCTTCACTTGGGACTAATTTATCAATACCGACCTGTTCTAATCTCTCAAATTCTTGTGCTAGTTTCTCAGCAGCGTCACCCAAGTCTTGTCCTTGTAGTGCTTTTCTTACTTTATTTAGTTCTTTCTCTAACTTATCTACGGCTTCTGGGTTGTTTGACCCCAAGAAGTCTTTGATTCTGGTTAAACTATCTTGACCAGCACGTAAGAACAACATCTCAAATGGTGCTCTTGCTTCTTTTTGTTTCTTTGGGAATACTTGTGTTTGATATTGTGCTAACCACTTCTTCATTTCTGGTGGGAATGAACCAGCTTTTACTGACTTATCACCAAAAGCGAAACGATTGACCAAGGCTTCCATCTGGTCAACATCGGCTTCTAGTCCCGCACTAGACAATGATTGTTTGATTTCGTTTTCCCACCACTTTTTATAGTATTCACTGACGGGTGTATTGTCGTCTGCGTCAATCTTACCCGCTAATCTGTCAATTTGGCTATGGTATTCCTTAGCTTTTTCTTCCATTTCATCTGCTTTTTCGTCACTAAATGTAATTACGTGTGGTCCTTGGATACCAAATACCTTTTGTTGTTGTTGACCATACTGTTTTACCATATCATTTAGTTGTGTGGCGTGTTCTGGGTTCTGGTCTACCTTGTTTCCATCCTCATCATATGTGATTGTTCCGTGGAAAACCAAGACTGCCTTACCATATGGGATTACATTTTCACTATCTGGTAGGATAATTTCGGTTGACATATAGGTAGAACCATTACCAAACATCTCATCAACTTGGTCACTAGGTAATTGTTTAAAGGCACTTTCTAAATCTTCGGCAGCACCCACGAATGCTCGTTGAATTGCACCTCTACCTTCAAATTTATCCATAACTCCTTTGACTGTCAAGGAGTTTTGACCTTGGTTTTTAACGTGTCCTTTGTTTCTAGCAAACCTAACTTGACCATCAATGACCGTAAATGCGATATTTTGACCATCTAGTTTCTCTGTCATTGGAGAATCTTCACCAAATGAACCTACTAGACCCTGTGTAATCATATCTTTGTATTCACCAAAGGTCAATTCCATATCTTCGTATGGGTGCATCATATGTCCAGCAGCACCACCTTCAAATAATGCCTCTTCATTCTTCTTATCTCTACCGTGGTCTTTCTTTGCTAGTCTCCAATTACCATTCTGTGCACCATTAGGATGATGGACATCGTGGTTTTTCATCTTTGATTTACCATACTTTTTGACCGCTTTAGCTCTATCACGGTTTCTAGCTGTCCTGTCTTTGACCGTTTTCTTGAGATATGCCTTAACCTTTTCTGGGTTATTTCTATAATACTTCCTAACACGCTCAGTAGAACTCTCAGCTTCAGAAACCTCTGGTTCGGGTTCTGGAGTTGGTTCGGGTTGTGGGTCTTCGTTGGGGTCATCCTCTAGATTGGCAGTCCTTAGAGCGTACGCCAGAGGGTAATAGAAGACGCCTTTCTTGTATGCCTTCTTACATTTCTTCTCAATTTCTGTGTAATCGTCGGTTGGTTCAATACGACAACTCTTCTTTTCGGCTTCACCAGTTACATATTGGTCAACCAACGAATTATACTGGTTGATAAGTGCATTTTCTAGAAGAACAGGAGCAAATATCTCATTCATAGTTCCTGTTTGGAACATCTTTCTTGCTAATTTATAAGCAGGATGGTCTTTGTCATAGGTTAATGCAGTTTTGACCAAGATATCTCGTCTTGTTTGTGGGTTGTGAATCTTTTTCATCAAAGCAGAACGGTCAAACTTAGCTCCAGATGGTGATTGTTCACCACCTTCTGGTTCTTGTTTTTTCTGTGCTACCTTGTCTTTTGTGCTTTGTAGTCCACGTTCTATACCACCTGTCATCATTTTAAAGACATTTGGGTCAAACTTACCATATAATTTCTTAAAGAAGTCTACTTTATCTTTCATAGATACAGATGGATTACCCAAAGTATCTCTAATTCGGGTTGCACTCATCACCGTGTCGTCCATTTTAAAGTTAGGCACCGTTATAAAGTATCCACCCTTTCTATATGGAACAACATCTTGTTGTTTATCGTCATATCTTCTAAAGTATTTACCCTTTACAAGTCTCTCACCATCCTTTTCACCCACCGCTGTAATAAACTGGGTGTCACTCTGGTCATACTTAGATAAAATTTCTTTAGGACTATACGGACTTTTGACCTGAACAATTCTTTCTGACGGAATATCAAACATAGAATGCATGATTTCTTTTTTTCCGTGGAAATCAAATGGGTCGCGTTCGGTAGTTTCCTTTGGGTCACTGGTAGCAATATAGACATTCTCCTCCCCGAACTTATCAACGAGGTGTTTATAAGCACTATAATGTCCCTTGTGGAAAGGTTGGAACCTTCCTGTGTATATTGCTACTTGTTTCATATTAGATTTCTATGTTATCTGTGTCACCACCACTGGATTGTGAACCACGACTAAATACTCTAGCTACTCCACCAGAACCTCTCTTTCCAGACTTAGCAAAAACTACAAATCCACCAGCTACAAATACAATGATTGCTGCTGCAATAACAAAACTTGTCATAATTACCTCCATTTTGGTATATACATAAATAGTGTTTATTCTTTATTAAACTCAGACCATTTTCCTACAGGACACGAAGCACTTGCTAAATTAACTTTTGTTTTCATAAAACAACCACATTTGGTACATCTAGCTTGGTCAGTAAAATGTTCACAAGAACTACACTCTTCGTATCTGTTTGACGATATTTCGGACGGAACGAGTACCGGAAGGTCGCGACCAAAACGTTTTGCGGTATTCCACATTTCTTTGCCAAAATTTTTTAACATTTTAGTAGTCGGTGGCAATTCTTTATCATCTGCTACTAGAATTTCTTCTTCAACTTTTTTAATAAATTCTATGTCTTCACTTGACCTAGTGGCTTCTATATAAGAAAGTCCATTTGTCATTTTGACTGCGACATTAAAATCTTTAAAAAAATCAAATACGGCAGACTGTCCCTGCTTATAAAATAGTGGTTTTAAATTTTTAGGTGCGAACCAATACAAAACATTTGTTAATGGATATGGGAATGGTAAATTATCTTCATCAAAAGAAAGTGTATAGTAATTTACAACTTCTTTAAAATTAGATTGATTAACCAAACCATCCAGTTGCAATTGCAATGTAGAAATTTCATTATTTTTTGTAGATGATATTAATAAAATAACTATTTTTTCAGAATTTAATATTATCTGTTCTAATTCATATAACATTTGTTCATTCATAATTTTTCCTCCAAATAAAGATTTACATACTTTTGTAATAATTCTTCATTAAATAAATTTAAATTTTCTTTATAAAAATTAAAATATGGCAAATATGTATTTGTTAAATCAAAATTATTTTCTAATGGTCTGGTTGCATAATCAGTAGACCCAAGTTTATGATTTTCAAAATTATTTGGATTGGTTAAATTACCACTTTGTTTATGTTGTGACCAACCTGGCGGGTCGCCCCAATTAAAAACATAACTTGGAACCATATAATCATCATTTTCAGATAAGTGTCCCTCTGACCTAAGTGGTATATACCAGTGTAGTCCTTCTTGACCTGTACTATTAAAAGAGTTTCCCTCAAAACCAAACTCTAAAATTCTATTCATCTTAACAATCACACTAGCTTCCATAGTATTTTGAGCTAATTCTATTTTATCGCGGGTAGCAAAGAAACTTTTCTTCGGTTTCCATGCATCTTTTTCACGTAATGTAATCATGTCAACCGCTTGTTCAATATGCCACGGTAAATATAAATCATCATCATCAGCTAACATAAATAAATCACCAGTTGTATGAGAAACGGCATCTCTACATATTTGTCCTCTATTAATATATGGTAATTTAGTATGATAATCAATAGAATTATTTATTAAAATAATATTATCATCCGAAAAATTTAATTTCAATGGATATTCTGTGTCAGTATTAAATATTATTAATTCAACATTATCATATGTTTGTGCATAATATTGAGCTATAACACGTTCTACACAACGAAATCTTCGGTATGTTGTACAAACAAAACTTACTTTATTCATATAACCCCGCTTCAAACATAATTTTATTTTCTGGAAGCCATGAAGCTAATGATCTATGTAATGCATATTTTCTAAAATTGTGATAATCAAAATAACAAATATTTTCTTTGTTCATGTGCGATTCAACTACCGAATGAGAGGTTTCATATTCCAATGAAAAATATTGTTTAATTACTTTTCCAAATTCCGTAGGGCCGCCATATACTGGATGACCGAGGTATCTTCCACTATTTTTATATCGTTCCATATCAGAAATTAAAAAATTTAAAATATTGTGATTTTTCTTAGCTGCAAATATTCCATTAGGTATAGTATAATCTGTTGGGCCGTGATGAAAAAATACAGCGTCAGGAGTGGAACATTCATTCATAAAAAACGTATTCAGAGGTTGACGAAATTCATAATCCACATCTATATAAATGCCTCCATATTTTTTAATTAGCCACAATCTAAAAATGTCAGCTGCAAAGGCATAATCTCTTCGTTCAATTCTTTTTTCACATAGATATCTTAAAAACCCTGGCATATCATCGTCTAATGAAGTCCACAAAATATGATTATACTCGTTATTACTATTTTTAATATTATTAACATATTTTTTTTCTCTAGTAGGCATTCTATGTGGACCTATCCAAATTTGATGTATATTTTTTTCAATCATAACAAACAACTCTTTTTAGAAGTTTCTATAATTTCTTGTACATAAAAAATAGAACAATATTCAGAACAAAAATCTTCTTCTTTTATATTATATGGAAATTTATTTATATAATCGTGTTTTCTGAAACAATTATTAGGACTACGTTCAGTAATACCAGAATTATGAAAAATATTGTAATCACCAATAAACTGACTCAATGATGATGCCCAAGAAAACTGTAAATCTTCATGTATTTGGGTGTCGTGACCAAATAACCAAGCGTTCCATAGTACGGCCCACATATCTGCGGTCCATTCTTGTATTGGATGATATTGTTCTATTGGAGGATATTGTTTTACTTTCTCTAAAAAATAT
>Ga0255781_10000141_pt1 | contig 53523 bp, 48 predicted proteins | sample 101ome_21_FD_179979 | JGI IMG/M metagenome (GOLD analysis project Ga0255781, IMG submission 179979) | Coastal salt marsh microbial communities from the Groves Creek Marsh, Skidaway Island, Georgia - 101413BT metaG (version 2) | ecosystem: Environmental > Aquatic > Marine > Intertidal zone >... | reverse complement strand
GCACTCCCACGAAGAGACGGGCGTCTTGTGGACCTTCGACCGCGACAAAGAAGTGGCTCGTTGGTGCCAAACCCGAGGTGTTCCCTGGCACGAAGTTCCGCAGCCCGGTGTCCAGCGCCGACGAACGTCACGGGCGGGTTGGGTGGAAGCCTGGCACGTGAACATGGCCCGGCCTTGGGCCAATCCTGACCTCGAAACCTGGCGCGCTTCGGACGGCACGGGGCTCGAGGTCACGTGGCCGGCCGGCTGGAAGCTCGATTCCATCCCGGGCGTCACGAATCCCGACGACTTCGACGGAGCGGGACCCTTTCAGCCCGGGGGCGAACGCGCGGCCCACGCCTACCTGAAGAGCTTTTTGAAGGACGGCCGGATTGCGACTTACCAGCGCCACATCAGCAAGCCCGAAGCCAGTCGCCGAAGCTGCAGCCGGTTGTCGCCCTACTTGGCCTGGGGAGCGCTGAGCATCCGACAGGTGTACCAAGCCCTGGAGGCAAGTGGTGGGCAGGGACGGAACCACCATGCGTTCGGGAGTCGCTTGCGCTGGCATTGCCACTTCATCCAAAAATTTGAATCCGAACACGCCCTCGAATGGAGGAACGTCAACTGCGCCTACGACGGGTTGCCGGTGGTGCTGAACGAAGAATGGCTCTCGCGTTGGAAGGACGGAACGACGGGCATCCCGCTTGTCGACGCTTGCATGCGGTGCGTGCGCGAGACGGGCTACCTCAACTTCAGGATGCGGGCGATGCTGGTAAGCTTCCTCACGCACCACATGAATCACCGGTGGCAGGACGGCGTGGAGCACCTTGCACGTTGCTTTCTCGATTTTGAGCCTGGCATCCACTACAGCCAATTCCAAATGCAAGCCGGCGTCACCGGCATCAACACGGTGCGCATTTACAACCCCGTCAAGCAGGGTCAGGAGCACGATCCCGAAGGCACGTTCATCCGAACGTGGGTGCCGGAGTTGCGCAACGTTCCGCGCGAGTGGATTCACGCGCCGTGGTTGGCGCCGCCAATGGAGGCGACACTCGGAGGGTGGGACGCCGACGAGTATCCGGCGCCGATGTTGAACCTCACCGAGGCTGCCCGCGCTGCGAGAGAGCGCATGTGGGCGTTTCGGAAGCGCGCAGACGTGAAGGAGGAGGGGAGACGCATTTTGGCCCGACATGTTGTGCCCGCCCGGGCGCAAACGAAAGGCAGAATGCGCGAACTTTGAACCGATGCCTGCCGCGAACGACACCGCAACCTTGCTTCACCACGAAGTGATTGGAGACAACCCCAATGCGCCTTGGATGGTCCTCATTCACGGTGCAGGAGGGTCCATCAAGACGTGGAAATTCCAAATCGAGGCGTTTGCTCCGCATTACCGGCTGTTGCTCTTGGACCTCCGGGACCACGGGTACAGCAAGGACATCTTGCCCGAATTTCCGGCCTACGATTTTGACATTGTGGCGGAAGACATCCTCCGGGTTGTGGATCATTTGGGCATTGAGAAGGCGCATTTTGTCAGCTTGAGCATCGGAAGCGTCATCCTCCAAAAAATCGACATTGAGCGCCCCGAACTCATCGACCGCATGGTCATGGCGGGCGCCATTTTTGACGGAAGCTGGCTCATGCACCTGTTCGTGCACAGCGCCAAAGTGCTCAACTACGTGCTTCCTTACCGTGCGATTTATTGGTTGTTCTCGTTCATTGTTCTGCCGCGACGGAACCACCGCCTCAGCCGATGGATTTTCCGCCGTCAAAGCCGCAAGCTTTCCCAAGGCGAGTACTTGAAGTGGGTGGAGTTGTACAAGCCCTTTTTCAAGCTGGTGCGCCAATACGTTCAACGCCCCGTGACGAAAAAAGGCCTCGTGGTGATGGGAGATCAAGATCACATCTTTTTTCGGGCGGCCGAGCGATTCACCCAAATCCAGCGCAACATGCGCCTCAGCGTCATTGAAAACTGCGGCCACGTCTGCAGCATTGAGGCCCCCGAGCTGTTCAATGAGCTCGTGCTGAATTTTCTGAGGGACGTCGACGTGCCTCAACGGGTGACCGCGTCTCCCGTGCCCAAGTCTTGGGCAGAACTGCGCCAACTCCAATCCGCCAAAGCATGAACCTCCGCCTTGCCCTTGTTGTCCTGATTTCCTTCGGGGCGTGCTCTGCCTCTGCCCAAACCATCGAAACCGACCGCCCCGACCAAACCGAGGCAGCCACCCTCGTCCCCGTCGGAGGCATCCAGCTCGAGGCGGGTGTCGCCGGATGGACTTCAGGCGACGCAACCGTCACCGGCTACACTTTGCCGACGGCGCTCCTTCGCTACGGCTTGCACGAGCGCTTCGAGTTGCGTGTGGTGGGGCAGCGTGACCAAATGCAGTTCAACTTCATCGACATGGAGGAGCCGTGGACGTCGGCCAGCGCGTGGGACTTGGGGGCCAAGGTGGCGGGTTGGAACACCGACGCTTCGCAGATGTGTGTGCTTGCCCATTACCGGTTTCGCCCCGGTGCAAACGACGGAGGACAGGTTCGCCTCAACGTGGCGAAACCTCTTGGCTCTCGCTTCAGCATCGGCACCAACGTCGGCATCGCGTGGCAGTGGGCAACAGAAGAGCAGGCCGCCGTTGGAGAAGCAGAGTACACCCTTGCCTTGGGCTACAGCGTGTCGGAAACCCTGTACGCCTACGTCGAAGCGTTTGGTGCAGGCGGCGGTTTGCAGGGCGACGCAGGCCTTGCGTGGCGTCCAGACCCGTGGAGCCAATTCGACGTGAGCGTGGGTTGGACCGACGGATCAGGCAATTCCTACGTGGCCGTGGGATGGTCCAAGCTTTGGATGCCCTGAGTCGTCGTGGCCCACAAAAAGCCCCACCTTTCTGAGAAGATTTGCGTTACCTGCGGGCGACCCTTTGCGTGGCGGAAAAAGTGGGAGCGCGACTGGGAAAACGTGAAACATTGCAGCGAACGCTGCCGCCGAAATCGCTCCTCGGCCTCCAAGGAAACATGACGCGCCTCGGGGTGTTTCATGCATACCATGGACGCTCCCGCCTCACCAACCCTTCAGCCCGCCCGCGTGGTTCGTCTTGTGCTGGGCGACCAACTGAATGCCGCCCACGCGTGGTGGAAGTCGCCTGATCCCGACGTGCTGACGGTGATGCTGGAGAGCCGGCAAGAAACGGACTACGCCCGCCATCACGTCCAGAAAGTCCTCGCGTTCTTTCTGGCGATGCGCAGCTTTGCCAAGGAGCGCATCGCCGACGGTCACCGACTGCACTACCAGCCCATTGACGGCCCGGACGCCGCTCTCCCCATGCTCGACGTTCTGCGCGACATCGTCACGAGATGCGGCGCGTCCGAAGTTCGATTTCAGTTGCCCGACGAGTGGCGCCTCGATCAGCTGTTTCATGGTGCAGCCACGTCCTGGCCCGGCGAACTCGGAGTCGACGTGCAGGTGGACGACACAGAACATTTTTTGACCGCACGGACGGATTTGGCAGACCATTTCCAGGGCAAGAAGCAGTACCTCATGGAGTCCTTCTACCGGAAGATGCGAAAGCAGCACGACGTGCTGATGGACGCAGCCGGCGAGCCCGAGGGCGGGAAATGGAATTACGACGCCAACAACCGGAAAAAACTCCCCAAGGGTCACGTTCCTCCGGCACCTCGCTTGTGGGAACGGGACGTCACGGAGCTCCTCGATGCCATCCACGGCGCAGGAGTCGCGACAGTGGGCCGCGTCGACGCCACGCGGTTCGGGTGGCCCGTCACCCGGTCCGAGAGCCAGGAGTTGCTTGACCTTTTCATCGAAGAGTTGCTGCCGCGGTTTGGGGATTTTCAAGACGCGCTCACAGAAGACAGTTGGACGGTGTACCACAGCCGACTCAGCTTCGCGATGAACGCCAAGATCCTCAGCCCTCGTGAAGTCATTGAGGCGGTGGAACGCAAATGGCGTGTGGCTCCTGAGCACGCGAGCATCGAACAAGTCGAGGGCTTTATTCGACAAATACTTGGCTGGCGTGAATACATGCGCGGCATCTATTGGGCCAAGATGCCGGAGTACGCCACCCTCAATTTTTTCCAGCACGACCGGAAGTTGCCGGGGTGGTATTGGACCGGGAAGACGGGCATGCGCTGCCTGCAGCACGCCATCACCCAAACCCTCGACCACGCCTACGCGCACCACATCCAGCGCCTGATGGTCACGGGCAATTTCGCCTTGTTGGCGGGCATCGACCCGGACGAAGTGGACGCGTGGTATTTGGGCGTGTACATCGATGCACTCGAGTGGGTCGAGATCACCAACACGCGCGGCATGAGCCAGTTCGCCGACGGCGGCATCGTGGGCAGCAAGCCGTATGTCTCTTCGGCCAACTACATGCACAAAATGGGGCCGCATTGCGCGGCGTGCTCGTACAACCGTCAAGGCAAAACCGAGGACGACGCGTGCCCCTTCAACAGCCTGTATTGGCATTTCCACGCCCGAAACCGGGACCTCCTCGAACGCAACCCGCGCATCGGAATGGTGTACCGGACGTGGGACAAGATGCCCGCTCCCCAACAACAGGCCTTGCTCGACCGCGGTGACGCCGTGTTGGCCAACCTCGAATCTCTCTGACATGGCTCACGCACGCACCCTCCATTGGTTTCGGAACGACCTGCGACTGGACGACAACCCCGCCTTGGCTGAAGCCATGCGGAGTGACGAAACGGTGCCCGTCGTGGTGCTGGACGATCGGTTTTGGGCCGAGGACCGCTGGGGTCATTCGAAGACGGGGCCTTTCCGCACCCGCTTTCTTTTGGAAAGCATCGCAGACCTCAAATCGGCTTTGGAAGAACGGGGAGGAGCCCTGTTGATTCGTCGAGGCAAGCCGGAGGACACCCTTCCGGCACTCATGAAGGAACACGGGTGCACCAAACTCACCGCGCAAACGGAGCACACGCCTGAAGAATTGGACATTCAAGTCGCGGTTGAACGGGCGGTCTGCGCCGAAGGGGGGCAGTGTTCGTGGATCGAAGGCCACACGCTGTTTCATCCCGACGACCTGCCCATGGACCTCGAGGCGTTGCCGGACATCTTCACCCAATTCCGTAAAAAAGTCGAGAAGCTCAGCGAAGTGCGTGAATGCATTCCCGCTCCAGCTGGCGTAAACACCCCAGCCCAACTCACCTCCGACGCGGTTCCTGACCTCACCGAATTCCTCGCGAGCACCAAACAGGCGATGCCGCCGTCCGACAGCCGAAGCGTGTTGCCGTTCAAAGGAGGCGCCAGTGAAGCGAAGGCCCGGCTCAAGCATTACTTCTGGGACACCAAGAGGCTGGCGGTTTACAAGAAGACTCGAAACGGCCTGGTAGGTGCCGATTACAGCAGCAAATTCAGTCCCTGGCTCGCTCACGGTTGCATCAGCCCGCGTCGCATCGCCAGCGAAGTGCACCGGTTTGAGGACATGGTCGAAGCCAACGACAGCACGTATTGGTTGGTGTTTGAATTGATCTGGCGGGACTACTTCCGATTTGTGGCGATGAAATACGGGAGCCGAATTTTTCATCGCAAGGCCCTCAAACCGGACAGTCCCAACCGAGGAACACAACGGTCGGCGTTCGAAGCCTGGAAGGAGGGACGAACACGCGATGCGTTTGTCAACGCCAACATGCGGGAACTTGCTCGAACGGGATTCATGAGCAACCGCGGACGCCAAAACGTGGCTTCCTACCTCGTGCACGACCTCGGCATCGACTGGCGCCTTGGCGCGTCGTGGTTTGAGCACATGTTGCTCGATTACGACCCGGCAAGCAACGCGGGCAACTGGATTTACGTGGCTGGTGTCGGGAACGACCCCAGACCCAACCGCAAATTCAACACGCAACGCCAAGCGGAGATGTACGACGGCGATGGCAAATACCAAACCCTGTGGAGCACCGATGCTTTGGAACTTGACGTACGCTGACCCGGACCGCTGGAAGGAAGTTTACGCCATCAGCGGTCCACCGTTTCCTTGGTGGAAGCGGTCGGGGAGTCCGCGGATGCGTCTGATCCAGGGGCCGGCCCCTGTGGGTAAACTTTTGGAGGAAACGTCCGACATCAAGTGGGCGAACCTCCAACGCACCCAAGCGGGCGCCATTCTTTATTTCCGTGTGCGTCTCGAAGTTTACGGCATGCCCTGTTCCAAGGCGCATACCTCGTGGTCCCTCAGCGGCACCGGGCCGCGTCCGGTCCTCACCCTTCATCACCCTGCGGGTCCAGTTCTCCTGGAGCTCAATTCTGCACCCTCGGTCGGGTTGTTCAGGTTGCTCGAGCACGCGTTTGGCCCCCAAACCGTGTCCAAAGTACACGTGTAAGTTGTTGAGAATGTGTATATTGCATGTCTAGGGCTCAACGCCGCCCTCTCACATTCAATCCCTGTACGATGATCAAATCACGCACGCTGAATGAGTTGCGCCAAACGCGCGACGCGGTGTACACCCCTCCTGTTTCTCACGACGAACGCATGAAAGAACGGTTGGTCGGAGACATCTACGTCATCCTCGATTCCGAGGGCAATCCCGCTGTGGCTTGCGACGACGTGGCTTGTTTGATTCAGGCTCGTCCTGAATGGTCGACGGATGCGCTCGAGGCGCATTTTGACACCGGCGAAGAGCGCTACACGGCGCCCAACGGGGAGGTGGTTCACCACGTTCGCCGTCGCAAGCGTCGGGTCTGACCCGAGCACCAAGCCCCGCTGGGGCCGACGGAAGAAAAAAGCCCCGATGCAAAGCAATGCATCGGGGCTTTCTATGTTCTGGACGTTCCTGACTTAGTGGCTGGCGAGGTACGCGGCCACGCCGTCGTTGGTGGCGCTCATCGCGTCCTTGCCCTTCTCCCAGTTCGCAGGACAAACTTCGCCGTGCGTTTCGTTGTGGATCCACGCGTCGAGCACGCGAATCGCTTCGTCGACGTTGCGTCCAATGGGGAAGAAGTTCACAAGCTGGTGGCGCACGATGCCTTCTTTGTCAATCAAGAACAGGCCGCGGTACGCGATCATCTCGCCTTCTGCTGTCAAGTTGCCCTCTTCGTCGTAGTCGTACTCGCCGGCGAGCACGTCGTAGTTCGTTGAAACCGTCTTGTTCGTGTCGGCAACGAGGGGGTAGGTCACGCCCTGGATCCCGCCTTGATCTTTCGCAACGCGGAGGTAAGCCTGGTGCGTTTCAGCCGTGTCGGTAGACACACCGACCACCGCGCAGTTGCGCGATTCAAACTCGCCAAGTTTTTCTTGGAAGGCGTGAATTTCCGTGGGACAAACGAACGTAAAATCCTTGGGGTAAAAGAACAGCACCACGTACTTGTTGCCGAGGTATTGGTCGAGGGAGAAGTTGTCGACGATGTCCGTGCCGTTGACAACAGCGCTTTCGCTGAAATGGGGGGCCTTGCGGCCAACGAGAACTGCCATGTTGGAATGGGTTGTTTGAGTTGTGAATTTGTGACTGCGAAGATAACAGGCCCCCGTTGCCCGGGTTCGATTCCTCCGTCAAAGAATGGTAACAATTGTTCCACGAAATTCTAGGCACATTTCGCAAGCCAAATGCCCATCTTTGCGCCATGAGGAACTCCTCCCCCCAACCGCATTTCATCAACCGCGAGCTCAGCTGGTTGTCCTTCAACGAGCGGGTGTTGCAAGAGGCTCAAGTGGCCAGGACGCCCTTGATTGAGAAGGTGCGTTTTTTGGGGATTTTCTCCAACAACCTCGACGAATTTTACCGGGTCCGTGTGGCCAACCTGCAGCGCATGTTGTTGGTGGACAAGAAGGCCAAAACCACCCTGGGCTTCTCCGTAGCCGAAACCTTGGACGCGATTGAAGGCCGCATCGACGATTTGCGCCGGCAATACGACGACACGTTTCACAGCGTTTTGGAAGACTTGGAAGCGGAAAACATTCGCTTTGTGCGCGAGGACGAGCTGGACGAAGGCGAGGTTGAATTTGTGTCCACCTACTTCCGGCGCACGGTCCGCCCCGAATTGGTGCCCATCATGCTTGGGCGCAAGGTCAAGATGCCTCAGCTCGTTGACGGGGACGGGTACCTCGCGATTCGGCTGACGTTTGCCAACGGCAAGGACAAGTTGGCGGTCATTCAATTGCCGCGTCATTTGCCTCGCTTCTTGACGTTGCCGGACCGCGGAAACGAGCACCGCGTCATGTTTCTTGAAGACGTGATTCGGCTTGCCTTGCCGCTGATTTTCAAGCTGTTTGAAGCGTCGCGCATCGAGGCGTACGCCTTGAAGGCCACTCGCGACGCCGCGTTGGACATGGACGACGACGTGGCACGGTCCGTGATGAACCGCGTGGAGCGCGGGCTGAAAAAGCGCAAGCAGGGCGAGTACGTGCGGATTTTGCACGACCGCGACATGCCGGAGGACATGCTGAATGTACTCCTTCGCAAGATGAAGGTCACCTCGGCCGTCAGCGTCATTGCCGGCGACCGGTACCACAACCGCCGGGACTTGATGGGGTTTCCGGACTTTGGTCGAACCGACTTGGTGCACCCCCCGCAACCGCCAATCACCCACCCCCGGCTCGGCGCTGCGACCAGCGTGATGAACGCCATTGCGGAAGGAGATTTGTTGGTCCACTGCCCGTACCACAAGTTTGTCCACATCGTCGACTTCTTGCGTGAGGCGGCCATTGACCCTTACGTCACCACCATCCAGGTCAACCTTTACCGAGTCGCGAAGAACAGCCAAATCATCAACGCGCTGATCAACGCCGCTCGAAACGGCAAGCAGGTCGAAGTCATCGTGGAGTTGGCCGCGCGATTTGACGAGAAGCACAACTTGAAGGTGGCCAACATGCTTCAAGACGCAGGCGCCATCGTGCGCATCGGAATCTCCAACCTCAAGGTGCACTGCAAGATCATTTTGGTGACGCGGCGGAAAGGGGGAAGGGTTCAGCGTTTTGGGCACGTTGGCACAGGCAATTTCCACGAAAGAAACGCGGGCATCTACGAAGACCTCAGCCTGTTGACAGCGAACAGCAAGATCACGGGGGAGTTGGCCAAGCTGTTCGACTTTTTTGAAAACAGTTTCGAGCGAAAAGTGTACCGGCACCTGTTCGTCAGCCCCTTCTCGACGCGTCGGCGGTTTGTGAAGTTGATTGACGATGAAATTCGGCGAGCTGAGCGCGGAGAAGAGGCTTGGATGGACCTGAAGTTGAACAACATCGTGGACGCCGGCATGATTGAAAAGCTCTACCACGCCAGCCAAGCAGGGGTCAAGATCCGCATGGTTGTTCGCGGAATTTGTGCGTTGAGGGCAGGGGTTCCGGGCTTGAGCGAGAACATCGAAGTTCGGTCGATTGTGGGAAGGAACTTGGAGCATTCGCGGTTTCTGCGGTTTGGGAACGGAGGCAAACCTTTAACCTACCTCAGCAGCGCGGATTGGATGACGCGAAACCTGGACCGCCGCGTGGAAGTGTCTGCGCCTTTGTTCGACGCCGCTTTGGCGGAAGACATTCGGATGAACTTTGAGCGCATGTGGGCGGACAACACCCACGCGCGACGGTTGTTGCCTGACGGCAGCAACGAGTGGGTGGAACCCTCCAACGCGAATGAGCTTGTGCAAGCGCAAGAAGACTTGTACCTTGAGCTGAAAGCGAGGAAAGCGTGAAGTTTGGGGCCATTGACATTGGATCGAACGCCGTCAGGCTGTTGATCGCCAAGGTGCACGAGTTGGATGACGGAAGGCGAGCTGTGGACAAACTCAGCTTCTACCGCGTTCCCGTTCGTTTGGGGGCGGATGTGTTCAGCGACGGGGCCATTTCCGAGGGCAAAATCAAGCACTTGGTGAAGACCATGAAGGCGTTTTGGTACTTGATGGACGTGCATGGGGTGGAGTGGTTTCACGCCTACGCGACCAGCGCCATGCGCGAATCGAGCAACGTCAAGGACGTCGTCAAAAAGGTCAAAAAGGCGGCCAACATCGACATCGAGCCCATCTCGGGCGACCGCGAGGCGGAATTGATTTTTGGCAACTTCGCCCAAGCGGTGATGGACACGGACAACGACTACCTCTACATCGACGTGGGTGGGGGGTCTACGGAATTGACGTTGATTCGCGAAGGCGAACGGGTCAAGAGCAAGAGCTTTCAGCTCGGAACCGTCCGCGCCTTGGCAGGCCGAATCCCCGACGGAGAATGGGGTGCGGTGGAGGCCTACGTGGAAAACCTGCAATCCGAGCGTCGCCCGTTGTACGCCATCGGCACGGGCGGGAACGCCAACCGGTTGCAACGTCTCGCACTTACCCCGCGAGACGAGGCCATTCCGCTGGTGCAACTGCAGGCGGTTCACGACCGGTTGGCCGCGCTGTCGGTGCGCGACCGTCGCGAGAAATACCACCTCAGACCCGACCGTGCGGACGTCATTGTGCCCGCCGCGGAAATCTACCTGCGGATCATGACTCTTGCGGGATCGTCCCACATGTTGGTTCCCAAAGTGGGTCTGGTGGACGGCATGGTGCTCGACACCCACGACGAGTGGAAGCAAGAAGAACTCACACGCAAAGCGAAAAAAAGGGCAAAGAAAAAGGAAGGCCTGTGACCTTCCTTTTCTAAGTCAGAGACCGAAGCCCCTCAGAGGTTCTTGGCGAGGAACGCGTCCACTTCGTAGATGCGTTTGGGCTTCAGCACGATTTCTCCTTTGCTGTTCAGCAAAAAGTACGTTGGGGTGCTGGTGATTTTGTAATCGCGCACGATGGGGGAGTCCCACCCTTGAAGCTGGCTGACGTTGGGGTACTGCATGCCGCGCTGGGTGATTACGTCGACCCAGGTTTGGCGTTGCTGGTCCAGGCTGACTCCAATGGCCTCAAAACCCTGGCTCTTGTACTTCGCATACACGGGGATGAGGACAGGAATTTCTTGCTCGCATTTGTGGCACCACGACGCCCAAAACATGACCAACGTGTACTTGTTGGCTTTCGCGGTTTCCATCAAATTCACCGACCCGCCGTCCCACTTGTTCATCGTGAAGTTGGGGGGCGTCTTGCCAAGCTGAAGGTTGATGATGCCTTGGGCACGCTGGCGGATGACGTCGCTCAAGTCTGCGCCGCAGTCCTCGTCGTAGATGTAGTTGTCCAGGATGTACTGGCAAATGTGTTCTTTGCCGGTGTTGTAAAACCCTTCAAGCATGGAATAGAGCGCGCTTTCCAAGGTTGCGGGATTGGGTTCGAAATGCGCCTTGATCATGTCAATGCAAGCCAAAAATCCAGGGTCCGTTCCTTTGCTGTAGGCCACCATGAATCCTTGGATGCGGTCGCTGATGGCCATGCTGCGAATCAGGCTGTTGTCCATGGGGTCCATGTCGTCGAAGTAATTCCCTTGCGAAGCTGGGTACTTGGGGTTTTTCCAACCCAAAAACTTGGCGAGGTACGTGTCGGGGTTGGCCGCCATCAACTCATGCTGCTTTTGGACCAACTCCATCTCCTTGTCCTCAATTTGCTTTTCAACTTGGGCGCGGAACGGGCTGTCCTTGAGTTGTTTGCGGAGCCCTCGGATTTGGTTGTTGTTGACGCGGCTGAAGCTTTCGTAGGTGAACCAAGCCTTGTTTTCCGCACTTTGTGGGGCGGACTTCCCGCTGGTCATCTGCTTGGAGCGAAAGACGAGGTTCAAATCGGCTTCGTCCGGATTCATCACAAACTGGCAGTTGTTCTTGGCGTCGGTTCCGGCGATCTGGTAGAATCCGCGGTGGACGTCCACTTTTCCGAAATCAAACGCCGAGTTGGCCACTTTTGCGCTGTCCATCAAAGTGAGGTTGCGGCCTTCGGTTTCGTAGAGGTACAACACGGTGCCGTCCGCTGCGGGCATGGTGCCGTGCAGTCGAACCTTGCCTTCTTTGTCGCCGTCGTTGGCCGCGCTTACGCCGCTTTTCCATTTCGGTGAAACGGTGACGTCGGGTTGTGTCGCAGGAGCCGCGGGTTGGACGGCTGCTTCCGTCGCCTGAACCTTTTCCGAGGCCTGGGCTTGGGCGTTTTCAGCTTCTCCGCAGCCGACCATCAAGGCGGCTGCTGTGCAAAGGGTCCAAATCATGGGATGTTTCATTCGTTCTCAGAGGGTTCGGATAGCATTTCTGTTGCGAAACACAGAAACTCGCACGAATTTAAGCCGCGAATGGAGAATTCCCGGGGTTCCATCCCGGGGTTCTCACGTAACTTGTGTGAATGGAACGTTCCAAAGCGCTAGCCCTGTTGGGCCTGGATGAACATGCCTCTGAGGAGAACGTCACGGACGCCCTGGACCAAGCGGTGTTCAAGGTGCGCGACTACTTCATGCGCAACGCGGTGGTGCCGACGCTGGCGGAGAGCCGGGTGGAGAAATGCGTGCTGCTGAGCGACGTCGCTCAAACCCTGGAAGTCTCTTCGCTTGGCACCCCTGCACCGACGCCGCAGCTGCTTCCGCACGGCGCGGACTTGGAATCTTTGGTTCGCGGCCACGTCGAGAACGTCATGCGGTGCAGGAACGCCCTGGCCACGACCCTCGACCCGGACAGCGTGGCGCAAATCGGGCACCTCTTGGCCCGAGTCCAAACCGATTACATGCGGGCGTTTTTGGTCTTGACCGAATCGTTCGCCGCCGATCAGCACCCTGCGACGGTGCCGGCCCGAGAAGAAGTGGATTGGATGGCCTTGCTCGCCGCCATTCGCGCGGATCGGCAAACGCCAGGCGCCAGCGTGTTGCTGCGCGACCTGGTGGTCAAGGAACGAGCTCGAATGGCTTCGATGCTCAGCTCCAGCCTTCCAACGCAGCGTTGAAGGTGGCCGAAGGGCGCATGGCAGCGGCACATTTCGTGGCGTCGGGGCGGTAGTACCCCCCCAAATCCACTGAGCCTCCCTGCACCGCGATCAATTCTTCCACAATGCGCGATTCGTCCTGGCGCAAGGACGTGGCCAACTGTTGCGCCTTTGCAGCGAGTTCCTGATTCGCGGTTTGCGAAGCCAAGGCTTCAGCCCAAAACAGCGCCAAGTAGAAGTGCGAACCGCGGTTGTCGATTCCACCCAAGCGTCGCGTCGGGCTCTTGTCCTCGTCCAGGAAACGGGTCGTCGCTTCGTCCAAGGCGTCGGCGAGGATTTGGGCGTTTCCGTTGCCCGTGGTTGTGGCGATGTGCTCCAAGCTCGGCACCAACGCCATGAACTCGCCGAGGCTGTCCCAGCGCAGGTAGTTCTCTTCGACGAGTTGCTGGACGTGCTTGGGGGCCGAGCCTCCCGCGCCGGTTTCGAACAACCCTCCGCCGTTCATCAACGGCACGATGCTGAGCATTTTGGCGGACGTTCCGACTTCGAGGATGGGGAAGAGGTCGGTGAGGTAGTCCCGCAACACGTTGCCGGTGACGGAGATGGTGTTCAGGCCTTTGGCGATGCGTTCCAACGAAAACGTGGTGGCTTCGGTCGGTGCGAGAATGTGCAATTCCAACCCGTCGGTGTCGTGGTTGGGGAGGTAAGCATTCACCTTGGCAATGAGCTGCGCGTCGTGGGCGCGGTTGGCGTCAAGCCAAAACACAGCAGGGTCGCCGGTGGCCCGGGCGCGTGTCACGGCCAACTTTACCCAGTCCTGAATGGGGGCATCCTTCACCTGGCACATGCGGAACAGGTCGCCTGCTTCCACCGTTTGGCTCATCACCACGCGGCCGTCTGCGGCAACGACGTCCACGCGGCCTGCAGCCGCCATTTGGAACGTCTTGTCGTGCGATCCGTACTCCTCGGCTTTTTGGGCCATGAGTCCAACGTTGGGCACGCTGCCCATGGTCGCGGGATTCAATGCGCCGTGGGCCTTGCAGAAGTCGATGGTCGCTTGGTACACCCCGGCGTAAGACCGGTCGGGGATGACCGCCACCGCATCTTGGGTGTTTCCTTCGGCGTTCCACATCTTACCTCCTTCGCGGATCATGGCCGGCATGGAGGCGTCGATGATGACGTCTGAAGGAACGTGCAAATTGGTGATTCCCTTGTCGGAATTCACCATGGCCAAACCGGGGCGCATCGCCATCGTCTCGGCCACGGTTGCTTCAATCGCGTCACGGTCCTCGGCGCTCATGCTCGGAAGCTTCGCCACCAAGTCGCCCCACCCGTTGTTGAAATCCACCCCGGCAGCATTTAAGACGGCCCCGTGCTTCTCCAGCACAGGCTTGAAGAAGGCGCGAACGGCGGCCCCAAACAAGATGGGGTCGCTCACCTTCATCATGGTGGCCTTCATGTGCAATGAAAACAGGGCGCCTTCTTGCTTCACCTGCTCGATTTCCGAGGCAAGAAAAGCTTCGAGCTTGCGCATGGACAGCGAAGCGCAATCGACGATCTCTCCCTTTTGCAAGGCAAGGCCGGCCTTCAAGGTGGTGGCGTTGCCGTTTTCGTCCACGTGCACGAGGTCCACGGATGTGGCTTCGGGCATCGTCACACTTTTCTCGGAACCGTAAAAGTCCCCCTCCTTCATGCTCGCAACGCGCGCGAGGCTGTCTGAGGACCACGCTCCCATGCGGTGAGGGTGCTTCTTGGCGTAGGTCTTGACAGCCTTCGGCGCCCGGCGGTCGCTGTTGCCTTCTCGCAACACCGGATTTACCGCAGATCCCTTGACCTTGTCGTAGCGCGCCTTGATCTGCTTCTCTTCGTCGTTGGCGGGTTCGTCCGGGTAGTTGGGAAGGGCGTAACCGAGGGCCTGCAATTCAGCAATGGCGGCCTTCAATTGCGGAATTGAGGCGCTGATGTTGGGCAATTTCACGATGTTGGCTTCGGGGGTTTGGGCCAAACCGCCCAACTCCGCCAACGCGTCGTGCACAGCCTGATCGGCCGGCAACACGTCCGACATCGCGGCCAAAATCCGGCCACTCAGCGAGATGTCACGGGTTTCCACCGCCACGCCTGCCTTGCCGGCAAACGCTTGAACAATGGGAAGAAAACTGTAGGTCGCCAACGCGGGCGCCTCGTCCGTCAGGGTGTAGAGAATCTTCGACATGCGGCGGCAAAGGTCGCAAATCACGTCCTTTCGCGCCACCCCCCGTTCATTCTCGTCCGAGAGCCACGATGGGGTCGAGTCTCGAAGCAAGGCGGGCCGGGTAGTAACCGGAGGCCAAACTCGTGAGCAAGCAAAGCACCACGCCCACGGTCACCCAACCCCACGGCACGACGAACGGGGTTTCGAAGTACGAGGCAATGGCGTTCCCCGCCCCAAGTCCGAGCAGGATTCCAACCACGCCGCCCAGCTGGCCAATGACCATGACTTCCACCAAGAACTGAGCACGTATGGCTTGGCTCGACGCGCCGAGGCTTTTTCGCGTGCCGATTTCGCGCGTTCGTTCGCTGACGGAGACGAGCATGATGTTCATCAGTCCAATCCCGGCTCCAAACAGGGTGATCAACCCGATGAACACGGCCGCCAAGGTGATGCCGTCCGTGGCTTCAAGCAAGGTGTCGACAAGTTGGTTGCTCTGTCGGATGCGGAAGGAGTGAGGCTTGCCAGGCGCGTCGCCGCGCACCATTCGCATCAGCCCCGTGGCCTCTTCCACCGCTTGCGGCAAGTCTTCGGCTTGGTCGACCGTGCACGTCAGGTTGTAGCTCCGTCCTTGGTCCGAATACTGCCGACGAACGCCCAGAAGCGGCATGAGGATTTGGTTGTCTTGGGACATCCCAAACGACGTTCCCCTCACCTCCATCACGCCCGCCACCACGTAACGTTGCGCGCCGACCAGGACGTGCTGGCCAACAGGGTCTTCCCAGGATTCGAACAGCCGGTCCACCACCGATTGCCCCAACAGGACCACCGACGCCCCGTTTTCCACTTCCGACGTGCTGAAATTTCGGCCTTTCGCGAGCTTGAGCCCGCTCACCGGCAGGTACAATTCGTCCACGCCTTGCACGCTGACGTTGGGGTCGGTGCGTTGGTTGCCTCGAGTGGCCGTAGCCATGCCCGTCCCAAACACCGACACGGACACGTCAAAGGAGGTCGCTTCGCGTTTGAACCGCGTCGCTTCGCGGAAGTCAATGGGCGGGCTTGGTGCTTGGCGTTGCCCGTCAAACATGCCGCCGCTGCGCATGCGGTCAATCGAAAAACTCTGGGTGCCGAGCGAAGAGAATTCCTGACGTACGTTCGCTTTGAGCGATTCAGTAGCCGTAACCATGGCAATCAAGGCCATGATGCCGACACCGATGATTCCGACGGTGAGCGAGGTTCGGAGCGCTTGGCCTTGGACGGATCGCAGGGCCACCATTCCCATTTCACGCAACATGGAACGCTTCATCGCCATGGGACGAAGGTACGTAGCCCTGGGCGTGGGCAGTCCGACGTGCGCGGACTATCTTCGCGGGCGAAACACTGCATGATGACGTTTGATTTGGACATGATCCGCGACGTGTACGCTCGGTTCCCCGAGCGCGTAAACGCCGCACGAGAATTGAAAGGAGGTCCGTTGACCTTGGCTGAAAAAATTCTGTACACCCACTTGTGGGACGGGAACCCCAACCAAGTGTATCAGCGTGGCGTGGACTACGTGGATTTCGCGCCTGACCGTGTGGCCATGCAAGACGCCACGGCGCAGATGGCGCTTCTCCAGTTCATGCAAGCGGGCAAGCCCAAGGTGTCCGTGCCGAGCACGGTGCACTGCGACCACCTTATTCAGGCCAAGGTGAAGGCCGACAGCGACTTGCAAGAAGCCATCAACAAGAACAACGAGGTCTACAACTTCCTTGAGTCGGTTTCGGACAAATACGGCATTGGGTTCTGGAAGCCCGGTGCGGGCATCATCCACCAAGTGGTGCTCGAGAATTACGCGTTCCCCGGCGGCATGATGATTGGCACAGACTCGCACACGGTGAACGCCGGCGGTTTGGGCATGGTCGCGGTTGGCGTGGGCGGCGCCGATGCGGTGGACGTGATGGCGGGCATGCCGTGGGAGCTGAAGTTTCCCAAGCTGATCGGCGTTAAGCTCACCGGCACCTTGTCGGGTTGGGCGTCGGCCAAAGACGTCATCTTGAAGGTGGCGGGCATTCTCACTGTGAAAGGAGGCACCGGTGCCATCGTAGAGTACTTCGGCGAAGGTGCGAAGGGGTTGAGCTGCACCGGAAAAGGCACCATTTGTAACATGGGCGCGGAAATCGGAGCGACCACGTCGACCTTCGGGTACGACGACAGCATGGACCGGTACCTGCGGGCCACTGGGCGTGCGGACGTGGCGGATTTGGCCAACGGAATCAAAGAGCACCTGACGGCCGACGACGAAGTCTACGCCAACCCCGAAGCGTACTTCGATCAAGTCATTGAAATCGACTTGAGCACCCTCGAACCTCATTTGAACGGTCCGTTTACCCCGGATTTGGCGACGCCCATCAGCAAGATGCGCGAAGTGGCTGCGGCCAACGGCTGGCCCACGAACATCGAAGTCGGTCTCATCGGAAGCTGCACCAATTCCAGCTACGAGGACATCAGCCGCGCGGCGTCGATTGCGCGGCAGGCGGTGGATTTGGGTGTCGAAGCCAAGGGCAAACTCAACATCACGCCGGGGTCGGAGCAAGTGCGCTACACCATTGAGCGGGACGGCCTGATTGGCACGTTTGAGGAGATGGGCGGAAGCGTGTTTGCCAACGCATGCGGACCGTGCATTGGTCAGTGGGCGCGCGAGGGGGCGGAGAAAAAGGAGAAAAACAGCATCGTTCACTCTTTCAACCGAAACTTCGCCAAACGTGCCGACGGCAACCCCAACACCCACGCCTTTGTGGGGTCTCCAGAGTTGGTCACGGCCATCACCATTGCCGGCGACCTCGGTTTCAACCCCATGACGGACACGTTGCCTGGGGTCGACGGACAGCCTGTTCGTTTGCTTGAGCCCGTGGGAGACGAATTGCCCAAGCGCGGCTTTGACGTCGAAGATGCGGGGTACCTCGCCCCGGCAGAAGACGGAAGCGGTGTGAACGTGGTAGTCAAAGAGGACTCCGAGCGCCTTCAATTGCTCTCGCCGTTTGCGGCGTGGGACGGCGAAAACATATCCGGCGCCAAGTTGCTGATCAAGGCCCAAGGCAAGTGCACCACGGACCACATTTCCATGGCTGGACCGTGGTTGCGTTACCGCGGCCACCTCGACAACATCGCCAACAACACCTTGACTGGCGCAGTCAACGCCTTCAACGGGGAGACCAACAAGGTCAAGAACCAACTTGACGGTTCTTACGGAGAGGTCCCCGCCGTGCAACGCACGTACAAAGCTGCAGGTGTTCCAACCTTGGTGGTGGGGGACCACAACTACGGAGAAGGGTCTTCTCGCGAGCACGCAGCCATGCAGCCCCGTCACTTGGGCGTTCGCGCGGTGTTGGTGAAGTCGTTCGCCCGCATCCACGAAACCAACCTTAAGAAGCAGGGCATGCTTGGTTTGACCTTTGCCAACGAAGCGGATTACGACCTCATTCAGGAGAACGACACGATCAATTTCCTCGACCTCGACCAGTTTGCCCCAGGCAAGCCGTTGACGCTCGAATTCGTTCACGAAGACGGTTCGAAGGACGAGGTGGTGGCGAACCACACCTACAACGACCAGCAAATTGCGTGGTTCCGTGCAGGTTCGGCGTTGAATTTGATCAAGGCCCAAAACGCGTAATGTGACCCCCTTCGGGGCCGTGGAATGGAGTCGGGAAGGCCACGCCATGTGGCTCCTTCCGGGACGGGCTTTGTGGTGGCCGGAGCAGTCGATGTTGGTGGTCAGTGACCTTCATCTTGCCAAAGCAGAGCATTTCCGTTCCAAGGGTCTGGCGGTTCCTCCGACGGTGGACCAACAAACGTTGTCGGAACTCACGGGGCTTCTGCGCGACCTCGCTCCACGCACTTTGCTGTTCCTCGGTGACCTCTTTCACAGCGTGCCCAACCGGGCTTGGGACGACTTTCAGGCCTGGCTTCGGGACGAATTGGCATCCGGGTTGGACTCCGCGGTTTTGGTGCGTGGCAACCACGACCGGGCGAACGAGGAAACGTACGAGCGCATGGGCATGACGGTGGTGGATTCCTGGCAAGGGGGCGGCGTGGTGTTCACGCACGAACCCGACGACCCGCTTCCTCGCGGCACGCGAGTTCACGTGTGCGGTCACGTGCACCCCGCGGTCCGGATGCGCGGTTCAGGACGGCAGTCTGAACGCGTGGCGTGCTTTGTGGAATCGTCGACAGGCTGCGAGGCGGGATGGCGATTGACGATGCCTGCTTTCGGCGCCTTTACAGGCACGCACGTCATCGAGCCCCGGAGGGGGGGCGAAGTGTACGTCGTTGCAGGAAGTGAGGTGCTGGGGCCGTTGCGTGCCGATCCCCGAACCGGGTTCAGTCGCCGATCTCGAAGGTGAATTCTCCGCTGGCCGCGACGGTTTTGTTGCCGCGCTTGGCGGACAGCGAATTCAGTGTCATCACGTGCGCTTCCTCGGAGGCAGAGATGGCCAAGTCCGCTCCGTTCATCGTCCACGGCACTTCCGAGCCGGGAGAGTCGACTTCCTGAACCGTCATGGCGGCGTCGCCCGCTTCGAGGGTGAGGCTCGTGGAGGCGCCGACGAAGGACGTCGTCAGCGTCAAGATGACGTCGCGAGGCTCCATTCGAGCGTCGAGTTCTTCTTGGTCGCGCAGGTCGGCAATCACGTGGTATCGGTAGGTGGTGGAATCGAGTTGTTCCACTTCGGCCATCCGCATGCCAAGTTCACGTCCATCCCAGACGAGGGTGCCGCATTCACAGTCAAAAAATTCCCCGTCGTACGGGGCGTAGCGGGTGCAGCCCGTCCAAGTCAACAAGGCGAACAACCCCAACGAGGCGAAAGAAAGGAGGGAGGTACGGGACACGTTCATGGCAGGAGATTCAGGGTGCAAGATAAGGGTCAGAATTCACGTCCGGGCAAAGGGGACTTCCACACGTAGAGGAAGTGGGGCTGGGCGCGTTTGAAGAATTCTCGGTGGGAAGCGGCCCACTGGGATTCAAGTTCGGCAAGTGAAACGCCTTGTTCGAGCGCCTTGCGGATTTCATCCGTGCCCGCGAGTTTGTCAAAGAACGACGGAGAAGTGAAAAAACCTTCGAGGCTGTTGCCGTGGTTGGAACGCCATTTTTGGGCCCACGACCACAACAATTCCAGCGAGAAACCGGGAAGGCCACTTTCGTTGGAGTTTTGTGTCGCGTTTCGCCAGTCCTCGGTCAGGCCGATCAGATGTTGGCCGTGGCACGTTTTGCCTTCGTGTTTGGGATGGGGGGCAGCGCCGGGGGTTGGAAGCGGTGTGAACGCGAAGGAGCCCCAACCGACGTCGGGGTATCCCAGCACCTCAAACGGCATGGGGGTTCCGCGGCCGACACTGATTTCGGTAGGTTCGAACAGGCAAAGGCTCGGGTACAAGTCGACGGATGCCGTGGAGGGCAAGTTGGGGCTTGGACGAATGGCCAACTGAAAGTCGTCACCGTGTTGCCAACCTATGCAGGAAACCACGTAAGGACGCCACCCTTCAGGCCGTTCGAACCACCCTTCTTTCGAGGCCATGCGAGCCAATTCCCCGAGGGTCATGCCGTGAACCATGGGGGTGGGAATCCAACCTACGAAGGACTTGAATTCGGGTTGGAGCATGGGTCCCTGCATGTGGTGGCCGTGGGGGTTGGGGCGATCGAGGACCACGACGTCCACTCCCTGGGCAGCGCAGGCTTCCATCACCAGCATCAGCGAGCTGACGTACGTGTAAAAGCGGGCGCCGACGTCTTGGATGTCAAACACGACTGCGTCGAGGCCTTCGAGCTGCTCAGGTTGTGGCTTGCGGTGCTTGCCGTGGAGGGAATACACCTTCAATCCCGTCAAGGCATCCACCCCGTCGTGGATGTCCGCGCCGTTGGCTGCTTCCCCACGAAAGCCGTGCTCTGGGGCGAACACGTGCTTGACGTTGACGCCCAGCGAGAGCAACGTGTCGACGAGGTGTGTGGCTCCCGGAAGGCCACCCACCACGCTGGTGTGGTTTCCGACGACCGCGATGTGCTTGCCCTCAAGCAGGGGCAGGTAGGTCTCGGTGCGTTCGTTGCCCAACCTGATTTCTTCGACCACATCGGGGCGCTCGAATTGGGGCTGCGCGCACCCGGACGACGAGGCGAGCAAGAACAATCCGAAGAGCAAGGAAAGCCCGAGGTCGGTCATGAGCTTGGCGATGCGCTTGGCAACCGTTTCGGGGGATTTGGCCTTGTTGATTTGCAACAAATGGCCACGTCGTTTGCCGGGGAGCATGGCGTCGAATTTGGCCAAAAAAGCGGCGTCCTCGTCCAACATCTCTTGCAATTCTGGATGGACCTCCATGCCGTATTTGCTCACGTCCGGGGTCAGCTTGACCTGCACCTCGGCCCCCGGTTCGAGGCCGGCTGCTTTCATGTGGTGCTTCGCGACGTAGAGGAAGGAAATTCCCGCTTCTTGGTGGTCGGCTTCGCAGGTGACGTTGACCGCGCAATGCCACGAGGTGGTGCCGTTGAGCGTCACCACAAACCGCGATTGCCCTGAAGCGTGCACCTCTTTCGCAAGGTCAGGTGGCACCACGACGTGTTGCCACGCTTCCCCGTTGTCGCCAACGTCGAACCGTTGCAGGTGAGTTTCAAAGTTCCAGGTCATGAGGTTCAGGTCATTCGCATGGTCAGGGCAGGGCGGATTCTCGTGGACCACAAGGCCGGCGCCACCATGGCCGCCACGCACAGCCCAAACGCCGTGGCCTCCATCGTCAGCAACTTTTGCACGTCCACCAAGATGGGGACGGAATCTACGTAGTAGGCGGTGGGGTCGAGCGGTACGAGATGAAAGGTGTCCTGCAGCAGGACCAAGCTCAGGCCCACGAGGTTTCCCCAGGCAAAGCCCGTGCCGAGGATCCGAGCGGCGTGCCAAAGGAACGTTCGGACCACCCCGCTGTCAGTCATGCCAAGGGCCTTGAGGAGTCCGATTTGGCTCCGACGCTCAAGGATGATGATGAGCAGCGCGCTGGTCATGTTGACGATGGAAATCAGCACCATCAGCCCCACAATCACCTCGACGTTGAGGTCGAGCATCCCAAGCCAACTGAACATTTCCGGATGCTGTTGGTCCACGCGGGTCGCTTGCCAATCGTACGGAATGGCCTGAAATAGGCGCTCCTGCAGTTCGCCCATTTGGTTGAGGGAGGAAGCCCAAACGTCAAACCCGTCCACCACCCTGCGGTGCGTTCCCGTGGAAACTTCGGCCTGCCAACCGGCGGAGCCGTCCCAGGAGAGGGCCACGGTGTCGGCGAGTTCGCCCCGTCCCACGATCCACAAGGGGACGGCGTCGGTGGGGAGGTTGTCGAGCGCCACCGACCGCCGCCCCCGGGGGTCCTGGCCGTTCGGGAGTTCGATCCACCGTCCGGACCATTTCGACCCGCGGTCGCTCCGTCCAAAGGCCTGCCCGACCGCTCGGGTCTGGCCGCCCGCAGCCTCGAGCACGACCTGGGCTTCGGCTCCTCGTCTCGCCGCATCCTGAATCACCGAGGCCTCGACCCACACGTTCCGTTGGTCAAACTCGAGGAGGCCGGTTTCGTAGACGCCACGTACGCGCATCGGGCGCGGCCGGATGTCGTCGGGGCCCACGACCACGTACAGCGTGAGGCGTGAGCCTGTGTCGAGTTCCAGCTTGGAGGCCAGCGGCTGGCCCACCAACACGTCCGTGTCGGCCGCAGGCAAACTGCCCCGGAGCAACCCGTTCCGAACTCGTGTGACGTTGGAGGTGGAGTCGATGCCACGCACAATCACCCCTTGCAGGGTCTCTGTGGTTTCGACGATGCCGGCACGTTCGTGGCGCAACGCCACGTGTTCGACGCCCGGAACTCGGCGCAGGCTGTCCAACCTCCCGGGAGTCCAAACGACGCCCGCCGCCGCCGGGTCGCTGTGCGCGATTTGGACGTGGCTGTCAAACCCGACCACCAAGCTTTTGACCTCGTGCTGAAAGCCTTGGACAATGGCTGCGGAAAGAATCATCAAGGCAACCCCCAAGGCCACGCCCGACGTGGCGATGCGCACCACCGGCCGGGAGTTCAATTCCCGGTTGCTGCGCGCCATGCGTCGGGCCACCAACCTTTCCACGTTCATGGAGTGAAAGGTAAGGGCCGAGGAAGGTGGTGCGCAGCAGGGCGGGCGCTACTTTTGGACGCATGAACGTGCACGAAAACATTCTGGGGACCATTGGCAACACGCCGATGATTCGGCTGAACGCGATTGCGGAGGACTTCCCGTGTCCGATTTGGGCCAAAGTGGAATACTTCAACCCTGGCCACAGCGTCAAGGACCGCATGGCGCTTTCCATGATTGAAGCCGCCGAGGCGAGCGGAAAGCTCAAGCCAGGCGGAACGGTCATCGAATGCACCTCGGGGAACACCGGAATGGGCCTTGCGCTCGCGTGCATTGTCAAAGGCTACAAGCTGATTTGCACCACCAACTGCAAGCAGAGCAAGGAAAAGGTCGACGTGTTGCGCGCGATGGGGGCGGAGGTTCACGTTTGTCCTACGGCCGTGGCCCCCGATCACCCCGACAGCTATTACAGCGTGGCGGAGAAGCTCCACAACGAAATCCCCAACAGCGTGTGGTGCAACCAATACGACAACCTCGCCAACCGCGAGGCGCATTACCGGACGACGGGGCCGGAGATTTGGAAGCAAACCGAGGGCAAAATCACCCACTTCATTGTCGGTGTGGGCACGGGAGGCACGATCAGCGGCACGGCCAAGTACCTCAAGGAGCAGAATCCGAACATCCAGATTTGGGGCATCGACACGTACGGTTCGGTCTTCAAGAAATACCACGAGACCGGCGAATTCGACGAAAGCGAAATCCACGCGTACATCACCGAGGGCATCGGCGAGGACATCCTCCCGGCCAACGTCGACTTCAGCCTCATCGACCACTTCGAGAAGGTGACGGACGAGGCCGGGGCGCACACGGCGCGCGAGCTTGCAAAAAAGGAAGGGTTGCTGCTGGGCTACAGCTGCGGCAGCGCGTTCCAAGGACTGCGCCAACTCAAGGACCGGCTCAAGCCCACCGACGTGCCCGTCGTGCTCTTCCACGACCACGGGTCGCGCTACACCGGCAAAGTCTACAACGACGACTGGATGAGGGAACAGGGCTGGCTGAAATGAAACGAGAAATCAGCGATTTTCCGACTTGGCAAAGTCGAGCTTTTGAACGTACATCCAGTTGACGGTGTGGTTGCTCGTGGCGTTCCAACCACCTCCTGAAACGATGAGTTGATTCAGGTACTCCAAGTTCAACGAGGAGTTGGGCGAAAAGGCGTGGACAAAGCCCATGCCAAACCAGTTCTGTTGGTAGACTATGTTGGTCGTGCGATCAAACAGCGCAATGAGCGACTCGTTGTGGGCGCGGAATTTCCATGAGCCTGATTCGTTGAGGGCTCGTGTCGCGCTGAAATCAATCCGGTACCGATGGCGCAATGCGTAGTCCTTTTGTTCTAGCCATTGGTGTTCGACGCGGTGCCTGTGGCCGATGGACCACTTGCCAGCGGGAAAGGTGTACACCAATTGCTCAAACAAGCGATGCTCCTGCTTGGCCTCGCCGCCGGGAAAGTTGATGATGTTGCCGTATGCGGCCGACCATTTCAAGTTGGCAGGCGACGACCATTCTGCCCCGAGGAACAGCAGGCTCTGTTGCCACTCGGAGCCCAAATCGGTCCGGCGAAAATGGTATTGACCGACGAAGTCCAGGTTGGGTGCGAGTGGGGCCACCAGGGTTCCTGCATACCAGCTGTTGAATCCCTGGTCGAGGGTGCGTTCTTCCTGCGCATGCAGCCCCACGCTCAGCAGCGCAAACCACATGAACAAGTAGAAGCGTTGTTTCATCAAGGGAAGTCCATTCAATTTCATGCGCCGAACGTACGTTGCAGGGGAATGTGCATGTGCAACCTGGGGCACAACCTGTCCCAATCAGGTCAAGCCTTGGTGAACTGTCGCACCGTCTTGGCGATGATGGCGATGCAGTCTTCGAGTTGCTCTGCTGTCATGACGAGGGGGGGGGCGAACCGGATGATGTTGCCGTGGGTGGGCTTGGCGAGCAGGCCGTTGTCCTTCAGCGCCACGCACAAATCCCAGGCCGTGCTGCTGTCGGGCGTGTCGTTGATGAGGACGGCGTTGAGCAGGCCGCGTCCCCTTACCGACTTCAGGAGCGGGCTTTCGTCCACGAGTTCTTGCATCGCTTCGCGGAAGCGGGCACCGAGGGCGCGTGCGTTTTGGGCCAGCTTCTCGTCGGCCACGATCGCGAGGGCTTCGGTGGCGACGACGCCGGCGACGGGGTTGCCCCCAAACGTCGATCCGTGCTGCCCCGGGTGAATCACGCCCATCACTGCGTCGTCTGCGAGCACGGCTGAGACGGGGTAGGCGCCACCGCTGATGGCCTTGCCGAGGATGAGCAGGTCGGCCTTCACGTACGTCGATTGACGTTCGCACTTGGCCTCGCAGGTGCAGTTGCCGCAGGTGGCGAGCAAGGCGCCGGTGCGGGCGATGCCGGTTTGGACTTCGTCGGCCATGAACAGCACGTTCGCTGCCTTGCAGAGCGCGTGCGCCTCTCGGATGTAGTCGTCCGCAGGGACGTTCACTCCGGCCTCGCCCTGGATCGGCTCGACGAGGAATCCGGCTACGTTGGGGTCCTTGAGGGCGGCTGCGAGGGCGTCCAGGTCGTTGTAGGGGATGACTTCGAAGCCGGGGGTGTAGGGCCCAAACCCACCCGTGCTGTCCGGATCCGTCGAGAACGACACGATGGTCGTCGTGCGGCCGTGGAAGTTCTCGGAACACGTGATGATTTTGGCGGCACCGGACGGCACGCCCTTCACGTCGTACGCCCACTTGCGAGCAATTTTGATGGCGGTCTCGACCGCTTCCGCGCCGGTGTTCATGGGCAGGACCTTGTCGTAACCAAAGTACTCGGTCACGTATTTCTCGTAGGGGCCGAGGATGCTGTTGTAGAAGGCGCGGGAGGTAAGGGTGAGCTTGGCGGTTTGGTCTTGCATCACCTTCACGATGCGCGGGTGGCAATGCCCTTGGTTCACGGCGCTGTAGGCGCTCAGGAAGTCGAAGTACTGCTTGCCTTCCACGTCCCAAACGTGCACGCCTTCGCCGCGGTCAAGCACGACCGGAAGGGGGTGGTAGTTGTGGGCGCCGTGGGCATCTTCGAGGGCCATCAAATCGGCCGAGCTGAGCGTTGCGTTCGTGTTCATGCCACGAAAATAGGGCGCGACTTGGCCTCCCGCCGTCGACATCCGTGACTCTCGATGTACTTTTGCACTCCAAAACCTAAAGACAACCAATCTTTTCCCCATGGCGACCAACCGCACTTTCACCATGATCAAGCCCGATGCGACGGGCGCTGGCAACACAGGAAAAATCATTGACCGCATCATCGGTGCTGGTTTCACCATCAAAGCGATGAAGTGGACCCGCTTGAGCATGGACGATGCCGCTGCATTCTACGCAGTGCACAAGGAGCGTCCCTTCTTCGGTGAACTCACCGAGTACATGACGTCGGCTCCCATCGTGGCCGCCATCCTTGAGAAGGACAACGCTGTGGCAGACTTCCGCACCTTGATCGGTGCAACCAACCCCGCGGAGGCCGCTCCTGGCACCATCCGTGCGGACTTTGCTGAGAGCATCGCGGCCAACGCCGTGCACGGCTCAGACAGCGACGAAAACGCCGCCATTGAAGGCGCATTCTTCTTCAGCACCCGCGAGCTCGCTTAAGTGCTGTCGTTACATGACTTGAAAAAAGGCTGCCTTCGGGTGGCCTTTTTTTGTGCGCAGTCGTCGGGCTGCAAGGAGGTCGTATGATGCCTGTTCAGTCGAAGAAGACGTCCGCGAAATTGAGCAGGTAGAGCTCACTTTCGGCACGGGTCAGGGCGGTGTAGAGCCAGCGCAACCATTCAAGGTCAACGCGCTCCTCGGTCATGTATCCTTGGTCGACCACCACCGCCGGCCATTGTCCGCCCTGGCTTTTGTGGCAGGTGAGGGCGTACGCGAACTTGACCTGGAGGGCTTGGTAACACGGGTCGGAGTTGGTGGCTTCGTGGATTTTGGACTTGCTTCCGAGGTAGGAGTGGTCGGCGCTGACCGCGTCGTAGAGCGCTTGGCGTTCCGCGCGCGGCTGCGAGGCGCGCTCCGAAGTGAGGACACTGAGGTTGATGTGGACGGAAAAGCTTGGGTAGTCGGGGACGTCCGCCAGGCGCACTTCTGCCTCGGCAAACGGGGTGTCGTACCGTTCGAACCGCGACAGGATGCGGTCGACGATGAGGGTGTCCCCGTTGGCGATGAGGTTGGTGGGGAGTTCTTCGTGGTCCGCGAGCCAATGGTAGTTGTTGGCGACGACCATCAGGCGGTCTCCCGCATTGAGCTCATCCTCTTGCCACAGGACCCGAGCCCGAATCTGCTGGTTGAACTGCACGGCGCGCTTGTTGGACCGCGTGATCACCACGAGGTTGTCTTCGCCGTGCTTGGCGTGCAGGTCGACGAGCAGGTCTTCGAGGTCTTGCCCCAAGACCCGAGTCATCCCTGGACCCACTTCGAAGCGGGGCAACGGAACCGGACCCTGGGGTTCCACCAGCGCCATGGACATGCGCAAATCGTGCGCGTTGCTGAGGATGGCGCTGTCAAGCTCTTGCCGCACCACGTCGTGAAGCGTCACTTCGGCGAGGGTCAGGTCGTAGGCGTCCCGGAGTTTGGGTCCCTGAAGGGCGGGGCTCTCGGAAGCACCGACGGGGGGCAACTGCGCGTCGTCGCCGATCAACATCAGCCTGCAGCCGTGGCCCGAATACACGAACTCCACGAGGTCGTCGAGCAGGCTTCGGTACTGGAATCCGCCCGAAGGCAGTCCGCCTCCGTCCCCAATCATGGATGCTTCGTCCACGATGAAGAGCGTGTCGGTGCGTCGATTGGGCATGAGTCCGTAGGCCGTTCCGCCTTCGGGGTTCCGCTTGGGGCGGTAGATGTGCCGGTGGATGGTCGACGCATCCTGCCCCGCGTGGCGCGCCAACACCTTGGCGGCCCGACCGGTCGGGGCGAGAAGGACGCACTTCTGGCGTGCGTCGCGCAACGCACGAACCACTGCACCGACGGCCGTCGTTTTTCCTGTTCCGGCATACCCCCTCAACACGAGCGCACAACGCGGCTTTTCCGAGACGATGAACCGCGACCACACGTACGCAAACCGCTCCTGGCTTTCCGTCGGAGAGAACGGAATTTGGCCGAGCAACCGAGATTCGAGGTCAGCAGCGCGCTTGGAGGTGTTGGACGTGGCAGAAAGGTGGGGCATGGTCGGGCCTTCGAAGGTAGGTCGCGAGGCGTTGCAGGCTGAGTTCCATGTTGTAGTTTTGGGACCGCAAACACGCGATTCGCACCATGGAAAAGTTCTTCAACGAAATCAACAAGTACGTCATCAGCATTTTGCTGTTTCTCGGAGGCTTTGGCTTTTTGGCCAAATACCTGAGCGGCGACGCACTCGAAAGCCAGCCTGTGGCCATGTTGTTCGCCTCACTCGCCATGCTGGCGGTGGGCGTCCTTGCGATGCCGGTGGTGCTTGAAAAACTGGACCAGAAGATTTACAAAGCGGTGTTGGCCGTGGGTGCCTTGGCGGCCGCTGGTTTGGCTTACTCGGTGTTCTACTCTGTGGACGAGGAGATTCGCTTTCAAGAAACCCAAAAGGAGGTGAACGCTACGACTGTTCAGCGCCTAAAGGACATTCGTTCGGCGCAAGAGTCGCACCTTGCCGTGTACGGCACATTTGCTGAGACGTTCGACAGCTTGATTAAATTCGTTCAAGCTCCTGTGGTTCCCGTGGAATTCAACATGGGTTCGTTCCACGACACCCTTCCAGAATCGCAAAGTCGCGAGGAAGGGTATGTCATCAAGCGCGCCCAAATCGCAGAAATTGCCGACGAAATTGGCATGGCCGAGCAGGAATTGCTCGATTTGATTTCTTCAGACTTGAGCCCTTACAAGGTGCGCGACACACTTTACACGTCGTTTTTCGCGGAGAATTTTGAACCGGCGGTTCGGTCCGCGCAGCGCCTGCCGCAAGTCAGCCTCGACTCCCTCCCTTTCAATCCGTACACGGGAGAACGTTTTGTGATGAAAACGGGTGCGGTGGAAGTTGGTCGTGTTTGGCAGCCGACCATCCTGGTGCAGGACCCCACTCCGTTTGGACGGGATAAGGTCAAAAAGGACACGTTGCGTTTCGGGTCGTTGATGGAAGCACACCGGGACGGAAACTGGAGAAACTGATTGTCTCGTGAGCCGTCTCGCCTTGGTTTGGGATGGCACGTGGTTGACTTGGACCGCGTTCAACGGACCGTCGGATGTTGGACGACGTGAGATTTCGCGCGCCGACATGGTTCCTGAGGTCCTTCGCGCGTTGCGCAACCAGGTGGGATCGGGAGCGCATGTGATTCACACAGAATGGGGCGTGCCGGCTACGGCGATGCCTTTGTCCCTCCTTGCTGAGCCTGCTCGCCCCGAGGCCATGGAAGCGTGGTTCAACCTTCACCACGGTCCTTTGCCCAGCGGGCATCGTCTTCAGGTCGACGTGTTGGCGGACGTGGCCGACGAGCCATGTTTGGCCGTCGCCACTTCGGGGACCTGGCACGACGCCGTGTCCTCCCTTTTTCCCCAGGCCCGTCACGTTTCGGTTGTTCAGGCGCTTCTCCACGACGCGATTCAATGGAACCGAAGTGAGCCCTCTCCGCATTGGACGTTCCGTGTGGAGGCCAGGGCGGAAGGCGCAGTGCTTGTGTCGTCCCGCGGTGAGGCGCTCCAATGGGTGCATCATTTGCCCAAGGGAAGCACCTCCGACGATTTGCTTTATGCCATGGTCAATGCCGTGCACCGTTCTGGAGGTGACGTCAACGCTTCTCGTGTGATGTGGTCTGGAACGAGCGACATGACGGCCGGGTGGGACCGATTCTTGGCCGTTCATCCCGCCGAGAATCGGGCAGAAGACAAACTCCAGTCGTGGCGTCCGCTCCTTGAATCCATGAACGCATGCGGATAACGGGGGGAGAATGGCGCGGCCGGCGATTGCCAGAGCTGAAGGGCTTCAAGGGACGTCCCACCACGGATTTTGGGCGGGAAGGCCTGTTCAATTTGTTGTCGTCTCGGGTCGATCTCGAGGGCGTGCACGTCCTGGACCTCTTCGCGGGAACTGGCATGGTTTCCATCGAATTTTTGAGCCGAGGCGCAGCTTCGGTCACGTCGGTTGAACTCGCGCCGAAGGCGTGCAGGTTCGCCGCCAGCCAAGCGGCCAACCTCGGCAGCGACGACCTGCACACTGTGTGCGCGGACGTTTGGGGGTTTTTGAACAAGCCGCTCACCCAATTCGACGTGGTGTTCGCCGATCCTCCTTACGACATACCCAAGCTTGAGACGTTGCCCGACGTGGTGCGCGAATCAGGGGTGGTGGCGCAAGGAGGCTGGTTCATCCTCGAACACGGCGAACGGGTCGACGTCTCAGATCGATCAGGCCACGTCTTGTCGCGCAAATACGGCCACGTCCATTTTAGTTTGTTTACCTTCGACTGAATGCGGATTGCTCTGTTCCCAGGGTCGTTTGACCCCGTTACCCGAGGCCACGAAAACGTGGTGCGGCGGGCTGTTCCCATGTTTGACGAAATCGTTGTCGCCGTCGGCCGACACGGGTCCAAAAAGGGCATGTTTACCATTGAGGACCGCGTGACCATGTTGAATGCGACCTTCGCAGATTGCCCCACGGTTCGTGTCGAATCGTACGAAGGGCTGACTGCGGATTTTTGCAAGGAAACGGGGGCTCAGGTCCAATTGCGGGGAGTTCGAAATGCCGTGGATTTGAGCTACGAACAGACTTTGGCCCAAATGACGCGCGCCATGCATCCTGAATTGGACACCGTGGTCTTGCTCACGGATCCGGAATTCGCTCCCATCCATTCCACGGTGGTGCGCGACGTGCTTTCGCACGGAGGAGACGCCTCGCCGTTCGTGCCTGAGGCGATTCTGCCATTGCTCACTCGTCCATGATCCTGCACCCCAAATTGACTCTGTGGACCTTGTTGGCATTCGCAGGAGTTACAGGGCTTCGTGGCCAATCCGATTTGGTCCTCCGTTGGCTGGACGACGAAGGGAAACCGGCTTGCGCATCGGCCGAGGCAGGCTACACGTTGCACGTCAGCAGCTGGGTGGACGGAGTGACCCAAACCCCAATTCAAGGCGCGGACCTGGTTGTGGACAGCACGGGCACATGCTCGTGGCCTGAGGTCGAATCGGGGATTTACACCCTGGAAGCGTTGCCATGGGCCTGGACCTTTGTGGTGGATGATCAGTTCGCTCCGAAGGACACGGTGACTTTGGTTTGGCCGTCGAACAAATTCAAACGGCTTCGTGGCAACGATGCGCCGGTTCACTACAGCCTTGGTCATCCAGGGACACAGCTTGACAGCTTGTCGGCATGGATGTCTCAAAGGCTTGATTCCTTGGATTTGGACCAACTCATGGCCAGTGGGGCGGTCGGCGGAGGGGTTGCGGCGACCGAGGCAGCGCGTGACAACTTGCGTGAAGCGCTTCTTCAGAGCGACTCGGTTCTTGCCACGTTCTTGACAGTGGAGGCTCATACGCTGTGGGGCGATTTGTTCGAGTCGAGGATTCGAGAATGGCGCATGAGCTTGGGAGCAACGGGAGAGGGAGAGGCGGCTGCGGCCTGGCTGTCCTCGAAGGATGCGCGCACGTGGGCTGGGAAATTGGCGAGTCCAGGGTGGTGTTCGTCTTGGGAATTGCAGCACGATTTGTGGTGGAATGCGCTGGAAGAAAACCGGAAGCCATGGCGGTCGTGGGTTGCCACGGGAGATGTGGACAGCTTGCGTGCTTCTTGCAATTGGTCTCTCGACGAGCTGCATTTGGCAATGTGGATGGGGCAGGGGCAGTCTTGGAGCCGTTGGGCCGAAGCCTGGTGGGAATTGCGGTGGAAAGACCAGTGCGAAGTCGCCGAGGTTCGCCGGCAATCGGACCAGGCACGTCGCCACCCCAAGAGCGCTCAGGCCTGGGGAGACGTCATGTGGATGATGCCCAACGGGGATCTCGAACCGGCTTGGGCTGGAGACGGCGACTGGCGAATTTGGTTGGTGACGCGGTCTGGCTCAGCCTCGGGCATGCGGGAACGCGCCATTTTGCGGTCTTGGATTCTCAATGAAGGGCCGAGGGACGTGTCTTGGGGCGTGTTGTCGGTGGATTCCAACGAGGAGGGGTGGGCGCAAACCCTGCGGGAACGTGAGTCCATTCAAGAGCGTGTTCATTGGGTGGGGCGGGACCCAAGTTGGTGGGATCGCCTTGACGTCTCACGCGTGCCCCAGGTCATAGTGGTTCGGCCCGACGGCGAAATCCAAACCCACCACGCATCCCTTCCGAGCGAAGGCCTGTTCGATGAGTTGAAGCGCTGGAGGTTGACGGCGCGTTGATCGGAACTCAAGTCCACGAGTCGTCGTGGGTAGCGCTCAAAGCAATTCGTCCAAGACAATTCGGATGCTTCCAAAAGTCTTGTTGAGCACCTCCTCTGGGAAGGGGGCAGTCAACCACGTGACGTCGGAAATGCCTTCAATGGATTGAGGAACTCCGCGGGTTTGGGTTCCTCGGTGGCGCATGGGGTACCAAAACGTGGTCTTCAGCAAGATGACCCCGTCTTGCTCGTAGGTGTGAAATGTGGTGAAGGCTTCGCCTGTGATCTCAAGGTCTGAAATTCCGGTTTCTTCTTCCACCTCCCGAACCGCGGCTTCTTCCAGGCTTTCACCCGACTCGAGCTTCCCTTTGGGCAAGTCCCATTTCCCGTTCCGTTGAATCCAAAGCACGTGACCGTCCTCGTCCTGAACCACCCCTCCTGCGGCAGCCAGTTCCTGGTAGCCAGAACAGAAGGTCATCCACACGTGGTCTAGGTCCCGTGCATAAATCGTCACGCTGTCCAATCCGGGACTGCGTTTCAGCATGGTCGGGAGTTCCCGAAGCATGCGTTCTGTCGGGTCAAGCAGCTGCAGCTCACTTTCGTGCAGGACGACGTTTTCCTCGTTGAAATCTTCGAGGAACGGGCGGAATTTCACCCGGCGGTTCAGCATGAATACATCGTAACTTTGCGGCATGACCCTTGCGTCCGAACAACGCCGAAAGGTAGCGGAATTCCTGCTGCGCATCAAAGCCATCCAATTGCGACCTGCAGATCCATTTACCTGGGCAAGCGGTCGATTTTCTCCCATTTATTGCGACAACCGCAAGATTCTGTCTCACCCTGCGGTCCGAACGTTTGTTCGGCAGCTGACAAGCGAGCTTGTGGAGGAGCGGTTTGGCAAGCCGGACGGCATTGCCGGTGTGGCGACGGGGGGAATTGCCTTGGGCGCCCTTGTGGCGCAAGAAATGGGGCTCCCGTTTTGTTACGTGCGTAGCTCAGCAAAAGCGCACGGTACAGGACAGCAAGTGGAAGGAGATTTGGACACCATGCGCAACCTTGTCGTAATTGAGGATTTGATTTCCACCGGGAAAAGCAGTTTGAATGCCGTCGAAGCCTTGCGTCAAGCCGACCTCGAGGTGAAGGGCTTGGTGGCCATTTTCTCCTACGGATTTGCCGATTCAGTGGAGCGGTTCGCAGAAGCCAAGTGCCCATTTGAGGTGCTCACGGATTACCCGACCATGTTGGCACAGGCGCAATCCGAGGGGTACATCACGCCGGACCAAACCACCCTCCTCGAGGCCTGGTCGTCCGATCCGGTCGCCTGGAGCAACGAACGCACTCCCGCATGACGCGCATTGAATCTCCCCAAGTTCACCTCGGTGCTCCGGCATCTGACGTGGCGCGTGACTTCCAAAACTGGGAGTCTTTCGGCACTTTGCTCGGCGCAGGGCCCGTGTCGGACTTTCAAGCCAACGGCGAACGTTGTTCGTTCAAAGTGACGGGAGGCGTGGCCATCCACCTGGTGCGTACTTCGGATTCCACCCTCACGGAAGGTCAGGTGCTGACGTTGGCCACCGAAGCACCCACGCCGGTGAAGTTCACCTTGGACGTGACGGTGGAGACTGCAGACTCAGGTTCGACCTGTCAGGTCGGGTGCGACGCCGACTTGAACCCGTTCACAAAAATGATGGTGGAGCCAGCCCTCAAGGGGCTGTTTGGGCAGATGGCGGAAGCCTTGCAAGGGCGTTACGGAAGTTGATTCATCGCGCGGCGCCGGCCGTCCCGTGGTTCACGTCGGCCTCACCAACACCACCTCACTTCAGAGGAAGGCAACCATTCTGAAGGAGGCATCTGTCCGGATTCAGGTTGGACAAGCCACTCAAATCGTCCGATTCCTTCTTGGTTGACCCCCATCAGGCGCCCTTTCCAACGGCGCTCGTAAACCACGAATTCCCGGACCTCACCGAGCGCAAACAACGCCTCGTGGTATTCGTCCAAAGAGAGGTTTTGCGTGGACGCTTCAAGCCCGATGTTCAATCGAGTGACGACGGCTTCAGCCAATTTCACGGAGAGGGAACGCGGGTCGAATTGGGTTTGCCAAGCTTCGGAAAGGCTGACTGCAGGGTAGCTTCGTGTTAACCTGCTCGAGCCCACGTTGACCCCAATTCCGATCACTGCGGTTGTCCATTGGTTGCCTCGCCACATGTTTTCGACCAAGATTCCGGCCACTTTCCGGTGCTCTCCGGCATGCCAAACCAAAACGTCGTTGGGCCATTTCACTTGAACGGCTTCGGGGGTTTGGGTTGCCGGAAGAAGCTCGGTGAGGACGCGGTGCACCGACAAAGCGACTTCCATGTTGACGCGAGCTGGATGCCAGTCTTTTTGGACGGGGAGGGCCAAGCTCAAACAAACGTCGCGACCCGCCTCGGAACTCCAGCGCCGGTCGCGTTGCCCTCGGCCTTCGGTTTGGTGGTCCGTGGTGAACAGCACGGGGCCCTGGGGGACGTGCTTGCGCAACCACTCCAGCGCCCATCGGTTGGTGCTCGGAACGGTGGGGAGGTGGTGCTGTTGCCAGAACATGGTTGGAGGTTTGGCATTCCTTGGCTGAAGGCAAAAAAGCGCCCCGGCCGGAACCCTTTCAAAAGTAGTACCTTTGATGTGCGGAAGCACGGATGAATTTGATCACACCTCCCCCCACAGAAGCCCTGGCGCAAGCCGTGGTGCAAGGCCTTGAAGCCTTGAAGGCCCAAGACATCGTATCGTTGGATTTAACTCCTTTGACGCACGCGATTGCGTCGACGTTCATTGTGGCCTCGGCCACGAGCCGAACGCAGGTTGAGGCCCTGGCTCGGTCGGTGGAACAAGCCACAGTTGAGACCCTGAATGAACGTCCATGGGGGGTTCATGGTTTGAGAGGAGGAGAATGGGTCATCCTCGACTACAGCGATGTGGTCGTGCACATCTTTCACAGCGAAGCGCGTTCGCACTACGCGTTGGAGGAATTGTGGGGTGATGCTCCCGTTCACCGCCACACTTCAAACTGAACACCATGGAACAGAACGCTCCCAACGCTTCGCCCAAGGGCGGAGGCAAAAAGCCCTCCAAGCCCGGGCGACAAATGAATTTCTATTGGGTGTACGCCATTGTGGCGATGTTCCTGTTGACCATGGTGATGGTGGGCGAATCGGGCGGGCAGCGCCAGGTTCAATGGGCCGAGTTCAAGGGGTTGGTCGAGGATGGCAAGGTTGCCCGTGTGAGCTACAACGGAGCGCAGGCCAACATCTTTTTCACCAAGGCGGTGCGCGACAGCTTGTCCGGAGACCAGTCCGAGCCGCAGTTGCTCAAGGCGCTCTACGCCGGTGCAGACGCCACCATGAACATCCCGGCGGGCGAGGCCTACCAGGCTGATCTGAAGGAGCTTCAGGAAAAGCACGGGTTTGACCTGCGCTACGAGCCGCCCAACGAGTGGGGAGGCCAAATCCTGTCCTGGGTCATTTTCCTCGGACTCATGGTGGTCGTTTGGATGTTTTTGATGCGCCGTCTCGGCGGCGGGGCTCCCGGAGGAGGTCAAATCTTCAACATCGGAAAATCCAAGGCCCAGGTTTTCGAAAAAGGCGAGGGCACCGACGTCACCTTCAACAACGTGGCCGGGGTGGACGGTGCGAAGGAAGAGCTTCAGGAAATCGTGGACTTCTTGAAGCACCCGGGCAAGTACACGGAACTCGGGGCCAAAATCCCCAAAGGCGCGTTGCTTGTCGGCCCTCCGGGCACGGGGAAGACCTTGCTCGCCAAAGCCGTAGCAGGGGAGGCGCAGGTGCCGTTCTTCAGCTTGAGCGGTTCCGACTTCGTCGAGATGTTCGTCGGCGTGGGGGCCTCACGTGTGCGCGACCTTTTCAAGCAGGCGAAGGAAAAGTCGCCCGCAATCATTTTCATCGACGAGATTGACGCCATCGGCCGGGCGCGGGGCAAGAACGCCAACTTCGGTTCGAACGACGAACGCGAAAACACCCTGAACCAGCTCCTGACCGAGATGGACGGGTTTGGAACGAACAGCGGCGTGATCATTCTCGCGGCCACGAACCGGGCAGACATTTTGGACAAGGCATTGATGCGCGCAGGTCGCTTCGACCGCCAGATTTACGTCGACATGCCGGACGTGAACGAGCGCAGGGCCATCTTTGACGTGCACCTGAAGCCCATCAAGACGGACAACTCTGTGGACGTGGAGTTCCTGTCAAAGCAAACTCCGGGATTCAGCGGCGCCGACATCGCCAACGTTTGCAACGAGGCCGCGTTGTTCGCAGCAAGAAAGGAGCACAAGCTCGTGACGCACAACGACTTTTTGGATGCGGTCGACCGCATCATCGGCGGCTTGGAGAAGCGCACCAAAATCATCACCGACAACGAGAAAAACACCATCGCCTTCCACGAAGCGGGGCATGCCGTGGTGAGCTGGTTGGTCGAGTTTGCCTCGCCGCTGGTGAAGGTGAGCATCGTGCCTCGAGGCCAAAGTCTCGGCGCCGCATGGTACCTTCCTGAAGAGCGCGCCATCACGACAACTGAGCAGATTTTCGACGAAATGTGTGCGGCGCTCGGCGGTCGGGCGGCGGAGGAGATCATGTTTGGCAAGATTTCGACGGGCGCGCTCAGCGACCTCGAAAAAGTCACCAAACAAGCGTATGCCATGGTGTCGGTTTATGGCCTCAACGAACGCATTGGAAACCGGAGCTACTACGACAGCAGGGGGGAGAACACCTTCACCAAGCCGTACAGCGAAGAGACCGCCCGAATCATCGACGAAGAAGTGAGTGCCGTCATTGAGAAGGCCTACGATCGCGCGAAGGACATCCTTGCCACCAACCGCGAAAAACTCGAAGCGCTGGCGCAGTCACTTCTTAAGAACGAAGTTATCTTCAAGGAAGACGTGGAGCGCATTTTGGGTGCACGTCCATTCGCTTCGGCAGCGCCGACCTTGGCCGTCCTGGCGCAAGATGACGCTGCTGTTGGGGACGTTTCTGAGGCCCCGGCATCGCCTGAGACCTCGTCCCCGTCTGAGGAGGGCGCAGGTGAGCCAAAAGCGGAGGAATGAACGGCTGGGTGCTCGTCATGAAGTGCCCCGACGCCAACATGGCGCCGCTGATTCAGGGAGGTTTGGAAGCCGAGGGGATTCCTGCCGTGGTGATGAACAAGCAGGACTCGAGTTACGTGGGCATGTGCTTTGCAATACGACCGGTGGAGATTTGGGTTCCTGAAGCCCATGGCGAGCAAGCTCAAGCGTGGTTAAATTCCCTCGAAGTATGAGCGAAAAGGGGCGAAGTGAAACGTGGACGCGAGCCTTGACGGGGGCGGTGTTCGTGGTCGTGGTTATGGGCGCCGTTTGGCATTCGCCGTGGAGCAGTGCTGCGCTGTGGGATGTGGTGGCCACTCTGGCATGGGTGGAGTGGTTTAAGGCACCGAAAGGCCCGAGTTCGAAATGGCCCAAGGCCATGCTTTTTTTGTTTCCAGTCCCGGCCCTGGCTTCTCTGCACTGGATGTGTGCGCTGGAGCCCTACGACCCGTGGCCGATCTTGAGTTTTGTGTGGATGATTTGGGCCAACGACACGGGAGCATACCTCGTGGGAAAACCGTTTGGCAAGCACAAGCTGTGGCCGTCGGTTTCGCCTGGCAAGTCGTGGGAGGGTTTTGCGGGGGGTGTGGTGGCGGCGGCCGGCGTGGCGTGGGCGACGTTGGGTTTGGAGTTCTGGGGATTGGGGGCGTTGATGGGCGTCTTGTCGACGGCCGGGGACTTGACCCAGAGCGCGTGGAAGCGGCGTCGGGGTATGAAAGACTCGGGTACCATGTTGCCGGGACACGGCGGAATCCTCGATCGCTTCGATGGATTTTTGTACGCAACGCCGGTCTATGTCCTTCTTTATTGCATTTTCGCGGCGTAAATCTGAAGACATGACACTGCACCGAGAAGGATTTGGATTGATTGCCCTCGCCGTCGCGGTGGGCGTGGTGCTGGTGGCCTTGACTTCGTGGTTGGGCGCTCCGGCGTGGGCGGTGAATCTCGTGACGGCCTTGGCCGTCGTGGACCTGGTTCTTGTGGCCCAGTTTTTCCGCGTTCCCAAGCGTGTGCCTGTGGCCCAAGATGGCCAAATCCTGTGTCCCTCCGACGGAAAAGTCGTCGTGATCGAGGAAGTCGACGAACCGGAAGTGTTTGGGGACAAGCGCATCCAAGTGAGCATCTTCATGAGTCCCCTCAACGTGCACGTCCAATGGGCTCCGATGGCGGGGGAGGTCACCCACGCCAACTACCACCCAGGCAAATACCTCGTGGCGTGGCACCCCAAGAGCAGCACGGAGAACGAGCGCACGACGTTGGTGATTGACGGCGACCGCGGCCCGGTCCTTTTCCGGCAAATCGCAGGTGCCGTAGCGCGCCGCATCCGTTGGTACATCAAGCCGGGGCAGCGCGTTGCTCTGGGCGAGGAGGTCGGGTTCATCAAGTTCGGATCTCGCATCGACGTCTTCTTGCCCCTCGGCTCGGAAATCCACGTGGGTCTCGAACAAAAGGTTCAGGGACGTCAAACCGTCTTAGCCACCCTGCCTGCCAAGGATTGAAGCAAAGGCAATCGGGTTTGGTCTTCCCCTTTCTGGGGGTTACTTTGGAGGCCAAATCGATTGATTCATGAAAAAATTCGCCATTCTCGCGCTTGGCATTCTTGCCGCAGCGCCTTCGTTTGCTCAGAAGCACTCGCTCGAGCAAGTTCCTCAAGTCCCTGTGAGCATGCGCACCAAGGCTCCGATGCCTACGCACGCCGTGGTGGACATCGATCACCGTCCTGAGACGCCTGCCAACCTCAACAACACCCCTTCTGCGGACCACGTACAGGTGCGCGAATTGGTGGTGGAACGTCAGGTCATTGGGTTGACGCAGTACGATTTGCAGTCCAACGCGGCCATCGACGACCGCATGGCAGGCAACGAATCCGCCGTCAGCGCAACGTGGACGATGAGCTTGGATGTTAGTCCGTTTTCCGACCGCGGTACGGGGTACAACTTCTTCGACGGAAACGCTTGGGGAGAGCAGCCTTACGAGCGTCTTGAAAACGTGCGCATCGGATGGCCTTCAGTCAACCATTTGGGCGACGGCCGCGAGGTGGTCATCAGCCACGCGGGCATCGACACGCCTCTGCACATGGTGCGTCGCGATGCGGGAACCGGCACGTGGGAAGATTCCGACCTGCCTAACAACGCGACGCTTGAAGACGGCACCACCGTGGGCAACCTTTGGCCTCGCGCTGCGGTGGGTGGCATCAACGACGAAATCATCCACGTCATCTGCATCAGCACGCCCATCGCCAACGGCGGTGCGGAGTACCAAGGTCAGGACGGCTGCTTGCTTTACTACCGTTCGCTCGACTCGGGCGACACGTGGGAGATGAGCACGTTCCCCGAATTGGACACAACCCACTTCATCAACATGAGTGCCGACGCGTACGCGATTCACGCGGACGGAGGTACGGTGGCGTTCGCCGTATTCAACGACTTGCAGGACAGCTTTGTCATGATTTCGGAAGATGCTGGGGACACGTGGGAGTACCACATTTTGGCCGACTTCCCCGTGGATTTGTACACGATTGACTCCGGCTTGCCCGACAGCTTGGGTTACGACTTTGACGGCGACGGCATTTTCGCGGAATACCTCAACTCGGACGGCGCGGGCGACGTGCACATCGACGCCAACGGCACGGTGCACTGCGTGTTTGGTGCGATGTACTACGCCGACACCGACACGGTGGACGGAAACTACAGCTACTTCCCCGGCACCAACGGGTTGCAGTACTGGCGCGAAGACTTCGGTCCCGACAGCAGCGTGACCATCGCTTACGCCTACGACATTGACGAAAGCGGTACGTTGGACCTCGAAGATGAAATCGCGGCGTACTTCGTCAACTTGGCGGGCATTCCAAGCATGGCTTCGGACGACGACGGCAACTTGTACGTGAGCTACAGCGCCATCATGGAGAACTACAGCTCTGGAACCCAAAACTACCGCCACGTGTACCTCGTGAACTCGTCGGACAACGGCGACACTTGGAACTCGGACGAGGCGTGCGACTTGACGCCGGACCTTGATTTCGACGGGTACGAAAGCATTTTCGCTTCGATGAGCCCTCGCTTGACGGACCACATCGAATTGATCTACCAGCGCGACTTCGAACCCGGATTGCACATCCGCGGCGACGAAGACCCCCTCGATTTGAACGACATCGTGCACTTGCGTGTGCCCATCGCCGACTTGGGCGACTGCGCTGACATTGACTTTGAAGATTGGGTTGGTGTGGCTGAGGCTTTCGAACCCGGTCAGGTGCAGTTGTTCCCCAACCCGGCTAACGTGCAGGTGGAATTGGTCATCGACCGTCCCGGTGCGCACGACGTGCGTGTTCTCGACATTGAAGGCCGCCAGCACATGGCGTGGACGACGACGGGCCTCGTGGAGAAGATGGACGTGCGTGGCTTGACGCCAGGCATCTACTTTGTTGAATTGACGCAAGGAACCCAGCGCACCGTGGTGCGTTTGGCTGTCCAATGATTTTACGACCAACGGCTTTGGAAAGCGGCACTTCGGTGCCGCTTTTTTTGGGCCCAACCTCATCTTTGCACCATGCGCGTTCACCTTCTTTCCATTGGCGACGAATTGCTCCTTGGCCAAACCGTCAACACCAACGCTGCATGGATGGGGCGGATGCTCACCGAGGACGGGTGGCGTGTCTCAAGCGTCTCGGCAATCTCCGACTCGCCGGAAGCCATTCGCACGGCGCTGGACCGCGGACTGGAGGAGGCTGACGCGGTGCTTGTCACGGGAGGGTTGGGGCCGACCAAAGACGACCTGACCAAGCACGTGCTCGCGGAGCACTTCGGAACGGAGCTTGTGATGCACGAAGACATCGCAGCGGGAATTCAGCGTTGGTTTGAGTCGCGCAACGTGCCTTTTTTGGAAGTGAATCGCCTTCAGGCCATGTTGCCCCGAGAGTGCAGGATTCTGCCCAACGCACTCGGAACGGCTTCCGGGATGTGGTTTGATCGACCAGGTGGAAAGGTGGTGGTCAGCTTGCCCGGCGTGCCGTACGAAATGGAGGCGCTGATGCTCGAAGAGGTGCTCCCTCGGTTGCGTCATCATTTCCACTTGCCAACCACCCTGTACCAAACCGTCGTCACGGCGGGAATCGGCGAGTCCTCCTTGGCCGAGCTGGTTTCTGACTGGGAGGAGGCGTTGCCCGCCAAAGGGGTTTCTCTCGCGTACCTTCCGTCTCCTGGGCAAGTCAAGGTGCGCTTGGGGGTTCAAGGCGCAGCGGAGGACCGACAGGCACTTCAGCACGTGTTGGACACCGAGCTGGATGCCTTCATGAGGCTTGCAGAAAAACACGTGATCGGGCGGGGCGATTCAGGCTTGCCCGAGGCGGTGTTGGACGCGCTGAAGGAGCGAGGCCAAACCGTCTGCACTGCCGAGTCCTGCACGGGCGGCACCGTCGCATCCATGCTCGCGGCCGTTCCCGGCGCAAGCGCAGCCATGTGGGGCGGGGTGGTGGCCTACGACAACTCGGTCAAATTGGCCCAACTCGGAGTGGACGAAGCAGACCTTGTGAGGCACGGAGCGGTGAGTGAGAGGGTGGTGCTTGCCATGGCCCGGGGAGCGCGAGAACGCCTGGGCACGACGTGGGCCATCTCGACCTCGGGCGTGGCTGGACCGACCGGCGGCACGGAGGAAAAACCGGTGGGCACCGTGTGGATGGCCGTGGCGGGTCCCGAAGGGGAACGGGCGTGGTGCCATCGGTTCGGTTCCAAGAGGGAGCGGATCATTCAACGGGCCTCTCGACGGATTTTGACCCACCTTTTTCGAGCCATCCAAGATGGTGGGGTGAAAGGGTTGGAGGAATAAAGAAAAAGTCGTTTCTTTGCAGTCCTAAAAATTAGAGCCATGAGCCGCGTCTGTGAAATTACCGGGAAGAAAGTGATGGTGGGAAACAACGTTTCGCACTCTCAGCGTAAGACGAAGCGTCGCTTCTACCCCAACCTTCAGCGCAAGCGCTTCTACATTCCTGAAGAAGACCGCTGGGTGACCTTGCGCGTCTCTGCCAAGGCCATCCGCACCATCAGCAAGATTGGTGTCATCGCAGCCATGAAGCGTGGCGAGGAGCTCGGAGTGTTGGAAGCGAAGTAAGTCTTGCTCGACGATTGGGCACAGGCTCAAGCAAAACGACCCGCCATTTGGCGGGTCGTTTGCGTTTGAAAACGTTCGCTTGATGCTGAAATCTGCACAAAAGGGCAGATTCGTTCGTTGTCAGTTGTCCCCCAAAATCAAAGGAAGCCCATCGTTGCCGCCACCCACCACCACAATCTTGGTGTTGTTGCTCTTGGCGATTTCCTTGGTGGCCTCGATGCCTTTCCACTTGAGGAGTTTGTCGCTGAGACCCTTGGAGATGATCTCCTCGAAATCCCGGATGCCGGCAGCTTCAATGCGGAGGCGGTCCGCCTCCTTTTGCGCTTTTTCGAGGCGGAACTCGTATTCAAGCGATTCTTGTTCCTGCTGGAGCTTGCGTTCGATGGCCTGTTCGAGGGTGGTGGGCAGTTGGATGTTGCGGATCAACACGTCGTTCAGCTGGATGTAATTCTCGGCGAGCTTGGCCGCAAGTTGGTTCTTGATCTCGAGCTGGATTTGCTCCCGCTTGGTGGTGTTGAATTCCTCAGGGAGGTACTTGGCGATGACTTCACGTGCGACGGATCGCATGGCCGGACGAATGACCTTTTCTTCGTAGCTGCGGCCGCGTTCGATTTCCAAGCGACCGAGTTTCTCGTACTCAGGTTGGGTGAACACCGTCATGTCCATGTTGATCTTGAGCAGGTTGGAGCTGAGGACTTCGAGGGCTTCCATTTGCTCGGTTTGGCGGATTTCGTACTCGTATACCTTGTTCCAAGGCGCCTTGAAATGGAAACCGCTGGAGAGAGGAGCCTCGTCGGGATCCACGCCTTCTCCGAAGGTGTGGAAGGTCAAACCGGCGTAGCCAGACGGAACCGTCACGGTCAAGGAGCCCCACAGCATGACGATGGGCAGGAAAACAAGCAAGGCGAGAAGGATGCCGCGCAACCGGCGGCGGTCTTCAGGGGAAGCGTTCATGTTCATGCAACGAAGGTAATCAGCGGCCGCCACCTGCACGACGCAGGGCCCACTCGGCCGTCAACAAAGTCAGCAGGGCCGCGAGCAGCCAAAGCTGGGCGTGAAGGGGGAGGCGTTCCGATGACATGTGTACCACGTCCTGGGCGGAAATGGAGGCGGAAAAATCCTCCCAAGCGGCGCGAAGTTGGGGGAGGTCGCTTGGAGCGTTTAAGGCCCCCAAAAACGCACCTTGCGAGCTTTCTGCCAACCGAATCAGCAGGCCGTGTTGAGCGGGAACGAGGCTGGCCTCTGCTTGCACGGCGTTCACAACCATAGAGCCTTTTTGGGACAGCGGTTCTCCGTTTTGGGTGCAAGACGCAACCCAGTCGTAGATTCCAGGCAACAAATTGCCCAAGTCGAGTTGGAGGTCGGCGGATTGGGGGCTTGCCACAAAGCGGTGCGACGTCGGTTTGTTTCCTCGGGGGTTCAACTCCAACGTGACGTCCACATCTACGGTGGGGGTCAGAGAAACGTCGTATACCTCGGCCACAAATAGACATCTCAGGTCTTCGTCCAGCCGTTCAGGAGCGGAGATGCGAAGTCTTCGAACGTCGTCTCGGCTGCTCAGGTATTGCAGAGTTCGGTTGACCAAGTCGTCAAACACCTTGCTTTCGCCGTCGTGCCGAGCGACGTCTTGCATGCGCCAGCGCCACAAACCCTCGCCGAGGGTGACGGCCACGCGTTTTCGGTCTGATTCTTTGACAGCCCAAAGCGGCCAGTCTGTCTCGACGGGACCGACCTTTTGGTTGAGCGCGGTCAGGAGGGCGGGCGTCACGTTGTACGTGCCGGTGGGGCACGCAAGCGGTGGCCAAAGGGCCAACATGCGGTCGAGGTCGCTCGGGAGAGGGAACGGCTCAAACGTGGCTGCACGTTGACCTTGAGCTTCAGTGATCAGCGGTTCGGGCTCGTGCTGGAAACCGACCACGTTCAAGTCCCAATCGTTCCACGTGGTCTCGGCACCGCCAAGCACCCACACGGCGCGGGTGGTTTGCAATGCCTCCCGCACCGACGCGGGAAGCAGGGTTGGGTCGACCTGATGCAAAACCAGGACGTCGTGCTCAGGCAAGGCGGTGTTGTTGTCCAATTCCGACATCCACAAAACGTCGGTTTCTTGGTGGCGGTTGGATTCTGCTGCGGATCGAATGGCGGCCACATCGGGGTGCGGAGCTCGGGCCACAACCAGGATTTGGCGGCGGCTTTCCAACACATCCACCGTCGTCATTTTCCGGTTGTTTTTCGTGGTGACTTCTTGCACATCCCCGGCGTTGGTTGCGGCAATTGTCGCACGCAGGGGGTAGGGGCCAGCGCGTTCGGCATCCACTTGGACGTTCCACGTGGTGCTGCTGAGTTCGTGGGCTGGCGTCCAGGTGGTGGAGGCGAGAACCGCAGTTCCCGAGGTCAAATTCAACGTCAACGGCACGCCCTTTGCACCTCGAGCCTGTGCGGTGACTTCCACCGGAAACGTGTTGCCGAGGTAGGCCACTTCGTTGGTCCGAAGCTTGGACAACTCGAGGTCGGTCACAAGCGAGGTGTCGCCGGTGCCGACAAACACGTGCGGCACGTCCAGACGTTCGGCCGTGAATTCCGGGTCGGGGCCTCGGTTCGCACGTCCGTCCGTCACGACCACCACCGCCGGCACGTTTCGATGCACGTAACGGTCGCGAAGCGCTTCCAAGGCCGTGCCGAGGTCTGTTCGTTTCCCCTTGGGATCCCAACCGTCCTCTCCCCATTCTCGGAGCTCTCGGTCGAACGTGAACAGGTCCACGTCCCACCCCGGGCTGTCCCCCCAGGAAGGAACCTGCGCAACGAGGTTGTCCAAAGCGGCTCGTCGTGCCGCGCTGTCCTGTCCCATCCATTGCGACGAAGTGGCGTCCACCACGACGGGCAACACCGGTGCTTCCCGCGTCTCTGTCGTGGTTCGGAGCATGGGGCTCAGCAACAGGAAGCCGAGGATGCTCAGAACACTCAACCGAAGCAGGGCGAGCAACCACGTGGGGGAGGGGCGCTCTTTTCCCCAACCGTACAGCAGCGCCGTGAGGCCCAACGCTGTGCCTGCCAACGCAGCCCACTGCCAGGGTTCAGCATGCACGATGAGGTTGGAGAAATCCATGGTCAAGGTTGCGCAGAGGTTGCTCGTACGGAGAATGCGCTGTTAGGCGGTGATCATCCCGCCGTCCACGTTCAGAGTTTGGCCGGTGATGTACGAGCTCATGTCGCTCGCGAGGAACACGCACAAGTTGGCTACGTCCTCCGGCGTACCTCCGCGCTTCAGTGGGATGGCGTCGCGCCAGCCTTGCACGGTGTCGGGGTCCAACTTGGCGGTCATTTCTGTTTCAATGAACCCAGGAGCGATGGCGTTGCAGCGAATGTTGCGGCTGCCAAGCTCGAGGGCCACGGACTTCGTGAAGCCGAGGATGCCAGCTTTGGAGGCCGCGTAGTTGGCTTGCCCAGCATTCCCTTGCACACCAACAACGGACGAGATGTTGACGATGGAGCCTGTACGGGCTTTGAGCATCGTCCGAAGGACGGCCTTGGTGAGGTTGAAGCAGCTTTTGAGGTTCACGCTGATCACGCGGTCCCACTGCTCTTCCGTCATGCGCATGAGCAGCGTGTCGTCAGTGATGCCTGCGTTGTTGATGACGATGTCCACCGTCCCAAACGCGTCGACCACCTCGCCGACCAAGCGCTCCGCGTCGGTCATGCTTGCTGCGTCCGATTGAAAGCCCTTGACGGTGCCTCCGCCGGAGCTGAGTTCCTTTTCCAAGGCGGCTGCTGCCTCAGCAGAGCTGCGGTAGGTGAACGCCACTTTGGCGCCCTGGGCGATGAATTGTTCTGCAATGGCTTTTCCGATGCCGCGTGACGCGCCGGTCACAATGGCTACTTTTCCTTCAAGAAGCATGGGTTTGGGGTCTTGGTGTAGGTTCAATCCGAGGTCAATGAGGTTCTGTGGGGCCGTGTCGTTAGCCCGAAGGCAGGAGGTCCGCAGCTTCGGCGATGAGTTCGGCAATGTCTTTCACATCGATGGACGACTCGCGCTCGGCGTTTTTCACGCCGTCCGTCATCATGGTGTTGCAGAAGGGGCATCCGGTCGCGACGATGGCTGGATTGACGTCGAGGACGTCGTCCGTGCGCTCGTGGTTTACTTCGCGGTTGCCCTTCTCGGCTTCTTTGAACATCTGCGCGCCGCCCGCGCCGCAGCACAGGCCGTTCTTTTTGCAGCGCCGCATTTCGACAAGCTCCGCGTCCAGGGTGGACAGGACGTCGCGGGGCGCTGCGTACTCCCCGTTTCCTCGCCCGAGGTAGCACGGGTCGTGGAAGGTGATGCGGCGTCCCTTGAACGGATTGCCGTCTGCCACCTTGAGTCGGCCCTGGTCGATGAGGTCGCGGATGAATTGCGTGTGGTGCATCACCTCGTAGTTGCCGCCGAGCTCGGGGTACTCGTTTTTGAGCACGTTGAAACAGTGGGGGCAGCCCGTGACGATGCGCTTTACTTCGTAGCCGTTGAGGACGGCAATGTTCTGCGCGGCCTGCATTTGGAACAGGAACTCGTTGCCAGCACGCTTGGCGGGATCGCCCGTGCAGCTTTCTTCCGCGCCGAGGACTGCGAACGGCACCTCGCAATGGTGGAGGATGCGCGCGATGGCTTTGGTGATGCGTTTGGCGCGGTCGTCAAAGCTTCCGGCACAGCCCACCCAAAACAACACTTCGGGGGTCGTGCCTTGGGCGGTCATTTCCGCCAACGTCGGGACTTGAAAGGTGCTCATGGTTCAGGATTCGTTCGTCCAATCGCCACGGCTTGCGGCGGGGAAGGCCCATGGCGCGCCGTTGTTTTCAATGTTGTTGAACATGGCGGTGATGGACTCAGGCGATTTGCTGTCCTCCATGATCAAGCTGCGACGCATGTCGAGTACGATGCCCATGGGGGAGATGTTGACGGGGCACGCTTGCACGCACGCTTGGCAAGAGGTGCACGCCCAAAGCTCTTCTTCCGTGATGTAGCTTCCGAGCAAGGTCTTGCCGTCGCCTTCCCACGTTCCTCCGTTGGCGTCCCGTTGCTTTCCGATCTCTTCGATGCGGTCGCGGGTGTCCATCATGATTTTGCGGGGAGAAAGGAGCTTTCCGGTCTGGTTGGCCGGGCATTCGCTCGTGCAGCGTCCACATTCCGTGCAGGTGTACGCCTCCATGAGCTGCTTCCAGCTGAGGTCGGGCGCATCTTTGGCACCAAACTTCACCGGTGCCGCATCGGCTTCCGGAGAAGGTGCGGCAAACGGGTCCGCGTTGGGGTCCATCATCAAATCCACTTCCTTCTTCACCGCCGCCATGTTGTCCATGGCCCCTTGTTCCGTCAAGTCGCTGTAGTAAGTGTTGGGGAACGCCAGAAGAATGTGGAAGTGCTTGGAGTAGGTGACGTAAACCAAGAAGGAGAGGATGCCCAAAATGTGGAACCACCACATCCCGCGCTCCACAGCCACCACGCCAGCGTCGGACAACCCGTCGTAGAGCGGGACCAAGAATTGGCTGACCGGAAAGGAACCGGCCACGAGGTAGTGGTCCAGGCCTCGGCCCTGGGCAATGCTGTCAGCTGCGTTCATGCTCAGGAAAGCGAACATCAGCAGCACCTCGGCAATCAGAATCAAGTTGGCGTCCAGGGAAGGCCACCCCGCCATTTCCGGCGACCGGAACCGGGCCAAGGCCATGCCGTTGCGCCGCACAAAGAACACGACGCACGCCAGCACCACCAGTGCCGCGAGGAATTCAAACGACCCGATCAGCACGTCGTACAGTCCGCCGAGTCCTGCAAAAGCACGGTGCGTACCGAAAAGCCCGTCCACGACAATCTCGAGGAGTTCAATGTTGATGATGACAAACCCGACGTAAATCAGGATGTGCATGACGCCAGCCACGGGGCGGGCAACCATTTTCCCCTGTCCGAGAGCGACACGGGCCATGACCTTCCAGCGTTCTGCGGGACGGTCGGAGCGGTCCACGTTTTGGCCCATCAGGATGTTGCGGCGGATGAAGGCCACACGCCGCGCGAACAAGCCGACGCCCGCAGCCAAACACACGGCAAAGAGGAGTTGCGCAATCATGAGTGTCAGTCGTTGTCGGATGAACCTCCGCCTTGGGCCTCGAGTTCTTCGTCAATGATTTTGCGAAGGCGCTGCAGGTCCTTCTTGGAGAATTCCGATTTCTGCTTGCGGCCAATGAGGTTGACCTGCACGTATTTCCAGGGGTGCATCTGCAGGTCATCCAGCAGCAGCTGCAACTCGAGGTTGGTCGCGACGAGTCCGTTGTGCAGGCTGTCGCTCACGACCAACTTGCCAAGAGAGCCTTCGCCGGAAGAAATCTTACCCGTGATTTGGGAGACGTCTTCGAGGGCTTGGTTGGCCCGCGCCATGGTGGCGGCAAATTCAATGCGAGAGAGCGAGTCGCTCAGCGTCGAGAAGTTCTCGATGGCGTTGGTCAGGTCGCCGCTGCTCGCGTTAAGTGTGGAGGTCAGCGAGCGCACGTTGCTCATCACTTTGGTGAAGTTGTAGCGGTTGTCCGCCATCGTGCTGTCGAGGTTGGCGGCCGTGTTTTCCAAGGACTGAACTGTGCGCTGCACGCTTTCCAATGCTTCCGGTAGGCGGCTCGTCGCTTCGCTGTTGAACGCCGCTTCGATTTGTTGGATGACCTCCTCGACGCTTTTGATCAAATCAGTCGTCTTGCGCTGGAGCGGTTCGATTTGCTTGGCGACCTGGGCGGCGATGTCGTCTTCGACGTTGTCGAGCAAGGTGTCGCCGGACATAGCGAGGGCGGGGGAGTCGCCTTGCTCGATGCGGATGGCCTTGGTGCCAAACAAATCCGAGCTGTGGATCATCGCTACTGAATTCGACGGGAAATACAGCCTGGGGTGCTCGACGATAAATTCGACGAGAAGTTCACCCTGTCCGCCTTCGAGGAATTCGATGCGGCGCACCTGGCCGATTTGGTAGCCGTTGATCAACACCGGGTTGCTCACGGCAAGGCCGGCCACGTTTTCGTAGACAGCGTAGTAGGTGCTCGTTTTGGCAAACGGGTTGAACCCTTTCAAGTAGTTCACACCCAAGACGAGCAGGACGATGCCCGCCACCACGAGGACGCCTACTTTGAATTCTGGTCGGAGTGTACTCACTGCAAGGGGAGGTTCAACAAATCACGAGCACGCGACATGGGGATTTGGGTGTCTCCCTCGAAGGCCACCACAAACGCGCCTTCGAATCCTTCCGCCCGAAGCGCCGTCTTGGCTTCGTGGGCGTGGTCGGGGTGTGCGTAGTGGCCGGTCACGTACTTGTGCAATCCATGACGAATGTAAGGTTTGGCCTCGGAGTGACCACGGAGTTCTGGGGAATTTGGGGACAAAGCGGACTCCGTTGTGAGTATCTGTACCCCAAACCACACCTCAGGCTCGTTTTTTGCTTCTGGCTCGGCTTGGGTCGCGGGCTCCGGCTCCGGCTCCAGCTTCGGGTCCGGAGCAGGCTCGGGGTCAGGGGTTGGATCGCGCTCGGCGGCGCGCGAGGCGAGGTAGGTGTCCCGAAACGCACGGTAGATGGCGGACGCCAAGTAGGACTTGCCTTCATCCGACTGCAAGAAATCTTCTTCTTCCGGGTTGGTCAGGAAGCCCAATTCCACAAGCGTGCTGGGCATGGACGTGTAAGAGATGACGTAAAACCCCGCTTGTTTGACGCCCCGGTCGCGTCGACCGACGCGTTCCCGGAACTGCTGTTGGATGGCCGCGCCAAGCGTGAGGCTTGCGTCGAGGTTGACGTTTTGACGCAAGGCTAGCGCGATGTAGGTGTCCGGATCGTTGGGGTCAAACCCATCGTAGTTGCTTTCGTAGCCATCCTCTTTGAACATCGATGCGTTCTCTCGCATCGCCACCCGCAAGCTTTCCTCGCTCTTGTGCATGCCCATGACGTAAGTACCCGCCCCTCGAGCCCCTTTGTCCGTGAAGGCGTCGCAGTGGATGCTGATGAACAGATCAGCTTGAGCCTCGTTGGCGATCCGAACGCGTTCCTGAAGGCCTGGGAAGCTGTCGTCCTTCCGAGTGTAGATGACCTTGACCTCGGGCAGATTTTCCTCGATGTACCCGCCCAATTTGAGCGTCACGTCGAGGGTCACATCTTTCTCTGTCGTCTTGTAGCGTCCGGTTCCGAGGTTGCCGGGATCCTTTCCGCCGTGGCCCGCGTCGAGCACAAGAGTCAGCACTGGAGGAGCCGGAGCAAAGGCCGCGCAAGCGACGACCAGGGCAACACACGCCGCAAAGACGCGTTGTTTGGCTACTTTTGGATGCTGCTTCATGCCGGTTCTCAAACATACCGCACACCCCTGTGGACGCGCGATGCGGACGGGCTCGATTATCCTTTTTTGGATGTTGATAAGCCCTGTGTTTTGGGGCCAAAACGCCCCATCCACACCAAGCGATTCTGAGCCAGGAGAAGTGGTGGATTACGACGCGGCGGACATCTACTTCGCGGTTGACAGCGGGCTAGGCTACCTCACGGGAAACGCCAGGGTGGTCAGCGGATCCATGACCTTGACGGCGCACCGCATCGTGCTGATGCTCGACGACAACCTCGTCTGCGCCTACGGAAAGCGCGACAGCATGGGAGTTTGGGAAGGACGCCCCGTCTTCCAGGACGGCGGGCAGTCGTTCAGTCAGGACCAGTTGTGCTACAACTTCGAGACAGGGAAGGGGCTGAGTCGTCACGCCGTCACCAAGGAGCAGGACATCGTGTTTCACGCTGACCGCGCCAAGCGTCAGCCGGACGAAACGGTGCACGTGCGTGACGGCAAATTCACCACCTGCGACGCCGACAACCCGCACTTCCATTTCCACCTCACCAAGGCCATCATGGTGCCCAACGAAAAGGTGGTGAGCGGCCCGTTGTACCTGAAGTTTCGCAAGATTCCGACGCCGCTCGCCCTGCCCTTTGGGTGGTTTCCGCTTCAGCGCGAAAAACAAAGTCAGGGGGTGCTCCTTCCGGGATACGGTGACGGGGGCGACTTGGGGTTCTTTTTGAAGGACCTGGGGTATTACCTGCCGCTGGGAGACCACTGGGACGCCAAACTGTTGACGGACGTCTACACCGGGGGGAGTTGGGCGGCTCGCGTGGCGTCCAACTACACTTACCGTTACCGCAACACTGGGTCGTTCAGCGTGAGTTACCAGCGCCAGCGGCAGGGTTTTGCCGGGACGCCGGGGTTTGGGTTGTCCAACAACTTCTTCGTCCGTTGGAGCCACAGCCAGGATCCACGGGCGCGCCCCAACTCGCGGTTCAACGCGTCGGTGAATTTTGGGTCCTCGGGCAACTTTCAGCAGAACCTCAACAGCTCGCAGGAGGAGTACCTGTCCAACACGTTTCAGTCCAGTTTGCAGTGGACAGCCAAGGTGCCTCGAACGCCTTTTTCAGCAAACGTCAGTGCCCGCCACAGCCAAAATTCCCTCACCGGAAACGTGAGTCTCACAGTGCCTTCGCTGTCCATCAACATGCAGCGGACGAGCCTTGCCAAATTGATGGGCATCCAGGTTGGGCGATCGTCCTTTCTCGACGGCGTCGCGGTGACGTACAGCAGTCAAATGGAGAACACAATTCAAGCTCCGGACAGCGTGTTTGGGGCGCAAGATTGGTCTTCTCTTGAGATCCGCAATGGATTGAAGCACAATATTAAAATATCTTCCAGTTCGAGTGTTGGTTTTGTTTCGGTTGCCCCGACTTTTTCCTACGATCAGTTCGATTCGTTCGACGCATTGAACGTGTCAGAGGTGCAAGTCACGCCCGACTCCACGGCCTTCCTCACGGACACGTTGAGCGGCTTTCAAACCACCAACGAATGGCGCTTGGGGGTGTCGGCAAGCACGCGCTTTTATGGCCTTTTCAACGTGCCTGGCCAGGGCCGCGTGAAAGCCGTTCGTCACGTTCTTTCCCCGAGCGTCGGACTCAGCTACAACCCGGAACGCATGCGCGAGCAGAGCCTTGTCACCGACGGGGGCGAAGTGGGGTGGAACCCCTACGCACTCGGTCGTTACGTGCCCAACGACATGCGAGAGGCCGGCTCCCTCAACTTCAGCTTGTCCCAGAACGTCGAGGCCAAAATTGCGGACCGCGAAACCGGCGACCTCCGCAAGGTCAAGATCCTCGACAACCTCGCCACGTCCGGCAGCTTCAACTTCGTGGCCGACTCGCTCCAACTCTCCGATTTCCAGACGCGCGCGTTCACGAACCTCTTCAACCGCGTCAACCTCAACCTCAACGCCACGCACACGGCCTACGCTCGGGATTCGTTGACAGGAGGGGTGATCGACACCTACCTCGCTTCGCAGGGCGGGGGGCTGGTGCGCCTGAAGCGCGTGACCGGCGCGCTCGGCACGAGCTTCCAGTCGGCGTCCGACGCAGCAACCCCTTGGAACCTCCGCCTTGACTACAACCTCAACCTGGCTCGTCAATGGGCGCCTGAACTCGCGCGCGACACCAGCGCCGTCACCCACGCCCTAAGTGCCCGAGGCAGCGTCAATGTGACGAAGCGCTACAAGGTGGACGTAACCACAGGGTACGACGTCGCTCGCGGCGAATTCACGCCCACCAACCTCAACCTCTACGTGGATTTGCACTGCTGGGAGCTTTCTTTCAACTGGATTCCCTTCGGCGTGCGGCAGAGCTTTTCGCTCCGATTGAATGTGAAGTCAGCCCTCCTTCGCGACCTCAAACTCGAAGCCCGAGGCGCGGACGGTAAGCTGCTCTTCTGACCGGTTTTGCACCCGGCCTTGGACCGTATTACGACCGCGCGTACCAGCGGTACAGCATCACAAGAACGCACACCAAAAATGCCAAGAAACTCACCTTGTTGATGCCGTGCATCATCCGCAAATTGATTCCTGCTTCTTTGTCCTTTTTGAACAGGTT
>Ga0255781_10000139_pt1 | contig 53834 bp, 50 predicted proteins | sample 101ome_21_FD_179979 | JGI IMG/M metagenome (GOLD analysis project Ga0255781, IMG submission 179979) | Coastal salt marsh microbial communities from the Groves Creek Marsh, Skidaway Island, Georgia - 101413BT metaG (version 2) | ecosystem: Environmental > Aquatic > Marine > Intertidal zone >... | reverse complement strand
GTTACCTATCCGCCCGCTTTGAATGCGAGAGACACTCAAAACAAAGACGCATATCTAACGGGGCACGATTTCCTCCAAATCTCAAAGCTTACTCAAGAGTCAGTATCTCGTCCACGCTTCTTAGAAGTATATAGAACAACCACGAAGCCCACAAGTTATGATGATTTTTCTGGTAACTTGAGAACTACGATTGATTTGAAACAAGAAAATGGCGACATACCCACTGACCACTTATTTATTGAGCGAGTACGCGACAATGCAATATATTATTATGTGTTCCGCTCTCTCAACGAAAATGGAATAGCAGGACAATTTTCTCCTGTATTTGAATCAGAACTAATCAACGATGGCGGGTATGTTTATGGAAGATTCCAGCAGCACTCAGAAGAAGACCTTGCTGTGATCGATACAAAAGATCCCCTTTCGGTCGTTAAGAAGCTGTTTAATGTAGTGCCAAACATACAACATTTAGTATTAGATTCAAGTAATGTAGATTTGAACAACTCATCAGTTTCTGAGATTGATAATATCTCTCTTGGATCTTCAAATCTAACAGATCCACTAATTACTAGCGACCCTGGCAGATATTTCAAGATTCGCTTGACATCAAAAAAAACTGGTAGAAAACTAGATATAAACATCGGCTTCAAAAAGGAAGTGCGTAAATAACTTTAAGCCACTATTTATGTGAGAGAGGAAAATAAATGGGATTTTTAGATAACTCTGGCGACATTATCCTTGACGCCGTATTAACAGACCTAGGTAGAAGGCGCATGGCAGATGGCGAATTCAGAATCACCAAGTTTGCCCTAGGCGACGATGAGATTGATTATTCACTTTACAACGCAAACCATCCTTCTGGTACTGCTTACTACGATCTTGAGATTCTTCAGTCTCCTGTGATGGAAGCAGCCACAAGACAGGCTTCTTCTATCAAGTATGGTCTATTAAGTATCACGAGAACCGATTTGGTTTACATGCCTACTCTCGAAGTAAACGAGAAACTAGAAGGCAAGTCTCTAGTCAAGGAAGGCAATATGTACTACCTCGCAGCAAATGCGGCGACACACGAGAACCTTCTAAGCAACAATGCAAACAAAGCCAATCGCTTTTTGCAGCCAAACTCAAACAGCCCCACTTATGTTATCGTTGTTGAAAGCGGTATCGCTAGCAACGAGAGACAACCTACTCTTGAGAACAGAAATGCTGCTATCGTACAAACCGGTCTTCTAGATACTAACTTTGAAATCAAGTTTGATAACAGATTTGTTGCTGGTGCTCGCACCCTAGTTGGTGGTAAGCTAGCCAACGATTCCAGCAACAACCTTGACATGCGTTTAGACACTTTCGCAGCGCAGAGTGGCGTTTCTTCCCTCGACTTCATCGAGAATTACTCAACAGCTATGGCTCGCGGTATTCCAAACGAGATTGCTAAGAGAGGAGATACCGGAACTTCTGGTAACAATTTCTCTCAATTCCAAGGTCCACGCGGTGGCGTCACAGCGATGACTTTCAGCCCAAGCCTCGAAATTAACGCAGAAGGCACAACAGTACCAACCTACTACACCCTTTATGGTCGCGCCGGTCAGTCTGCCTCAAGTCTTGGACTCGGTGGTTCTGATACATACGATACAATCGATACCACCATTTATGTTCGCGGTATGGCGAGCAGCGCACAACTACAAATCCCACTTAGAATAATTAGATTAGCGAGCTAACGGAGAACTAAATGCCTATCAATTATGAACCAATTAATGGTCAAACAGACGTAGCAACCACAAGAACACTTCTTCACGAAGTTATTCCACTAACAGGTACAATTGTTAGCGGAACTTACGGCACGTTCCCCAACGACTCAAATGTGAAAAACTACTCTCATGGACAATTTCAGTCTGTTTACGATTATCCCTACTTGAGTTCTTCCGCTAACCACATCTTCGATCTATCAGTAGGGTACGATGAAAACTCAGCATTATCTGGAACCTCTGACCGTATTCAGCAAAATAAGAAAATAAATATGTATAACCAAATGTCTCAGGTTCTTCTGGGATACACTGGCTCCACTAACACAGTTCGTCTCTTTGAGTCAGACTTGACTCTCAATGAAGACAATCCAATGAAAGAGGTTTTCTTCGTAAACTTCTCTCGTCTCCTAACTAAGGATCAAGTAAAGAAAGGCTCTGTGTCTATTACTCTAATGACCTCAAGCTATGTTGCTGACGGAGACTTATTCGACGGTGGTTCTGGGTCTATTACATACTCAGACGCAGGTGTAACAGACACTGGTGGCACATTGAATACCGTTGGTGGGGATTATGGCGTACTTGTAGATACCGCTAACAATCTTACAGGTGGTATTGTTTTCTATCAAGCTGGCATTATGGTTCTCACCGCCTCTGCATTTAGTGGTAACTTTGGTTCTCCATCTAATTTCTACAGAAGCGATTCCGTGGACGCACTTCTAACTGGATCTGCAATTTCTGGTGCTTGCGACGCACTTCGTCAGAGAATCAAGAACATCCAGTTCAACAACACAACAGAGATTAATTCCAAGGTTTATTTCTGTAGAGCACCACACAACAAGTTTAATTACTCAAGTAACCCAACCTACCTAAGCGGCGGCTCAATCAGAGTAAAGAATAACACACGCTCTCGCCCACCATTAGCATACATTACAACAATCGGTCTCTACAACTCTTCTAACGAACTCCTTGCCGTAGCCAAGCTCTCAGAGCCACTTCGCAAGGATCCCACAAACGAACTAACCCTCCGCGTCAGGCTCGACTACTAGGAGGGCAAGATGTCCCTCAAGAAGTTTGGACAAAGCGATGTGATAAGAAATGCTATGAGGGCATACCCTCATAACACTTTCTTTATCTATGATTCTTCAGTATATTATGATAATCGCCCAATAGAAAGCGGCAGCTTTAGTAGCGACATACTGTCTGCTTCTGGCGGCTTGAGTTTGTATGAATACAACGTGGACCGTCAGGGCGAGCTTTCTTGGAGCGACCGAGGAGATCAAGATAGTTGGACTGGCAGCACTGGCACCAACAGGCTTATAACACCATATGTTTTGAAAACAAGTTCAAAACAATACTTGAAGTCCAAGAGAAGAACAAGAACAATTGTAGAGGGTCCCGCTGGCACCAATACAATCACTGCCTCTGGTCCTATGCAGGAAGTTTCGGATGATTATGTTAGAGCAGCAAACGGAGACGTGCTTACTGGTTCTTCGTATGTGATGTCAGCATCAATTACAAGAGAATTGATGGTAGACGCAGGTAACCTAGGTAGCATTACCAACGTTTCTCGTTCCGCTAATCCTCACTATCGTAGTCTTCGGAATTCTCTTAACTTCTACGGCACTCGTTCACCACACTACTTTGTTGAGTTCTCAGCATCAAACATTGGCCAATGGAACAAAGATGAACAAACCATTAACCTTATCTCTGTTCCAAAGATCTTCTACGGAACACGCATCAAACCCGGCTCTATGTCTCTCAAGTTTTATGTTACAGGTACATTGGTCGGAGAACTGCAGGACACCAAGTATAATGGAGAGCTAATTCAAGTTGGACCAGAAGGCTCAGAAGGCTCAGGTTCTGTCGCAGGCGTTGCGATGTATGAAGAAGGATTCTTGCTTCTTACGGGAAGCTGGGATCTTACAGAAGGCGTGTCCTATGATTTTGTGGGTGCAGGAGATGCAACCCCCGGCGCGTTTGTTGCTGGTGCTTGGAAATATTTTGCTGCTGGTGCAAATGACGGGATTTCCAACACAACAACCTCCGCCTCGTTTGATCTTTCATTCAAAGGACACACTGAAACACAAGTCCTCACAATGTATGCTCACGCACGTAGAGGCGAAGTTAACTTCTCAAACAACCCCACATTCCTTGATTATGAGGATGCACAATACAAGATTTACCAAACGTCTTCTAATGTTTACCAAGAGAAGGATACAATTAGAATCAAAAACACAGTGTCGTCAAGCTATGCCGGTTTCGATGCTCCGTTCGAGAGACAAGTGTATGTTTCCCGAGTTGCGATCTACGATGAAGACAAGAAACTTGTTGGTGTTGCGACACTATCCAACCCAATTCTCAAGAAAGAAGCAGAAGATCTTTCGTTCAAACTAAAGTTGGACATCTAATGAAGCCTATTCTTATAGTCTCTCCGTGGTTTACCAAACTTATGTCAGTTGTGATTGATGTATATGCAATCACAATTTTCCCATTTATTATCTCAAGAGAATGGATGAACGAAACTACCCTCAATCATGAAACCATACACATCCATCAACAGCGTGAGTTGTTGGTAATTCCGTTCTACATTCTCTACTTCTACTACTATCTTGTTGGAATTATTAAATATAAAGATAAACAGCAAGCCTACTACATGATACCATTTGAGCAAGAAGCCTACTCAAACGACCAAGACTTGGATTATCTTAAGACAAGAGAGTGGTTTGCGTGGCGAAGGTATAAGGTTTGATTCTCGGTATAGACGTTTCCACAAGCATTACAGGTTTTGCAATTATAGACAGTGAAGGCAAGATCCTTCTATCCGAAGCCTGTGATCTCAGAAAGCACAAAGACTTCTTCTCCAAGTGTCTCGCGATAAGAGAGCACATTTTGGACATTTGCGATAAACACTGCACCGTGTTAAATGGTGGAGGCGTAGAGCACATCTACATCGAGCAACCTTTCACATTCTTCAACTCTGGTGGTTCATCAGGTAAGACTATGGCGGCTCTACAGCGTTTTAATGGCGTTGTTTCTTGGATGGTCTACGAGTGCTTTGAGATAAAACCGCGCTATCTGGGAGCCACACAGGCACGCAAATTAGCAGGAATCAAGGTGCCCAGAGGTCAAAAAGCAAAAGAAGTCGTTATGGAACACCTGCTCGCAACTGACCCAGAGTTCAAGATCGAACGCACGCATAAGGGCAATCCCAAACCACAAGAATTTGACAGAGCCGACGCCCTCGTCATTGCGAGAGCAGGACTAAAAGAACTTGCCGAAGAGTGATCCCCGTGTTATTCTATAGGCATGAACAAGATCGTAGCGAAGAAGATCCTCTATGAGACGCTTGGTAACTATCTGGATAAGGGTTCGGAGTTACTATTCGCGTGTCCGTCGTGCAACCATCACAAACGTAAGTTCTCTGTTAACTTGGACAAGAATGTCTTTAAATGTTGGGTTTGTGATTATTATGGTCGCAATCTTAGGCGCGTTATTAGACGTTTTGGTTCGTTTACACAACTCCAGAAATGGGACCAGATTACGGACAGAACGGATCTTAGTCGCTTTTCTGAACTATTCTCTGATGAAGGCAACGCTGATGTCGAGGATAAGATCGAACTCCCACCCGAGTTCGTAAGTCTCGCCAACAAGAACCTTCCACTATCAGCCAATCGTGCTCTACGCTATCTTAGCGAGAGAGGGATTACAAGAGAAGACATCCAGCGGTGGAAGATTGGCTTCTGCTATGACGGAGACTACGGCGGCAGAATCATAGTGCCCTCATTCAGCACGACAGGCTATCCCAACTACTTTATTGCTCGGTCTTATGTCGGGCACGGAATGAAGTACAAGAACCCACAAGCATCCAAGAATGTGGTGTTCAATGATCTATTTACTAACTGGAATGACGACCTTGTGATCGTTGAAGGAGTATTTGATGCTATTCGGGCAGGAAACGCTGTGCCTATCTTGGGGTCTACACTACGGACAGACTCCGACCTACTACGAAAGATTGTACGAAATGACACCCCGTGCTACATCGCCCTCGATCCTGACGCGGCTGACAAAGAGCGTCGTATCATTCAGACGCTTCTGCGTTACGATGTGGAACTCTACAAGATCGATGTGACAGGCTATGATGATGTAGGTGAAATGCCACAGGACATCTTCAGGGAACGAAAGGCGAACGCAAGATTTATCGATAGAGACAACTACTTATTGCTAGATTTGCTATCGGCGGTATAATTTATGAAACACACTTTTACTAGAAAACAAATAAAAAGAATTATTATAGAAGAATTAGAGCGCTCTCGTGACGAAGAAGAGGCTGAAGAACTTCTTCGACAGATTGTTGGACTTAAAGAAGACGCCGAAGATGAATTTATAAAGAAGAGGGTAAAAGCCAGAAAATTTCGAGAGCGTGCTGGCATCTCTATGCTTGCCGCAGTAGCACTTCTTTTTGGAGGGGTGGCAGGACTATCTACATCTCAAAAACAACGCATCCAGCCTGATGTTGAAAAAGTCCAACAACTTGATGATGAAACTTTAAAAAGTTTTGGAGTTGATGTTGGTGCTCTCAAAGATCCGTCAGCAGCAGCAGAAAAGCATTTTTCCAAAGGCTACCCAACAGCAGAATTAGGTCTTGTTGATCTTTCTGACATGGACAATACCCAAAGAGTCGAAGCCGCTTGGAAAATAATTGATGATATGGTAGAGGATGGAAAGTTAAATTATGAATACGCTCGCGTCGCAAGCACACTACCCGGTGGTATGGCTGCTCTAGATTACAATGATATTCCTCCTAACATACCGCTGCCAAATTCTCTAAAAAGCAAAGACCAATATAGAAAATGGGTTGTAGAGCGTGTTCTAGAGGGCGATATAGCCAATCTGCCAGAATTAGAAAATTTTGTTTTTGGAAATACAGGAAAATGGCCATCTGGAAGCGGTGAAGATAAGGCACGAATGGTTTCGGGCGCGCAAGTGCTTCCTCCCGAGTGGTCAACCGCCTATGATTTATATCAAGAACTAACCAAAAAAGTAGTATTGGATTTAGTCCAGTCATGGGATCAATCTGACGAACTAGGCAAAGCAGAACTATTAAAGAAAAGCAACGCAGAAACTTCTGGACAATTAGAGAAAGAACTTAACGATAAGTTGACCAGAGCGGGACTTCAGCGCGCTGGAGACAACATTATTTCCTTGACAGTAGACTAGCCTTGGGTTATATTACTATTGGAGGTAATGATGAGCAGACTATTCAAAGCGTGTTTTGGGCTCGCAATTTTCATCACTTTTTATTTTTTCGGCTATGCTGGCACAGCATTAATTCATGGTTCTCTATCCACACCAGCCGAGCCAGCAGAGGAAGTAGCAAGCCTTGAGACGCTTGCGGAACTTTACTCCCAGAGACATCCTAACGCCACACCATGGGAGACTTGCGAGCAGGAGGTCAATTGAAAATCGCACACATTGCTGATACTCACATCAAGAACCTGAAGTATCACGAAGACTATCGCAACTGCTTTGGGCAGATGTACGAAATCCTGCGCCAGCAGGAAGTAGATTACATTGTTCACTGCGGCGACATTGCACACACAAAGACCCAGATTTCCCCAGAGTTTGTGGAAATGGCGTCTGACTTTTTCACCAATCTCAGTAAGATTGCGACGACATTTGTTATTCTTGGTAACCACGATGGAAACCTAAAGAATAGCAGCCGTCAGGACGCTATCACGCCTATCATTCAGGCGCTTGATCTTGGGACTCTGCGTCTATTGAAGAACTCAGGCGAGACACACCTAGCCTACGGCAATCTTGTCCTAAACGTCCTATCAGTTTTTGACCGAGATAATTGGGTCCAGCCAACCAATCCAGACAAGATCAACATTGCCCTCTATCACGGCGCAATCTCTAACTGCCAAACAGACGCAGGCTGGACTATGGAGCACGGCGAGGACAACCTCTCAATCTTTGAAGAGTTTGACTTTGCTATGCTTGGCGACATTCATAAACGCCAGTTCTTGGACAAGGAGCGTCGTGTCTACTACGCAGGCTCTACAATCCAGCAGAACCACGGAGAGGAAGACGACAAGGGTTTCTCTATTTGGACTATCAACTCCAAGGATGATTGGGAGATTGAGCACTTTACGTTACAGAACCCGCGTCCGTTCATGACGATTGAACTAACAGCAACAGGCAAGATCCCTCGCAAAACAAGCGTGCCCGCAAACGCAAGACTACGGCTTGTGAGCGACAACAATCTGCCTCTTGATGTTATGCGTAAGGCAGTAGACGTTGCGAAGCATAAGTTCGGACCAGAGTCAATCTCTTTCCTCAATCGTGCCGCAGGTAAGCGTGGAGACGTTGAGGACTTGACCGACGGACTTGGAGCACAGAACCTCCGAGATCCAGAAGTCCAGCAGGAGTTGATCTCAGAGTATCTCAAAGACTATCAAGTCAAATCTGACACTCTATCAAAGGTCTACGAACTGAACTCAAAGTACAACGTTCAGGTTGAGGCAAAAGAAGACATTTCCAGAAACGTCAATTGGGATCTCGTCAAGTTTGAATGGTCTAACCTATTCAACTATGGAGAGAACAACTCTGTTGATTTCAATAATGTAAACGGAATCGTCGGCATTTTTGGTAAGAACTTCTCAGGCAAGTCTTCCATTATTGACGCTATTCTCTTTACAATGTTCAACACAACCTCCAAGAACGAGCGCAAGAACGTCAATGTTGTAAACCAGAACCGCGATTGGGGTGAAGGCAACTTGTCTATCACTATTGACGACAAGACCTACACAATCCGCCGCAAGGTAACGAAGTACATCAAGAAAGGCAAAGCAGGCGAAAGCACAGAAGCAAAGACCGAACTAGACTTCTCGGTCTATGACGCTGTTCTTGACGAGACTACTTCGCTAAACGGCACAACTCGTAACGAAACCGACGCAGCAATCCGACGCCACTTTGGAACTATTGACGATTTCCTTATCTCGTCTATGTCCTCACAGCACGGCGCTCTTGCGTTTATCAACGAGGGCTCAACCAAGCGCAAGGAAATCATTGCGAAGTTCCTCGATCTTCAGTTCTTTGATAAGAAGTTCAAACTAGCCAAAGAGGACTCTATTTCGTCCAAGGCGCTCGTCAAAAAACTAGAAGGGCGAGATTACGAAAAAGAAATTCTGGAAGCAGAGGAAGCCTTTGCGGCTCACAAAAAGGCTATTTCTGTGGTGGAGGCAGAAGAGAAACTGCTAGAAACCAAGTTGGCGACCGAGCAGACCCTCTTGCTTGAGGTGTCTCGTAAGATCACCGACATTCCAACAGAAGCGATCGACATTCACGCCGTTCAGTCCGAGATAAGAAAACTAAAAAATCAGGTGATTTCCCTGTCTCAGTCGGTAATTGAAGAGTCCGAGCAACTAATTACTGAGAAAGAGCGCATCGTCAAGATCGATAATCTAATGAAAACATTGGATTACGACTCTTTGAATGGTTCTCTTTTGACGATTCAGGAAACTGAAGAGAAGCTCAAAGGCTTCACAAGCAGATTGGAGATCGCAACCGAGAAGAAGAAGTTACTAGAAGACATCCCCTGCGGCTCATCTTTCCCTGCTTGCAAGTTCATTCACGATGCCCATGTTGCTTCCGCAACGATTCCAGAAGTGGAATCAAAAGTGGCTGAACTTCGGGAGACACTCAAAGATCTCAACCCCGAGATTGTCCGAGATCACCTAAACAAGTACAACGCGCTTGAAACACGGCGCGTAAACACCCAGACCTTTATCAAGGAACTGGAACTCTCAATTGAAAGAATGAACAGCGCAGTTCAGCGTACCAACACAAGGCTACAAGAACTCGCCGCAGAGCAGTCAGAATACAACTCCAACAAGGAAGCGATTGAGAATCTAGAAAAACTAATAAAGGAGAAGGATAAGCATGACAATCAAATCAAATCTCTTGAGAGAGAGAATCGATCAAATAACCAGAAGAAGATTGATCTTTACAAATCACTTGGTTCAGAAGAACAACGAGTCGAAAGCCTCAAAGAAAGAAGACTAGAGTTCGAGACAATCCAATCGGAGTATGCAGCGTATGACCTATTCCTGCGCTGTATGCATCCGAATGGGATTGCCTACGACATCATCAAGCAGAAGCTACCAGTAATCAACGAAGAGATTGCAAAGATTCTATCAAACGTCGTAGACTTTGAGATTTTCTTTGAGACATCTGGCAACAAGTTTGACATTTTTATCAAGCACCCCAAGCACGATGCCCGCCCTATTGAGATGGCGTCTGGTGCAGAGAAGTCTATGGCTGCTATGGCTATTCGTCTTGCTCTGCTCTCCGTGTCTTCTCTACCCAAGGGTGACGTGTTTGTGCTTGATGAGCCCGGCACTGCTTTGGACGAAGAGAATATGGCTGGATTTATTCGGATCTTGGAACTAATTAAGGTGTATTTCAAGAACGTCTTGCTGATTTCTCACCTTGATTCTCTCAAGGATTGTGTAGACATGCAGATTGTAATTGAGAAAGAAGCAGGTTTTGCAAAGGTAAATCAATGAGTAAAGACGACGAGTTTGGCTTCTTGCCCCCAGCAGAAGCACCCCCATCATTCAACCAAGAAAAGGACCACTTCCACGAAGAAGTAGAAGCGGAAGACTTTGGTATGGTTGAGGACTTCGGATTACAGATGGAATACTCTGACGAAGACCTACTACCCGAGAACACAGCCCCATCATCTTTGAATGTGGGCTTTGTTGGTGTTGGCGGCGGCGGCAACAAGATGGCGAACGCTATGATTGAGTTGGGTTTCAACAAGACCCTATTGGTCAACAGCACTGGCAAAGACATTCCGAAGAATGTAGAAGAGGAGCACGTCGTTCTTATTCCTGACTCTGACGGAATCGGTAAGAACATCTCCTACGGCAAAGAAGTTCTATCACAGAACGGCGCAATCGTAGAAGATGCTCTCCGCATCAAACTCGGCAAGGTTGATTGGCTATTCGTTATGGCTGGTGGCGGTGGAGGCACAGGATCTTCTGTCGTCGCTCTACAACCCGTCTTTGAGCGCTACCTACAATCTGTTCAGGCAAGCGGCAAGGTTGTTTACATTGTCTCTTGGCCAACAGCACAAGAGAACCTAAACCCAACTATCGCCAAGAACGCCCTATCACTACTCAACGATGTAACTCCTTATCCACACATCGTTCTAGATAACGAGCGCTCCACACGCCTCCTACGCGGTCGCATTGGAATGCTTGGAATGTATCCAGTAGCCAACACCCAGTTCTCAAAGATTCTAGCACAGATTCTCAAACTATCTACTGAGGATTCTCCAATCCAGTCATTTGACTCTAAGGACTTGGAGACTTGCTTTGCTAAAGATGGACGTGCCTTCATTGGCTCTACAATGATCAAAGATCCAAACACGGGCAAACTCGGTACAACTATCATGCATAACTGCATGAATCGTTCTGCTTGTCCACCACCCAAGGGTAAAGCCGCAGCAGGCTCGCTTATTCTTGTAGCAAGTGAAGAAATGGTTGCCGATCCTCGTGTGTCAAAGCACCTTGAATCTGCGATTGCTTATGTTGGCGGGCGGTGCGAAACACTTTTCTCTGGCGTTTATGTGCGAAAGAATGTCCCCGGACTGATTGCGATACTATCTATGAATGGTATCGAGAAAGGAAAATAAATAAATGAAGATTAAGAAGTCAGAACTAAAAGAAATTATTCTAGAAGAGATTCAGTCCGACCCAGAAATGCTAAAGGCTATTAGCAAGTTGACAGACTCTATTGACAACCTTGATGTTAGTATTGACTTCTTGGCTGCTGCTTTTACAGGCGAATCCGGTGTTTCTATCGGTACAGCACAGCGCCAGCTTGGTCGCGCTTACAAACCAAAGACACGCCCTATGCCCGAGCCTGTTAGGGAATCAGAGCAGTTCAGAGACCAACAGAAGATGGATGCCGCGCAAGATGTAGCAGGACAGGAAATGTCTTTTGAAAAGTGGATTGCTGTTGTTTTCCAGAAGGGCGCTCAGATTGATGATAATTCTCCAAACCCCTACGACGCTTGGATGAACGGGCAGTCACCAGATGAATACGCTGGTTCTTTAAACGAAAGAAAATTGTCCAAGGGCGAAAAAAACGAAAAAGAGAAAATAGTTAAGGGTATGAAGAAATCCAAGAAGGATTTCAAGAAACGCTATGGCGATGACGCCGAAAGTGTAATGTACGCAACGGCGACTAAGATCGCAAAGGATAAAAAATGAAAATCAAAAAGTCAGCATTACTTGATCTAATCAAGGAAGAAATTATGTCCGAGATGGATGGTCTTACTATGATGGACGACCCATACGACGACGATGCTGTTCCAGCAGGAATGGAAAAAGGCGGCGCTATGGATCAGGTCGCTCAAGAAATGGAGCGCATGGTTACAACTAAAGTAGATGATGCTATTTCCATACTCTCTAACTATCTTGTAACAGCAGGAGCCAGCAGCGATCCATTGAAGATGGCTTCAATGGGAATGGGAATGTTAAAACAGGCTGGCTTTAGTCCGCCCGACATGGCTGCACTTGAAAGAATGATAGGAGCAGACGATGGAGTATTCCAAGAAGGCACCACCGAGCCAGTGATGGAGTCTCCAGAACTTGCTAACATCAACGCAGAAAACATAATGATCTTCAAGGATGCCATGGCCAAGATGGCTCCCCTTATTGCCACTATGTCCCTTCCGGTTCTCATCGGAATGATCTACGAGCAACTAGTTAAGATGGGTGCCAAATGATGAGCGAAGAAACCAAACAAGCCCTACTTGATAAAGGCGTAGAAAAGATTACTTCCCGCAAGTTACTTGTGTGGATTGCCGCCACAGGTCTAATGCTATGGGGCGGTCTAGAATCAGGCGACTGGGTTATTATCTCAGGTCTCTACCTCGGTGGTCAGTCTGTGATTGACGCTATTGTGAAATTAAAAGGACTAGAATAAAATGAAACTTATAATGGAAAGCTGGAGAGGCTACCTCAAAGAACAAAGCAATGATTTTTGTACAAACTTCCCCGCAGCCTGTAAAGGTGCCTATGGAACAAAGAGGGCTAATATGCCGCAGATTCCAGATGCGGACGCATTTGAAAAGGAATTGGAAGCGCCACCTCCCAAGGGACTAGAGACAAATGAACCACAAAAGATCCCAGATCTTGGTGCTGCCACAAGAGCATATCTAGATTCATCAGATGATGCAGGTGCATACCCTGAAGGTGATCAGGTAGAAGTTAGGGAAATACCTAATGTTGATCCATCCGACCTCAAGCCAACACAAACAGACATTTATATGGACAATGCATTGAAGAAAGCTAAAGCAGGTGCAGATCCCAAGATAGACTGGGCTCCTTGGAATGCTTCTATCTTAGTATCTGCTGATAACTATCTGCTTGATGGTCACCATAGATGGGCAGCAACAATAATTTATAATTCGCAAAACCCAGAAGATGCGAAAAAAATGACAATTGAAAAAGTTAACATGCCTATCAAAGAACTCTTGAAGGTTGCAAATGCTTACACCGATGCGATTGGGGGTAAGCGCCATTCTGGTGGTGGCACAACAATGAAGAAATAAATAATGAAAGAAAAGATTTTAGCTTTCTGTCTAAAACACTGGAAGGAGATCGGGCTTGTCCTGCTCCTTCTTGTTGTGTTTGCGAAAGGACGCTACGACGTTCACAACATTATCAAAGCGCAGCAAATCTCCCAAGAGTCTCTAAAAACACAAATAACCGAACTACAAGAGATTCACGAAGAAGAACTAAAACAACGAGATAAGGCACTTGAAGATTTCAGAATCAGAAACGAACAACTTGAACTGCGCTATCAAGACGCTTTAATGGATTTATCAAAAGAGATTGATAAACGCAAGAAAGGCATAGTGAGAGATTACAGAAAAGATAAAGACAAACTACGCCTTCAAATAGAACAAACTTACGGATTCACTTATGTTCCCTAGCATTTTATTATTTACTACACTAGCCTTCGCTGGTTCTGAATTCACTTTTGTAGATCAGGGCGAGCGTTCTCCAATAGAGGGAATCGTCCTCAATCCCGAGGCTTTATCAGAGGTTCTCGTAACACCAGACAAAATCAAGCAAGAGTGCGAGATCGAATGGACGAGAACAATCGAGAAAAAAGAAAGCGAGTTTATCCTAGAGCTAGAAAAAGAAAAGATTCGTTACAACGCTCTCAACCAGAAACATACGACAATGGTGATTGAGAAAGACACCGAGATTGACGAACTACAAAAGATTATCAAGAAGCAATCACCAGCCTACAAGTGGATGTGGTTTGCGATTGGAATAGCAGCCGGTGGTGCTACCTACTACGGAATAGGTCAGGCGACGCAATGAAGCACACCAATCTTCCTTTTCACATTTATGTTTGGGTAAACAACAAATATCTTGGACCCAAGATGCCCGAAGGCTACACTTATGCCCTGTGGCATGGTATACATTCTAGAGAGGGACAGATTCCTATGGCACATGTTCTATTGGAAAGCGGTGCTCACTGGTCTGGTTTGCCGCTCCACGCGATGTCAAACTTTCACGGACCAGATACTTGGAAAGAAAAACCACATAACGACTTGATTCCGTGGACTGCTATGGGTCCAAACATAGAAGCGTGGCACGCAAAGTATCTAGAAGGTCTTGAGGTTGAACTATTCCGCTATGGGTGGAAAGGACGACACACAGGCATAATAATTGACTGGACCGATGGCTTTGACCGCTATCCACAAGAGCATAAACCACTGAACCTTGTTTCCCTTGAAGATGGGCAGTTTGCCCTACAGCCAAACAACTATTGTAGATTTAGAGACGACCATTTTATAGACGAAACCAAGTTTGAACAAACAAAATTTTATCGCAGAGGCGAAGAGGTTTGGTGGGGACAATGAGTAAAGACCCAGATTACATCGTAAAGGTAGAGCAGGCTATCGCACAAAAGTATGGCGAAGAAGCAATCCAGAACCCCAAAGCAGATTGGGACGAGAACAAAGAGAAAGTCTATCTGGAACAGATGCGAGAACTCTACAAGAAACAAAAGAAAAATGATGAAGCCAACGATAAAGTAGAACTAAATGGAATAAAGGTCTCAAGAAAACTACTTAATAGAGAATCCAAAACGGGATGTCCTGTTTGTGGTTCGTTCTCATACTCAACCAGAGATGATGTCTCACTTGTAAAGTTTGAATGCTGCTACAAGTGCTACATCAAATGGGTTGAGGGAAGAGAAGAACGATGGAAAAAAGGATGGAGACCAGATGAAAGCTAGTGAATTAAGAGAGCTAATCAGAGAAGTTCTCAAAGAAGCAGAAGAAGAACGAGTAGACATTGGCGACAAGAACGCTACAAAGCTAAAGACAGGCTCTATGTCTTCTACGCAGAGAATCAAGACTTCTAGAGAAAGAATTAAAGATACAAGTGGAGAGTTCACACCACAAGAGCAGAAGATTGTAGATCAGTTAGAAAAGTTTATCTCCGATCTTGCTGCAACAGAAGGTGTCGATTTGCTACAACATAGAACTTTTCTTGAAAAGGCTATGAAACAAATACAAAAAAGAATGGTCAAAGAGGGCTACGAACAGCAAATGATGCCCGGTGGTATAGAAGATGATGACCACGAAGTCCACATGGCTCTATCAGATCTTCACAAACTAGAAGAATACGCCCCCAAGGTCTCTCAACTCGCTTCAGAATACTCTGACCTACCCGGCTGGGTTCAAGCAAAAATTACTCTTGCTGCCGACTATTTAGGTAAAGTTTACCACTATTTAGATGGCAAGCACAACAAAGGAATGGAATAATGGCAACAGTTTACGAAATCGTTCAGGCTCTATCACAAGCCGCAGCAAACGCTTACGACGGAGCACACGACGCAGACGGCGAAGCAATCAAGGCAGGACTAAAAAGAGAAGAGGGCAGCCCTCTTATTGACAAGCGTGTTATGGACGGCTTCGGTGTCAAGTTCCACGGCAACATGATGACCCTTTCTTACCAGTCTGAGGTCCAACTCAAGGAAGTCTACGCTAACGGCTTTGAGTCAGATGTTGAATCGCAGATGAACGAGATCATCAAGTTCTTAAAGAAAGAAGCACGCAAACTAGGCGCTGGCTCTGTGTCTCTCACCAAAGAAGGCGAGATTGACATTCGCGTTGAGAACTCATCCCGCGTCCGTTCTTGGGTTACTGCTTGCATGACCTACAAGATTGGTGGGATGGAAGAGGTTGCTGTTGTTGGCGAAGCCACAGAAGACAAACTCGCTGCTGGCTGGGAAGCCTTTATGAAGCAAGGTGGTTATGGTAAGCGTGCCCCTAACGACAAGAGACCCGCAAACTCTGGCAAAAAAGAATAAAAGAAAGATGAATGCCAAAGTTAACGAAACAACAAATACTGAAAGAAGTCGTTAAGTGTGGTAAAGATCCTTCTTACTTCCTAAAAAACTATGCCCGCATCTCTCACCCGATGCACGGGCTTATGTTGTTTAAGACATTTGATTATCAGGATCAACTGCTAGAAGATTTCAACGACTACCGCTTCAACATCATCAACAAGGGTCGCCAGCTAGGTATCTCAACGATCACGGCTGGCTACATTGTTTGGATGATGTTGTTCCACCGCGACAAGACCATTCTTGTTATGGCGACCAAGTTTGAAACAGCAGGCAACTTGGTCCGAAAAGTCAAGAACATTATGAAGAACCTTCCTGACTGGATCAGGATTGCAAACATTACAACCGACAACCGCACGTCCTTCGAGTTGTCCAATGGTTCTTCTATCAAGGCTGCCTCCACCTCTGGCGACGCTGGTCGTTCTGAAGCACTATCCCTCCTCGTTCTTGACGAGGCTGCACACATCGAGGGTCTAGAAGAACTATGGACTGGTCTATACCCAACACTATCAACTGGTGGTCGCTGTATCGCTATCTCCACGCCAAACGGTGTTGGTAACTGGTTCCATAAAACCTGCGTAGGTGCCGAGACCAATGATAATAATTTCAATCTCACGACGCTTATGTGGTGGGTTCACCCAGACAGAGATGAAGAATGGTTCAAGAAAGAAACCAAGAACATGTCCAGAAGACAGATCGCTCAGGAGTTGGAGTGTAACTTCAATACTTCTGGTGAAACTGTTATCGATCCAGAGAACATGGAATGGATCATGTCCAACATCAAAGAGCCAAAACACAAGACAGGCTTTGATAGAAACTTCTGGCTATGGGAAGAGTACGACCCAAGTTGTAACTATCTCATGTCCGCAGACGTTGCCCGAGGCGACGGCGCAGATAGTTCTACGTTCCACATTCTGAAACTTGAAACGATGGAAATCATCGGAGAGTACATGGGCAAACCAACACCTGACCTCTACGCCAACATGCTAAATCAGGTCGGTAGAGAGTTTGGTAACGCCATGCTCGTCGTAGAAAATAACTCCATTGGTTACACCGTCATAGATAAATTAGTAGAGTACGGCTACCCAAATCTCTATTACTCTATCAAGTCCACACACGAATACATCGATCAACATCTTGGCGAACACAAGTCGGGAGCAATCGCTGGCTTTTCAACCACAAGTAAGACCAGACCTCTCATCGTAGCCAAGTTAGAAGAGTTTATGAGAAACAAACTAGTTAAGACGTATTCTTCGCGTTTAGCAAACGAGTTCCGAACTTTCATTTGGTACAACGGGAAGCCACAAGCCATGAGGGGCTACAATGACGACTTGGTAATGGCTCTTGCGATTTGTTGTTGGGTTAGAGACACAGCCCTCCAATCAAACGCCCGAGACCTCAACTACCAGAAGGCATTCGTAGACGCCATCATGACTTCGAGAACAACCCTAAACACGCAGATAAAAGGACAAATTGGCTACACAGGCGAAGACACAACTAGTAAAATGAACGAAGCAAAAAATCTATATTCCCAATATATGTGGATAATTAAGTGAGAAAATAAATGGCACCCCGAAACCCAAAACAAGGCAACAACCCAGCGAATAGAGATTCCCAGTTATTCAGGTCTCTTACTCGGTTGTTCTCTGGTCCTATCATTAACTACCGCTCAGAGTCTGGTCGCAAGATTCGCAGGCAGCACCTTGATAAGTACTCTACAAGATTCAAGTCTGCGTCAGGACAGCAGTTCAAGAAGCAGTCCTACAACCCGTTAGACACAATCGCTGCAAACGCTATTGCAAACCAGCGTCGTTCCGAGCGCTACATTGACTTTGACCAAATGGAGTACATGCCAGAATTGGCTTCTGCACTCGACATCTATGCAGACGAGATGACAACATTCTCTACTCTCTCTCCGATGCTAAACATCAAGTGCCGCAATGACGAAATCAAAGCCGTTCTCAACATTCTTTATCACAACATCATGAACGTAGAGCACAACCTCTTTGGTTGGTGCCGCACAATGTGTAAGTATGGCGACTTCATCCTCTATCTTGATATTGATGACGAGATTGGGATTAAATCTACAATCGCTCTTCCCCTACAAGAAGTTGAGAGACTAGAGGGAATGGACGCCACAAACCCCAACTATATCCAGTATCAGTGGAACTCAGCAGGAATGACCTTTGAGAACTGGCAGGTTGCCCACTTCCGCATTCTTGGAAACGACAAGTATTCACCCTACGGCACATCTGTCCTAGAGCCAGCACGACGCATCTGGCGTCAGTTGACTCTAATGGAAGATGCAATGATGGCTTATCGCATTGTTCGTTCTTCAGAGCGCAAGGTGTTCAAGATTGACGTTGGCGCTATTCCTCCACAAGAAGTCGAGCAATACATGCAGAAGATCGTGTCCCAGTTGAAGAGACACACAATTGTTGATAAAGACACAGGTCGCATCGATCTTCGCTACAACCCACTATCAATCGAAGAGGACTACTACATTCCGATTCGTGCTGGTTCTGTGACCGACATTCAGTCACTTGCTGGCGGACAGAACACAACACAAATTGACGACATCAAGTATCTCCGCGACAAAATGTTCTCCGCTATTAAGATCCCGCAGGCTTATCTCACAATGGGTGAGGGAGCACAGGAAGATAAAACCACACTAGCGACCAAAGACATTCGTTTTGCTCGCACCATTCAGCGTCTACAGCGTTCTGTTATCCACGAACTAGAAAAGGTTGGAATTATCCACCTTTACACACTTGGTTACAGAGGTGAAGATCTTATGAACTTCAAACTCGCTCTCAATAACCCAAGCAAGATTGCGGAACTACAGGAACTAGAGCACTGGAAGACCAAGTTCGACATTGCTGCCGCAGCAACAGAAGGCTACTTCTCACGTCGCTGGGTTGCCGACAACATTTTCGGAATGTCTCACGAAGAGTTCCTACGCAACCAGCGCGAGATGTTCTACGACCGCAAACACGACACAGCCCTTGAGGGCGTTGCCGAAGCAGCCGCAGGCGGCGGCGGTGGCGGAGAAGGCGGAGGTGGTCTTGACCTCGGCGGTGGAGATGAAGGTGGCGGCTTAGACCTCGGTGGAGGCGACGAAGGCGGTGGTCTTGATCTAGGCGGCGACGAAGGTGGTGGCGAAGAAGCAGGCGGCGGCGAAGAATCCGCGCTTCTAGCAGCACCTCCCGGCTCTCGTCCTTCACCGCGTCTAGCGCCCTCACTCGGCAAGCGCGCGAGAACAGGTAAAAAATACGTTACCCAAGGCGCAAAAGGCAAAGTCTATCAAAAGGTAGCGACCGATAAACGACCCGCAGGTGCTAGAACAAGAAACTACAGCAGTGTTCCAACACCCGAAATGAACACCTACAGAACTAACAATCTTGGTGCCCCAGAACTAAGATCACTAGCCAGAGGCATTTATGAGGAGCAAGACCCTATTTACCTCAGAGAACAGGAAGAGGAAACCTCTCTTCTTGAAGTAAACAACTCAGTCAAGATGCTAATTGAATCTTTGGAGAACAAGGTTACGGAGACCAACAATGAAGAATAAACACAATAAGAAGAGGAACACAGCCTTCGTTTTTGAAGCCCTCGCCCGCGAAGCAACAACCGCAATCATCAAGGGCGATCAAGAACGGAAAGCAAAAGTTGTCTCTATCGTTCGCAGACACTTTACAGGCGACTCTCTTCTAAAGAAAGACCTTGAGTGCTATCGCTCACTTTATGAAAACCAAGATCTTGACGAGAACACAAGTCAAAAGATTCTTGAAGCAGTAATGGCAGCAAAACGCCTTATCGATCCCGATGGTCTTTTCAAGCAGCAGACCGAAGTCATTAACGACATCAACAAGGAACTAACTCCTGCTACTTTCAACAACTTTGTCCCCAACTACAAGTCTCTCGCAACTATCGCGAAAATGTTCAACACTGACTCACCAAAGCAAAAAGTAATGCTTGAGTCAAAGATCATTGAAGGAATGGTAGGCAAACTAGAAGAGCAGAACCTTGAACCACTTGACTCACTTACATTTGTGACTTTCACCAAGAAGTTCAACGAGAAATACAACGGCTCTTTGCTCCGAGAACAAAAAGAACTACTCAACCACTACATCTCTTCTTTCTCTCACGACGAACTTGAGACCAAGATTTATCTCAACAGAGAACTCGGCAGACTAAAGCAGTCCCTATCAGAGGCAGTCAAGGTAGAAGAGATCGCTAATGATCCAGAAATGGTCAAGAAGACCAACGCTGTTAAGGAACGTCTTGAGAGCCTATCTGGAGAAACAAGCTTAAATGAAACAACCCTGTTGACTATCTTAAAGACACAGGAACTCGTAAAGGAAATCTACGACGATGGCAGTAACAGTTAGAATTGTCCCAATCCCAGAGCCGGTCAAGGTTACAATTAAGCCCAAGACCCCTCCTCCTACCGTAACCTTAGAACTAAACATTCGTAAGTCTCTAAGCGGAGATCTAATGATCTTCGACCACGGAGACATCGACATCGTTTTATCTGGAAAGGACAAGAAGATTACTGCGTTCCCTAAGCAGACACAGACTGATTTCACCTACGGCGCACAGAACCGCCTATTCAGTCACCTTGCCAGAAAGGGCATCGTCATTCCTGAGTCTATCCAAGGTGGTTCATTCTACGGCGCTATGGAAGCGCAACTACAAGAAGCAGCAGACGGCAAACTAAATGCCGCCAAGTTTGCGCTTGTAAGCATTGAGAAGTTTATCAAAGAAGAGAAGCCCTACTACGATAATGTAGAGGCAGTTGTGGCTGGTGTTGAAGACGAATACGCTGATCCCGATAAGACAGACTCTACCGAACTTGGCGAAGTCCCACACCACGACGAGCAAGGCTCTATCCGCAAGGGCTACATCCGAGACCCCTACACCTTCTCTTACATGTACACAATCTAGGAGACCGTTATGTCAAATGATATGAAAGTCATAATGGAAAACTGGGACAAATTTATTTTAGAAGAAAATGTGGATACATCAGTTCCTTCTAAAGTAATCGCATCTATGTTTGATTTTGATGAAATCGAAAAAAATGTTAAAGACGAAATAAATGATGAGCAAGATTTAAATGAGGTAATTGCAACAGGAATTGCCGTAAGTATTTTTATAAAATTGATTGGTGGTTTGGGTTTAGGTTCCCTTTTGTTTAAATTTGCTAATTGGATGAAAGAAGTATTTACTGGAACGCAAAGTCAGGTTTTTACAAAATGGGAAAAAGGACTTGAAGAGGCTACTAAGACACTAGGCACTTTAGGAATGAATAGGATTGTAAAACACTTAATAGATGCTAAAGTTGCCGATCCAAACCAAGCAAACGAATATAAAGAAAAAGTTGATTTTATCTCTGGATTTATAGTTTTTATAATCTGCGTAGGCGCAGCGGCTAATGAAATCTATAAAGGTGCTGAAGCAGCAGGAGGACTTTCAAATTTCTTTAAAGAATTAGCTCAGAAAGCAGGGATTACTGATTCATCAGCTATTCAATCATTGTACCAACTTTTTGAAAGTACATTAGATGTAGGAGAGGGCAGTTTTGATACAATTAGTTATATTAAGAAATCCCTCGCGTGGTTAAAAAATTATTTACAAGGTAACCCATAATGGAACTCTTATTATTCGTCCTAATCGCCTACGGACTAACACAAATTTTAGTCTATAGTGACATGCCCATACTAAAAAAACTACGCCCTCAGAAGCAATCCTACAGGGGCTACGGCAAGGTTTTTCACTGCCCTATGTGCATGGGATTTCACGTCGGATGGTTTTTAGTCCTGCTTTCTCCTTGGACCGAACTATTTACGTTTGACGTTACACTAGTCAATGCTTTCTTGCTTGGTTGTCTCTCGTCCGCAACATCCTATGTTCTCAATATGGTGTTCTCCGATGAAGGAATCATGATAAAGCACAACTACAAACAAGATAACTTTTTCGGAGAAGAATAATGAACAACTTTCTACTATCTAAATGGGGACTACAACCAGTCCGTCGTTGCTGTAAAGGCTCCTAACTCGCGCGGGTAACGCCCGCACTTTACTTTTGAGAGAATAAAAATGAAACTACTACGAGAATACTACGAACTATGTGAAGGCGGTGTTTGCCAAGACCTTCTTACCGAAGAGGAAAGAAGGGATGTCGCTAACGGAATGACTTACCTTGTGGGTAAGTTGCAAGAAGCCGACGTTCAGAACGGCAATGGTCGTGTCTACCCCTACAAGGTTTTAGCCCGAGAGGTTCAGAACTATCAGAAACTAGTGAAAGAAAACAGAGCGCTAGGCGAATTAGATCACCCCGATAGTCAGGTAATCAACCTACAGAATGCTTGCCACTTGGTCACAGAGATCTGGATGGAAGGCAACAACGTAATGGGTAAGATCAAGGTTCTTAACACGCCGTCGGGTCAGGTTCTTAAGTCTCTCGTAGAATCAGGCGTCAAGCTTGGCATTTCTTCTCGCGGTATGGGATCTGTTTCAGAATCAACAGGTAAGGTCGTTGTCCAAGAAGACTTCCAACTAATTTGCTTCGACTTTGTGTCAGAGCCTTCAACCCCTAACGCTTTTATGATGAAAGAGGGTAAAGAATACACTAATCAGGTCTTTACAAAAGCAGATCGCATCAACAGATTACTAAACGAAGTTTTGAAGGAATCATGAACAAAGAACAACTCAAAAAATTAATCAAGCCAGTCGTCAAAGAATGTATCCAAGAGGTGCTCATAGAAGAGGGACTTCTCACAGAGGTTGTGGCGCAGGTTGCCTCAGGCATGACACGCCAACCAATTGTCGAGAACAAGAAATCAAAAGACAACCTACTTAATGAAGACTTGCAAATGAAGCGCAAGACCCAAGAGGTGAATCAGAAGCTACAAGAGCATCGTAAGAAGTTACTTGATTCAATTGGCAACGAAGCTTTCAATGGAGTTGATCTTTTTGAAGGTACAGAGCCATTAAGACAAGGTGGCGCTGTGGGTGAAACACATAGACCAAATGTTTTAGGTGATGATCCTAATGATGCAGGTGTAGACATCAGTTCAATTATGGGTAATGCTGGTAAAATTTGGCAAGCACTTAAATAGGAATACAAATGAGCAAAAGAAAGGGCGCTAATGTAGTTGTAAATGCGCGTGAGTGTCGTGGCAACCACGAAAAGATGATTCGTAAATTTATAAAAAAGTGCAAGAAGGCAAAAATTCTTGAACAAGTTAGAGATAGAAGATATTTCAAGAAACCATCCGATGTCAAAAGACATGCAAAGCAGGCAGCTATACGCCGCCAAAAGCGTAATGTTTTAAAGCAAAAGGCTAAAGATACCGCTCGCGAAAGAAATAGTTGAGACTATTTATTTACGACTATGTAAATACGGAGGATTCTTATGTCAGTATTGAAAGCAACAAGCTGGGGTCGCACGAGAGGACCCAAAACTTTAGTAGGTGTTCAAGGTGGAGAAGTTGATGTTGTCACAGAGGCTTCTCTAGATGCTGTCACAGACGGATACGCTACAGAAAATCAAAGATACTTACACGTTATGTTGGTTGACAAGAATGTTAGCACCAACCTAACAGTTACTCTCTATGGCTACAATCACGCATTTGAAAAGTGGGCTCCACTTCACGCTATCGGTACCGACACAGCGCTGACTATAACAGTTGCTGATTCTGGCACTGCTGAAGGCTCTCAGTCAGCCGATGATCGTGAATTGAGGACTTTTGAAATTGTAGGTGTTGATAGAGTTGCTTTTGTTGGGACCACCGCAGATGTCAGATGTTATGCTGCTTGTAGCACATTCTAAAGGAGTTTTATAATGGCTCAATTTGGATGGGCATATGTCAATTGTGAAGACACAAGCACTGGTGGTCAAGCGGCTGGACCAACCGGCTCTTTACAATTTCTTACTGGAACAAATGCAACCAGTGGTTCAGCAAAATTAGTATTTTATACTTCTTCATATGGTGTTTATTCTCCCAACACGCTACTCCTAAGTGGAACTCTTGTTGTGCAAGGGGTTCTTACGGCAAGCACCTTTGTTGTAAATCAAACAGATACTATTTCTGGATCTACTATTTTTGGAAATAGCAATGATGACACCCATCAAATAACTGGTAGTCTTTACGTTGGTGACGCATCAAGTCCTTCAACTTTTCAAGTTACGCCTTCTACTAGTCAAATAATCACCCAAGGTCTAAGAGTAAATTACAGAAGCGTTACTTCTGCTGGAACTTCTTCTACAAGCGATTATATTCTTGGATTTGGAGGAGCAGGTGCTTTGGAGTATAGAATCCACTCAGCGTCTGATGCTGGTGTTGGTGCATTGTTGTTAGTAAAAGACGAGCTTTCTTCTAGAGGAGGTGCTATAACACTTTCGGCTTCAAGCGGAGATACTATTGATGGAAATGGTTTCTATGAAATAACTGGTTCTTCGCCTGCCATTAGCCTTTATTCAAATGGCACAAATTGGTTTGTATTCTAGTAATGGAGAGAGCTTCGTATGGCGAAAAATCACTTAACAGGAAATGTCAGGGCTCCATCTTACTTTGGTCCTTTAGGCGGAGAGCCAGCAGATAACATTATCTCTGGCTCTTTACATGGAGACGGAACAAACATTTCTAATGTTGCTAGGGTTACCGCGAATGGCACAACAGATTATGTAGTAACAATTGGCTCGACAGCACAAAGTTTAGTTGGAGAACCAAACCTAAGATTCAATGGAACTCGCTTATATGTTAACGCCCCTGTTACTGCTTCATCTTTACACATAACTGGGCTCTCAGCAGGAACAGCGACAAGTGCTTCTTATCTAGCAATAGATTCAAACAATGATATTGTTCTCACTTCATCAGCGGGCGGCTCCGGTGGCACTATCGGTCCCGCCGAAGATGGTGATTATACTGATGGACTTTACACAGATTTTACAACCAGTACACCAATTGGTACACCAATCGATCGCTTTAATGAAGTTCTCAAGATCCTAGCCCCAACTCCTGCCCCAGTTGTAAGAGCAATCAACGAACAATCAACTGATGGCGTGACTGCCAAACTTTCTTTTGGTTCCTCCTACCCAGTTACAGATTACACATCTTCTGGCACACAAGCAGGGTTTGACGCCGTAGATAGAAGCGGTAGTTACAGTGTTGCCACAAGTGGCTCAAACTTTAGACTTGGTGTTTACAGCAATGAGCAAGACATCACCGGCACAATTAACTACAATGTAGCTGAGAGTGTAACAAATGGAAATGTTGCTTATGCATCCGGTGCGTTTGGAAACGGAGAAACAGGAACTCTAAAACTAGAACTGAACGGAACAGTGATTCACTCAGTTGATCTTTCTGGATTTGCCGGAACAGGAAACCCAGCAACTGGATCAGCGGAAAGCCTAACAAGCGGTTCAGGGTTTGTCAACGTTTCTGTCACAGCATCAAGTTTTGATGGTAACGGATCCGAGTGGTACATCTTCAAACACAGAACAGCAAAATACCAGATTTCTTCTGGTAGCATGAAAACCGGCTGGAACTATCTCCGAGTTATCCACACTGTAGGCTCAACAGATAATGAAACAAATTACATCGAATGGATAAACGATCCTTCCGGTGCTGTTGATGATCTTGCGATCTCAAACCCAAGAATAGAAGACATCACGCTTGTTGGCTCAAAGTATCTCTCAGGTGTGCAATACAACACAAACGCTACAGCCAACTACAAAGCAGACATTCTCAATCTCTACAGAAATGTCTACGCTGCGTCAGGCACGCCTATTTCATTCAGCGTTTCTAACTCCTCAACACCATCAGCACAGTCAGTTCCCGACATCGGTGTATCCGAGGACAACACAAAAACTCTAGGAATTACCGGCTCACTAGATGTCAACGCAGACGTTGATAATCTCTTCAACGGAGCAGTTACAACAAACGTTACAGTAACCCACCCACTAAAAGCAACTATCTCAAGTACAGGATCTGCTACAACAGGTAACGGCTTCCTAGTTGATAATAGAACACTAGCTAGTACAAACACTAGCGAGAAGTTCCACGACGAATCTTTCCGTAAGACTTCAGGCTCTTACGACACCCAAGGTGCAGTCGATGCTGCCGCATCAATCTGGAACTCTCAGAACCACATGACAGGTGGCGGTGCTGCTGGTCACACCGATGGTCTACTCTACTTCAACCAGAGACTTTATAGCCCTGTTGATGGTGACATTCCTGCAAGTGGCGACTTTAGCTCGATTGCCAACACAGAAACAGGACAGCCAGATTACTCTGGCGTAACCGGAACTAGAACTTTCTTCCGTGTTCTCACTAACTCAAGCGGTGTTACCAAGAGAGACATAAAGGTAACTTCTACAAAGAACGCAACTTCTTATTCCAATGCTGCTCTCGATACATCCAACATTCACTTCTACGCCAAGATCCCAGCATCAACAGGCTGGATGGACATTTCACAGGACTTCGTTTACGGCAGTGTTACCGATGGCGATGGTGCTCTTATCGCTGGTGCAGCAAATGATACTGACTCAGGCAACAACGTACACCACATTACATTCGGCACAGCAAGTGTCGCAAACGGCGAATACATCGTTCTAAAAATTGAAGCCGATGAAAGTTGGGCTGGTTACATTTCACAGCTAGATTTCCAACTTGGGGCGACTATAAACACAGCCACTGAAGCGCCAGCCCTCGATGATGTAGATGCAAACAACTCTGGTGTATCTGATGCCAAGTTGTCATTTGGTGCTTCCAACACCATCTCAGGCTACAGCAACGCTACAGGTTCTTCGATTGGGCTTACTGATTATGATTCCAACGATCTGTATTCTCTAAGTGGTGATCGTCGTGGCGTGTTCTCAAGCAAGCCAACCTTGGCTGGAGAGCTAAACGAAGATGTCGGTAGTAATGGTAACAATTACCCTGCAAATGCTTTTAAAGATGCATACACGGGCTCACTTGTTCTAGAAGTCAACGGCACAGAAGTGCATTCCGTAGATTTATCTACTACTCTCAATGCTATTTCTAATGATTTCAACGGCAATGGTTCAGGTTTCAGCGTCTCTTCAGTTGGTTTCAGCACAACGACCGACGACATTCCAGACTACACAAAGCCCTATAGAACAGGTGACTACGAGATCGGAGCAAACGATCAGAACGTTGGCTGGAACTACGCGAGAGTAATTCATAGAATTGGCGGAAGCGACACAACAACAAACTATGTTGAGTGGACCGTTGACACAGATTCTACCACACTATCGACCGGCAGTCTAGAAATTACAAACTTTGGACACACAGATGTTTACTACCAGTCTGGCATTGGTTACTTTGCTTCTCGTCCAACTGGCTCTTATCTATACACAGCACAGAACGTCTACAGAAATGTCTACCAGAATGGAACAGCCGTTTCATTCCCAACTACAACAAACTGCTCTATTACGAACATAAGAATCAGCGGTAGTGGTGTTGCTACGCAAGACACAGCAGCATCTTCTGTTTCTCTTCCTGCCCTTAACGACACAACAAATTGTGAGCAGCAAGACATTCAAGTAACAGGAACAGTCCTATTTGATTCCCTCACCTCGATCTCTGGTGGTCTTGGGTTGTTCACTGATTACGACGTTGCCGTCACATCGAGAGTAATACACCCATTCAAGTCTACTCTCAACACTGACTCTCAGTCAAAGACCTCTTTCATGGTCTACTCTGGCTCTGTTGGCAGCACCAACCTAAACACCGACGAATACTACAACACAGAAACTTACAGAATTATTTCTGGCAACTACGCAACACAAGCCGACATTACCTCATCTTCTAATGTCTGGGATTCACAAAACTCTGTCAACGATGGTGCAACCTATCCTGCCTACAACGACGGCTTGGTTTCCGTAAATGGTTACCTTATCTCCCCATTCCAGATCGGTAATGCAGGCGACACAAGAAACGCTGCTGATGGCGGTTCTCTACAAGCACCACCATCAAACCCCAACTACTCCACTCTATCATCAAGTGTAAGAACAATCTACCGTTACTTCGAGAACAACACGGCAAATGATAGAAGCAGTGTCACGATCACCATGTACGGCTCTGGCTCACTTGTCAAGAAAGCAACCTCCCTCGGTGCAAACGGAAACATCTATCTAGAGGCCAAGATCTCTGGAAAGACCGCTTGGCTTGATGTTGGTACAGCTTACTCAAGCAACAATCCTCTAGTAGATGGTGCTGGTGCTCTCGATGGCGCTGCACCCGGAAACCCAGCAGTTAACATCTCAGCCGGTGGTACATCAGTTGTTTGTAACTTTAATGGCGAGTCGTTGCTTGGAACAGGTGGCGGAACTGAATTGGTTGTACTAAAAATTTCAGCCCATAAAGATTGGATTGGGTATTTATCTAGACTACAGGTGGCATACAGCTAATGGCAGTACCCGGAACAGGCTCGACCAACCAGACTCTAACGTTTGCCGCAGCAAAGAAGCTTGCGGGCAAAGCGCATACCTCTAACCTGAGAGAGATCTACAACGAGACTATTCCGTCTAACGTTCAGATAAATGTTTCTACAATTCTTGGCGAAGCAATTCCTCAGACTGTTACAACCGACACTCTTTATCAAAGGTTTAGTGCTTCCGATGGTGGACCAACAGTAGTAGAGTATGTTGAATTCTACGTTCAGTCTATCGCTGGCACAACTTACGATGCTAATACAGGATCGTTTGGTGATGTTGGTTTTGGTGGTGGTGATGAGGCACAAACATCTGGTCCACACGGCTATCAGCTTGTCCTAACAAGCAGTTACGAAGCAAGCTCCTCTAACCCTGCTGCTGGCACTGGTTTCTTTGTTGATAATCAAGTTATTCATCAAAGTAACGGCGGACTACAACTTGTAAACCCCTCGTTTGGTCCGCAGACAGGAAACAACTACGGTCTCCAGATCTATACAGCACACCCTGATGACGGAGGGTTGCAGATTCCAACAACAAGCCCAATTGAGTGGTCGCCCGACTACTACAATGGCGTCATCTTTGTTCAGGATTATATATCGACTGCTGTTCCAACTTACGCTCGCGGCTTCATCTACATCGGTAAATACACAGACACTCTCATCACAGAAGCTTCTGGATCTGGCGGGTCAATCACAGTAAAGGACGAGGGCTCAGATTTAACTACAAGCCTGTCATCTCTAAACTTTGTTGGAGCAGGCGTAACAGCAACAAACTCTGGCGATGATGTAACAGTAACCATCACCGGCAACACCCTATCAAGAAACGCAATTACATCCACAACAACCTCTTCAGTTAGTAACACTATTCTTGGTATCTCGGCATCTGCTGACTTAGAAGTGCGCTTGCCAGCAGCTTCTGGGTTTACTGATGGACAAAGTTTTATTATTAAAGATGAAGGTGGTAATGCGGATCTTCACACAATCACAATTCTACCCACGGGCGCGGACACAATTGACGGAAGGAATTCATTAGTTTTAGAATCTCCTCATGCAGCTTTGCGGCTTTACACAGACGGATCTTCTAAGTTCTTTATCGTCTAGTAGCTTACATACTATTTATAGATGTAGAGGTATTGGTGTATCTATACCTATACACTTTCCATTTACTTAGGAGGATTTTATAAATGGCTTACAAATTTCAGTTGGGCGTAGCCCGACTAAGTGGTTCAACCACATTTGAAGAAGCTCTCATTGGTGAGAGCACTATTTCTGGTTCAGGACAGCTACAAGGTGCTTCTGTTGCTGTTGACGGCGCTGTCACTGGTGGTTCTTTGACTGACGGTACTGCAACACTATCTTCAGGAGGCTTAACACTTGCTGGTGCTCTTGGTGGTGCCACCACAATCTCTGGTTCTGGTGCTATCTCTGGTGGTTCTGTCTCGACCGATGGCGCTGTCACTGGTGGTTCTTTGACCGATGGCTCTGCAACATTAACCGCAGGCGGTCTAACACTTGCTGGTGCTCTTGGTGGTGCCACCACAATCTCTGGTTCTGGTGCTATCTCCGGTGGTTCTGTCTCAACCGATGGCGCTGCATCTGTTGGCTCCCTTGATGCTAACAGCGGCGGTATTTCCAACGCTGGCGCTATCGCAGGTGCTACCTCAATTGATGGCTCTGGTGATCTAACTATGGGTACCATCACTATGACTGGCTTTACGGTCGATGGAAGCGGGCATCTTTCCGCTCAGCAGATTACAGGATCTATTATTTCTGGTTCTGGACCAGTTTATGGCTCACTTCTTTCAACAGATGGTCTTGTTCAGGGTGGCTCCATTGAGTCTACTAGCACTATCTCTGGTTCAGGCAACATTTCCGGTGGTGGACTTGAAATTGGTGGTGGAACTATCATCACTAACCTTGCTGGTTCTGGTTTGACTGTATCCGGAAATAGCCTAACCGTTTCTGCTAATGCTGTTACAGCTATTACAGATGGCAGCGCCCTCACCGCTGGTATTAACTTCATGACCGCTTCTGCTGATGGTGTAGCTGTAACTCTACCAACCGGCAGTGGACTATCTAACGGAGATACCTTTAGAGTGAAAACAAGAATGGCAGAGGGCGAGACCTTTACCATTACTCGTACAGGTACAGATGTTATCGATGCTACAGAAACTTCTATTACCCTAGAGTCTCCCGGTGCAGCAGTCGATCTAGTCTACATTGGTCTTGGTAGTTTCATCATCCTATAGTATTTTCGATTGCTATTATTTGGATGCCCTCCTTTATGGGGGGCATCCTTTTTTGTATTGACTATTTATTGAGAACATAAAACAAAAGGAATTTTGTATGGCTTATAACGTTATCAAAGGAAATGTTGAGTTCAGCGGACCAACACAAGGCACAATTGAGGACATGGTTGATGACCACTCTGATCAGACTATTGGGGGCACAAAGACTTTCTCCCAAATGGTTACAGCATCTTCTGGGCTCTCTGCCTCAATCTTTTATGGTGATGGCTCACAATTATCTGGTCTCACATCCTCGCCTATTGACACCTACAACTCATCAGGAGATAACAGAGTTCTTACTTCAGTTGATTCTACGACAGTTCAGGGCGAAGCCAATTTGCTATTTGATGGTTCTCTGCTAACCGTAACAGGCGCAATCTCTGCGTCTTCTACTATTTCCGGTTCAGAGTTCTATGGAGACGCTACTGGCTTGACAAACGTTGGGGCAACAAACATAAATCTTGGTCAAGGTCTAGAAGATGATGGAAGCAATAATGTAAGAATCAAGTTGGACACTGCGCCTGCTCTTGCACGCGCAAATTCAGGCGTCAAAGTTGATCTTTCAGGTTTAGGTACAATGACATCTGGAGATTTAGAGATAACAGACACAATGTTAGTTTCAGATTCCGGTGTAAATAAGTCAATAACAATGGCAAACTTGACAACTTACTTTGGTGATGCAATCCCAGATACTTCGCCTGCTGGACTCAATACACAGATACAGTTCAACGATGGTGGTAACTTTGGTGCTTCATCTAATCTAACGTTTAGTTCTAACACTCTTTTCGTAACCGGCTCAACTATCCTAAATGGTACAGCATCAACAGCCAACATAATGCCATTAGCCGACGAGCAGTATGACATCGGTGATACGGATACTCGTTATGAAAATGCTTTCTTCAATTTTATGGACGGAGCGGTTGCATTTACCGGCGTTAACGACGAAGGTGCTGATCTGGTAAAAGGTAATGTTGTTTATCTCAAGGGCGTTTCAGGAAACACGCCCACAGTTGCTCTCGCTGCTTGTGATGATCCAGCCAAGATGCCAGCGTTTGGTTTTGTTGCCGATGGTTCTATCCCAAACGGACAACCAGTTAGAATCGCAACATTTGGTAGGCTAAACGGAGTAGATACATCTGCTTTCTCTCTCGGAGATACACTTTACGTTCAGACTGGTTCTGGTGGCGTATCTGGTAGTTTTACAAATGTTGCCCCGACTGGCTCTGGCAATCTACTACAAAACATCGGCAAAGTTGCAAAGGTCGATGCGTCTGGTCTTATCAGAGTTGGTGGTGCAGGCAGAACAAACGCAACGCCAAACTTAGATAAGGGTTATCTATTCATCGGTAACGATTCGGACCAATCTGTTCAAGACAACACAATCTTTGTCTCTTCATCTCAGAACAGAGTAGGGATAAATACAACAACCCCAGAACAAGACCTAGACGTTAATGGAAATTTAAAAACCCAAGGTTCTGTATTTGTTTCTACTTCGGTCCACACTGCAAGCTATTCCATAGTGATAGGAGACGAAATAGTTATAATGAACAATTCTTCTGTTGCAACCGCTAGTTTGCCAACTATTGGCGCAAGTGATATTGGGCTTACATTGACAATCAAGAGAACAGGAACAGGCGAAGTTCATGTCTCTGGTAGTGACACAATCGATAGTGTTGCAACAAAAGATCTAACACCACAGGGCGCGTTTATGGAAATCGTTGCCGCAGACTTTGGTGGATCAAATTATGGTTGGGCTATTATCGCTAAAAGCGGCTCTTTCTAGTGCGTTTACTATTTATTGTTACTAGTTAGATTGAAAAACTATTATTATAGGAGTTTTTGTTAATGTCTTCACTATTAGAGCAAGCAATTGTAGACGCCAAGGCGTTGAAGGAAGCCGCAATGAAAAATGCGGAAGCCACCATTATCGACAAGTATTCAGAAGAGGTCAAGTCAACCCTCAACCAACTTCTTGAGCAGGATGAGCTTGGTGCCCTTTTAGGTGGTGACGAACCCTCTGCCGACGCCGAAGGCGCTATGGAAGAGGAAGTCAATGCTGACGAGATTGCAGAAGGTGTCCCCGACGCTTTCACAGAAGACGTTGCTGAACTCGACGGCGTAAACGAAGGCGACGAGACAGAGGTTACTGTTGACTTTGCCGAACTTGCCGAGGCTCTAAAGCAACTTCGTGAGGGTGTCGAAGAAGAAACACTAAACGAAGAAGATGAAGAAGAAGCAGACGAAGAGCCAATGGATGAAGAACTCGAACTTGACGAAGAGTCCATCATGGAGATGGTCGCTGCTATGCTTTCCGAAGAAGAGGAAGAAGTCGAAGAGGGTGTTATGAAAGGTCCCACAGGTGATCTCAAGGATGTGCCCGGAAGCGAGGCTGCGAGCGTGGAACGCACGAAGAAAGCGAAAGCCGCCCGGAGACAGAAAGAACTAGAAAGATCTCACTATGGCAAGGGCGGTGACCCCCGACGTAAGGGTCTTGAAGAAGACGAAGATCTTTACGAGGAACTCTCCGATGACATGCTTGATGCAATTATGGAAAAACTTACCGTAGACATGGGTGCTACGCTCTCTGGTTGGGCTGGTCGTTCTGACGACGACATGAAGCACCAGATGGAGCTAGAGATGGCACACCGCCGCAGCACCGAGGTCGCAGAAGAACTCGAAGCACTTAAGAAGGCTCAAGAAGAGCTAGTGTTCGAGAACAAGAAACTAAAAGAAAATCTTTCCAACTACCAAGGAGTAGTTGAATCACTTAAGGAAAACGTGCAGGATGTAAATCTTAGTAATGCGCGTCTCCTTTACACCAACCGCACGCTGAGAAATACCTCCCTGAATGAGCGACAAAAAGAAAGAATTGTCGAAGCGATTTCTAAGGCTGGTTCGGTTGAGGAAGCGAAGACAATCCACGAGACCCTTCAAAGCACAGTGGCGTCCACTCCCCAGAGAGGACCACAATCACTAAGCGAAGCTATCACCCGTCCAACTTCCATTATCCGTGCATCTCGCAAGGAAGAGCCCAAAGTGGATCCTTTCCAAGCAAGAATGCGTAAACTAGCAGGTTTAGAATAAATCAAAAATTTAAGGAGGATTTATAATTATGTCTAGTATTGTTGAAAGATTGACCGAAGGCGTTGTCAATCGTGATATGCGTGCTGAGTCCCACGCTCTTCTTACCAAGTGGAAGAAGACCGGTCTCCTAGAGGGCATTGAGTCCGAGCGTCAGCAGAACTCAATGGCTCGCCTACTTGAGAACCAAGCCAAGGAGCTACTCCGCGAGAGCACCACTCTCGGCGCTGGTTCAGTCGAGGGCTTCGCCGCCGTCGCATTCCCAATCGTTCGCCGCGTTTTCGCTGGTCTTATCGCCAACGATCTCGTCAGCGTTCAGCCAATGAGCCTCCCCAGCGGACTCATCTTCTTCCTTGACTTCACCTTCTCCGGTGATCTTGGTGAGAGTGGCTCCCAGACCGATCGTCTCGGTAACCGTGTTGCCAAGTCAATCTACGGTACCAACCAAGTTGGTTCCGAGGTTGTCGATGGTGTTGATCTAGTTGACGCTACCAACAAGCGCGGCTTCGGTGGACCTCTTCGTGATGGCGCTACCGGCTACGCTTACGCCAGCGCAACTGGTTCAAACAGCACCACTGTTGCAAGTGATACCACCAACGCTGTTCTTAGAACCTTTATACTTGATGGTGCAGTTAGCGATGCTGACAAGAAGAAGATTCAGTACGACCCCGATCTTCTCTCCATTACTGACAGCACCTTTGGTGTTGCTGTTCTTGATGTTTCAACTGCAGATCACGATTCAGCACTCGGTGACCCTGACTTCAACAACCTTTCAGCGTTCGTGCTTGCACCACTCGCTAGAGGTTCAGACCGCGCGAGAACCCTAAGTGATACCTTTATCACTGCACTTGCGAACCACGGTGGTATTACTTCAGGCTCACTTGACACCAACAATGTTGACCAGATCCGTCGTTTGACCACCCGCGTTTCTAATGCAGACAGCATGTTGGCTTCTGATGGCGGCGAAGCAATTCGTTACGTCATTATCGGTGGAAGCTCTGTTGTTACCGCCGAATCGGCTGCTGCAGTCGTTGGTACCACCCTTGCTGCTGCTGACTTTGTTTACCCACTACAGGATCAGATTGATGCTGCTAGCACCGTAGGCGCAGTCGTTGGCGACCTCTTCCCACTTGAGAAGAACGCTGACATTCCAGAAATCGACATCAAGGTCGATTCCATCGCGGTCACCGCTCAGAGCAAGAAGCTCAAGGCTAAGTGGACCCCAGAGCTAGGTCAGGACCTTAACGCATACCACAACTTGGATGCTGAGGTTGAGCTTACCTCAATCCTCTCCGAGCAGATTGCTCTAGAGATTGACCGTGAGATCCTTGCTGACCTCGTTAACGGTGCCACCGCTGCTACCCGTTACTGGAGCCGCGCTCCCGGTCTCTTCGTTGATTCCAACGGAAACGAGCTAGGTGCAACTTCTGCTGCTCCTGACTTCACCGGTACCGTCTCTGAGTGGTACGAGACCCTCGTTGAGACCATCAACGATGTCTCCGCACAGATCCACCGTAAGACTCTACGTGGTGGTGCTAACTTCGTCGTCTGCGGACCCGAGGTTGCCAACATCCTTGAGTTCACCGCTGGCTTCCGTGCAAGCGTCACTCACACCGATGAGAAGGGCTCCATCGGCGCTCTCAAGGTCGGCTCACTCAGCAAGAAGTTTGATGTCATCGTTGACCCCTACTTCCTACGCAACGTTTTACTAGTTGGTCGTCGTGGTGCTAGCTTCCTCGAAAGCGGCTACGTCTATGCTCCATACGTCCCACTACAGACTACCCCAACAATCTTCGGACCAGAAGACTTCGTACCACGTAAGGGCGTTATGACCCGTTACGCGAAGCAAATGGTTCGTCCAGATATGTACGGTCTAGTCGTTGTACGTGGTCTCCTAGGTGAGTCTGGCGCTTGATAGCTAACTAACCCAAACTAAGCCCCCCGCCATAAGGCGGGGGGTTTTTTTATTGTGCGAGGCTTTTAATAAAATACCATACTATTTACTACGAATTCGCGATGTTATACATCGAGTATTAAAGCATATTTAAAAGGAGATTATAATATGGCTAAAGTAGGAAGAGCGGCTTACAACGCTTCTAAAATGAGAGTTGAGACTATCACTCCAACTGCTGATGGTACTACATCAGCTTACACTAAAGAAATTGGAACTGCTGAAACTGGTGAGGTTTACTTTGTAGACATTAGCACATACACAGCTAGTATTAAGTTGCCTACTCCGGTTGCTGGCTATTACTTCAGAATTGTTTTGGCAACAGCTTCCAATAACGAGGCTACCAAAGATCTAATTATCACAACTGGAGATGATGATGTTGATATGGGTGGTTCTATTGACGCTGGAGGCACACCCTTTGAAGTTACTGAAAACACTTCTAAATTGACTTTTGACACTTCCGCTGGTGCCGCAACTGTCGGAGATTACGTTGAATTTCATTGTGATGGTACTGATTGGTATGTTACTGGCATGACATTCAACACCAGTACCATGGCTAAAGCAGATAGCATTTGATAAGAGGTAACTAATGGGTCGTAGAAAGAAAAGAGCGAGACTCCTCGCACGCAAAGAAAGACTTCTGGGTTCCCCGGAGGTCGCTCCTGTTGTTGAGCAAGCACCAGTTGTAGCCGAGGCTGCACCTGTTGTTGAGGAGGCAGCAGTAGTTGCCGCTCCAGTTGTTGAAAAACCAGTTGTTGAAGAGCCAGTTGTCGAAGAGCCAGTTGTCGAAGAGGTGCCAAAGGTTGCAAAGCCTGTTGCCAAGAAAACAACCAGAGCAAGAAAGACAACCACAACACGTAGAAAGACCACCGCAAAGAAAACTACAGATAAAAAATAATATTGCCTCCTTTTTCAATATTCCCCCCTACTCATTGTAGGGGGGGTTTTTGTTTATGCTGTCACTATTTACTACGACTAGGAGGCTCTATGAATGCCCACAAACTTACAACCACTTTCCGAGACTAGCGCAGTAATTCTTTCATCTACTGGTGATCCGTCAGCAGTAGCCGCAGCAGTCCCGTTTGGAATCTACAGTGATTCACAATACTTTCTTACTGGTGCTGCAAAGCAAGTAGATTTTGTTTACAAGCGACTTGGTGGCGATGTTGTTGATATCGAGCTTACAAATGCAAATGTTTATGCTGCATACGAAGAAGCAGTTCTAGAATACTCATACATCCTCAATATGCACCAAGGCAAGAATGTTCTTTCTGATGCGCTTGGAAAGGCTACAGGCACATTTGACCACAATGGCGACAGCCTCTCAGGACCAGATGGCGTAAACTTACAGTATACCAAGATTACCCTATCTTATGCCAACAAGGTTGGTGACGCAATGGCAACCATGGCTGGGTTTGGTGGAACTACTCCAATCTACTCCGCTTCTTTCACAACTGTTAAAAATCAGCAGGACTACGACCTTCAGTCAATTATTTCTTCTGCTTCTGACACAGGATTAGACGACGCGGGTAATGCAGTGCCATACGCTGGAAAAGTTGGAGACTCCAGAGTAATCATTGATAAGGTTTTTTATCGCTCTCCAATCGCGATGTGGCGCTTCTATGGCTACTATGGTGGTATGGGCGTTGTGGGCAACTACTCAACCTATGGCCAATATGCCGACGACTCTACATTTGAAATTGTTCCAACATGGCAGAACAAACTACAAGCCATCATGTACGAAGATTCCCTTTTCACAAGAACCTCCCACTACTCTTATGAGATTATAAATAACAAGCTAAGACTCTATCCAACTCCACGCGGAGAGGATAACTTCGCTGGTTATCTTGATCGTGTTTGGGTTCGCTTTAGGATTACAGACAACTCTTGGGGTGAGAACGGAGACACTAACACAGGCGTAAACGGCGTCAACAACATAAACACACTTCCATTCGATAACATTCCTTATCAGAACATAAACTCTATGGGTAAGCAGTGGATTCGCAACTATGCTCTCGCTTTATGCAAGGAAATGCTAGGACAAATTCGTGGTAAGTTCCAGTCTGTTCCAATTCCCGGCGAGTCTGTTACGCTCAACTATTCTTCCCTTCTATCCGAGGCACAAAAAGAAAAAGATGACCTACGACAGAAGTTAACAGACATGCTGAAGGAAATCGAATACCCAGAACTCGCAAAGAAAGAACAAGAGAAGGTTGTTGCAGCAGAAGAAACTCTTCGTCGCTCACCACTACCTATCTTTGTAGGATAACTAAATGTCAGATAACGAATGGTCTAGACCAGCATCACCACCTCCTCCACTCTTTCTTGGTAAGAAGGAGCGCGATCTTGTCAAGCAAGTCAATGACGAACTTGTAGAAAAGGTAATCGGACAACAGATCCTTTACTATCCTATTGATCTCGAAACAACAAACTTCCACGAGCTTTATGGCGAGGCAATAGAAAAAACATTCCTACCACCCGTAAGAATTTACGCACTCGTTAAGTTTGATAATGAAGACACAACCTACCTAGATTCAGTGGGGATAGATAGCGTTTCACAAATTACCGTCCATTTCCATAAACGCAGACTAACAGAAGACCAAGACGTTTTTGTAAGAGAGGGAGACTTCGTTCTCTATGGAGATCTCTACTACGAGATTATGAAACTCTCAACACAAAGAAAACTATTCGGTCAAGTAAACCAAACATTTGAAGTGTCTGCTCTATGTAAGAGAGCACGCAAGGGACTATTCGATGCTACCTGATAACTTTGATTTCGCACAACTCCCAGAAGACCAGAAAGAGTTTACCCTACAAGAGATAGGGATGCTTGCTTCTCGAATTGAAGACATCGATTATGCGATGATGTCTTGGATTAAAGAAGACCTTGGCTTAACAACATTAACCAATGAAGGCTACAAGAATGTCCCTGTTCTTTGGCAAACACCCGAGCGTACATTTCAAATCAAGAATAACAAAGATCTGCGAGATCCAAATAACAATAATTCTGGTGCTATTGTCTTGCCTGTAATCACAGTTGAAAGAACTACCATAACCAAGGATCCAACTAACAAGGGTGGTTTTCAAGCTCACATATTCTCTAATAAGCGTAATGGCAGGACTGGACGTATGACCATTGCTAAGCGTATTAAGCAAGATAAGACACGAAACTTTGCTGTTGTAAACAATACTCGCACAAACACGTCAGGAACTAGGCAAAAATTCTTCCCGAGAGAGAACAAGAAGGTCGTTATTGAAACCCTTTCAATTCCTATCCCTATCTATGTGAATCTCGACTACAAGATCATAGTCAAGACAGAATATCAACAGCAAATGAACGATCTTACCCAACCCTTCATGACGAGAACAGGACAAATAAATTCATTTGTAATGCGTAGAAACGGACATCTATACGAAGCATTTATCGACCAAGGTTTCAACCAGTCTAACAATGTCGCCAATCTAGGTGAAGACGAAAGACAATTCACCAGCGAAGTAAACATCAAGGTACTAGGATACCTAATTGGTGAAGGAAATAGTGACGACAGACCTATCGTAACTAAAGAAGAGAGCATAGTAGAGGTTGCTTTCCCAAGAGAAACAGTAGTTCCAGCAGGTAACGACAACTTTTTTATGGACTAATCACATCCTGAAGTGTTTTGAGAAACAACAATACTATTTAAACATGATTGATGATGCTTTATAGCATGTTTATTTAAAAAGTGAGGAATACCTAATGCCCGTAAAAAACTTCAAATTTGTATCTCCCGGTGTGTTTATCAACGAAATTGATAACTCATTCCGCCCCCGCAGACCTGACGCTATTGGTCCAGTAGTCATTGGACGCTCTGTTCGAGGTCTCGCAATGCAGCCAGTCAAGCTAGAATCATTTTCTGACTTCCTGACCATGTACGGAGATACTGTTCCCGGTAACGCTGGTGGTGATGTTTATCGTGATGGCAACTACCAATCACCAATGTACAGCACCTATGCAGCCAAGGCATTTCTAAACGCTTCAGTTGCTCCTGTAACTTTTGTTCGCCTTCTTGGCTCAGAGCATAACAGCGCTACCGACGCTGGTAAGGCTGGTTGGAAAACTACTGAGAACCCAGATGCACAGACATTTGCGCAGCTAAACTTATACTTTAGTGGTATGCCATCTGTACACCAACATTTGCAAATAGACGCTGCCGGTGTTGATTACTTAGTCGTTTTCAACGATAGTGGCTCTACTAGTACCACTTTCGACGCTAATAGAACAGCATCAGTCGATGTTGATTCTGTAGATGTTACTACTGTTGCTGTTGGTGATGCTTTGTACACTCTATACAACAGCGCACTCTCAGATAACTATGATGTAATCACTGGCTCTGATGAACAGGGTACAAGAATTAGATCAAAGGTTGGTCTCGACCATGCCAACTTCAATGTCACTACAGCTTCCTACACCAGTGTTTCAAACTTGGTTGTAACTGATGTTGATGGCGCAGGCTTACTAACCGACAACGGCGGTGCTTACGGTCTCTGGGTATTCCCATCAAGCTCCAACGATACTTGTGGAACCGGTGGCGATAACACCGACAATCTTGGTTCAGCGATGCTAGGTGCAGTTTGGTACATGGATCAGGATAGCCAGATTAGACTTTCTGGCTCTCTTGCTAACAGTGGAGTCAAGGCAGAAGGTATCGGTATGGTAATTGAGTCTGATACTAGTGGGCTGTTTACCGCTACTATCAAGGGTTCTAAGGTTACAGGCGATGCTGATGAAAAGTTCTCCTTCAACTTTGACGATACCGACCAGAGATTTATTCGCAAGGTATTCAATACAAATCCCCAGCTTGTTGAAGGAAATTTCTATGAAGGCTCACTAGAGCGAAACTACTGGCTTGGTGAGACATTCGGTCAAGAACTTCGCGAAGGTCAGGATGAAGTTGGATCTATCACTGGTAGCACCGGAGACGAGATTCAGTCCAAGAAAATGTTTGGTGTTATTCTTCCAATCAGAAATGGTTCCAGTGGACCCAACAGCATGAACATCCCAACCCAAGAAGCTCAGACTGGCTGGGTTATTGGTCAGGATATCGGTGATGCTGGTTCTTGGGTACCAGAGCAGGCATACAAGCTATTCAAGCTCAAGGGTCGCGGTCACGGCGAGTGGCTACATAAGAACGTCAAGATTTCAATCGAGAAAATTCGTTACTCTGGTACACAGACCAGCGACTTTGGTACTTTCTCTATTGTTCTTCGCTCACTAACTGACACTGACGCTAACCCAGTTGTTCTAGAGAGATTCGACAATGTAACTCTTGACCCACGTTCACCAAACTACATTTCAAGAGTTATTGGTGACCAGTACTACGAATGGAACGAGTCAGAAAGAAGACTAAGACTATACGGTGAGTATCCAAATCAGTCCAAATTTGTATATGTCAGTGACATCAATGAGGGCAACATTCAGAATGCCAACTCACTTGTTCCATTCGGCTACTACGGTCCTCCCAACTTCACATCAATTACTGATTGGAGTGGTTCTGCAAGCGACGATGCCCTAACTAACAGATACATCGATGCAGCCAACGACTTTGGAGCAGGTTTTGACGGTCTACTATCAGGCTCAACAGGTAACTTCACTGGCTCCCTACTTTGGCCAGCAGTAAGACTACGCCACTCAGCTTCAGATGGTGGTCTTTCCGACCAGACAGACGCTTACTTCGGTATGCAGACCACAAGAACTCGTGGCAGCAGCCGTGGTGACAGATCAGTTCTTGATTACCACAGAAGATGGATTAGTGAGCTTGGAAACTGGGGTAGCGTTGCAGGTGCTGTCCAGCAAGATTACATCTTCACTATGGATGACATTATAACCGGAAGCGTCGGTGCCTTCTACTCATCCGGTTCACGCGCTACCGAGACAAGCTACACTGCTCAAGCAGGTAAGACCTATAAGGATCTTATTGACCTTGGTTACGACCAGTTCACAATGCCTCTTTGGGGCGGCTTCGATGGATTTGACATCACCAAGCCAGACCCACTATACAACGCTGGTATGACTGCAACTGCCACAGATACTACAAGCTACATCTACAATACTTACAAGCGCGCTATTGATACAGTTGCTGACCCAGAGTTTGTAGATATGAACTTGCTAGCAATTCCCGGTCTAACTAAGGAAGGTCTAACTACACACATGGTTGATGTCTGTGAGGCACGCGCTGACGCTCTTGCCCTAATCGACCTCCCCGGTGTATACCTCCCAGCCCACGAGCAGTACGAAGCAGATATCAAGGATCGACAGACCAAGAGTCCATCACAGGCAGCAAACGAACTTCGTACTCGCCAGATTGATTCATCCTACGGTGCTACATTCTACCCATGGGTACAGACTGTAGACGAGGGTACAGGTCAGGCACTTTGGGTACCACCTACTGTTGCCATGATGGGTGTTCTTGCAAGCTCCGAGAGATCATCACAAATCTGGTTTGCTCCAGCAGGCTTCAACAGAGGTGGCCTCTCCGACGGCGCAGCAGGTATCCCTGTCACTAGCGTCTCACGCAGACTAACCTCCAAGGAGCGCGACGTTCTTTACGAAGCACGCATTAACCCAATCGCCAGCTTCCCAAGCACCGGTATCGTAGTGTTCGGTCAGAAGACCCTACAGGAGCGCCCATCTGCTCTAGACCGCATCAACGTGCGTCGTCTAGTCATCTACCTCAAGAAGCAGATCTCCATCCTTTCTACTCAGATTCTCTTTGAGCAGAACGTACAGGCAACTTGGAACCGCTTCAAGGGTCTCATCGAGCCATTCCTTGCAAACGTCAAGACTCAGTTCGGTATCACTGATTACCGTCTCATTCTAGACGAGAGCACCACAACACCTGACCTTGTAGACCAGAATGTTGTGTACGCTAAGATTATGATTAAGCCAGCCAGAGCAATCGAGTACATCGCTATCGACTTCATCGTTGCTTCAACTGGTGCATCATTTGACGATTGATAAATGGGGGCTTTTGCCCCCACCTACTACTTATTTATGAATACACAGGAGAACCTAAAACATGCCATTCTGGTCAACTAATTTCGGACAAAACTCTACTCTAAAAGATCCAAAGCGCAACCATAGATTCATCGTTGAATTTGGTGGCGTTGCTGCTACCCCCGGTGGTGCTGTAGCTTGGTACGCCAAGACTGCTGCAAAGCCTTCATTCACCATTGCAGAAAATGAGCATAAGTATCTAAACCATACTTTCTACTATCCCGGTGGTGTAACTTGGAATCCTGTTACAATTACCATGGTTGATCCAGTTGATCCAGACATGACTGCTACTTTCTCTGACATTATTGTTAACGGCGGCTATGCTCCCCCAACTGATGTTACGACTCTTGGTACAATGTCAAAGGCCAAGGCAGCTACTTCACTTGGTCAGGTTACCGTTACCCAGATTGACTCCGATGGTAACGCACTAGAAACTTGGACTCTTTGGAACCCCTTCATTCAGGACATCAAGTATGGCGACTCACTAGATTACGGTAACTCCGATCTAACTGAGGTCTCTATCACCCTTCGTTATGATTGGGCAAGAGTCGAAACCGCTAGCGATTCCAAGAAGGCTGGTTCAACTGGTCAGAGAGAATTCTTCAAGGTATAATTTAGACAATATAAAACGCGAGGTGTAAATTGTCAAGAAATCAGGATCGCCTAGGCGGCGTTCAACAGCCTGACACGAGCCCCCCACCCCAGCAGGGTGGTGGGGGTTTCTCGTTTGTAATTCCCACAGAGTTTGTGGATTTACCATCCCAAGGTCGCTTTTATCCACAAAGCCACCCACTACATGGGAGAGAATCAATTGAAATCAAGCAGATGACTGCGAAGGAAGAAGACATTCTCACTTCCAGATCTCTACTAAAGAAAGGCGTAGCTGTCGATAGATTAATCGATAGTATCGTAGTGGATAAAAATATATCTACCAAGGACCTGCTTATTGGCGATAGAAACGCTATTCTAATTGCAGCTAGAGTTTCTGGATATGGTAGCGAATATAAAACACAAGTTCAATGCCCTGCGTGTGAAACAAAGCAAAAGTATGCATTTGATTTGAATGATGCTACCATAGAAGAAGGTGGGGTAGGTGATGATACTGATACCATAGATAATGGTGACGGAACAATTACTTGCTTCTTGCCAAAAACAGATGTAAAAGTTGTTGCAAGATTACTAACTGGCAGGCACGAACCAAACATAACAAAGGTATCAAAGTCTGATCAAATTATCTCTAAGCAATTAGAAGCCATTATTGTTAGTGTTAACGACGACCGGTCTCATAATGCTATCAGATATGTTGCCAACAATATTCCTTCTATGGATTCTAGATATCTTAGAAATGAATTAAAGAAGGCAACACCTAACATTGATCTAACTCAGGAGTTTTCTTGCGAAGAGTGCGGACACACGCAAGAAATGGAGGTGCCGCTCACGGCGGACTTTTTTTGGCCTGACCGAAGAGTATAGTGAAGCAATATACGAACAGATTTTTTTCTTGAAGCATAGTGGTGGCTGGAGTTTTTCTGAAGCTTACAGCCTGCCTATAGGGCTCAGAGACTGGTTTGTTCAGCGGACTATCAAACAACTTGAGATGGAAGCAGAAGCAGTCAGAAATGCTTCACAGGGTGGAAGTGGAAAAACTCAAACTTTGACAGCTAACAACCAGCCAAATATGATTAAGACTTTCTAGACTGGCAGCTTGGGCTGCCTTTTCTTTTTGACACCAGCCTATTTATAGAGAGAGGTACTATTCTATGGCTGATCCTTTTGGAGGCGATCCTTTTGACCCCCCGGCACCTGACCCGACGTTAGAGCGACTTCGGGGACTTGCTAATGAGTTTTCTAAGCTAAAAAGAGAACTTGAGGATACTGGTACCCAAACAATTGAGAATTATAAGCAGGCTGCTGGTGAAGCCACAGAGCTTGGTAGACAATTAGATAGAGTTCTTGAAAGCAGAAAAAAAATTCTATCAACTCTTAACTCTGAAATTGAAGCTTTAGAAAAAGAGGCAGCAACATCTTCAACAATTGAAAAGAAACAAGAAGCTAAAAGAAAACTTATCCAAAAGCAACTTGAGCTTGAAAAAGAAAAAGCAAGACAATATTCTGATCAAGCAGAAAAACTAGAAGAAATCAACAAAAATCAAGAAAAGCTAAATAAAAAAGTAAAAGAGAATACTGACCAGCAAGAAAAAGTAACAAAAGAACTACAAAAACAAAAAGAAGAAACTGATCAATTAAAAAAAAATCTAGATGCTATTGATAATAGTTTTTCTAGTGCCCTTAGTTCCATTAAAAGGATTGCATCTGGAGATATCGCTGGAGGACTCAGAGGTGTCGCTGGCGATATGTTTGACATAGCCAAAGTAATGGCAAAAAGCAAAGAAGGTGAAGGAGGATTTTTATCAAAAATTCTAGATCCAGTTGGAAGCATAGCCAAGGGTCAAATGGAGAAATTAAGTAAAGATCAGGCAAGTCGATTAGCTAAAATGTCTGGTGACTCTAAATCAGTTGCTGGTGCAGCTTCAGAAGCCGGAAAAGCCGCCGAAGCAGCATCGAGTTCAGTTGAAGCAGTTGGAACTGCCGCAGAAGCTGCCGCTCCCGCATTAGAGGCAACTGGCGCTGCAACCGTTGCTACTGGAGAAGCAGCGGCTGCAGCAGCACCCGCAGTTGCAGAAGCAGGGGCAGCAACGGGAGCGATGGGTTCATCTGCAGCAGCAGCAGGAGCTTCCGTTACGGGACTTACTGTTGCAACTGGTGGACTTATACTCATAGTTATCGCTGTGGCTGCTGTGATTGCTGTTGCAATTGGTTCTTTTGTTCTTTTGGCAAAAGAAATAATCACATTCAATATGCAACTATATGATGCAAACAAGCTTATACAAAGAACAACATATCTGAGTGAAGAAAACTCGAAAGCTTTGTTGGCAAACGCCAATGATATGAGAGCACTAGGAGTAACAACAGAGGACATGGTTGCAGCAACACAGGCTTTGGTAACTGGCTTCAAAGATTTTACTAAACAGACCCCAGAAAACCAAAAAGCTTTAGTTGAGTTTACCGCAGTTATGAACCGTCTTGGTATGTCTGCAGAGGCTACAGCAAATAGCCTTGTCATGATGACTAAAGCCATGGGATTTAATGTTCCTCAAGCTACAGAACAAATAAGAGAACTTGAACTTTTGGCAAGAGACTTGCAGATTCCATTTTCCGAATTAGGTCAATCACTTAATGATAATCTTGGATTTATATCAAAGTTTGGTAGAGAAGGCACCGAAGTATTTAAAGACTTGGCTATCGCCTCAAAGAATAGCCAAATAGAAATTGGAAGACTCGTTGCAATAGCTAGACAATTTGATACTTTTGAGGGCGCAGCCTCTACTGCTGGAAAACTAAACGCTGCTTTGGGTGGTAACTTCCTTAATGCAATGGAAATGATAACAACAACAGATCCCGTAGAACGACTCAAGATGATTCAGCAAGCAATTTTGTCAACCGGGCTGTCTTTTGATGAAATGGAATATTACCAACAAGAAATGCTTGCAGCGTCTTCTGGGCTACAAGATGTATCTGAATTGGCATTGGTCATGAGTGGCAATTTTGATTTAGCTGCAGATAGTGTTAAAAAAACTTCAGACGAATATGTCACTGCAGAGAAAAGAGCACAAGAGTTACAAGGCTTTATGGAAAAACTTGAAAATACGTTTTATAGTTTATTGCCTTCATTAAAAGAATCATACCATGTATTTGATGAAATTGCTGAGCAACTCTCAAACGCCCTAAAAGATCCAAAAACACAAGAGGGTATTAAAGAATTTGCAAATAATTTATTTGAACTGGCACCACTTGCTTTAGAAATATCAAAATCTTTTGGTTTGATGCTAAAAGGAATAATTATTTTTGCAAAGCTTGGTTATTATCTTCTTGCTCCTTTTATTGCAACTTTAGAAAAAATAATGGGTATTTTCAATTCTATCGCTGGCGGAAACTATGCAGAAGCGGCTGTCTATTCAATTCAGCTATCCAGCCAGATGATGCCCGTTGTAGGAGGTCTAGCATCTGGAATGCAAGGAGCGTTTGCTAACGAATTTGATCTTGAATACGCTCCAGCGCGTACCTCGGGTGAAGAAGCAGGTTACAATATTATGCAAGCTATGGGAGTTGGAAATAACGCACAGGTTAATGCCGCTGCTGCCAATGCTGCAGCGGCAGCCGCTGCTCAAAATGGCGCTAACTCAAACGCCGATGTTGTTGCAGCGATCGACCGCAGCACCCGCGCCATAGAGGCACAAAGAACGTCTTTCAATATAAAAGCCACTAATGACACCACCGTCAACGTAGAAAAACAATTACGGCAGGACGGGTAATTGAATTGAGAATAAGGAAAAACAATGACATTTGACGTTAGAAAATATAAAGACGATGGACAATTTTTAATTGATGGCTCCGATGCATTAGCAAATAACGGTCAAGTAATATCAGTTAGAAATGAAAGAAATGGAGCGTCTGTATTCTTCAAAGCTTTTATCACAGCATTTAACGATACTTTTAGCCCTAACTACACACCTACCGAAGTATTTGGTAGAACTGATCCAATATATCAATACAAAAACACAACAAGATCAATAACTCTTGCTTGGAAGATTCCTGCTGCATCTGAAAGCGAAGCGTTTGAAAACCTTGATAAAGTTCAAAGTTTTTTACAAATGCTATATCCATCTTATACTGATGCCAACGATGCCCTAACTCTTTCAGAAACTCCGCTTGTTAGAATAAAAGTTATGAACTTAATGCAAAAATCAACTTCAAATAGAAAAACTGGGAATCTTGGTACAGGCACTGATTCTTTTAATGAATATATAACAACCAACAACTCTAGTAATGGTCTTTTGGGAGTAATAACAAGCTGTACTGTTAACTACAACTTGGAAGGCACTGATGGTGTTTTTGAAAAAGGATTAAATCCAGACGGTGTGGGCGGAGTTAGAACCACAATTCTTCCAAAATTAATCGATGTTAATCTTAGTTTTAGCCCTCTTCACGAAAAAACTTTGGGATATGGAACAGGAACTAGCATAGGCGGTTTCCCATATGGTTTAACAAATAAAAGAAGTGAGAATTTTTTGGATGATGTTGCCGTTGGATTCGCTGAACAAAGACCCGGTGGACGCTTGGGTGGTCCTCCCGAACTTTCAGAACTAAAAATACCTCCCAGTGAAAGACCTCGCGGGAAGTCTCTTGAAGAACTGAGAGAAATCAAAAAAACTCTTGAAGAAAAACGCCGCACTGCCTCCGCAGCACAGCAAAAATCAGACAAAGCGCGAGCTGCTGCTAGAAGAGCAATGAGAAGAATGGCAAAAGGAAAAAAGGTAAACGAAAAACAAATAGATAGAGTAGCCGAAAGCCTTGAAGCTAGTTTTGAGGCTATTGGAGATGCTACCGATTTGGCGGAATATGAAGTTGAATACGAGGATTTACTAGGATAACACAATGGCTGGGAAAAGAAATAGAACAACACCAACTATCGTCAATGAAATCGAACACTACAAAGAGTTGTTTGAGCGCAGAGGTGTAAAGAAAATAACCCACCTTGCAACGCCAATATTCAGACACCCAACAATCAGTGAAAGAGCGGATATAAATACTGCTGGTCATATATGGGCATATGGTGATAGATTTTATAAACTCGCTCATCAATACTACGGCGATGCAAGATATTGGTGGGTTATTGCTTGGTGGAATGGGCACCCTACAGAAGTGTCTATCAATACCGGAGATTTTCTAGATATTCCTCTTGATTTAAACGCGGCTTTGGATGTCTTGGAGTCTTCAGATGTCGAATAAAGTATTTACTGTTGGCGAAAGCAGTACAGATAGAACTGCTGCCATGAAAGCGTTTAAAGAAGAGTTCAGAAAACGACACGAAGCTGCAAATTGGGAAAGTCTTGTAGATGGATTAGATTTAAAAGTATCGGGATATGAGACAAAGCCCAGCTTTGATGATTTTTGGGACCTCTACGAGGAATCTGGTGGTGTTATATCTCCATTTGCTAAACAAAGATCTTATCTAATTCTTGCCGATAGTGCCTTGTCTCTTAAAGACTTAAATGAACAAATAAATAAAATCATCAACAATCCAAGTATTGGTTCTGGCTATGAAGAAATTAAGAATTTAATGTTTCAAGCAAGGGCTGAAATAGCTGCCAATGATGGCATGGGGGAGCCAACAACTCCTTTGGAGCTTAAAGTTGTCTCGTTATTTGAACAAGCAGAATCAAAAAATCCTACTTTTAGCACCAAGCTTGTCAAAGAAATTTTTGATATTTATATCACTAGAAGGAACTTTCTTTTAAATTACTCAGACGGTCAATATAACACAGAATATGTAATGGCAGTAAAAAGTCTGGGTTCCCCAAAGCCTTCATCAAGTCTCACTGATACAGAGCGGATAGCATTTGCTGCCGAGGGGCGTTCAACAGGATACGGTACTGCTGCTAAAGCTGCCGCAGGAGATGCAGCAGCAGTTAAGAAGATGTCAGAAGCTGCTCGTGCCGATGCAGAGAAAAATCAGCAACAGGCAGATGCTTCAGAGGTGCAGCGACTTTCAGAAGATGTTGTATTTTTTGAGCAGTGTTACATAACTTCAATATTAAAAGATTTGGTAGATAAAAGACTTGAACCAGACGAAGCCTTACCTTTGCCATATATCGAAAAATCTGGTAACAGACCAATTTGTTCTAAAGGCTCTGGTTTTGGTTATATTAATTCACTTGCAGTTAGTAAAAACCAAAAGGCTTTATTTGGCTTACGAGAAAAAGATCTTTCAGCAATAGTTCCGGGTATAAAATTATATAAAGTAATACCAACTGATAAAGGCTTAGATCAGCAGATACCAATAAATTTTGACACTAATGTGGCAAATGATTTAAATTCTTTTATTTCAAGAAGAGGAGACCAACAAGGCGGTCGTGGGCTTGGTGTTGGTATGAAAAGTTTTGATTTTGTATATGATGGAATCAGTCCTTTCGGAGCTAAAAGATCAATTTCAGCGAAGCTGGTTTTATATGCCACTTCTTTCTCCGATTTACTGCGAGAAAGAGATGATGGAAACGGAAATAAATTTAGATATATTGATTTGGCATTAAAAACAGGGACAATAAATCCTGCTAAAGTTACGACAGAAGAAGAAAGAAAAAATGCTGACCTTATAAATTTTAGAATTAAAGTTGTAACTGGCTGGGGTGCTGGAGCTTCAAAAGAAACAATCAGAACTTTAGGTGAAACGGTAAAAGACGCACTTTATGATTCTTCAATTAGTATGTATTTAAACGCTGTGAATCATACATTCGATTTTGATGATACTGGTGCAGTGACTTTTTCGATTGATTACCAAGCCTACATGGAAAATTATTTTGGAACTCAAGAATACGATATTTTTGGTTCTATGGGAATTGAAAAACAAATAAGAATGTTGTTTTTAGATCACTTCTCACAACTAGGGTGTACTCTACAGACAAATCCACAATTTAAGGCTTTTACGGCAGCAGATGAGCAATTTGTTCTTCAATCTAGAAGAGAATCTTTGGCTTCAATTCACAAAAACCTAACAGAAAAAGGCAAAACTAAAGTTGTTACAATACCTCCTAGTGAGCTAATAAAGTGGTACAAAAATCCCACAGGATACAACTTGTATGAAGATGGACCTCCACCTCCCCCTGCTCCTCCGGTAACACCTTCGGAAGGCTCAGCCCCCGCAGCCTCAGGATCTCCTACTCCTGCTCCTGAAACAAATGGATCAAATCCTGCAACGCCAGATGCGCCTCCTATAGGTAGCGATTCAATTTTTACATATTATTATCTTGGAGACATACTAGAAATAATAATGGATAACATTAGCGAAAGTTTAGAAAACAAGACTTTTGATACATCTGAATATGTTAAATTTATTAAAGAGCAGGGTGGAGACGGCAAATTAGATTCTGTAATAGAAAGTGTAAGAGAAACCTTTAATAAATCAAAAAATACTATCATTACTAGAAAACTTCAGTTTGAAAAAGCTAGAATTTTGCTTGGTCCTTTAAATTTAATTTTAAATAATACTGCTGCACAGCCAATCAATTGCTCGCTTGGGGATATCCCAATAAGTCTTAACTATTTTTTATCATTTCTAGATTCAAAAATAAACACAAGAAACTTATCAAATTATCCGTTTTCAAAGTTTGTACATGAATTAATAATGGAACTTTTGTTGACATTTTTGAACTCCTCTAAGTGCCCAAGCTCAACAAAGTATAAAAAAGTCAAGTTAAATAATACAGTGGTAACTGCTTACAATGTTTTACCACCAGTAAGCGGTTCAAAAGATGATTTAACAACTCTTATTATAAATAAAGGTATGGAAAAAAACTATTTTGATCATAAAAAAGCAGATCCTGCGGATTCATATCCAATATTGGCAATTTCTGGTCCAAAAAACGATCCGAGAAACCAACTAGATATTGAACATATGATAAATTACAATATATTTTATGCTGGGTCAGCCTCACCCGAACAAGATTACACTGGAATTAGGTCTGTGGATGAAGATAGATCTGTGTTCCATTACACTTTAGGAGAGGATAAAGGGATTGTCAAAAACATTGTTCTTTCTAGAACAGATGCACCGTACTTAAAAACAACAAGGTTTGAGCAAGAAGGCTATGATGGTTTAACACAGTTGAGAGAAGTTTACAATGCAAGTATAGATACTTTTTTCAATCCTCAGACTTTTCCCGGTACTATGATTTATATTGAACCAAAGGGCTTTGATCCAACAGTCGCTGCAGATGAAGATTTAACAAAGTATGGCATTGGCGGCTATCTAATGGTTATAAAAAGCACTAATTCAATCAAGCCCGGTGATGGCAATACACAAATTATTGCTCAATGGGTGGCTAGTGCAGATGGATCATACGAGAAAAACAAAATAAAAACAAAGCGTAAAGATGTGGGCGCCGAGGCTGTCAATAAATGCACAGTTTTCTCTGCTGGTATCAGTCCATCAACTGCAGCCGGTGGTACAACCGCAGCACCGGCTGCTACAACTGCTGCAACAACAGGTGACCCTTCCACAGCATCAGAGGCGGAATAAAATATGTCTTTTTTCTATAAAGAATCAAATAATGAAAGCACAAGAAATTTGTATGATAAAACTGTAATTTATAAAGATACTCTTTTTGATATATCTCAAAATTACTCTTGCTTAGTTAACTTCAACTTTGCTGAAAAATTAATGTATGGAAAAGTAAATAGAAATTTTGTATCTATGCAAGCAAGAGATTCCTTAACTGTATTTAAAAGAATTGCAAACACAGATGGCGCTAGTTCTAACTTAAGAGTCATGGGATTTGTACACGATGCTTTTTTTGATTTAAGTAGGCAGTTTAAAAAAGCAACACAAATACGAAGTATTAGGCTTAATGATCCATATCTGACAAACTTAAAGGCATTTGATGCTTACCAGACACATGATACAGCCTATTCTCAATATGTTGCGCAACTTATTCAGGGCATGACGACTTTTAGAAATCAAAGAAATTTTGAAATTTACGACTTTGAAACATTTATTAATTTTGTAGAAAGTTTCTGTAATAATTCTTTATCACATTATCCTTTGACAAAAACAGGATTTATGAAAAGTAAATTTAATCCTATGTTGACAAATGGTATCACAATTGAGATAGCAGATTTATCTTACGAGAACGATCAACAAAAAATAGACGCATTTATAAACTCTCCAAACTTTGAGTATTATCTAAATGCTTGTAATTCTTTTGGTTTTATGGTAGATATGTTGGCTCCTTGGAGAATAGTTGCTGACTTAGACTCAGAGGCAATGCAAGCCTATGCAGCAACCTATGGTTATAACTCAACTGATGAAATCATTACTTTTGCTTACACACGAACTGAATATAACTACTATCAAACTTTCAAGCAACAATTATTAGCATTATATAATTCCTTATCTTATTCAACAATGAGTTATGATGAGTGTTCTGGAGGTGCTAAAATTACTAATCCTAAAAATTATACAATAGATCAAATTAATAATTTATATAATGAAAGTTATTTTATTAAATTATATTGTAAATTAAGATTTTTAGAAGAAGAAACAAAACACCTTCAAGCCACTCAAGATCAGATTATAACCGATGTGGTAAATTTGTCAAGTGCTAAAAATATACGAGAAGCACTAAGGCAGTTTGAGATTTTTATCTCTCAACCATTTGACTACCGAGGATCCTTGAGTTATGTTGTTAAGGCACAAAGACTACGAGAGGACACATGATTTTCCAGACACTTGACGACAAGTCAGAATGTGTCGGTGTTTATGTTGACGGAAAACTTCATTTCGACAGCATCCCTAGCGGACTGACCAAGACTTGGAAGTACACTGGCTCTGTTCAGGACGACAGAATTGAATATGCTTGGCTTTATACTGGAGGTAATAACCTCCAAAGTGCCTGCCCTGAGTATTTAAAGGGAGAGTTGACAGAAATACAGAAGACTTTCAAGGCATACCTGAAATCATTTCAGATTGCTAAAATCAATCTGCATGATAACTGCTTCTTTGATCTCGTCCCATCAGATTTCTTGATGGAGTTCTGCGAGATTCGTAACAAGATTACCCAACACGTCTTCGACACTTATGAGAAACCAGCGAACTACGATCATCTTGATCGTATCTACAAATTGCTTCACAAGATCCGCTATCAGCGTCTCAAGATCAACGCCGATGGCTGCCGCCATCTAATGACTACGACAAGCGACCGAGAAGACATCAAA
>Ga0255781_10000134_pt1 | contig 54888 bp, 87 predicted proteins | sample 101ome_21_FD_179979 | JGI IMG/M metagenome (GOLD analysis project Ga0255781, IMG submission 179979) | Coastal salt marsh microbial communities from the Groves Creek Marsh, Skidaway Island, Georgia - 101413BT metaG (version 2) | ecosystem: Environmental > Aquatic > Marine > Intertidal zone >... | reverse complement strand
TTTATTGAGCAAATAGAAAAGGCTCTGTTACTTTTTATTGTAGCTGGAACTGTGTGGGCAGCTGGATTTGACATTATTCATATGTTCAATAGTCAAGGTAAAATGGCATTAGCTGATCTTTTTATGCTATTCATATATGCTGAGATTCTAGGAATGGTCGGTGCATTCTATAAAGATCACAGAATTCCAGTTACTTTACCAATCATTATTGCAATCACTGCATTGACACGAATGATTTTACTTCAAACAAAAGGCGACGATAGTATACGCATATTATATGAATGCTTAGGTATATTCATATTAGCAGGTAGCGCATTTGTTTTGAGTTACAAAGATAAATTAAGCTTAGAAAAATTATCTCTAAGGAAACCAGAATGATATATATTTGGGAAATTTTTGTTGATAACAAAAGCAAAGGGTTTGTTCGATCAATGACAGAGTATGGTGCACGTGAAGCGTATTACATGCGCTATGGTAGTGCAAGTCGTTATTCTGGAATTGGAATGGATCAAATCGAAGCGAGGAAAGCATAATGGCAAAGCGCAAATCACGAGTAACATCTTTAGTACCAGAACCTGATTGGAAACAATTGTCTATTCGTACAAATGAGCAAGATCAAAAAGCTGCATACGATTATGCACTCTACTATGTTCATTATGAAGTTGGTGCTAAAAAGACTGCAACGTCATTGCGTAAGTGGGCTAAGAAATCTCAATTGTTTAATGATTCTTTCTTAGAAGAATTATCTAAAGTAACTGACCAATGGATAAGCGCTTTAGGTAAAGCTACGTATGTGCAAGAAAAACTTGGATACATGCCTGACAATTACGTCAAAAATCTTGTTGATACTATTCCTACTGTTGTTGAAAAGTTTAAATCATTTAAGTCTAAATCTATCAATGATGACATACCAGAAAAAGAAAAACCAAAAGGTCCAGTCATTAGCATTCAAGAAAGAATGCGAGATCAAATGTTACCATTGCTTGAAAAATTTGATTTAGTTGTCGATGAGTGGATGGAAACTAAAGATGTTGATGTTAAAAAGTTTGATCCTTATAAGCTTATTCTTTCACATGAGGTGCAGGTAAAACCTGCACACGCTAAAATCATTAAGGATGTGTATCAATCTGATTATGATGAGTTGGCCAGTGACGATGAAGATATTAAAGAAGGATATAGCCACGTCAATAAAAAGCAATTGGACAATCTTAAAGATATTTACGAAAAGATTTTTGGTGCTTGTGATGCAGTGGCTACTGAAGGTAAAGTTAATCGTAGAAAGCGTAAGCCAAAAGCAGTTAGCAAAGAAAAGGTTGTATCTAAACTCAAGTTTAAAGCTAAAGATGTAGATCTCAGTATTGTGTCAGTTGATCCAATTGATATACTAGATGCTAAAGTTTTGTGGGTTTATAATACTAAGTATCGACGCCTTGGTAAGTATGTTGTTGATGAAATGATTGGAACTCTTGGTGTAAAAGGTACGAGTGTTGTTGGGTTTGATAAAGTAAAAAGCGTACAAAAGACTTTACGTAAACCAGAAGAAGCACTTAAAGAATTTGCAAAGTGTGGTAAGGTTGCACTACGTAAATTCTTAGATGATATTAATAGTAAACCCGCTCAGTTAAATGGACGTATAAATAATGATACAATCTTATTAAAGATTGAATGACTTAATGATAAAATAACTGAGGTATCACAATGAAAAATATCATTGCATTTCTTTTGTGCCTGCCCATCTTGGCACACGCTCAAACAGTAATTAATTACGACGATGGTTCCACTCTTACTCTTGAAGAAGGTGAACAAATTATGGTTACCAAGGGTAAGTTGTATCAACATCGAACTTATAACAACGGCCGAACTTTTCAATTCAAAGAGTTTCCCGCGACTACCCGACGTGATTACGTACCAGTAGATAACGGTACTGATCCGAGTCAAGAAGTTGGTTCACACGAATGGTGTAAAGCATTTGTTCCTTGGTCAGAAGGCCTATCGTTTACTCAAGTCACTTGGCAACGTGCATGTGATAAGAACAACGACGGCAAGTATGGTTGTGGCGATGAAGGCTTTGACCAATCTGACGACGGAGCAGCTTGTCCAGCTGGATAAAGCATGGCATACTCAAAGGAAGTATTAGACCACTATGATAACCCAAGAAACGTTGGAAAGCTTGATGGAACGGATGAAACCGTGGGAACAGGCTTGGTTGGCGCTCCGGCTTGCGGAGATGTCATGCAGCTGCAAATCCAAGTATCGACCAACGGAATCATTGAAGATGCTAAGTTCAAAACTTTTGGATGTGGATCCGCAATTGCATCAAGCTCTCTTCTCACAGAATGGGTCAAAGGTAAAAGCCTTGAGGAAGCTGGTTCTATCAAGAACACAGACATCGCTCAAGAACTTTCGCTTCCGCCAGTAAAGATACATTGTAGTGTTCTTGCCGAAGATGCAATTAAGGCTGCTATTGCTGACTATCGCAATAAGCACTAATGCATATGCTGATCAAGCTGATATAATGCGTGATCAGATGAAAATGTGCTACAATCGTATTACGAATGAGTGGCCAACCAAAAGAATCTTTCTTATGAAAGAAAGAGAAGGAAAGGTAGAAAGAGAAATGGCTGTTCGTTGTTATCAACCAGCATGTGAACAGCCATTTACATTTGCAGTTTACGAGGTTCGATATATCAACGGCGCAAAGGTACCTGTCACCTGTTCCTTTATGGATGGTGATGAACCACGACTAAGTCGATATAACGATCAGAACGTCTTTACGCCGCCTGAATAGTTTCGATTTCGCAGTGTTTGTTATTGCTTAATTTTACTATAGCACCGGCGCGTAAAGCTTTACCACGTACGGTAAATTCTTTGACTTCTTTGCGTTGTATCTGACAATTAGTTACAACTGCCCAGTCATTACCTTTTTTGTCGGTAACATAAATTGTACTATCGACAATATGAATGACTGGCTCGAGAGATCTCGTAGGTAAGACATCAGCATATACAAATGCTGGTGAAAATAGTAAAATAGCTACTAATAGTTTTTTCATGGGATTGCCCCTTAGCGTCGTCACGACGCGATTGTTACAGAATTGTTACAGCTCTATTACTATATATATAAAATTTACAATTAAAAACTGTAAAAATTATATAAATAACTTTGTCGATACTGGGGACACAGGTCGACACACCTCTACGCAGAATGGTCTGGTAGAGTATAACAACAACCTTGCTTTTAATTAAGGAGGCCGTTATGGTATCTAAAGCATTTTCTTTTCCACGTTCACATTTCATTGGGTTTGACCACATTTGGAATGATATCGCTCGTCTTTCAGAGATGTCAGACAATAAGCTGTATCCTCCACATAATGTAGTCAAGCAAGATGATACACATTTCTCAGTTGAACTAGCATTGGCTGGTTATTCCAAAGATGAACTCACTGTTGAGGTCAAAGATGGAATCCTCGTGGTAACTGGTGGCAAAGCCGAAGGAGACGAAGAACGTGAGTATCTCCACCGTGGTATTTCTGCAAAGAAATTCACGCGCACTTTCAGACTGTCCGAACATGTTGTTGTAGACGGAGCTGACTTCAAAGATGGATTACTCGTTATCGACCTAAGAGTAGAAATTCCTGAAGAGAAGCGTCCTCGCACTGTCCAAATTGGTAAATCCAAAGGCAAAAAGCAACTATTAACAGAGGACTAAAATGAAAAACTTGGCAGTCGTTGCCTTGTGTTTTCTTTCAACCTTTGCAAGCGCTAATGAGATCGAAGAAGTCGTCGTGAAAGCGAGACAGGTTCGTATTGTGCTAGTGAAACTCTCTGAGCATCACGTGCAGAACCCGATCACCGGTAACTGGCGTTATGTCGAAGAAAAGAAAGAAGACGACAAAGGCAATAAGGCATAAACAAGGGGCCTTACGGCCCCTTTTCTGGAGATACAAATGGAAGATATAATTCCTATCATTGGAATTGGAGCTGTAATGATGATTGCTCCAATTGCTATTGGTATTACACTCATTTATTCATATGAGGCAACAAAGAATATTGGTCTTACACAGACTCCATCCGAGACATTAGACGCTCAGCACGATTAGTCACTTGACGATACCAAAGTGAATCACGACCTTCGACTGCAGCTTTCTTCCAATCATGGTCAAGAATAGCAGCATTGAAGTTTTTAAATTTTGAAAGGCGAGTACGACCCATATTGAACATCATATTAACCAAGATCTGCTGGACCTCGTCTGGTAGGTCTCCAAAGTTCCCTTTGCCGTATAGAGCGTCACACTCTCCGATGGCGAGGTCGAGGTCTGCTTCGAAACACTCCTTAACTCGTTCTTCCGTAACTCCAGTACCGACTGGTTCTCCGTGTTCCGGGTCACTTTCGAGGACAAGGTGACCAACTCCAAACGTGGGGTAACCGAGGTGATCGTTGTAGATGACATATTCTACTCCTTCATCGATTTTAAGTTGTTCGTATACAGCTTCGCGATTCATTTTAACTCCTATGGTTTACTTTTATTTGATTCTGTTGTATAATAAACATTGTCGCTAAGGATATATTATGGAATTCTATACTAACGTTATTCAACAGTTCAGTGAATTATATATACGTGGTTTCAATACAGATGGCGAACGCATTCAACGTAAAGTAAAATACGAACCATACCTTTTTACTCGATCAAACGAAACTACTGCGTATAAAGATATTTATGGTTCTCATGTTTCTAAGCGTGACTTTAATACAATTTCTGAAGCAAAAGAATTTATTAAGAAATATGAAAATGTAGATGGTATGGAAATCTATGGCTTAGATCGTTGGCCATACGTTTATATGTATGAGAACTATCGTGATTGTACGCCTGACACTTCAAAAATCAACATTGTCAACATTGACATTGAGGTAGCATCTGACGACGGTTTTCCAAAACCAGAAGAAGCCGCGGCACCAGTTACAGCAATTGCATTGCGGCGACGTAATATGACTGTCGTGCTTGGTTGTGGTGATTTTGAGACTGACGACAAAAATGTATATTATGTTAAGTGTAAAGATGAGATTCACTTGCTTCGTCGCTTTCTTAAAATCTTTGGTGAAATGGATGCTGATGTATTAACTGGCTGGAACACTGAGTTCTTCGACATTCCCTACCTCGTCAATCGCATTACAAAACTTATTGATCGAGAAACTGCATGTCGTATGTCGCCTTGGGGTATTATCAAGGAACGACGAGTTCGTCGCATGACAGAAGAAGAACAAACATTTAATATTGTTGGTGTTGCTTGTCTAGATTATCTTAACGTTTATAAAAAGTTTCAGCTCGAGCCACGTGAGTCATATCGTTTGGATTATATTGCTGAAGTCGAGCTTGGTGTAAAGAAACTTGATTATTCTGAGTATGGTAACCTACATACTCTCTATAAAGAAAACTATCAAAAGTTTATTGAGTACAACATTCGAGATACTGACCTTATCTTTATGCTCGAAGAAAAGCTCGGTTACCTTGAGCAAGTATTTGCAATCTCATACGACGCTAATGTAAACTACGGTGATGCTCTTGCCTCGGTGTTAATCTGGGATGTTATTATCCACAATTACCTAATGGATAACAACATCGTTGTACCGATGCGCAAGCAACCTAATGATGGTGGACAAATCGTAGGTGGTTTTGTCAAAGAACCAAAAGTTGGAATACATGATTGGGTTATGTCTTTTGATTTGAATTCACTGTACCCACATCTTATTCAACAATACAACATTAGTCCGGACACTCACATATCTCATTTACCAGATGATGTAATGAGATCTCGTATGACTGCTGACGTAGATAATTTTTTGAATAAGAAAGTTAGTACCGAAGTACTTCAAAAATACAACCTCACTATGACACCAAATGGTGAAGTGTATCGCAAAGATTTTCAAGGATTCTTACCAAAGCTTATGGCAAAAATGTACGATGATCGTACAATGTACAAGAAAAAAATGCTTGATGCTAAAAAAGAATATGAAAAGAATCCTAGCCGTGAACTTGAAATTGATATATCACGTTATCATAACCTCCAGCTCGCTAAAAAGATTCAGCTAAACTCAGCTTATGGTGCATTAGCCAATAAGTATTTTCGATGGTTTGACTTGCGTAACGCTGAGGCTATCACAATGTCTGGTCAGCTTTCTATCCGTTGGATTGAGAAAGCACTTAATGATTGGCTCAATGATATACTTAAAACAAAAAATCATGATTATGTTGTAGCTATTGACACTGACTCAGTGTACGTTTGTTTTGATAAACTCATCGAGCAAATTCAACCAAATGATAAAGTTGACTACATGGCTAAAGTTGCTGATGAGTTAATCGAACCATTTATCAATAAGTCATATCAGCAGCTTGCAGATTATTGTAATGCTTACGATCAGAAAATGATCATGAAACGTGAGAACATCGCTGACAAAGCAATATGGACTGCGAAGAAACGTTACATCATGAATGTATATGATTCTGAAGGTGTAAGGTATTCTGAACCTAAGCTTAAGATGATGGGTATTGAAGCTATACGTTCTTCAACACCTGGTGTATGTCGTGATTATATTAAGAAAACTCTTGAACTTATTATGTCATCTGACGAAACATCAGTGCAAAAATACATTGCTCAAATACGTGATGAGTTTAGTGCACTTCCATTTGAAAAGGTAGCATTCCCACGTAGTGTTTCATTTACAACTTGGAAAACACGATCAGATGGATCACGGTATCCCGACACGTACTCAGACAATAAACTAATTTACAAAAAAGGTACTCCAATTCAGGTTAAAGGTGCACTACTGTACAATCATTATTTAGATAAATATAACCTTACTAAGAAATACGAGCAGGTTAACGATGGCGAGAAAATTAAATTTAGCTATCTCAAAAAACCTAATCCCATCCACGACACAGTCATATCGTGTCCTGACGTCCTACCGCCTGAATTTAGGCTAGAAGATTACATCGACTATAATACTCAATTTGTTAAAGGATACCTTGATCCTATTGAAGCGATACTCGGTGTGATTGGCTGGTCGTCAGAAAAGAAATCAACCTTGGAGGACTTTTTTAGTGACTGACAAAATAGCAGCAACATTAGAAGACTTCGACTTTGGATTCTCTTTAGTAGACGCTGATGAGTTAGAGCAAGTACAAACGCTAACCAAAGAAATCGAGTCAACCAGTTCAACTGCAGAAGGTTGGCAACAACAAGCAGAGCAATGGAAACTAAAAGCCGAGTATATGTATAAGGCAGTTACTCCTTTGCTCAATAATCTTTCTGCTAATCCTGAAAAAGAATACATCTATTGGCCAGATAGAGTAGATAAAATCAATGCGTTTCAATTAAAACTACTTAGTATTTTGGAGGATTAAATGCCAATAAGCTTAACAGCTTTGGTTATGGGTTTAGTATTAACTTGTGTTGGAGGTTACTTTTCAGTTGTAGGTTTAGCGACTATTTTTAGCGGAGCATTTTGGTCCGTTGTAGTTATGGCCACAGCGCTTGAAACGTCAAAAGTAATTGCTGCATCATGGATATATCGTTGTTGGAAAATAGCACCATTTCTCATACGAACGTATATGGTAGCAGCAGTAATAACATTGGTGCTTATTACATCTTTAGGTATTTTTGGTTACCTTTCGAAAGCACATTTGGAGCAAACAATTGAACAAGGTGGAAATAATGAAATTCAAATCGAGGCCTTGGAACGTCGCATTGCGCGTCAACAGGGTGTTATCCGCGATTCGGAGACTGTATTACTTCAACTCGACCGAGCAGTCCAGACACTTATTGATTATGATCGCATCCGCGGACCCTCAGGTTCGATCGCGGTTAGGTCATCCCAAAAAGAAGAAAGGCAAAGTCTTAACGACTCGATCTCTGATGCGTATGACGAAATCGAATCGCTTAACGACAAACTTATCCCGCTCAAGAAAACACAAATTAAACTTGAAGCGGAAATTGGCCCACTTAAATATATAGCGGAGGCTATCTATGGAGAAGATGCTAGAACGTATTTTGATACTGCAGTCCGTTGGATTATTATTGTTATTGTTATGGTATTCGACCCTCTTGCTATCGCGTTAATTTTAGCAGGTAATATTGGTTTAATGAATAGGACAATAGAAATAAAAGAAGAAGGTGTGTTAAAAGTAAACGCACAAAAAGTACAAAAAGTCGACTGGGATCATGCACCACATCCAAGTGAAAGAGATGGACTTGGGCTTGACGGTTGACATTTTTTAAATAGTATGGTAGAATTGATCTACAATATGAATGGAGATAAGAATGAGTGTATTAAGTAAATTGCAAAAGAACAGCACAATTAAAGATTCAGAAATTTTATCTGAGTCTAAGTTCTTTTCTGAAAAGGATATGATTCCAACCAGCATCCCCATTATTAATGTTGCATTGAGTGGTCGTTTGGATGGTGGTCTTACTCCCGGTCTCACTATGTGGGCCGGGCCTTCTAAACACTTTAAAACAGCATTTAGTCTTTTAATGGCTAAAGCTTATTTGGACAAATATGAAGATGCAGCGCTTCTTTTCTACGATTCTGAGTTCGGTACTCCTCAAGCGTATTTTGAGTCTTTTGGAATTGACCGTGATAGGGTTCTTCATACTCCTATTACTGACGTTGAGCAGCTTAAATTTGATATTATGAAGCAGCTTGATCAATTGGATCGTGGTGACAAAGTGTGTATTATCATTGATTCAATTGGTAATCTTGCTTCAAAGAAAGAAGTTGAGGATGCACTTAATGAAAAGTCAGTTGCTGACATGTCTCGTGCAAAGCAAATCAAATCATTATTCCGTATGGTTACACCTCACCTTACACTCAAAGATATTCCAATGGTGGTAGTAAATCATACTTACAAAGAAATTGGTTTGTTCCCACGTGATATTGTTGGTGGTGGTACCGGTTCTTATTACTCAGCTGATAACATTTATATCATTGGCCGGCAACAAGAAAAAACTGGCACCGAAGTCACTGGTTACAATTTTATTATTAACGTAGAGAAATCACGTCATGTAAAAGAGAAATCAAAAATCCCAGTGTCAGTATCTTGGGAAGGTGGTATCAGTAAATGGTCTGGCTTACTCGATGTTGCATTGGCCGGTGGGTTTGTTGTCAAACCTTCCAACGGCTGGTATGCTAAAGTAGATATTGAAACCGGTGAAGTTGAAGATAAAAAGTATCGAGCAAAAGAAGTTGATACTAAAGATTTTTGGATGGATATCATAACATCTAAAAAATTCTATGATTATGTAAAGAACAAATATTCTGTAGCTCATAACTCGATTATTACAAATGAGGAAGTTGTAGATTTTATGGAAGCAGTAGATGAGTGATATTAGTATTGAAAAGCTAATTCTTGGTAATCTCATTGACAATGATAATTATGTAAGAAGTGCACTTCCTTTCATTAAACAAGATTATTTTGTAGAGTACGAATATCGAGTTATATTTGATCTCATTGAAAATTACTTTACCAAATATAATTCAACACCAACTCAGTCTGCACTTAAAATTGAGCTAGATAGTGTTGACGTTAATGATGATACGTATAAAGCATGTATCGATGTCATCAACGAACTCAAAGGTGGTGATGTCGAAAATGATTGGTTAATCGAGCAAACAGAAAAGTATTGCCAAGATAAAGCAATTTATAATGCTATTATGGAATCTATTCAAATCATTGATAATAAGTCGTCAATGGATAAAGGATCTATTCCCGAAATTTTGTCAAATGCTTTAGCCGTATCGTTTGACACTAACATTGGTCATGATTTCTTGGAAGATTACGAATCACGTTATGATTTCTATCACCAGGTAGTTGAACGTATTCCTTTTGACATTGACTATCTTAATAAAATTACTCGTGGTGGTATCCCAAGAAAAACATTAAACATTATCCTTGCCGGTACTGGTGTAGGTAAAACACTTATGATGTGTCACTTTGCTGCATCTAATCTTATGCAGGGTAAGAATGTATTATACATTACTCTTGAAATGGCAGAGGAACGTATTGCTGAACGTATTGACGCTAATCTTATGGGTGTACCACTCAACGATTTGGAAACATATCCTCGCGAAACTTATGACACAAAAATTGAAAGACTACGTGGAAAAACAAAAGGTAAGCTTATTGTAAAAGAATATCCAACTGCTTCAGTTGGTTCGGGTCACTTCCGTCATCTTCTCAATGAGTTAAAGATGAAAAAGAAATTTGTACCTGATGCAATCTATATTGATTATCTCAACCTTTGTACAAGTAGTCGACTCAAGATGGGATCTAATGTGAATAGTTATACCTATATTAAATCTATTGCAGAAGAACTCAGAGGCCTAGCAGTTGAATTCAATCTACCAATCTTCAGCGCAACACAGACGAACAGAACTGGCTATACTAATTCTGATGTTGGACTCGAAGATACCTCGGAATCTTTTGGTCTACCAGCCACTGCTGACTTTATGATTGCAGCAATTTCGAGTGAGGAACTTGAAAGTCTTGGACAATTAATGATTAAGCAATTAAAGAATCGTTATAATGATCCAGGCCTGCATCGACGATTTGTGGTTGGTGTTGATAGAAGTAAAATGAAATTGTTTGATGTAGAACAAGCTGCCCAAGATAATATTGGTCGTGATATTGCTGACACCCCAGTAATGGATAACACTGACTTTGGTATGGGTTTACGTAGAGAAAGATTTGATAAACAAAAATTTGAGGCTTTAAAATGATGGTGGCTAAAAAGAATATAAATAATCGACGTAAAGTAGCTCTTGAAAATCTCAAGAAAGCTATGTTTGTTGAAAAGAATGGTCGCTCTGAACAAGAGTGGAAAAAGAAAGTCGAATACGATATTTCTGTATTGGAAAAAAGAATTCAATGACGAGAATAAAGTTCAAACACTGGAAAACAGGAAAAGAACTTGTTGAAGTAGGTGAATTACCTGCACAACTTAATTCACCGTCATCCGATCGTTATGTATTACAAACACCACATGGTGATTTCGTTGACATCATAAAAAATACAGTTATTGTTATGGAAGATGTGACAAATGATAAATTACAAATATAATGAAGATGAGTTGATCGCTGAGTTAAAAGGTTATATTGACGCAACCTATGCTCAACATTACTCCCAAGGTAAAATCCAAACGACAGAGGTCGTCATTGATCAGGGGCATGGCACTGGTTTTTGCATGGGTAATATTTTAAAGTACGCACAGCGTTACGGCAAAAAAGGAGAAACGGCTGAACAATGGCGAAAAGACTTGCTTAAAGTTTTACATTATGGAGTAATTCAGCTGTATATACATGACAGAGAGAATGCGGAAAGGAGTATTCAGAGTGAAGATTGAAGGTGAAGAAGTACCAAATGTAGTCTTTCAGACACGTATACGTGATAATTCTATTGATGGTGATAACCCATATCGCTGGCAAGAAATGACAACCGATGACTATTTTAAAGGTCAACGTGTTGTAGTGTTTAGTTTGCCTGGTGCATTTACACCTACATGTTCAACTTACCAATTGCCAGGATTTGAGTCAATGGCAAATGAGTTTGCTGAGTTTGGTATAAATAATATCTATTGCATGTCAGTTAACGATTCTTTTGTTATGAATGCATGGGCAAAAGATCAAGGCTTGCAAAATGTAAAAGTCATTCCTGACGGATCAGGTCTATTTACAAATGGAATGGGAATGTTAGTCACCAAGGACAATCTTGGGTTTGGCCAACGATCTTGGAGATACGCTATGATTGTTGAAGATGGCGTGATTGAAAAGATGTTTATTGAGCCAGGAAAAAATAATAACATTTCAGAAGATCCCTATGGAGAAACATCACCGACTAATATTTTAGCTTGGCTAAAGGAGAATGAAGGGTGAGTAAAAAGAATGCGGTGAGATACATTAAAATGTTTCTTGCAATGCCGCTAGTGCTTGTGTGGGATGTCTTTTATTGGAGTCTATCACAAGTGTATAAAGGTGCCAGTTACATTGACGAAACTGGTGGTGAATTTATCGATAAGTTTATTAATGACTAGGAGCATATTATGTCAGAACAACAAACTGTAACACTTCCTATCGAAGTGATGAACAAAGTACTTAACGTACTTGGCCAAATGCCTTACGCTCAAGTAGCAGAGGTGATGGGTGCTGTTCAACAGAATGCTCAGGTAAGCGGTGGTGGTGATCTCACCCCTGCAGAGCCTGCAGCTGACACCGAAGAAGCCGCTTAAGCGGTATTCTATTCCGGCCCTTCGGGGCCGGTTCTTATAACAAAAAAATCTAATACAAGTGGTAATATTACCACTTTTTTTTGCACAAAAAACTGTTAGAAATCAATAACTTATGATGACATATTTTTCCCTTATAAATCAATAACTTAGAATTGTACAAATGGTCCATACTGGTGTAGAATGGTACCATAAATTAGAGATTAAGGAAAAAACATGAATATTGACCCCAAGCGAGTGTACGACAAAATTGCCTCTTGGACTGCAGCTGAGGAAGAAGGTGTACGTGAAAACTTTTTCGAGTATCGAGCAGCACTCGGTCCTGAAGCAACTAAGACTTTCCACGAGTTTCAGTGGGGTATCGCTTGTCAAAATGTTCTTTTTGAAATGATTAACAACGGTGAGGTGTCTCTTTAATGGCTAAGCAACTTTACATTTCTGAGTTTTTTGGTGACGTTTACAGTGGTGGTAACACCATCCCTTGGGACGCTGCTGCTAAGTACTTTCGTAACGCACACTTCGGTAAGTTCTACGCTGACGGCGAAGGTTTGCTCGAAAACCTGATTGGTTTCGAAAAGTTTTACGACAAGCAAATTCGTGCGATTGCTAACGGTGAGCGTGTTTGGACTGACAGTCAATACGAGTGTGAAGACGACTTCTACTCAGATTGGTGTTGGGAAATCTGTGCCTTCAACGTTCTTTGCGAAGGCTTCGGCAAGTTGTTTGCACCTGCTACAGAGGCAGCGTAATGAAAGATACACTGACTGGAATTTTTGTAATGGCACTAATGGGTGCCGCTCTTGGAATCATGATGGGGTTAGCAATATGACATTTACAAGTCTTCAAGGTTACATTCGAGCCACCTACCAAGAATTGGTAGAAGAATTTGGAATTCCTACTTACTCAGAACCAAGCGGTGATGAGAAAGTAAACACTGAGTGGGATCTCTTTATTGACGACACTCGTGTCACTATTTACGATTGGAAAGATTATGATCTTGGCAAGCGTAGTCGCTCTGGTAAGCCTTATCGTTGGCACATTGGTGGCAATGGTCGCGATGCTGTCCAAGTCGTGGCCACTCGTTTAAATAGAATGGCTTATTTTTCATAATAAATAATTTGGAGGAAATAGCTATGATGAAATTATTTTTAGTTTTACCATTTCTTGCACTTACTATTGGTTGTGCATCACCATACCAGAATGCTTCTTATACTGATAAGTCCACACCAGAACAGCGTGACATTGAAGCATCTGGTGCTGCAGCAGTCGAAGCAGCTCGTTCAAATCGTAGTACAAATGGTAACATTCAAACCAATGTACAGCCTGCCGTTAAGCTTTCAGCTAATGATCAATATGACATAGACAATGGGCGCTATGTCGTTTATCATAATGGTAAACGTGATCATCGAGCTGAGCTACGACTATTGCAACAAAAGTCGCAATACCAACGTAAAGGATATGGCAGTTATGCTAATGATAGGTTCAAGCGTCAGTTTGACTATAAAATGAAGCGTAAAATTGACGAAGAAGTTCAACGAGTAATTGACAAAATCTTCTAATTGTGGTAGTATAATCTAATGGATCCAGTAAGTATTGTAGGTCTAATCATTCTGCTCGGTTATGCGTTTACGTTTGTGTTCGCTGCCGGCGTAATCATTTGGGCCCTCGGCGCCTTTTGGTCCGTTATTTGGACTATTTTGAAATATGGCTTTGGTTTTTTGTTTGGAGTAACGTTTATATTATGGCTGATATGGATAAGTATTTAGAAAAGAAGAAGTGGCACAGTCTAACTCAGCTCAAAGATTTTATTAATGAAAAAATCAAGGATGAGCACGTAGTAGAGTTTACTGGACTTATTCTGACAACTAACCGAGCCCATTATTTACTTGATCAAAATGGATTAAAGGTGGTTCTTAAATGATGGAAGAAGAAATTGTAAGTCCACTCGAGCATGAGCCAAGTCTAATCAAACCAGACAATACTTGGTATCCTCAAAATCTCGATTGGTACGTTAAATGGGGAGCTACGGTTCTCATTTTGTTTTCAATGATCTTTCGTTCGGCTGGTGTTGAATGGCGAATGTGGGATCTTGGACTTGGCACCGCTGGTGTCATACTTTGGTTATGGGTATCAGTTATGTGGAACGATCGAGCTTTGATTATTCTTAACGCTGTATCTGTTTTGTTATTAGCATCAACATTCTTAAATGAGTTATGAATCGATTTATAATTGAAAACACACCACAAGCGTGTGCACAAGCTCACTGTGACAAGCATGTTCCAAAGATGTATGTTGAGGAAGCTCAAATGCTTTCTACCGCTCACCGCATGCTTGATGGTGAATTAGAAATGAGACCATCCAAGTCTGGTAAACGTATGGTAAAGTATTGGAAGTTACCTGACGAACGTGAGGATGTTCTATACAAAGCTGTACACATGGGTCATCCCTGCACAAAGTGGTGTATGGAAACTGCAGGTAATTACAAATGGTCTTACCAAATGTATCTCTATCTTGGTATCGAGTTTGGTTATCGTTATGGCAAAGCGCATAAGACTGATGAGCTTGACGGTTGGCTATGTTTCCCTCCAAATAATATTAACCCATCTGAAGAAATTACACCAATGCCTCTTGCAATGGGATCGAATCCTGAATGTATTGACCATAGTGATGTCATTGGTTCCTATCGTAAGTTCTATCAAACCAAGCAAGAGAGATTTAAAATGGTATGGACCAAACGAGAAGTACCAGGTTGGTTTTTATATAAATAAAAGAACTATAATTATAAATCTTTTTAGGAGAGAAATGCAATGGATCGTACTAATAGCAGTAAATTAAAATCTTTAAATGAAGCTATTAAAGATGTGATGTCCGGTCTTAACGAAGATGTAGAAATGCATAAGCGTTTTGCTGCTGCTCACACACATCATGCCAATACTCATGAACACGAAGTAACTAACGGTGGTCATGATGATCATGATTCTGCAGGCGAAGCTCACCATGATGCAGCTACTGCACATCATGCTGCAGCAGCCGCACATAAAAAGCATGGTGCTGGTTCACCGCAATATAAATCAGCAGCACAAAAGGCGCATAGCGCAACCCAGAATGCTAAAGAAGAATCGAGCTATGTAAAATTTAAAAAGGTTGCTAAACCAACAGCTAAGTTTGGTTAAACTTAAAATCACTTAAACGCAAAGGAGCTTCGGCTCCTTTTTTAGTGTACATTACTTTATAAATATAGTATAATAATAATTATAAGGTAAACACTATGGCCTTTTTAGCTAAAGCTAGTGCTACTTTTGATAAGCCGTATTTTAGACAACTTGCTGATAAGATTCAAGCCGGTGAACAAATAAAAACAAAAACCGGAATGATGAAAATGGATAAGAAAGATGCTGGTGTTGCATCTTATCTTAAAGCTGTTAAAGCAGGAACAGATTCTACTGTGCTTAAAGTAATTTATCCAGCTAGTAAATGGGCTGATGTTTTTGCTGGAAAAAAATGGACAGAGATTGATAAAGGTCAGTTTACTGGGAAAAGTGGTGGTGCTGGTGCAGGAACAATTCAAACACGTATTGCTGAAGCAACACAGTGTGTATGGAATGTGTGTGTGCTCAAAAATCCACGAAAAGCTCAGACAGAGTTTACTAAAAAGGATTTAAAGGCAGCATACGACAGTCCTAATTGTAAAGTACATGGTACCACATTTGAAGAAATATATAATATAGAAGAAAAGTGGCATAAGAGTGGCTATCTATCTGCTAAAAAACTAGTTGCTGATGGTTGGATTAATTTGAAACAAGAATTTCATCATGGAACACCAAATGGCATGGATAAAATTTATAAAATGAAGAAAGATGCGTTAAGCAATAGTGATTTACCTAACATCACCAATGATAAGTGGAATCCTGGTGATTTTTGGGCAATTGAAAAAGGATTTAGGTTAGACTCATTAGATATATCTTCGATCAAAGCTTATAACATGGAACTCGCTAAACAATTTAAAGCAAAAAAAATTGTTGGTATTTCTCTTAAGCAAGTTAAAAAAACTGCGCGTATTTCTACGTTAAATAACACTAAAGATAGACCATCTGACTTTAAATATACAAGTGGAATGCTAGAAAGTAATCGTGGTGATTTCTTTAGTAACAAAAGTGGAACGATTCTTTTTAAAAAAGGTCAGACAGAAGGAAAGATGGAAATACGTACTAATAATTCTTTATCTAATCATAAAGTAGAAATTATGTTGGCAACTGCCCGCGGCGGTGGTTGTGGTTGGGGCGAAATCAGTGAGTTTGTCAAAGAAGCAACTGATTATAGTTTACCCAATAACCCACAAACTTTAGATAGAGCGCAGGGTATCGTTAATGGACAAAAACAAGCAATAGATCATTTTTGGAAGTTAGCAAAAGATTGTGGTTATGATAAAAAATATAAAAAAAATGAATTCATGCAAAAAGTCGCTGAGTTAGGCAAAGTATACGTTCATTCAAAGTTAGGTGCATTAGAGCTAATTGCCATTTTAGAAAGATCTACAGTAAAACAAGCAAATCAAATTATAACTAAAATACATAATTATGCTGGATCTCAATTAGAATTGTCTAGTGTTTACATAAAGGTTTATGAATGAAAAAGTTTAATCGGTACATTATCGAATCTAAAAATACTCACATGGAACATGTTGAGGATCTAATATTTAATGAGGGTGTAGATGGAACTCGCAAAGCTATTAATTTTTTACGTGATCTCCGCGATATGTTGGCAGGTCATTCAAAGAGTAGAATATCTCGTACCGTCAAATGGGACGGTGCGCCTGCTGTCTTCGCGGGCGTCGATCCAACTGACGGGAAATTCTTTGTTGCTAAGAAGGGAGTATTCAATAAGAATCCGAAAGTCTATAAGAGTGCCGCTGACGTACGAGCTGATACTTCAGGCGATCTTCGGGCCAAGCTTATTAGCGCATTGGCCGAGTTCAGCAAACTCGGAATCAAAAGCGGAGTCTACCAAGGCGATTTAATGTTCACCAAAGGTGACGTCTCAAAGGAGAAAATCGATGGTGAGTCTTATTATACTTTCCAGCCTAACACTATTGTTTATGCTGTTCCGGTCAACTCAGCACTCGGACGACAGATATCCCGAGCAGCGATCGGAGTTGTATGGCATACGACTTACACTGGTGATTCTTTTGAGTCTATGTCTGCTAGTTTTGGTAAGTCTATAGCAAGCAAATTCAATTCTGTCGCATCAATTTGGTCGATTGACGCTAACTATCGTGATGAGACCGGCAACGCTACTTTTACTCAGCCAGAAACAAAAAAAGTAACTGCACTCTTGTCTCAGGCAGGACGAATCTTTTCCACAACATCACCAGGACTATTGAATGCGTTTAAAGAAAACCCAAAACTCCTCGAAAGAGTCAAAGTCTTTAACAATAGCTACGTTCGGATGGGTAAGTCTGTTAATCCTCGTAGCCACACTACGGCTTTTATTTCTTACCTTCACGACTTCTACACTAAGGAAGAAAATAAGGTTAAGACTCCAGCTGCTAAAGAACGAAAAAGGTTGGAAAAGAAAGAAGTCATGGCAGTATTTTCAAAATATCCCAGAGCACAATGGACAAAAGTCTGGACTTTAATGACGACTCTTGCCGCAGCAAAGGAACTTATCATCGACAAGATGAACGAAGCTGGTGCAATGAATACATTCCTTCGTACTCGCGACGGATTTAAGGTCACTGCTCCAGAAGGATTCGTTGCGATCGATCATCTCAGCAACGACGCTGTGAAGATCGTTAATCGTATGGAGTTTAGTCGAGCTAACTTCTCACCAGACGTCATTAAAGGTTGGGAAAAATAATACATTTTGGTAGTATCACATTCAAACAACTTTATATTTTTACGAATTCCAAAGAATGCTAGCTCCACTTTAGGAAAGTATTTTGTCGATAAGTGTGACAAAGACACTGACAAATGGACTATCCTTCACTTTTCTGGTATCAGAGAAAACAAGATACCAAAAGATCTCATCAGAAAGTACGCTTTTCAGTATAGACACGTACATCTTACATTACAAGAAATTCTTGATGAGAAAGTTATAACACAAAGTGAAGCTGAAAGCATGAAAAAGATTGCTGTTATACGTAATCCTTTACATCGTCAGCTCAGTCTTTACTTCTTTCTTGTAAAAAATAGAGGAAAAACGGCAGCAAGCCCAGAACAATTTAGAGAATGGTTTAAAAATGGATGTCATTATTCAGACGTCAATAATAAACCAACACAATCTGATTATGTTAAACTTGATAATGTCATTGCTCCTAACGTAGAGTTTTGGAAATACGAAGATATTCAAAAAAATGTTTCTGTAAAATTAGAATATATAAATTCAGGATTCAAACCAAATAAAGATATAGACAAGCTCGTTGCAGAATATTATGACAACAAAACAAAGCAAGCTGTCTTAGAGTATTATCACGAAGACATGGAAATTTATAAGGAACTTTAATGAAACACCTTCTACTCGTACCATTACTCTTCCTCGCTGGATGTAACCTTTTGCCCAGCGACTTTGATAATGTTGAGTTCGATCGACTCGCAAGTCTCAATGTTATGTCAATCAATCCAATCACAGACGACTGGTGTCGAGAGTCTGAGTTGAAGCGTATGAATTACGTCAGTTATATCCTTAAGATCTACAGCAAGTATCGTCTTAACGCTAACATTGCTGAGATCTATAGCGAAATCCATAGTCTTACATCAGAGCTTGTTGAGAGAGAAGATCCAAGCAACGCTTATTGCAAGCTCAAAAGAAACAATATCCACAAAGCGACGACAAAGGCGCTTGAAGTATTCGGAGGAAGGAAATGACACTCGAAGAATGGCAGAAAGATGCAAGAGAAGAGATCATTGAGATCAGAAAACTACTTGACGATGGAATGATTAGTCTCGACGAATACGAAGAACTCATTAATGACATCCTCGATCTCGAAAAGCTTGACTCATTAGCAGACTTTGAAGGTAAAAAGATCCTTGCTTCGAAGATAATTGAAGGACTTAGCGCTTTCGCTCGAATTGTCTAATGCCAAATATCACATGTCTCTGAAGTTAAAGTACAATATATCATGCTACGACGAGCTCGGTCTTAACTTTTGGGGCATACCAAAGAACGGAAACACTGCAGTCAAGCTCGCACTACTACAAAAGATCGGAAAAATTGAAAAGAAACAAGTTCATCCAAACGACATCGGCGTAGAATATCATAAAGAACACCTCATTCCTTATATTGATCCAAACACAGCGATAAAGAACGGCAATCTCAACTTCACTGTGATCAGACATCCATACGAAAGAGTCCTCTCGCTGTATAAAGACTTCGGACTCAGAAGAAAACAATCAAGTATCCAACAACACAAAGAGCTAGACGACTTTATCTCTTATATCGAATCAACAAACGACTCACAAGACATCCATCTTCGCTCACAATCTTACTTTATCTGTAACGACAAAGGAGAAATCCAACCTTCTGTTGTCTGCAATCTCATTAATATACATCAATTTCTATACACTCGCTCTATAGATCTACAGATAATAAATAAAACAACACCAATCGACATAACCTTAAATCAAAAACAGAAACAAGCTATCCAAAATCGGTATAAAAAAGACTTTGAATGGCTTGGTTTTAACCGCTAAAAAAAACCGCATTAAAACCGGTTCCGTAAACGACAGATCGACAACAGATTATGATAAACTATACAGTCTTCGGGATGCAGCGATCAGGCACTACTTTCATGGAAACACTTCTGAAAGACTGCTTTAACGCCTCTATTAAGAACACCTTCTCTTCTGGATTCATCTGGAAACATGCTTTCAATATCGATAAGGCTGTAGTCAACACACCTGGCGAGAAGTTCTATACGCTAGAGAAATACCACATGATCGGCGATCAGATTCGTGCTATTCATATACATAAGAACCCTTATACTTGGATTGAATCTATCTTAAGACATAGTCGTACACGGAACATGGTGTCTACTACTTATCCAGACGTACTACGACAAAGAAGTTCTGATCAACCTATGGTGAACGGACTCAATCTCTGCTACCTTGCTGAACTATGGACGAAACATTCTGCTTATTGGTTAAATGTAGCAGAGCAAAAGCGAGTCTTTAGAATACAATATGAGGAATTGATTAAAGGAAAGTCTGGTGTTCGGAATACTATTCATTCTATAGCGAAGTTTTGGGACTTGGGCATGCCTGGCGAGATTAATATCCCTACGGTAGTCCACAGTAGTGACGAGTTTACGAATGAGAAACGACAATATTACCTTAATCAGAAACCAACACAACTCACAGAGAAACAAATAGCAAGGATTAATGAGTGGTTGCATCCTACTGTAATGGAACAACTCGAGTATAGTTACTATGGACAGACTACAGATAGGAAAGTTAATCTTCTTCAACAAGAAGTCAAGCACATCCTGCCGAAAGGACAACTACATCCACCACCGTTAGCACAAAAGCACAGCGAACCAGCACCAAAAGTCTATAAGAATACTGACGAACCACCAAAAGAGTCAATCCTTAAGGTTGGTAGTAAGGTAAAGAAAGCAGAGAAAGTCTTATTGATAGCGAGCGGGATGTCAGCAATACAATATAAAGACTACGACTATAAGGGTAACGGCTGGACAATAGTCGCTATTAACAACGGATGGCAAGCAGTCCCCGGCGATTGGGACTATTGGATACGACCAAGTGACTTCAAAGGACTCAAGCCAACAGAAAAAGACACTTCACATGGTGGTAAGATAGTAGAGAAGTATGGACCTCAGTTAAATAACTATGGTGGACAGAAAGCATGTGGCTATAGTATTACTCTTAATGCTGCTTATTGGACTCTCGCAGAACTACGGCCAACTATCTTAGGCTTCCTTGGTGCTGACATGAACTATACACCAGATAGTAAAGGCGATACTCACATCTATGGAGTCGGATGGGATATTAAGAATAAAGGTGTAGCAGATCCAGATCGTATGGCAGAGATGTATAAGGGACAACGGAAAGGTGCAGAGAACGAGACAGCAGCAGAGTATCTTGACTATATCTACAAGAGATTAGCTACAACAGCAGAGATCCAGTCATGTCAAGTCTATAATCTTAGCTACGGTTGCGACACTCGACTACCATATCAACGACAACGTGCTAAAAGACTCAACGTTATAAATAAACAGTAGTAAGTTACCAGGCTGCGCTACAAAAGGGTGGGGGGTGGTTTCAGAAAAGGCCACCCCTTACTATTCAGCCGGTTTAGTACCCGGCCTGCAAAATTGACTTTCTAAGGTTCACATAGAAGCAATTCTGTGGTACAATAGAAGATAACGGATAAGGCTAAGGCAATCTCCATGCAAAAGAAAATAGTTCTATCGTTTGGTAGAATGAATCCTCCTACCGTCGGGCATCAGAAATTAGTTGACAAGATCAACGATGTTGCACGCGCGCGTAAAGCAATTCCCGCCTTATATCTTTCTCATTCCCAAGATAAGAAAAAGAATCCGTTATCCTATACAGATAAGATCCGTTATACTCAGAAAGCTTTTGGTAAGATAGTCAAAAGAACTCGCTCACGTACTATTATAGAAGTATTGAAAGAATTAGATGGTGGGGGGTGGTCTGAGGTAACCATAGTGGTAGGCAGTGACCGTATAAAAGAATTCACTGCGTTGGTTAACCGATATAACGGAAAAGAGTACTCATTCGATAAGATTGATGTCATTTCTGCTGGTGAGAGAGATCCAGACTCAGATGGAGTGGAGGGGATGAGTGCGAGTAAATTACGAGAATTAGCGGTAGCTGGTAAGATGAAAGAGTTTCGAAAAGGTATTCCAGCGAGATTAAGACAATCAAGAGACGGTGCAGAAATGTATAATAAGATCAGAGAAGCAATGGGAGTAACAGAGGAGTCGCTCGACGAAGTTCTGAATATCCAACAACGCATGAAGAAAAAGATGGCGATGCGCCGAATCAAGGCGAAGATTAAGCTTGGAAAGAAGAGAGCGAAGTTCCGTATGGCGAAGCCTGAGAAGTTAAAGGCTCGATCACGTAAGGTAGCGCGCGAATTATTACGGAAGAGACTCGCCGGTAAGCAAGGCGAGAACTATAGGAATCTTCCGCTGTCGGGTCGTATGCAAATCGATAAGCGGCTCGAAAAGAAGAAGGCACAGATCGCGAAGCTAGCACAACGATTGATGCCGAAGGTGCGAAAGGCTGAGATGGATCGACTGAAAAAAGCTCGGATGCGTCGAGAAGAGCTCGACGTCCTGTCGGCCGTCGATACCGTGCTGGAAGAAACGTTGATTCAGAGCATACCGAAGAAGGTAGAACAGAATCTACAGAAGAAATCAGACCGGTGGGGGGTGGATATATCTGAACTGCGAGACCTGTACCGAGGGTATAAGAAAGACTGGCTAACTGAAGAGACTGAGAAAGACGTCGAAGAGTATGCCTTTGATGAGTTAAATCATGAGATTGCAAGTCGACCAAAGTTTGGATTGTTTCAGAATCGTATGGTCCCGCTTGATCGACCGATGGTTGATGATGTAATGGAAGAGAAAGATGTTGAGTTGAATAAGCCAAAGCGCGGTGGACCAAAGAAGTTCTATGTTTATGTAAAGGATCCACAGACTGGTAACGTGAAGAAAGTAACGTTCGGTGATACTTCTGGATTAAAGGCAAAGATTAATGATCCAAAAGCCCGTGCGAGTTTCGCGGCGCGCCACAAGTGCGCGCAGAAGACCGACAAGACGAGTCCTGGATATTGGGCGTGTCGTTTACCTCGCTACGCTAAGCAGCTTGGTTTAGAAGGTGGTGGGGGTGGTTTTTGGTAAAGCCGTATACTAACGGTTCGAGTGGATTACGTACGATCCTGTGTGAAGCCGCTGGAAAAGAACACGAATGGCACAGAGATCGAGAAGATCGAACGATTACAATATTAAGTGGACAGGGTTGGCAACTACAATATAATGGACAACTACCTGTCGAATTAATTGAAGGACAAGATTACTATATACCAAAGATGATGTATCATCGTGTTATTCAAGGTGTTAACGACTTAAAGATAAGAATCAATGAAAACATTTAAACAATACGTCGAAGCATGCTGGTCTGGTTATAAGCAGGTTGGTATGAAGAAAAAGAAAGGTAAGATGGTACCTAACTGCGTGCCGGAAGAAAAGCAGGTTAAGACGATTAAAGTCGGTGAAGATGCTATTGGTAGTGATAAATGTCATTACGCTCTCGTGATGGATAGGAAAGTGACTGCTGTTGGTACTAAAGAAGAAATGCTCGCTCAGTGTAAAGAACAGGGTGGGAGAGTTTGGGTATCAACAAAACAGGTTGGTGATCTGGTTGAAGGATCTGAATCTTGGGAAGCAGGATATAAGCGACGAGTTGTTAAAACAACAAGTAAAGAACATAAAGACAAAGGATATAACTGGAGAATCAAAGGTAAAGATCGACCAGAGATTAGCATTAAGTTATATAAAGAGAAACCTTCTCAGCAAGAATTCAATAAGCAAATGAAACGAGTTGCTGGTCACGAGTTTGGTGGATAAAGATGGCACAGTATAGAATCGATACAAACGAATATCTATCAAATGGGACTACGATCTTTGAAGCAATTATGCTTGCAGACAAAGATGGAAATATCATTAATACTTTTGGAGCTGCTTCTAACGTTCCGATTGCAGCCGGCTTAGTAGACGGCTATTCTCATATTAATAAGTTTGGATATACAGGCTCTGATATTAATGGTGCATGTACTATATGGGATCATAATGGAACCACTGCAGAATATCCATACCCTGCAGCAGGTGTTGTCAGTGTCGCCGGTGGTAATACAAACAACGATGGTGATCTAGTTGAAGTTCAAGGATTAGATGCTGATTATAATTTACAAACAGTTAATGTTGCAGTAGGCGCTACGACAACCGAAACATTTTCACGAGTATTTAGAGCTCGCATGGCCACAACAAATAATACAACAGACATTAGCGTTTCTATTAATGGTACAGTTGTTGCTAAAATCTTAAATGGGAATGGTCAAACATTGATGGCAGTTTATACAATTCCAGCTGGAAAGACCGGATATCTTATGCAATTTATGGGAACGATGGATAAAGCAAATGCTCCAGTTAAGTATAAAATATTTGCTCGTCCATTTGGCAATGGATTTAATCTTAAAGGTCAATTTGGTTCACAAGGTGGTAACCCAGTAAATTACAACTATTCAGTTCCTCTTGTGTTTACAGAAAAAACAGATATTAAAGTTAATGTTGATACTTCAGGTTCAGTTGGCTGCGGTGCAACTTTTGATTTAATTTTAGTGGAGAATAGTTGAAGTAAATAAAAGGGAATATATATTATGTTTAATCGACCTTATCAGTTTGAGATTTATCAGATAGAAAATCATTGGTGGAATTCAGAAATTATTTTACCAGATGAATCTCTTTTACGTTTACATATTATACGTAAAGAAGAACATACTAATTTATTAGGAATTGAAGGACCACAATACGAGTTTAACTTTGATCGTGGTCCAATAGATACACCTGAACCAGAAAAGCATAAGCATGTTATACTAAATGGAATGGGTGATGTATTTAAAATATATTCTACTGTTTATGATTTTTGTTTACAGTGGGCATTAGAAAATAGACCAAGAGTTTTAGCTTGGGGTGCTTTTAGCGATAGTGCTTATAAAGTTTATAGGAGATTGGGTTCTAAATATTATAAAGAATGGAGATATGGTATTCATCCCATGAAAATGTTTGGAGCACCAATAGAAAACGGCAGAGCTGTCGTAATGGTAAAAGAAGATTTAGTAAAGGATATAGTTGGCGAACATGAAAAATTTTAAAAGTTTTAAAGAATCAACTGCAGCGCAAGATCAGGCAAAAGAAAGAATTAAGCGCGAGAAAGAAGCTGACAAAGTTAAGCATGATCGAATCATGGATCGTGCACGTCTTCGTGATACCAAAACAAAAAATCGTATGACCGAAGCAAAAAACGATATTAATAAAATGGTAAATAATATTTGGACACGAAAAGGATTTAAACAAACTATTCGTAAGTATTTAGATCATTGTAAACAAAAGAGTGAAGGAGAAAACAATGGCTGATTTGAAAGATACGCAATCACAACATGCTGGACTCATGTCCGCAGTCAGAGATATTATGATGAAGAACCAAAACCTTTATCAACAAGATCTCGAAGATCGTTATGGCAAGTATAGTGAAACACCTGAGGTCGATGTACCGGAAGCAGAGATTGATGTTCCAGTAGAAGAACCAGTCGATCAACCAGAGCAAGAACTCGAACAACCACAAGCAGAAATGGAAACTCCAGATGAAGAAGTTCCGACAGAAGATCAGCGAGAAGACTGAAGTCGCTCAAGATAAAGACATTAAAGATAGGGAGGGTACTCAACCTGCTTCCTATTATAAAGGTCTAAAGAAGTCTACAAAGACTGCACGTGCTCGTCACTTTGAAAAAGGCAAGAAAATGGATGATGATAATCCGGCCGCTTACAAAAAAGCACCGGGTGATGCTCGTGCAAAAACTAAGTTATCTAAGCATACTCTCAAGTATCGCAAAATGTATGGTGAATCGAGTTGTGGTGGTGAAACATATAATGCTAAGCCAGGTGGTCATGAATGGGGTACTGATAAAGGTACTAAATATATGAAAAAGAAAACACCAAAGCAAAAGGTTTCTGAAAAGCTTGATCCAAAGAAGAATGATGCTGGAGATTATATTAAAGATTTCCAAGACTCAGATGCTCCGCAGTTTAAAGGTAAGTCAAAAGAAAAGCGCCGAAAGATGGCGTTGGCTGCTTACCTACAAGCTCGTCGAGAAATGAATGAAGCTAAGTATTCAGTTGATGTAGAAGGTATACCAAGATTCTATGTTGACGCAGATTCTCATGCTCAGGTTAAAGTAGCATTGAGAAAAATTTTAAAGAAAGCAACGATGATCAAAGATGTAGAAAGAGTTAATCAAGCAAAGATTAAACAGGATTATCGAGAAAGAATTACTGGAAAACACGAGGACGAAGAATGAAATCTCTTAAGGACCACATTCAAGAAAAAAAGATGGACCCGGTTGGTAAAGCTGACGCAGACATCGACAATGATGGTGATGTAGATTCTTCTGATAAGTATCTTCATAATCGCCGTAAGGCAATTAAGAAAGCTATGAAGAAAGAAGAAGCACAAGTCGATGAAGGTGCATACAAAGGTAAAGATGCATTTGGTCGTGGTGTGACTGCTGCATTACGTGGTGGTAAAGCTGGTGCTTATATGTCAAAGAAAGCCAAAGAACGTTCTGATATGAATAAGAAGAACGATCCAGGTTCAGCAAAGAAAGGATATGCATTGAGTGTAACAGACAAAGCGAAGGCAATGAAAAAAGCTCGAAAGAAAGGTCTGAACCCCAAGCATCCTACTACTAACTATAAAAGAAAGTTGCCTGAAGAAGCACAAAAGAAAGATCATCAGACTATCAGCTACGTTACACACGGTGGTCAGAAAGGTAAAGTACAAGTACACAAAAACAATGCCTTTAAAGCACTGAATCATTATCGTAAGAATAATAAGAGTGCGCAGTTCGAATCTAAGATTGATCAACATCCAGAAGTTAAAGAAACACAAGTCGATGAAGTAATGTCATCACCGGCCCGAGCTGCACATCGTGGTATGTTTAAAGCTGCATTGGGTAAAGCGCAAGATCAAAACGCTCAGAAAGATAGATTAGCAAGGCTAAAGAAAAAGGGCTGGGTTAAAAATGATCGTGGTGGTATGTCTAAAGTATCTGAAGATATGTTAGATGAAGATGTGACAACTGCACTCAAGAAAAAGTCTGCTAAGTCTGGTATTTCTGTAAGTACATTACGTAAAGTATATAATCGTGGTGTAGCTGCATGGCGTACTGGCCACAGGCCTGGTACTACTCCATCGCAGTGGGGTATGGCACGCGTGAATAGTTATATCACTAAGGGTAAGGGTACTTATCATGGTGCAGATAAAGATTTACGAGAAGACGTTGAGCGTCATGCTGATGTTAAAATGGTAAAGACAAAAACACCCGACGGCCGACCAATTTGGAAAAAGCAAAGAAAAGAAACTGAAGTAAGTAAGCACAATGAAGGTGTTGACTATCATCATATTGACGATATTGAAATTGCTATTGGCGAGTTTGTTGGAATTGAAAAATTACAAGAAGCTTTAAATCGTTTGCAACAAATGAAGTTTGCTAAAGCTGCAAAAGAATTAAAAGCATATGCTAAAAAGCGAGGTGGTATTGATAAGAAAGATTTTATGATGGCCGCTCAGTTAATGGATGATGGTGAGGCAATGGAACTTGCTAAGTTTGTTAAAAAGATGGATACAGATCCACGTGACTATGTTTATACTGTTATGGCCAAGCACGGCTTAATGAAGAAAAGGTAAGGTGTAATCATGGGCATAGTAGCAAAAAATCTTAATACGAAAAACGCTGCAACGACTGAAGAGTCACAGCCTGTGGTTGAAGAAAAAAAGGAAATACCTAATCCATTTCAAGAAGCAATAAATAATAGACAACAATTTTATTTTGATCCAAATAAAACATATTTGGTTGTGAATGGTAAACCAAAAGAAGTTAGTAATAAATCAAAATACATGCTAGATATGTTAATCATAGAAGAGGAAAACTAAAATGGCACTTTGGGGACTTACAGACGCAGGTGCTTCTGCACCTAAATTTACTACCGACGCTGCTACTGGCTTAAAGGGCGCTGGCGAGTTTGGTAATAACGTATTCGGTGTTGACGCTGCAGAAGCTGTTGCTGCTCGCGGAGATAGCAAAGGTTCAGTTGCACCAGGCTGGGTACGTGTTTCTACTGGAACCGGTGGACGCAATGGTCGTGTAACTCACGAAACATTAGTCGCTATGTCTAATCAGGGCGGTATCTCTACTGACGCTGAAGACGTTCAATTCCCAGATAGTTAATAAGTAAAAGCAACGTTTTATTATGACACCGCTGACTGATTCAAACTTTTTATTATACGCAGCTGCGAATTATACAAATAGTTATTATGATACCGAAGAATTTTATGATGATTTGAAAAGATTCAAATATCTAAAAAGACTCTTTTCAAGATACAAGTATAAAGGCGAGTTACGCGAAAGATTAATACTTAATCATTTAATTACAATATATAATGTTTTCCATCACGAAGCAGCAACAAGGATGTTGTTCTTTAAGATAGAAGAAAAGCATTGGCCATTGTTGAAAACGTTTTTAGTTTTCTTACAATACATGCCAGAAACAATAATGCACATTGAGTTTGAAGGGTATCATATTAAATCAGAAATGATTGCGATTGATTTAAACGTTGCTAATACTTTGAGGAATATTTAATGGCTAAACGATCAGCACTCGGCGCTGGAAAAGCAATCATCGAACCTAATAACAAAGGGACTTCGATTGGGCGTCGTAATATCAAACGAGCGTCAATGAATAAATCTACCAAGCGTAGCTTTAAAAAATATAGAGGGCAGGGTTAATGCCAAAAGGTGTAATGGACATCTATCTTATCTACGAATTTCTTCGTAGGTTGACAACCCCATTTGAAAAGTGGGATGCTTATAAGACAGGTGTTATCGACAAAGATGGAAAGGTTGTTGCATCTAAGGAAGATCGTACTCCAGAACAAGAAAAGAGCTGGGGATATTATGATCGACTTCTTGCTAATCTTAAAAAGCTATTGGGTAAAGTACCACTCGGTAAAACGCGTGTTGCGTCATTTGCTGCAGCACTCTTGCTTTTACGTGAGCAAAATATTGATGCCGATAACGTCGAAGAGTTACAAGAACTTTTAAACGACTATATGGGTGAAGCAAAAATTCTTACAGAAGAATTGACAAATGTAGTAGGTGGTGGTAAGATTGCAGGTATGGGCGTTGGACCAGATGGTGAACCTGGCGTTCCTCCTAATGCTCACCGTAAGCACAAAAAGAGAGCACAACAATCTCATAAAGAAAAGGTGCGTGAGATTGCTAAAATGTTAAAGAGGAATAGTTAATGCCAATATTAATTATACTATTATTGTTTGGTTCTATGTTAGGTGGTGGATATTTCTATTACACTGATACTCAGAATAAGTTAGCAGTGCTACAACAAAATAATGCTAATCTTAAAGTTGCAGCAGAGGCTAATCAAGAAACAATTAATAGGATGCAAGCCGATGCATTAGCTGCGCAAGAGCAAATGCAAAAGTTATCAGAGCGAGCTAAAGAAGCTGAAAAGTATCAAGATGAATTAATTGGAAAACTCAGGAGACACAATCTCACCGCGTTAGCTTTACAAAAACCAGGAATGATAGAGACGAGAATTAATAATGCTACATCCAAAATATTTGACCAACTTGAAAACGACACAAACCCTAATTACGTTCCTCCTAGCGAGTAGCCTTATTGGTTGTGCTGGGATCGAAGAAAAGATCGTTCTCAAGACAGATTATGTAACTAAAGACATTCCTTTGCAAGATCGGCCGAAGCCTTTAAACTTGCATGATATTGAGTGGTATGTAGTTACACCTGAAAATATTGACGAGTTTTTAAAAAGGTTTGAAAACGAAGCCGGTACTTCTGTATTCTTTGCAATCAGTGTTACCGATTATGAAAACATGTCTCTTAATGTAGCTGAGTTAAAAAGATATATTAATCAACAAAAAGCTATCATTATTTATTATGAAGATAGTATTGGAAGCATGGAAGAAGATCTTCCAAAAGATACAGAAGAGGTCGTACAGGAAGGTACGTTTAGTTCAATTACAAATTTTTTGGATAACGACTAATGGCCCAAGAAACAAATACAAAACGATTAGATCGCATTGAAGAAAAAATTGATAAGCTTTCTGATGCAATGATATCACTTGCACGAGCTGAAGAAAAACTTATTGCGATTGAAAATAATAATCACGCTAACTATCAACGAGTCAATCGATTGTCTGAAAAGATTGATGAACTATCTATAAAGGTAGACGACAATAGTCGTACTGTTTCTGTTATTAGTAAAATGTTTTGGATTATGATGGTTGGATTAGTAGGAGCAATTTCTACACATTTTATGTAATATTCGGTTGACATTTTCGAGTAACTGGGTATAATAGATCTAAGGTTTCAATATTGGTTATGTTATTATGTGGCTGGAACAGAAGTATATTGGATTGGTGTCTAACAGACTAGACCGATTCAAGCGTGTTAAGAATAATCTATACAACTTCAGATGTCCTGTCTGCGGTGACTCACAAAAGAACAAGTACAAAGCACGTGGTTTTATCTTTGAAAAGTCTGATGGTGGTTATCTATACCATTGTCATAATTGCAACATTACTTTAGGTATCGATAAGTTTCTACAAACTATAGATCCTATTGTCTATAAAGAATATATTAAAGAAAAGCTATCTACTGGTTTTACTAAAAAGGAAAGAGTAAAGTCAGACGCTGAGTTGTTTGCTGAAAAAATGAAAACACCTGTCTTTGCAAAGAAGTCTGGTTTAGATAAGCTTCAAAAGATCTCATCTTTAGATCATAATCATGTATTTAAAAAATATGTGATGCATCGTAAAATCCCAAGTTCGTATCATTATAAATTATACTATGCTCCGAAATTTAAGGAGTTTGTTAATACGTTAGTACCTAATAAATTTGATACGAAGTCTGACGAGTCCCGGTTAGTTATACCTTTTCTCAATGAAAAGAAAGAATTAATTGGTATACAGGGCAGATCACTTGCACCGGACTCAATAAGGTACATTACAATCATGATAGATAATAATAGTCCAAAAGTTTTCGGGCTTGATACTTGTGATCGTACCAAGACTCATTATATATTGGAAGGTCCTATTGATTCTATGTTTGTCGACAATTCTCTAGCCATGGCAGGTGGTTCTATAGATTGGAATTTAGTCAATGAACATTCGGTGTTCGTATACGATAACGAGCCAAGATCAAAAGAAACATGTAAAAAAATACAAAAGGTAATTGATAAAAACCATAAGGTAGTTATTTGGCCAGAAGCGATTAAACAAAAAGACGTCAATGATATGATATTAGAAAACCAATCGATTGACATTAATCAGCTTTTGTATAATAATATATCTACTGGACTTGAAGCAAAACTACTTTATACTGCGTGGAAAAGAATATGAAAAAAGAAACAGAACTATCTCGATATTATAATCCCGATCATAAACGTCGCGCAACTGTTGCAAGAGATGAATATCACTATGTTGTTCGACTCTATGAAAACGAAAAACTTAAGAGAACGGAGCTTCTCGAAAATCACTCTATTTTTATGGCAGAGGATCTGGCAGAAAATTGGGTCCAACGCTATGGAGTTTTCAAATAAATGGAAATCTATGTAACCAAAAGAAATGGTGATAAAGAATTACTCGATCTCGAAAAGTTTCATAAGGTAGCTAACTTTGCGTGTGAAGGTTTGTCTGGTGTTTCTGTCTCAGATCTTGAAATTAAAACTCATATTCAGTTTTATAATAATGTAAAAACTGTTGATATTCAAGAGACACTTATTAAAGCCGCGGCTGATATGATTAGTGAAGAAACACCTAACTATCAGTACGTAGCTGGCCGTCTTATTAATTATGGACTACGCAAAGAAGTCTATGGCCAGTTCGAGCCTCCGTCTCTTGTCGAACATATTGTAATGAATGTCGGTGAGTTTAGGTATGATGGTGTGTTAATGGATAATTATACACGCGAAGAAATCGAATATTTAGATAGTAAGATCGATCACGATCGCGACTTCGCTTTGACCTATGCGGCGATGGAACAAATGCGAGGAAAGTATCTCGTTAAAGATCGTACTAATGGTCAAATCTTTGAAACACCACAAATGGCAATGATGTGCATTGCTATGACTTTATTCCACGATTACAAAGAAAATAAATTGCAATGGGTAGTTGATCTTTATAACGCGTTAAGTAATTTTGAAATTAGTTTACCCACACCAATCATGGCAGGTGTACGTACACCACAACGTCAATTCTCATCTTGTGTTCTTATTGAAACAGATGACTCACTGGATTCTATCAATGCAACATCATCAGCAATCGTCAAATATGTTTCTCAAAAAGCCGGGATCGGTGTCGGAGCTGGTCGTATACGCGCTATCGGTTCCGCTGTCCGTAATGGTGATACTTCTCACACTGGCATTATTCCTTTTCTTAAGTATTTCCAATCTGCTGTTAAGTCTTGTAGTCAAGGTGGTGTCCGCGGCGGTGCGGCTACTGTCTACTACCCCATCTGGCACTACGAAGTCGAAGATCTTTTAGTTCTTAAAAACAACAAAGGAACAGAAGAAACACGCGTAAGACACATGGATTATGGTGTACAATTTAATCGTGTTATGTACGAGCGTCTTATTAGTGGTGGCAATATTACTTTATTTTCTCCACATGACGTGCCTGATTTGTATGAAGCTTTCTTTACTGACGCAGATAAGTTTAAAGAACTGTATGAAAAGTACGAGCGTAAAACATCTATTCGTAAAAAGACTATGTTAGCTTCAGATCTTTTCTCTGCGTTTGCGCAAGAAAGAAAAGACACTGGAAGAATTTATTTAATGAATGTTGATCATGCTAATGATCATGGTGCGTTTGATAAAAACAAAGCTACGATTTATCAATCAAACCTATGTTGTGAAATTAATCTACCAACAACACCACTTAAAAGTATCGATGATCCCGAAGGTGAAATTAGTTTATGTACACTCGCTGCAATTAACTGGGGCATGATTCGTAAGCCACAAGATTTTGAAAAGCCATGTACTCTCGCAGTACGAGCTTTGGATGCTTTATTAAGCTATCAAGATTATCCTGTTGTTGCAGCTCATCGTGGTACTATGAATCGTCGCCCATTGGGTATTGGTATTATCAATTTTGCTCATTGGCTAGCTAAGAATGATACTAACTATCAAGATCCTAACCTTGAGCTTATTCATGAGTATGCAGAAGCTTGGTCTTATTATCTTATTCAGGCGTCAGCCGACCTTGCTGTAGAAAAACAACCATGCCTAAAGTCAGATGAAACACGATATAACGATGGGATCTTACCAATTGATACTTACAAAAAAGATGTAGATGAATTGGTCAAGCCAGAATATAAAATGGATTGGGATGGACTAAGAGCTCAACTTGAAAATTTTGGTATTCGTAATTCTACATTAATGGCGCTAATGCCTGCTGAAACTTCAGCACAAATCAGTAATAGTACAAATGGTATTGAACCACCTCGATCGCTCATCTCAGTTAAGCAATCAAAGGATGGTGTGTTAAAACAAGTAGTTCCAAGTATAAGAAGCCTAAAGAATAAATACGATCTCTTATGGGATCAAAAATCTCCAGAAGGTTATCTTAAAATCATGGCAATACTTCAAAAGTTTATTGACCAAGGTATTTCTGTTAATACAAGTTATAACCCATTACACTATGGTGAAGAAAAAATTCCTTTAAGTGAAATGCTTAAGCACATTCTGATGTTTTATAAGTATGGTGGCAAGCAATTATATTATAATAATACATTTGATGGAGCAGGTGAGATTGAAGATACACGAGACCCGCCCGAAGAACTGGAACCTGTTGTAGAAGAAGAATGCGACAGCTGTAAACTATAAAGAGGATTTAATGTCAGTATTTACTACAAAAAAAATCGATGCACAATCACAGCCTGCTTTCTTTGGAGAGCGTGTTAATATTGCTCGTTATGATAAACAGCGTTATCGTATTTTTGAAACGTTAACTGATAAACAACTAGGTTTCTTTTGGCGACCAGAAGAAGTTGATATTAGTCGCGATAGCAAAGACTTTAAGAGTCTTACTGAGCATGAGCAGCATATCTTTACTAGTAACTTAAAGCGCCAAATTCTTTTGGATTCTGTGCAAGGCCGAGCACCAGCTGAAGCGTTCTTACCTATTTGCTCATTGCCCGAGTTAGAAAATTGGATTCTTACTTGGACATTTAGTGAGACTATTCATTCACGATCTTACACTCACATTATTCGTAACATTTATTCTGATCCATCGAAAGTGTTTGATGAAATGTTAGACATCGAAGAAATAGTTGATTGTGCACAATCTATTTCTAAGTATTATGATGATGTAATTAATAAACCAACGAAGAGAAATCTATGGCTTGCAGTGAATGCAGTCAATGCACTTGAAGGTATTAGATTCTATGTTTCATTTGCTTGCAGCTGGGCATTCGCTGAACTTAAGAAAATGGAAGGCAACGCAAAAATTATTAAGTTTATTGCACGTGATGAGAACGTGCACATGGCATCTACTCAACAACTTATTAAATTACTTCCAAAGGAAGATAAAGAGTTTGCTAAGATTGCTGAAAAAGAAAGGGAAACTGTTTTACAAATCTTTGAAGATGTATCTAATCAAGAAAAAGAGTGGGCAAAGTATTTGTTTAAAGATGGTTCAATGATTGGTCTTAATTATGAGTTGCTTTCAAACTACGTAGACTTTATTACAAACAAAAGAATGTATGCAATTGGTTTAAGTAATTCACGTGGTACAACAGATCCTTTGCCTTGGACACAAAAGTGGATTAGCGGAGCAGAAGTACAAGTTGCACCACAAGAAACAGAAATCACTTCATACATTGTAGGTGGAATCAAAAAGGATTTAGATGATTCAACTTTTAAAGGATTTTCACTTTAATGTCGAAAAACATTGTCAAACAAACTATTAAGTGTCAGTCGTGCGAAGTAAAGATGGATGTTATTATTCGCGATGCTAACTATGAATTAGATGATGTTGAAATTAGTTATTGTCCAGTGTGCAGTATTGAATTATTAGATTTGGAAGAATATGATGAAGATTGGGAAATGGGATGAACGCTTTATGGCTATGGCCAAGGAAGTTTCAACTTGGTCCAAAGATCCATCAAGGCAAGTAGGTGCTGTAACTGTAGGTAAAAATAGAAAAATACTAAGCACTGGTTATAATGGATTTCCAGCTGGAATCGATGACACCGAGGAACGTTTAAACGACCGTGAACAAAAATATAAATATGTAGTACATGCAGAAAAAAATTGTATATACAATGCATGTTTAAATGGTATATCATTAGCCGGTGCTAGTTTATATGTTTATGGACTTCCAGTATGTTCTGAATGCGCAAAGGGAGTTATCCAAGTTGGCATCAAAAAAGTTATAATCGAAGAGAGTTGTTTTGATAAACAAAAGTGGAATGATAGTTTTGAATTTACAAAGCAGCTCTTTGAAGAATCTAATATTATAATAAAATATGTCAGACTACCCAAACCCGTGGATTTATCATGGCAAAACATTGCAGAGTGAAGACGTAAAAAACTATGTCGGCATGGTGTATCTTCTCAAAAACAAACAAAACAATCGTCAATACATAGGTAAAAAGTTCTTTTGGACTCGTGCAGTGCGCAGTGTTAAAGGAAAAAGAAAAAAGGTTAGAGTCGAATCAGACTGGAAAAAATATTATGGATCCAGTAAATCTTTATTACAAGACATTGAGCAAATAGGTATTGACAAAATCGAGCGACATGTGTTATTATTATGTAATAGCAAAACACAATGTGCTTACTATGAACTCAAAGAACAAGTCGACAGAAATGTTTTATTGCGAGAAGATTATTATAACGAGTTTGTTGGCGGAAAAATTAACGGAAGACATTTAGAGGAAATAAAATGAAAGTTGTAATGTATTCACTCGATGGGTGTGGCCACTGCGTTGTAGCAAAAGATTATTTTGTAGAGAACAACATCGAGTATACAGAACTTAAAGTTGGCGCTGATGAATCAGCAGATGTTGATATTGATGATTTCTTAGATCAGTTTCCAGATCAAGAAGGCTTTCCACATATTATGATTGATGATGTATATGTTGCCGATTATCAAAATCATATTGAAATGAATGATATGCTCAAAGGAGTTAGTTTATAATGTTAGACGTTTGGCGTGTAAAAAAGACAAATCAGATTGTTTATCCTATGGGATCTGTTAAAGATAGCAATGGCTATACACTTTGTTTATTTCCATTTACTGCAAAAAGTAACCAAGGAAATCGTGGTGTAGTTCAATCTGTAAAGAATGATAATTTGAAAAAAGATAGAGAAGAATTGTAATGGCTGAGATTCGTGATAGCGTATTTGTTCGCAATGAAACAAATGAAAACTCGATGGGCGGCACCGAAAAAATGACAATAGAACTTGCCGAAAGAGTTAATAAAGATCTTTTAAAAGAATGCCAGATTGTTTCATCGAGAGTTAGAGAATTACAGGAAGATAAAGTTCGGATTTTCTGGGCTCATGATTTACCAGGTGATCCTGAATCTGAATTTCTCAAAGATAAAGATGAGCAAGAAAAGTTTCATAAGTTTGTGTTTGTATCTAATTGGCAAATGCAAGGTTATATGCAAGCCTATGGTATTCCTTGGTCGAAGTGCGTAGTATTGCATAACGCTATTGATCCAATTGAAGAGCATGAAAAACCTGATACCAAAGATGGTGTTAACATTGTATATACGCCTACTCCTCATCGTGGTTTGCAAATCTTAATTCCAGTATTTCAAGCTCTTTGTGAAAAGCATGATAATATTCATCTTGATGTTTTCTCATCTTTTAAGCTTTATGGTTGGGAACAACGAGATGAGCAGTTTAAAGATTTGTTTGATAAAATGGATGAGCATCCACATATCACTAATCACGGAACAGTAGACAATTCTGTTATTAGAGATACACTTAAAAAATCTCATATTTTTGCTTACCCATCTATTTGGGCTGAAACTTCTTGTTTGTGTTTAATGGAAGCTATGTCGGCAGGACTTATTTGCATTCATTCTAACTATGCTGCCCTGCCAGAAACAGCAGCCAATTGGAATCAAATGTATCAATTGCATGAAGATGTAAATCAGCATGCAGGTATCTTTTACAACATTTTAGATAACGCAGTTACAAAGGCTAAAGAAAATTATCAGCCTAATAGTTCTGCATCTTCTTATTCTAATGTATTTTATGGTTGGGAACGTAGGACACATGAGTGGAACGCTATGTTGACAAGTTTAATAGAAAATACAAAAGATAGATCTATACAGGGGAAAATGTTTAGATATGGAACTTGATAAATATATTCATGGAAGAAAAAAACAATGTTATCAGATTTCCTATTGAAAGAAGACTCGACGCAGAATTTAAACCTGCCTCTGAAGATCTAGAGGATATGTGCGATCAATACGCTGGATTTCTTTTAACAGAGTTACACCATGATGGTTATGATATATCTAACGAAGATTACGTATACGATATATCTCTCATGTTTGAATCACTAAGATCTCTCGTCTTTAAGTTTAATTCTATTACTCATCCCATGCAAGGATTCTCGCAAACACTATATACTGACCAAAATTATGTCATGTTCGAAAATCCTGATCAATTAGAATTTGACTTTTTCTAGTTGACATTTTTGTGTGATTGTGGTAGAATATATAAAATTGTGAAGGAAATATATTGTGATTATTTTAGACCTTAACCAAGTAATGATTGCTAATCTTATGGTTTCTCTTGGTGGCCATAAAGTAGATGTCGATGAGAATATTTTACGGCATATGATTCTTAATTCTATTCGATATAATCTCGTTAAGTTTGGTAAAGAGTATGGCGAACTTGTTATTGCTTGCGACGATAAAAACTATTGGCGAAGAAATATTTTTCCCTACTATAAAGCTGGTCGTAAAAAGAGCAGAGAGCAATCAGATCTCGATTGGAATTCCATTTTTCAATCACTCAACAAAATCCGCGACGAACTTAAAGAATACTTTCCATATCGTACTATCCAAGTTGAAACTGCAGAGGCCGATGATGTTATCGGGGCGCTTTGCGCTAAGTATGGAAGAGAGTTAGGCGGTGATGCTATTCTTATTTTATCAGGTGATAAAGACTTTCAGCAATTACAAAAGTATTCTAATGTAAGTCAATATGATCCAGTTCGTAAGCGTTGGATTAAATGCAATGATCCTGACTCATTCCTCAATGAACATATTATGAAAGGTGATGTTGGTGATGGTGTACCAAATGTGTTGAGCGCTGACGATACATTTGTCAGTGACTCTCGACAAAAACCATTGCGTGTTAAAAAAATGCATGAGCTTTTAAATACGGAAGGATCAGAATGGCCACAAGAAATTTATCAGAATTTTTGTCGTAATAGAATGCTTATTGATCTGAAAGAAATACCTGAAAGAATTATTAATCAGGTTTACGATCAATATGATAACCAAGATGGTAAAAGTAGAGATAAGCTATTTAACTACTTTATCAAAAACAAATTAAAAAATCTTATGGAAAATATTAGCGAGTTTTAAAATGGCACTTCCCCGCGTTAGTAAAATTCTTAAAGAAGCTTCAGAGATCTCTTCTCGTAAAGAAAAGGTGAAGTTTCTTAAATCACACCATCCAAATAAAGTCATGCTTCAATTATTTAAGTATGCTTTCGACCCATCAATTGTTTGGGCTTTGCCTGATGGTAATCCACCGTATCGTGAGTTTGAAGAAGCAGAAGAAAACGATAATGGCTTATATAACGAAGCACGTCGTTTGTATTTGTTTATTGAAGGTGGCAACGAGAATTTACATCCAATTCGACGAGAAACATTGTTTATTCAAGTATTAGAATCAATTCACCCAGAAGAAGCAAAACTTCTTTTGGCAGTCAAAGATAAAAAAATCCCATATAAGGGAATTACATCTAAACTTATTGAAGAAGCATTTCCGGGGCTATTATGAGCAAGTCAAAACGAGAAAGTAACCATCGCAAAGAAGAACGTCGTTTTCAAGACGGTGGACAACGTGAGTTTATTCATGAGTATCGTGAACATAAGCAAGAAAAAAGAGTACAAAATATACTCAGGTCCAATGATATTGAGGCCTTGTTAGAACAAGAAAATTATAAATAAAACATGCCTACCTACGTATATCTCAATTCTGAGACCGGTGAACAGGAAGAACACTTCCACAAAATTTCCGAGATGGAAACATTCTCGGCCAACAACCCTCACCTCACTAGAATCATTACCACTTCGCGGAATAATCTTATAACTGGTTATAACCAAAAACCAGATGAGGGATTCCGTGATATTCTCAAGTCAGTCAAAAAAGCATCAGGGAGGAATAGTAACATTAATACTTTTTAGTATGTGTGAATTGGCGAGTATAAGATAGAAACCCAAATAACAACAAGAAGGTAAGTATATGGCACTTTCAAAGCGACAGCGAAGAGCTCTTCGTAAAAACGGTGTACTCGATGAGCGCACTCATGTACCACAGAAAGGAATGAGACTATTTGATGTAGAACCAAAAACCTTTGCACAGCAATTAACATTTGACGCCTATGACCACGGCGATCATCTTCTTCTCCACGGCATGGCCGGCACAGGAAAAACATTCATTTCCCTCTATCTCGCGCTTAGAGAATTATTCGAGGATCCAAGTTCAATCTATCACAACATTACTATCGTAAGGAGCGTAGTACCTACACGTGATATTGGGTTCTTGCCCGGCAAAGAAGATGAAAAGATTGGAGTATATGAAGAACCATACAAGGCAATTTGTAATGAACTATTTGGCCGCGGTGACGCATATGACATTTTAAAACACAAAGAGCTCGTCAACTTTATGTGTACGTCTTTTGTCAGAGGGTTGACATTAGACAATACTATTGTTATAATAGATGAAGTAAATAATATGAATTTCCACGAATTAGACTCAATCATAACAAGAATAGGAGAAAACTGTAGAGTTGTATTCTGTGGAGACTTTAGGCAAAGTGACCTGACCAAACAACAGGAGAGAAACGGTCTACTTAATTTTATGAAAATTATTGATACACTATCAGGCTTTGAACACGTTGAATTCAACGAAAATGACATTGTCCGCAGTTTGTTGGTGAAGGAGTATATCATTGCAAGAGAACAACTCGGGCTTTGTGCATAAACTGTTCGAACCCAGAAAATTAAAGCGAATTAACGAGGAGGGTCAACGACTGTATGTGACTGACTCTGGTGATAAGTATCCATCGGTCACTACAGTCCTTGGCAAACTCGGACAAAGGAAACTACATGAATGGCGTAAGCGTGTAGGTGAAGCTGAAGCAAATAAAATTGCTCGTCAGGCTTCATCAGCTGGAACAGCAGTACACAATGTTGCAGAAAAATACATGCTCAATGATCCTACCTGGCGTGAAGACATGCCTATTCCTGTCAGTCGATTCCTCAAAATCAAACCATACCTCGATGACAATGTCGATGAAGTATACGGTATTGAATTACAAATGTATTCTAATGAATTGCGTACTGCAGGTACTGCAGACTTACTATGTAAGTATAATGGTAAGAATACATTACTCGATTTTAAAACATCTAAGCGCCGTAAGCATAAGAAAGATATCACCAGCTATTTTATGCAGTGTGCTGCTTATTCCGAAATGGCAAAAGAACATTATGGTTTTGAAGTAGAACAGATTGTAATCCTAATGGCAGTACATGAAGACGATCCTATTGTCTTTATTGAGGATTGTCAGAATTATGTACCTATGACCAAAAAGTTCTTTGAGTTATATCATAGAGGCCTCTTATAACAAAAAAGTCTAAAATTACCAAAAAAATAAAACCCTTAGAAATCAACCACTTACATAGGCGGTCACATAAGTTATTGATTTCTAAGGGTTTTTTTTATTTTACTTTTACAAAAAACTATGGTAGAATGGTACCATCAAAATGGAGAAGTATATGGATACTAAGTATATTGTACAAGTAACTCGTAATGATGCAGCTTGGATGTCATTGCCTTTTGCTAGTCTTAATGCAGCAACTAACTGCTTCGAATTCCACAAGTCTCACATTTGTGACTCAAATGATAAAGTACGAATCGAGCTTAAAGAAGATTCTAAACTTTTGAAATTTGTTCAATCATCTACTAGGAGCATTTAATGATTGATGATCTTGACATTGAAGTACTAAATCCTGATTACAAGCAGACTCAAATGATCATACAGATTCGTAAGATCGTCGATTCTATTGGTAATCCTAATCCATTGCATTGGGTACGTACCGAGTCTGGTCGTAAGTGCTGGATTGCGCATAAGCATGCAAAGACAATCGTAAAAATCTACGATATGTTGACCAGCGAAGAATCACAATCTTCTGTAGTTCAAAATCGTCAGCGCCCTGAAATCAACGCTAAACGTCAACGAGCTCGCCAAAAGTTTGTTGAAGATCTTCAAACTTATGAAGGTTTAACCAATATCATTAAGGAGCTCCGCGTTGCAAGTACTTCGTGAAATAACTGACTGGGGCGAACACCGCACCAGCAATCATGATTATATTGTCAGCACTAGTGACAAGCTTTTAGCTTATCGTAAAGCCAGCGGCGGTGATTGGGAAATCTTATCTGGTAAGATGAGATTTGATCGCAGTCGTCGTAAGTTTCTTAAGCTCGACGAAGAAATACCCGAAGAACTTAAAGTACATCACTTTGTACCAGCAGGTGCATTGGTGTACAAAAGCTCGAATGGTAATGAGTACATGGTAATTGATGGAACGTGTACTTGCCCTGGATACAAGTTTCGTGGTAAATGCAAACATTTGGAACTTGTTAAAAATTAACGGTTGACATTTTTGTTTTTCTTTGATAGAATTAACTAGTAAATTGAATTGGTCTGTGGAGGACTTTATATTATGGCACACATGGTTGAAACAATGGCATACGCAGGTGAGTTACCTTGGCACGGTCTTGGTACCAAAGTCGATAGTAATCTCACTCCCCAACAAATGATGCAAGCAGCTGGACTGGATTGGACAGTAAGTAAGCATCCAATGTATGTTAATGACGACATTCAGGTACCTGGCAAACAAGCGCTAATGCGTGATTCTGACAACACTATCTTAGATGTTGTTGGTGATGACTGGGTACCAGTTCAAAACGAAGAAGCATTCGAATTCTTCGACGAATATACTAAAGCTGGTGGTATGGAAATGCATACTGCTGGTTCATTGAAGGATGGCAAAATCATTTGGGGTCTTGCTAAAGTCAATGAATCTTTTAGTCTCTTCGGTGGCAAGGATCAGGTTGATTCCTACTTGCTACTATCCAACCCACACAACTATGGCCGCGGTGTAGACATTCGGTTCACCCCCATTCGTGTAGTCTGCAACAATACTCTGTCAATGTCTCTAGCCGGAAAGGCTACATTGGGTATTTCCCTCAACCATCGTCAGTCTTTTGATGCTGATAAAGTTCGTGTTGCTTTGGAAGAAGCACATAATAAGATGGATACTTACAAGCAAGCTGCTGAGTTTCTTGGGAACAAGCGTTATAAGCAAGATCAATTGATCGAGTACTTTGATAGCGTATTCCCTAAGACTACTAAGAAGTCTAGTGTAAGTGACATGTCTTTTGAAGAGCTTATTGCATCAGTTAAGAAAGGCGATAAAGTTTTGTCACGAAATGCAACAACCGCATTGGAAGTAATTCACACTCAGCCTGGTGCTGAATTTGCTGAAGGATCTTGGTGGCAAGCTTACAATGCTGTAACGTTTATGACCAACCACCAAATGGGTCATAATAACGATACACGCATGCAGTCTGTATGGTATGGTGCAAATAAAGATCGTAACATCGATGCACTTGGCCTTGCTGTTGAATATGCAGAAGCTGCTTAATTTAGACGGGGAGAGCCTCTCTCCCCACGTTATAAATATTATTCCGGGAGGATACACATTATGGAATTAATTATTGCTGGTTTGGTGGCAGTAGCAATTGCCGCCTTTGTTTTTTGGCCTCGAGTAAGTGAGAAAATTGATGATGTTCAAGAAGACATCACCGAAGCTCGCGAAGCGGTCGAAGAAAAGTTTGAAGAAATTGCCGATGATATTGAAGAAGCAGTTGAAAAAGCTCTCGACAAAATTCCTTCAGACGACGAACTCAAAAAGCTTACTAAAGCAAAACTCGATGATCTTGCAAAAAGTCTTGGTATTAAATTGGACCGTCGTAAGTCTAAGGATAATATGATTATCGAACTCAAAGACAAAGCAGGAAAGTAATCAATGAATGGCGAAACCATTAAGGATCAACCAGATTCAGTAAGTAATTTTCTTGTTGAAATAGAAAAAATTCGTAGGGCTGGCTCTGTAGATTATATGGACGCCATCATTCATTATTGTGAAAAGAACGAAGTGGAAATTGAAGTCATTGCTCAGTACATCAAAAAGAATGTAGTACTCAAAGCAAAACTTCAAGAAGAAGCTGAAGATCTTAATTTTTTAATGAAAACATCGCGACTACCTGTATGATAAACATTATGAATGCGTTTGATGCATACAAAATGTTCACTGCAATTAAGCTTCATTTCAATAGTCCATCTTATGACTACTTTAAATATCGTGGCTCAGTAAGAACTAATGAAAGCAAGTTTGAATGCAGGAACGACAAATACTTTTATCATAAACTTTCAAAGAAAAAAGATTTAGAGCTTTTTCTTGCTTCTAATTTATTTGAAAAAAATAATCTTTGGGTAGGTAATTTATTCGAAGATGAATATAATCAAGTATTTAAACAAGCACAGAAAAGACAACAATCTTTAGCATACACATTTGAGTCAGATGTATCTCAGTTTGATTCTTTGGATGAAGCCTTTGTTGTAAAGAATGGTGACTATCCAAAAATTCTTAATGCTTATAAGCGTAAAGAAGTTACACCTGAGACTATGATTATTCTCAATGATACGTGTAATTTGTTTCACTATTGGGACGAGCAAATATCTGATAAAGTTTTGTGGCCTAAAACAAAGCAATCACTTTTAAAGTATGCTAGCTTTTTAAACTACGATAAAAGTAAATACCGACAGTTATTGACTGACAAGTTTCAATAACATTTTACACACACACAACACAGGAGACATGTTATGTCCAATCCATATGAACTACGTTTTAAGGTGCTAGAAATGGCACGTGATCTCGAAATGAATCGTTACGATCAAATGAATGGTGCCTTTTGGCATTTATATACAGAGATTGAAAATACGATTGCTAATTATCGTGATACTGGTGATATTGTATCTATTAGAAAGCTTGAAGAACAATTAAATCATGTTGAATCTTTCTTACCAAAGATACCAAATCCCAGTGAAATCAAGGAAAAGGCACGAGAACTTTATGAGTTCGTCACTGAAAAGTGATATAAATAATATCGGAGAAAGGGTTTACTTTTCTCCGATATTGTGGTAAGATATACTTGTTATATTATGAATAATGTGGATAAGAAAACATACGTTGCTAATACAAGGAAAAACATATGACAAATTCATTTGCACAATTAAAGCAGTCTCGCGCAAGCCAATTCGATAAGCTTGCCAAAGCAGCAGAACAAGTCCAAAGTGGAGGTCAGCAAAAGCAAGGAGCTGACGAACGTTTTTGGAAACCAACAGTAGATACTGCTGGTAACGGTTCGGCTATCATTCGTTTCCTACCTCCACCTTCTGGTGAAGATGTACCATTTGTTCGTTATTGGGATCATGGCTTTCAAGGTCCTGGTGGTTGGTATATTGAAAAGTCTCTCACTTCTATTGGTGAGCAAGACCCAGTTTCTGAGTACAACTCTAAGTTGTGGAATTCTGGAATCGAGGCTGACAAAGAAGTTGCCCGTAAGCAAAAGCGACGACTTCATTACATTTCAAACATTTACGTAATCAGTGATCCTGGCAACCCAGCTAACGAGGGTAAGGTGTTTCTCTATGAGTACGGTAAGAAAATCTTTGATAAGATTAATGATTTGATGCACCCTCAGTTTGAAGATGAGGACGCTGTAAATCCGTTTGATTTGTGGGAAGGTTCGAACTTCCGTCTCCGCATTCGTCAAGTAGAAGGTTATCGTAACTATGATAAGTCAGCATTTGACACACCTTCACAACTCTTGGCCAATGAAGATGATTTGGAAACTGTTTGGAATTCTCAACATGGTCTCTCAGAGTTCAATGATCCAAAAAACTTTAAGAGTTACGAAGAACTTGCTGCAAAGTTGCAGCGTGTATTGGGTAGTGTTACTCCTACCTCAACAGCTGAATCAGTTGAAGAAGAAGCACCTGCTTGGACTCCACCTGCTGCAGAAGCTAAACCTGTAGTAGAACAAGCAGCTGATACGTCTTTTGACGATGATGATGAATCACTTGACTTTTTCCGAAAGCTAGCTGCTGAATAGAAACCACCCAGGTTCTTGGCCCGCTTCGGCGGGCTTTTTTTATGTGTAATTACTTACTGTAAGGAAGTTATCGCGAGTATTGTATGAGGGATTAGAATTTTCTACTTGTGATGCAGGAGAACTACCCGCCGCCCGGCTAATTCTTTTACTAGCACCTCCCATAATAATCGGTACTATAGTTGAGTCTTGTCCTCTTACTTCTTTAACAATATCTGTTGGAACTTGCATAGCCATTTGTTGAACTTTACCACTAGGCAATACGGTTTCAATGTTAACTGTACTCAATGCTCTTTCGGCTGCTGCGCCGGCTGCTAACACTAAACTGCCAGCTTCGACTTTAACTTTATTTTCTACTTCTTCGGCAATTGTTTCTAATTCATTTGATATTGGCGAAACTTTATCTTCTACTAATCCAGCCATTTCTTCACTGGATGCTACTTCTTTAGTAATGTCTACTTTAGCAACTTGAGATAAAGCTTTACCAACTTCTTCAGCTGACGTATCACTTGCACCAATTTCTTTCATTGCTTCAGCCGTAAGGTAATCACCTTCTTTTGCTACATAAGGATCATCGACATAGTTTTTAACTGCCTCAGCTTTTTCTTCCATTCCAGCATCGCCTTCAGCAATACTCTTATCTAATACATTAACAAATTGTTGGAATTCTTCTTCATTTAATTTATCTTTTGCTAAATCAATAAGACCAATTCCGTGCTCTTCCATAATTTTATTATCAACTTCTCTGAGCTGTTCGCGTGAATTAATGTTATCTGCTACATATAGTAATGCATTTTCATCAACACCCATACCCAAAAATGTGTCAGTCGCTTCAAGCGCAATTTTGCCAAGGTTAGAGGTTGTTCCATATTCTTCTTGAATATCTTCTTGTTCTGCAATAACATCAATGCCTTGCATATATTGACCAGCAGCTTTTACTTTCTCACCCAGAATCTTGGGTAACTCATTCATAAACCAATCATAAAATCTCTTAAACATATCTATTAATGGTTGGAATGACATTGTTACAAGACAATCATATAATGCTGCAACTACTTGATCAAATGCAATTGCATCATAGATTTCATCACCATAAAACAAACCAATTACAAATCCCATGATCGCACCACCCGGAATTGGAGATAAAGTACCGAGTAAACATAATAACCACATAGGCCCAAATAATTTACAAATAGTATTAATTTGTTCCTTGTTTCCTTTATGCCATTCATCTTTAGTAATACTACCAAACATATAGAGTTCAGTAGATCTAATCATAAATGTAATTGCCTCAATAATAAGGAACCATTTAACAACAAATCTACCAATTTTTTGAATAAGCGCAGATCCTGTAGAACCAAATTTCATTAAGTATGTTTTAGCACCTTCAATAATTTTCTTTGATCCAGATTGTACTGATTTAACAATGCCTTGAAACTTTTGTAGCATTTTCATAAATGCTGAACCTTCTTTACTGCCTTTGCCCATTTTGCCTGCTGCAGCACCGGTACCAGTTGGAGCGCTAGCGCCAGTAGGTGATAATGGTTTAACTTGTTCTGCTTTAACTATTTGTGTAGTAGCTTTACCATCAGCACCAGCAACAGTTAAGTTTCCTGCTTTAGATTTTACTACAGGCTTTCCATCTGCTGTAGTACCAACTTGTCCCGGAACTTTTGGTCGTTGATTTACTGGCCGTGCTGCTCTTTCTGCTTTTAGTTGTTTTGCTTTTGCATCTCTGCCTAGTTGCTCACCTGCTTTAAACACACCAAGCGTAGATAAACCTACTGTTGCTTGAGCAATAAAATTTTCAGCTTCGTCGAGTGCATCCATAATTCCAAGTGGTTCTTCCTCACTCGGATCTGGTTCCCATAGCTGTAAACCTAATAATCCTGCGCCAGCGGCCAAACCAACTAAATTACCAACATATTTTTCTATTGCAGCTAATATTCCACCACCGAGCGCTGCAGCTTTACCACCAATGCCAGAACCAATTTTTGGTTTTGTCTTTTTACCTTCAATTTCTGCTTCGTCGCGTCGTCGCTCATCTTTTCTATCGAGAGCTTCGTTTTGATCGACTGCAGAGTCAATTACACTACGTAGAGAATTTAATAAAGCTGATTGTGTATTAACTCTTGTTTCTAATCGTGCAATTCTTTCAATGATAAGATTTAAGTGAGGAGCATACTGTCCGTCATTTGGACCTAACTCAGGTATAACAGCTGGGACTCTGACTTCTTCCATGTTTTCAATTAAAGCTGGAACGTCAGTATGTCGTACTGGAGTGTTTGCTTCCATTGATGCGGCCGCGGCCGCGGTATATTGCTCCATTGTTGGAAGTGAAGAATCGACGCTTTCTTTTTGGTCGGGACCTAAAGACCCTAATCCTTTTAGTACTGCGTTACCTAAAGATAATCCGCCTGCAGTTTTTAAACCAGACTTTAATAGATTAGCTCCACCAGCAGCACGCACTCCGCGCGCTTTACTTAGGTTTTTACTTCTAGAAACATATTGAGCTAGTGCTCTGATGAGTTTTAACATTATTGTTCTCTTTAAAAGTCTACCATTTTTCCTAGGCTATCATTATCACCTTTTACTTTTGCAGCAAGCATTTCTATGTACAGCTCTCTTTCGAAAGGTATCATTTGTTCCACTTCGTGTAAAGAAAATTGGTGATACTGAGTTATGTCGAAGTTAATCTTGTAGTGATGGAACAGATCCAGGTAACTCAGCCCAATTGAAAAAAATCGTCAAGATCTCTAAAAACAACTCTTTTTTCTTCTTCTTTACTGTTTGTATAAACTATAACGTGCTCAATTTTTGGTGATGTTTCAAAGAACGCTTGAATCTTATTATAAGTTTCAATTGGAAGATTATCTAAAAATTCATCCCGTTCTTTTTTGCTTGTTGTTTTCCAAGCATAAGTATCTTCATCATCAAATACTACATCAATACAATGATTAATTGTTTCATAAGTAATATCAGCAACAGTCTTTAACTTAGCCAATACAGTAGAAATTTCAGGTGTTGGATATTTTAAAGTCATTCCAATATCTTCACTGACCATAATTTTTCTATCATGATTTTCTGGAAACTTAACTTCTACTTCATCTAAGTTAAGTTCTAAATCATATGTAATTCCATCAGTACTATCTTCTACTTGAAACTGTACGACGTTCCCAACAGATGCTGCTCGTAGTTTAATAAAAATGTATTCCATATCAAAGATTGTAATATCATTTACATCAAACTCTTCATTGAGTACACAACTATTGATAATACTTTTAATAGCGTTAACTGTGTCAGCTTTGTCATTTGATTCTTTAGCCATCAACAAAACTTTTTCTTCTTTAACTAGAAAAGGTCGGTAATATAATTTATCACCTGTTGATGGTAGCAAGCACTCAAATGTAGGTGCTGCAATTTTAGGTAAAGCCATAATATATCTCCAAATTAGCTTACTTTAAATGATGCAAATCTATATGAAACGCTCAATTTAGCTATTTCATCATTTTGTCCCCAACCCATTTGGATTGGTTCTATATTAATAGGATATGGTTTTTCGAGCGTAATTGTTTTGACTAGTTCTTGACGATTGTAAACTTTAATATCACCATCCTGTTGTGCGTAGACCTCGTAGTAATATGCACCGTATTTCGCGTTCCCATCGAGATCAACTGTCAAATTTGCCCATCGTCTAAAAATATCAATAATGTTTCCATCTTTATCGATATTATGAGTCATTTGAATTTCTTGTGGATTATAACGATATGGTAAATTATAAAGCTTTCCTGATCCATACGGTGCATAATTATCCACAGAAAGATATGCTACGCCCGGAACACTAATTGTTTCTGTACGCAAATTAATTTCATTACCTCCACCTGTAGGAGGTCTTATTAACACCTCATAGTGCGTAGCTGGAAGATGATCTCCAGTGAATGCTTTAAATGCTGCAATATCAAATGCCATGTGATTACCTTACTGTATTTTCTTTTTGGAATCGCGCCATACTGCACTTTGTTTTGATTTTCTAAATCTCTGAGTTGGTAACATTAGTGCAATATCCCACTCATCATAAGGTATCCAAAGAAAACGTGATCTAACTTGAGTATTAAGATATTTTTTTACGGTGGGCCTAAAGTATTTATACTTCGCTGCAGTGTTAAGAAAACTATAACTTAATCTTAGTTTTTTTGATTCACGTACATTATCTTGGCGCTCAATACTATATAACCTATCCATTAAACGTGCTCTAAAAATAGGTGGAAGATAATGTAAGTTCATACCAAGAAAACCATCAGTATATTTTTCTAAAACAAAAATTAATGGGAACATATCATAGTATGGAAGCTTTTCTTTGTGCTTTGGATCATAGAAAAACATATACATACGTCCAACGTCAAGTTGAACCATTTTATTGTATGTACGAGCTCGGTTCTTTAACTCTCTACGCGTGTCGACCGATCTTACAGAAGCAGCTCGATCTCTATACCAATCGCGGGCTTCTTCTGAACCAGACTGAACACCTTCAGCCTTTCCTTCGTCTACAATTCTTTGAAAGATATATGTTGCCATTAGAATTTTAATCCGAGCTCTTTTTCAGTGATAATCATAAACTCCCATCCTCTATCTTTGCAAAAACTTTCTGCAGCAACCCATTTACTTTTATTTATCGACCAAGTCTTAACTTCGTATAAATAGTTCTTGGTAAGCTTTTTTTGAGGAATAGGCTCTTTTGTTTGGTTAAAGGGTTTAATCTCTACAACTGCAACATCAGTTTTTCCCTGCCTATTCACTTTCTTTACCCAGAAGTCTGGAAAGTAACGATGAACTTTTCCATCCAATGGTGATCTATAAGGTATAATTAATTCCTCGCTGGCCCATTGTTTAACATCTTGGTGTGAATCAAGATAGCGCATAAAGAGAAGTTCCCAGCGACTCCTATAAATAATATTAGTAGGATCGCCACGATACTTAGAAGGATTCTGCGGTTTAAAGACGCCTTTATAAGTTTTAGCCATATATTTATTTATAGGAAATTTCCATGGCAGCAAACAATAGTATATCATCAGTAGGTGCAGATACAGCACAACTAAGTAATAATCTTACATATCTCGATAAAATCCAAATTGGTGCTATCCGTTCTACTGGTGCAAGTCCTGCAGCCCAGGCAGGTCAAATTACAGGCAGTGTTACCGGCTCTATTGGTAATCTTAACAATACACAAAGGTCAAAACTAGAAGTAGCTTCATCTTTTGCTGCTAAACTTGAAAGCTCAGGTGTGACCTCAAAAAATACAGCAGGTTTAGTTACAAACTTTTTAAATGATAGTCTTGCAGGAAAGCAACAATTAACACAACGTGCATCACGTACTCCTACTGATTTATCAATTACTACAAATAGAATTCCTACAAAAGCAACTACCGTTGCTAATAGGATGAGTAAAAACAGGCAAGAAATTTTGGGTGGGGATCTTGATGCATTTGCTGATCTTTCTTTTCCATCAGATCTTGTATCTAATAAAACACCTGCGTTTTTAGAATTACACTTTAAAAAATATAGTAGATCTGATCCATTTTCCAAAGGTAATGTGTCTGGAAGTGAAAAAGTGTTTTTACCATTGCCAGATAACTTTGCATTTAATCACTCTGTAAAATATGATCAGCGTGATACAGGTATCCTTGGTGATGTTGTACAGAGCAGTGCAGGAAAAGATATGATTTCAGCGGCCGAACAAGGAAATATAATGAAAGCTGCTGAAATTGCTAAAGTAGCATTAAATGAATTAAATGAAGCTGAAGCAAAAAATGCTGTGCAAAATGTTTTATCTCGAGTTGCATATAGTAATTTGGCCGATACAGATGTAGGTGGATTAGCATCTCAAATTGTAGGTGCTATTCCTAACCCACACCCATCAGTGTTTTTTAAAGGATTAGAGCTTCGCCAATTTACTTGGAACTGGAAATTAGTTCCTCGGACGCGCGCAGATGCTACTAACATTAAAAATATTATTACATTCTTAAAGCAAAAGATTCTCCCATCGGCTCCACCTGGCGGATCTAAATTAATATATCCATATTTACTTCGTCCTGTTGTAAATGGTTCTGATCTTGGTAATTTTAAAACCGCGGCTGTAAGATCTCTTATGATTAATTTTTCAGGTGAAGGCCAATCTGCATTCTTTATTGATGGTAATCCAGTATCAGTTCTTTTAAGTATGGAATTCCAGGAAGTAGAAATGTATACGGCTGAGGACGCATAAATGGCAGAGCAAAACAAATACTTTAAAAAGTTTCCATTTATGGATTACAATGGCACAACCGCTGTCAATATTATGAAGCGCGCTGATTTTAATAGTAAAGTAAAAAACTTTTTTACTGCGTTTAATCCTTATTCTCTTGGTGATCAAGATTTAGTAGATCATGTCGCACATGATTATTACAATGACGTAGATTTAGATTGGGTAATCCATTACGCAAATGATTCGGTTGATCCGTATTTTAATTATCATTTAGATAGTCAAAAGTTTGAGCGCTATATTAAAAACAAATATGGCAGCACAATTGAAGCCAAGAAAAAAATTGTAAGCTATCGAAATAATTGGAGAGGTGACGAAAGTCTTCTTTCCCCAGATGGTTATAATAGTTTACCTGGCGAGAGAAAAAAATATTGGGTACCAATAGATAATGCAATAGGCGTAATTTCTTATCAAAGAGCAGAAGAAGATTGGTTTGCTTCAACAAATAAAGTTGAAACTATAAGCTTTTCCACTACACCATCAACCACGTTTACTAAAGATGAAACGATTACTGATGATAGTAATAGTGAAAACAAAGCTACAATATCTTTTGCAAATACAAGCACAATTACAATTAGAGATATTCGTGGTACTTTTGAAAGCAATACAAACATAACAGTAACAGGCGAAACTTCAGGTGTTACAGCTACTTTAGATCATACAACATGGAAGCTTATTACACATGTAATTCCATTTGGAGAGCAAATTTATTATAGCCCATTATATGCTTATGATTATGAGTTTGAGCAAAATGAATTGAAGCGTGAAATTTATCTTTTAGAACCAGCATATACTGAAAAGGTAAATAAACAATTAAGTGATTTATTACAGTGAGCAAATGAATGACCGCTTTAGACGTATCTGATGTAATTATACCTAACAAAGAAATATGGATCTCACCATTTGGTGCTAGCCGAGTTCATAACATGTATCCTCAGGTACAAGGTATTGATATTTACGAATCATTAGATAATTTTTCTTTAACTGCAGATTTTTTCTTAGAAGATAGTATTGAATTGATTAATAATCTTCCAATTGCAGGCGAGGAAGAAGTAGAAATTACAATTCAAACACCGTCGCGACCTTCGTGTACTTATAAGTTATTTGTTGAAAGTATTCAAGGCATGAAAACAAATGACATGTCTAATATTAAAAAGTATAAGTTGCGCTGTGTAACAAAAGATTTTCTTAAAAATTCTTGGAATGTTTATTCAAAGCGTTACAAGGATATGAACTACGATGCAGCAGTTAACGCTATCTTAAAAGATGAATTGGTAGTTTCAAAAGAAGTTGTTGTTGATCCTACGAAAGGTAAGTTCGATTATGTTGTAAACAATATTCGTCCTTTCCAAGCTGTAGATCTTATTAAAGAGAGGGCAGTATCTCCTAATTATAAATCATCAATATTTTTGTTTTGGGAAGATTGGGAAAAATATTACTTTAAAACTTTTGAAGCAGTAATCGAAGAAAGAAAAGGTAAAGCTGAAGATTTCGTATTTACATATGATGAAACTAATAGGCAACCTGAATATGGATCGCCAATCAACGTTAGAAATATTTTAGCATACGAAACGATTACTCAAGGTGCTTCAGTAGACAAAGTAATGGCAGGTACTATGAGAAATCAGTATCGTGAGTTTGATATTTTCCGTGGTACTTATTATACAATGAATGAATATAATAATACTGGCCAGCACACTAATTATAAGTTTACTGACGCAAATGAAGATATGAATAGTTCGAAGTATAGTTCATTTGTAACTTCAAAGCCTGGTGTTACAAAAATGGCAGTTAAAGATAGCTTAAGACCTGAAATGGAACATAATACTAATATACATTGGAAGCGTGGTTTTGAAAATAGAATGTATCAATATGGTATGCGTATACGTGTTTATGGAGATACTGCTTTGCGTGTTGGTGATATGGTAAAAGCAAAAGTACCTGATATTTCAGGTGTCACTGTTGAACCTAAGCAGCAGGAATTATATTCAGAAAATTATGTAGTACGTACTTTAAGACACAGATTAGATAAAAGAGATAATGCTGAGTTTGAACATTTTATGATTTTAGATATACGTAAACCAAATATGAAGAAGGCAATATAATATGGCGCATTATCATTTAGGTGATACTTTCCGTTGGTTTATTGCACGTGTGATAGACATTAAAGATCCAGAAAAAATGGGTCGAGTTCAAATACGTGTTATTCATGAGCAAACCGGAGAGCTTGGTAAAAAAGTCGATCAATATGGATTTCTAAATGAAGAATTGTTATGGGCTTATCCAATATCTGCAATTCAATCTGCTTCGTTATCTTGGAAAAAAGTTGTAGAGTTAGAAAAATTTGAAACACCGGATTGGGTAGATGCGGTAGGTTTATCACCAACTGGAATTGCAGTTGGAACATACGCATTTGGTTTTTATCTAGATGGTTATGAGCAAAACATACCAATGATTTTTGGTACGTATCATAAGCAATCTATTTTCCCAGAGCCAGGAACTAAGATAGAAGAAATGCTTCAGGATACACCACCTGAAAAAGATTACAAATATCATGATGTATCTGCATTAGCAAAAGGTTTTTTTGAAGACCCAATAACAAAAGAAGGTGGGCCCGGTCAAACGCTGCCAAAAGAACCATACGAATATTCAAAACTGTGGAGAGATGAAACAGACGATCCTTTAGCTATTAGCACAGTAGATGAAATGCCTACTGCCTATAATACAGAGTATCCTTATAACTTAACTTATACTACAAAATCAGGCCATGCAATTGAGTTGGATGATACTCCCGGCCACGAACGTATGCATATGTGGCATAGGTCCGGAACATATGAAGAAATTTCTAATGCTCCATCAAATCCTGGAATTGACGCTGACCGAGGCAAAGTAAAAAATGTGTATCCTGAAACTGGGCCATCTGGTTGGAATTACACAACAGCTGGCGGAGTTGCAGAACCAGATTGGAAAG
>Ga0255781_10000132_pt1 | contig 55753 bp, 65 predicted proteins | sample 101ome_21_FD_179979 | JGI IMG/M metagenome (GOLD analysis project Ga0255781, IMG submission 179979) | Coastal salt marsh microbial communities from the Groves Creek Marsh, Skidaway Island, Georgia - 101413BT metaG (version 2) | ecosystem: Environmental > Aquatic > Marine > Intertidal zone >... | reverse complement strand
CAGTATGACTTGGGCTGGATCAAAGCCATGGGCTTCGATGTCAAAGGCCGCATCATAGACACCATGGTCATCGCATCACTGCTTGATGAAAACAGATTTAGCTACAGCCTGAACTCACTAGCTTACGACCACTTGGGAAAAGTTAAGTCGGAGAAAGGTCTAGTGGAAGCGGCGCGGGAGTTCGGAGTCGATCCGAAAGCAGAGATGTGGAAGATGCCCGCCATGTACGTTGGACCGTATGCGGAGGGTGATGCTGAACTTACCCTCGAACTCTGGAATTACTTCTCCGTTCAACTTGGCAAAGAAGGCTTGTGGCCTATCGCCAATCTCGAACTTGATCTCCTCCCATGTCTGGTCGATATGACCATGCGGGGTGTCCGGGTAGATACGGATAAGGTCGAGCGAACGCGGGATGGTTTGCTCAAGCGAGAACGGGAAGTCCTCAAGGAGATTAAGCGCATCAGCGGCACGGATGTCGAAATCTGGGCTGCACAGTCTCTCGCTAAAGCGTTCGATAAAGTCGGAGTCAACTATCCACGCACTGAAAAGGGCGCACCGTCGTTCACCAAACTCTTCCTCCAAGAGCATGAGCATCCACTCGCGCAACTCGTCACCCAAGCTAGGAACCTGAACAAGACATCCGGCACCTTCATCAATACAATCATGAAGCACTGCCACGCTGATGGTCGAATACACTCCCATATCAATCAAATCCGCTCTGACGATGGAGGCACCGTATCGGGCCGTATCTCCATGTCTAATCCTAACCTACAGCAAATCCCGGCCCGCGACCCTGAACTGGGACCAATGATTCGTTCGTTGTTCCTACCAGAGGAAGGTGAACAGTGGGCGGCCATTGACTTCTCGCAACAGGAACCGCGCATCTTGGTCCATTATGCGCATGTATACGGAAAAATGCGAGGCGTTCAACTGGAGGGAGCCAAGGAGTTTGTCAACGCATACAACGATGATCCGGACACTGACTTCCATACGATGGTTGCGGAGATGGCTAACATTCCGCGGAAGCAAGCTAAGACAATTAACCTTGGCATGATGTATGGCATGGGTGTGAACAAACTGTCTGAGCAACTGGACCTGTCGGTCGAAGAAGCAAAAAGCCTAACCAAGCAATACCATGACCGCGTACCGTTTGTGAAAGGACTGATGACGGGCGTCATGAACCGACTGAACGAGAAATCGTCGGGCGGTTCGCTGCACTCGCTGCTTGGCCGTAAGTGTCGCTTCGATCTGTGGGAGCCCGATACCTTTGCCATGAACAAGGCGCTGCCTTACCGGGAAGCGGTTGACGAATATGGGCCCACGACCCGTCTCAAACGAGCCTACACCTATAAGGCGCTCAATCGTTTAATCCAAGCATCTGCCGCGGATATGACGAAAAAAGCGATGGTGGACCTCTACAAGATGGGCAAGCTGCCCATGATTCAAATCCACGATGAAATAGCCATGTCCGTTAAAAGTGTTGACGAAGCGCATGAAATCGCTAAGGTCATGGAGGATGCTGTCCCCCTTGAAGTACCCAGTAAGTGCGATGTCGAGATCGGACCTTCATGGGGCGAAGCTAAATAGCAACTCCATGCTGCTCGTGGCCCACGCCTGTGGCCTCTCAACTACCCCGCTTCGGCGGGGTTTTTCTTGCATTCTTGTATAATCTCCTATATTATCGTAGACATCCGGGGGCATCGGAGATAGATTAATGGATACAGATCGTTGGAAAAGCAGTCTCGTACCGCGGGAAGTGTATGAAGAGATAAAGGCCCTTTCGAAAAAGGAAGGCCGAACCATCGGCGGACAATTACGTCTGGTCTTTGAGTGGTACATGGAGACAGCACATGATGGAAGCAGCGGGGGAAACGGGACAGTTCCACAAAAGACTGGTGGAAAATAAGTGCCCCAAGTGTGAGCAGCCCCTTACGGTGACCGGTAAATCGGACACCCATCTCTTTCGTATGTGTAAGACCTGCCAATTGTCTATTGTCGATCCCTTAGAAGCTGGGGAATACCCAGAAAACTTGAATGAGATATGCGATTAAGTGTTGCATATCCCATATTGGTGGGGTTATACTACGCTTGAACATGGTGAACATGTTCTCCGTAGTTAAAACCAGCCCCAGTACGGTTGCCCCCGGCTGGGGCTTTTTTATCTTAGGAGGATAACCATGGACGAACTAAACCTACGCGTATCAGAAATACCTTGGCCTTACGCAGTCAATCAGGTGAACAAAGCCGTCACCGACTTCCAAAAACAACTCGAAGAAAGCGGCAGCGAAGAAGACAAGCAACGCAGTGCGGAGCTTGAGAAGTGCTGGCAACGTATCCTTCAGGGTTGACTTTTCTATATAAAATCCCATACAATCTCTATGTAAGTCTACATGGAGAACGTTATGAAAGATTTGATTACCATCGAAGAAGTGTGCGACCTCGCGCAGGTCAGCAAGCCCACCGTTTACCGAAAGGTAAAGGTGGGTGAATTTCCATCCCCCGTCAAAGTTCCAACCACCGCGACCCGCGGGCCAAAGATGGTTAACCGTTGGGAACGCGGCGCTATCCTAGCTTGGTGCTTTAAAAACAACGCCGAACGAACCGCAGTCGATGTCACCTACGAAGAGACTGACGCGCATTGGGACGCGGACCACGAGCCATGGTACGTCAAGCATAAGTTCATCCTGCAAGCCGCTGTTGGCGGATTCCTTGCAGCTATCGCGTTCGCGTTATTTGGATGACAGACGATCTCAAAGATAAATGGTGGGCGTGGCACAAAGAGAACCCAGAGTTCTATGAGCTATTTAAAAAGTTCACCTTTCAAGCTATCCAGAAAGGGCACCGTAGACTTTCAGCATGGCTTATCGTCAACAGGATTCGGTGGGAAACGATGATCGTAACCACCGGTAACGAATACAAAATCTCTAACGACTTCATTGCGCTTTACGCTCGGTTGTTCATGCACGAGTACCCAGACTACAAAGGGTTCTTTCGCACTAAACCAATGAAGCGTGTCTACATCGCAGAGGAGGAACGTGATGAAAATACTAACCATTGATATGCACCCGTCCGTCGGGACGCAACTTAACTACAGCGTCACATCATGGAAGTGGGGCAAAGACATGATTGAGCTAAAGCTCGACAACGGCAAGATCGTCCAGATCAACCCGACCTACGTCATTGCCTTGATCCATGCAGAAGTGGACGACGAAGAAGGTGCCGTCCCATCCGTTGAAGAATACGAGGACAGGCTATGAACGGTAAACGGCCCGCGATCCTGCGCATGAGAGACGGCTCACTGAGCGATCAGGCTTGCTTCGACCTCTGCTCCTTTTGGGCAGAGGAAGACGACTGGGAAGGCCGAACGCACGAAGCCAACTACTGGAAAGAGAAAGCCGACGAGTTTAAGTGGAGTCTGAAGATGAACCTCAAGGCGTGGACCTCATCACCCGCCATCGAAGACCGCCTTGCTGAAGAAGCAGCCAAGTGGCAAGAACATACCTTCCAATGGGACGACCGAATGGACTACTTCGCCGTTCACCCATCCGCGACGATATAACTTTCTAAAAAATTAAGTGGATTTCCACCACCTCTCCACTTTCCCTTCATTATTGGACTTGACATTATCGCATACCCGTGGTAAACTATTTTTACCAACTGGGAGTTCCAGTTGGCGGGGCGGGCAAGCCCCACGTTCTTTAACAATTGAAAAACTACGGAGGTTCACCATGAGTGACTTTGAACTCAAGGACGGCAAGGTCGTCATTAACAATCTTGAAGACATCGAAAGATTCATCAAAGAGAAGTTTCCCGACGGACTCGAATCGAAACGTAAGCAAGACTACTTTGACGGTGGGGCTTACATCGGTTTCAATCTTTGCCGATATGGTTATACCGACCTTTTAGCTGCGGAGTGTCACGCAATGCGTGACTCCATCCAAGGCCGCGTCGGACATAGCTACGGGTTTCCATTCGATCCACATGTCATAACGCACAAAGCGAAAGACGGGGAAGACGAATGGTATGAAGTCTACACTGAGTAGTTAAACACGGCCCCCGGTCTTCGGATCGGGGGTTTTTTTATGCGAGGGAGGTGGCCCGCCCCCGCCGTTTGATGCAGGGGTCATAACTCCCCCACTAGGAGTGAACAGGGACGGGCCGAGGGGCAGTATACAGGAATCAGGGGCCGCGGCGCACGGTACAAGTAAACGGCGTTTACTTATATAGACAGTAAAAATAAAAAATAAATTTTTTCGGTAAAATAGCCGTAACCGGTGTAACCGTGTAACCGAAGCAAGCAAGCTCTTGTTATATAAAGAGATTTTAAGTTACATAAGTGAAAAACAAAAAAGTAACCGTATCCGAGTTTGTGTAACCAGAAAGGGCAAGATTGCGTATAGGGAGGTCAGATCGTTTTTTATTTTTTTTTGATTTCTTGTCTATATATTCAAAGCGGGTTAGTTTTATGGCAAACTATCGCCAAATAACTGGAGAATTAAATGCCAAGTAAATCAGTAGCTCCTGCCCCAAAGAAAAGGGTAGGACGACCCAAGGCAACCAAAGCCCAGCAGCTAACGCGAAAGCAAGAACTGTTTGTTAAAGAACTGGTATCGAAGGATGGTCAGATCACAATGCGAGAGGCAGCAATCAATGCTGGCTATCCCGCAGGGTCTGCTCACACCAGAGCGTATGAACTAACCAACCCAAACATCAGCCCTCATGTTGTGGCAGCGATCCAAGCTTATCGTGCAGAACTGGATGAAAAGTTTGGTGTGAACTACCAACGCCATTTGCGGGACCTTCAGGTCATCCGCGACATGGCATTAAACAACGGCGCATACAGCGCAGCCGTTCAGGCAGAATACAGGCGCGGGCAAGCGCAAGGTGACATTTATGTAAACAAGAGCGAAATCCGCACTGGCAGCATTGACAGTATGAGCAAGGATGAAGTGTTGAGGGCGCTCAAGGAGATTAAACAAAGTTATGCCCCGATCACTATCGACGTTACTCCCGAAGGAGAGAGCAATCCCCAGAACCGCGACAAAGCGAGAAGCCGACTTTTGGAGGCAGATGAAAACGGGGATGGAGAAGACTGGCAGGAATCTGAAAGCGACTAGGCTTGAAACGTGGGCGATGCCCGGTGTGCCCGATGTTGTTTTGTGTGACGAGTTTGGTCAGTTTCATTTTATTGAACTGAAAGCGACCGCAGGTAATGCGGTGGACCTACGGCCTCACCAAGTGGCTTGGCTAACCAATCATGGTCACGCCAGCGTTTGGGTCTTGGTTAAAAAACACAAAACCAAAAATCAACCTGAGCAAATTTTTTTATACCGCGGAGCGGACGCTGTTGATCTGAAGCTGGAAGGGTTGAAGGTCCCCGCGCATTATCACGCAGCTGGTGCACTTGACTGGCAAAAAGTTTTTGGCTTGATTAGTCCCACAACATCGCATACAATCCCATAGTCATTAATTTAACTACGGAGGTAAAACGATGGCGCAGAAATATAAAGTGATGTTCAGCTATACGGTCGTGGAAGTTCACCACGTTGATGCTGTTGATGAAGACGATGCTTTAAGAAAATTGAAGGCAGGCGACGAAGATTATTTTATTAACAGTTATGACGGCGATTATCATGACGACGTAACCGTGGAGGCCGTGTAATGGGTTTGATCGAATGGCTTTATAAACTTTTGTTTGGGGAAGATGCCGCCGACGATTTACGGCCAAAGCCGAAGCGAAGGCGACGATAAAAAAATAAAAATTTAGCCCGCTTGACCGCGGGCTTTTTTATGTCGTATAGTATGCGATATATCTTATAACTACGGAGGGCAAACCGATGACGATATACATTCAACTACGCGAAGCGATAAGTGACACCATGACCGTCCCACAATGTTGGATTAAGGCCGACGTGATCGAACCGTGCGGGGATGGTATCCAATTTTTGGATAGTAAAACGGGTGAATGGGAATTGATCCGCATGTTTCACAACGGCGATTTTTACTGGAATAAACACATATATGATTTTTGCTTTATTCGTTCCCGATTAATGCAGGGCTGCAAATTGGGGGAAATGTTCCATGCTTAAAACAGTAGAAATGAGTCGGGCAGAAAAAACCAAAGGCATCGCGGTAACCTATCGCGCTGGCAATGGTGAAAAATATGCGACCTGCCCAGCCGCCTGCAAAATGAATTGCAGCGGGAAGGGATCGCAAAAAATTGATCCAGATTATTTGGACGCATTATTGGACGCGGTTCCGCGTAAAGGCGTCTCGTTTACTTACTCGCATTTCGATCCGCGCCAATATGGCTGGGACCGTAAATTGGCCGAAGGTAAAACCGTCATAAATTTCTCGACGGAAAACAAAGCCGCCGCAGCGGCGTCAATTATTAATGGCGTCCCGTCGGTTACTGTCGTTTCGCCAGATAGCTGGGAAGGTAAAAAAACCCAACCCGCTGGCTGGGGTGTTCGGGTCGTTAGATGTCCCGCCGAATATCGTGACGGGTTTAGCTGCCGCGATTGTGGCAACGGCCTGCCATTGTGCGCCCGACTTGATAGGGATTATGTGATCGGATTTACCGCGCATGGTGCCAGCAAGAAAAAAGCCGCCGATCCCGACGTGCGCGGCGGATGTTATGCCGACGGCGGAAACGTTGCATTGCATTGGCGCGATACTTCAAACCAATCGCAACCGGATGAAACGGACGGGGAAAAGCTTTTGCGGTTTGCGAAATCACTCCCGCCGCGTTCGATCATTCGGCATCATGTTGCGGGCGACATTGGGCTGGAATAACTTTCTAAAAAATTAGCTTGCACCATATACAATAATATGGGATATTATAGGGGCTGGTCAGAAATGATCGGCCCTTAACTTTTAACTACGGAGTAAAAAATATGACTTATACAACTAACGCCTTCGCGCATGGCATTGGAAATAGCGCGGTTTCATCACAATGGTTCAGCCGTCCCGACGATCAAAAGTTTTTGACGCTGGATGATATGCTGGCCACAAAAAAGATTGACGCCCAGCGGATGACAAGCCGCACCGTTGATACTCACAAAATCCAGATCATTGGCGAACTGGATGAAAGCAACCCCAGCCGCGGGGATTTGCGCGTTGAATACCAAGACGACAATTACCGCGACCACGTGAACACCCCGACCAATTGGAGTTTTGGCCAATTGTCCCAGCTATCTGGCGCACCCGCTGGTTACCTGCGCGACTTGCCTGCACCATTGGCGGCGGACTGTATTCAATGGGGTTTGCGCTATAACCGCGGGCGGGAACTGGTCAAGGTATACGGTAGCCAAACCGACGGCGGGGATTTACGCGCCGCAACGGGTCCAGACTACGGGCGAATTTTTGACTGGGAAATTTTGGAACCAGTGAAAAACCTAGTTGACGCCAGCGGCGGACGTTGGAAAGTGCCGGGCATGATGACGGGAAGCCGCGACGGTTTAGCCGTTTACGATCCCGACGTGCCAGTAACAATGGAAACGACCACGCTATTCGCCAGCGACCGCGACGTTTTCGTTTTCCTAGTTGACGACCGCAACCCTATCGAAGTCGGTAAGCTGCCGAACGGCGAACCCGATTTGATGTTCCGCGGCTTTTACGCATGGAACAGTGAAACGGGCAGCAAAACCGCAGGCATCGCCGCGATGTATCTGCGCGGGGTTTGTATGAATCGAAATCTTTGGGGCGTGGAAAACTTCCAAGAAATTAAGATTAGGCATACCAAATTCGCGCCCGATCGTTTCGCGATGGAAGCGCGGCCAGCTTTGGAAAGCTTCGCGCATGGTGCAACGTCTACATTTATTGAAGGCGTCCAAGCTGCCAAGGCCGCCAAGATTGCGCACGATGATGAAAGCCGTTTTGATTTCCTAAGTAAGCGGGCGGGATTATCTGGCCGCATGGCCAAGGCCGCGAACGCTAGGCATTTAAAAGAAGAAGGCCGACCCGTTGAAACAGTTTGGGACGCGGCGCAGGCTATTACCGCAATTGCGCGGGACATACCGCACCAAGATGCCCGCATTGAAATCGAACGAAAGGCGGGCGCGTTACTGGATAAAGTCGCCGCATAAAACCAGCGACAACGCAAACCGAAGGCCCGCCAATGTGCGGGCCTTTTTGTTTCTACTTTACTTTTTCAAAAGTTATCGCATATAATCACATACGCGGGGCAATAAAGCGCCGCATTACTACGGAGTAAAAAACCATGGAAAACGTTAGAACTTTAAATGTGCGCCCGTCCGACTTATTACTGGATCGGGTTTTCAATCCTGCGCAGGATAAACAGCTAGGCGGGGCAACGCCTGCACAATTGGCGGAAGCTTGCGGGATCATTCCCGACTTTTTCTGCCAAGCTTGCATGACGGCGGACCCGTTGACGCTGGACAATATCGCGGCGGGCATGGATGACGCTTATCAATTTGGCGGCTTTTGTTATCCATTCAGCGGGACCGTTGACGATCACAACGGGACATACCAAAGCGAACACGACGACGATCCAGCACTGGCACCGCTGGCGCGTTTCATCTTTGAGGGTTTCGAGTGTTTCGTATATGAATACGGGATTACCGCCATACGCGACCGCGCAACCCGTCAAACCAAAATCGCCAGATTTGACTAGGCGCAACCGCGCCGCATCGGGCCGCCTTCGGGCGGCCTTTTTTTTGCGGGTTTACTTTTTGAAAAGTTAGCGCATATAATCGCATACGACGGCGGGCAAGCCGTCGCAACTTTAACAACGGAGAAACTGAACCATGATTGAACTTAAAACGAACGTCGAATATCTGGACCAATTAGCCGCCGATCATATCCAAGACGGACGCGACGCGACCGGATCGGATTTGAAAGCCGCCGCGTTGGATCATAAAAACTTGCAGGAATACGCGGAGCGATTGGAACTGAACATCCAGAAAATGAGCGCGGAGATACAAGCCGCCGCCGAACAGCGCCAGCAGTTGGCGGATGTTCTTTTTGATTTGATGCGCGACCGCATCGGGCAGCATATCGACCGAACGCTAGCAGATCGCGAAGACGAGACCGACGACGCGACCGACGACAAAATCCGCGAAACCGTCAAAGATATGATCCGCGACGGGGATATATCCGTTGAAGTCGACTATTCGAACATCGAACTGGATTTGTCGATCAACGTCTAAACCGTCCCCAGCAAACCGAAGGCCCGCCCCGTGCGGGCCTTTTTTTGTGCCTAGTGTTTCCCAGTTAAACAAGGCGGGCCCCGCCCCGCGCTCCCTTCCCAAAACCTACGGGCCGCGATCCCATGGCCGCAGGCCGTGCCCAGTTGGCAAAAGTTAGCGGGCGGCAGGCCGTCGGCAGCGGGCCGCGCTGCGCGATCCCCGAACCCCGAACCCCAGCCCGTGAAAATTAAACCGCGGACGATGCACCCCAGCCGCTGCCAGTTATCCGCGGCCATGGCCGCTGGACCAAGCGCCGCGGGTCATGGTCCAAGCGCCGCGAACCGTCGGCAGGGGCCCCAGCGTATCGGGTCAAATGGCACGGAGCGGGAGCCAAAAACCGCGATCCACCGCGCACGGCCCCGTGTTTACGAAGCGGGGGCTTGAGCCATGTTTTTCGCAAATAATCACCAGTTATTTCGAACCAGAATTAACTGTCTTATATTTGTGCTTAAAATCGCATATAATTGGTGCTATGTTTCACGTGAAACAACGTGAAATGTTCCACGTGGAACATTGAAAACTGCGTGTGAAAAATTAGCTAGGGACCCCTATGAGTGCAGCGCAAAATACATTGCTAGAAGAGAAAAAACTGAAGCTTGAGCTTCGGCTTGCGCAGCTTGAAAAGAACGAAAAGTGCCAAAATGATTTTCTAACTTTCGTGAAAACTGTTTGGCCAGAGTTCATCGCGGGCCGTCATCACCGGATCATTGCAGAAAAGCTTGAACGGGTAGCCACGGGCGAATTGAAGCGGCTCATAATTAATATGGCACCGCGTCACACGAAGTCCGAATTTGCGTCCTATCTGTTCCCTGCGTGGTTCATGGGCCGTATGCCGAACAAGAAGATCATTCAGGCGACGCACACGACAGAACTTGCTGTGAATTTTGGTAGGAAGACCAAGAACCTGATTGAGAGTGATGATTTCAAAGAGATATTTCCGGAGGTGAAACTTGCTGCGGATAGTAAGGCGTCTGGTCGTTGGGACACGAACAAAGGTGGTATGTATTACGCTGTTGGCGTTGGCAGTAACTTGGCTGGTCGTGGAGGTGACTTGGTAATCATTGACGACCCGCACTCGGAGCAGACGGCTATGTCGAGTTCTGGGTTTGATGATGCTTGGGATTGGTACACGGGTGGTCCTCGTCAGCGTTTGCAGCCCGGTGGCAGCATCGTTTTGGTTCAAACACGTTGGTCTGAGAAGGACATGACGGGTCAATTATTGAAAGCGATGGCCAAAGACCCGCTTGCCGATCAATGGGAAGTTGTGGAGTTGCCCGCTATTTTTGAAGATGGGACTCCGTGCTGGCCAGAATTTTGGTCTCTTGACGATTTGACCGCGGTCCGCGCATCTATTCCTCCGTCCAAGTGGAACGCGCAGTATCAACAAAATCCTACGGGTGAAGAGAACGCGATTATTAAGCGCGAGTGGTGGCGCTGTTGGGATCGCGATAGGGTCCCCCAGCTAGAATATGTGATTCAGAGCTACGATACGGCTTTTAGTAAAAGAGAAACGTCGGACTATTCTGCGATAACGACGTGGGGCGTATTTTATCCTAACGAGGGTGGATCGGGTCCTAATTTGATTTTGCTTGACAGCAAAAAAGGGCGCTGGGATTTCCCTGAGTTAAAACAAGTTGCGCTTGAGAATTATAAGTTTTGGGAGCCTGACACGGTAATCGTGGAGGCTAAAGCAAGCGGTATGCCATTGACGCACGAATTACGGAACATGGGCATACCCGTTGTTAACTTTACACCGAGTCGAGGTAACGATAAGGTGAGTCGAGTACATAGTGTCTCGCCATTGTTTGAAGCAGGGATGGTTTGGGCCCCCGACGAAACTTTTTCAGACGAGTTAATTGAAGAAGTGGCGGCTTTTCCTAATGGTGAGCATGACGACTTAGTTGATAGTATGACGCAAGCACTTATGCGATATAGGCAGGGTAATTTTGTACAGCTACCAACTGATGACTGGGAAGATGACGAAAACCATGTTAAAGTGAAAGCGTATTATTAACTTTTTTATGGAAAGGCGGCCTAATGAATAGTCCTGCGGTAAATCTTGGAGCGGGCGGATTCGTGTCCTACTTTGAGGACGGGGGCGCTACTGTAGTTTTACAAGATACTACAAGCCCTGCTCAAGAGCAAGATTTTGACGAACGCGGTGTAGCAGCATTTTTTGCAGAACAATACACGCCGTTTGCCGATCCGCCGGAGGGAGCTAGGTTCGACGCTGATAAACAATCAGAGATAAGAGCGTCTGGCAATCCGGGCTCCGCGGCCCGCGAAACATACTATCCGGAAGGTGACACCTTTTTCGAAACGCTTTCAAGCGAGTACGGTTATCCGTTGGTTCAAGACCCCATTGAAGGGGAGAATCGTTTTGGCAGACCTAGACAGGACATGCCTACGCCTCAAGAACTAGCGGATGCCCGTGGACATGCCTTGGGTACTGCTTTAGTAGCCGCGGACTACGGACCAGAGACCGCGATGACTGTTGGGAACCTTGGAGAAGATATAGGTTTCTCAAATCGCTTACATCGTGCTATGGATAAGCGTAATAACGCAGTGGGCGTTAGTATATTTAAACAAGCTGGGATTAATGCAACACCTGCACAGTTAGCGAAAATGGTTGACGCAAAGATATTCCAGCAATTAGAAGCAATTATGAACCGACCAGCAAATGAACGCAGGTTTGAGAGTGGGGAGAAGGGCATGGACCTTTATTTCCCTCGTGACTCTTATGGTTACTTTATTGCGGATCATTAGGAGCGGCAATGGCAAATGGTAAACCAAATGCAGGATTGATGGATGTACCATCGCAGTTAGACAATGATGAATTAGCGGCTGAAGTTGAGCTTGAGTTGCCAGATAGTTCGAATGTTGTGATGGCAGACATTGAGGCGACTGACGTTGGTTCCATTGAGATCAAGCCCGAAGATGATGGTGGTGTTGTAATCGACTTTGATCCGCAGGATCAGCGCGGCACCAGCGACGATTTTTATGCAAACCTAGCTGAAGAGATTCCTGATCGTGAGTTGGCTCGTATTTCGAGCGACTTGATTGGTGAGTTTGATGCTAACAAAGCAAGCCGACAAGAATGGGAAGATGCTTACACTAACGGTTTGGAGCTTTTGGGCTTTACTTACGATGAGCGTACTCAGCCTTTCCGTGGAGCCTCCGGAGTAACGCATCCGCTGCTTGCAGAAGCTGCAACGCAGTTCCAAGCACAAGCTTTTAATGAATTGTTACCTGCTTCGGGGCCCGTGCGCACCGTAGTAATGGGTAAGGACACGGTATCTAAGACGCAGCAAGCGGCTCGTGTTCGTCAGTTCATGAACTACTACATCACGAATGTGATGGAAGAATACACGCCTGACATGGATCAGATGTTGTTTTATCTCCCGCTGGCGGGCTCTACGTTTAAGAAGACGTATTACGATGAAACGCTAGGCCGTGCGGTATCCAAGTTTGTCCCTGCGGAGAACTTGGTTGTTCCTTATGAGACCGCGGACCTCGAAACATGTCCTAACATTACGCAGGTTGTGCGCATGTCGCTCAACGATTTGCGTAAGAGGCAGATTGCAGGCACTTACCTAGACGTTGAGGTGATTCCTGCACAGAAAGAAATGTCTGATTTAGATGGTGAGATGGACCGCATTGAGGGTCTGGAACCTAATCAGATTGATTACGACTGCACAATTTTGGAATGCCATGTTGATCTTGACCTAGAAGGTTATGAGGACATGGATAGTGACGGTGAGCCTACCGGCATTAAAATTCCTTACATTGTCACAATTTCAGAAGACAACGGACAGATACTGTCGATTCGCCGTAATTACCGCGAAGATGACGAGCTACGCAAGAAGATACAATACTTCACGCATTTCAAATTCCTACCCGGTTTTGGTTTCTATGGGCTAGGTCTGATTCATACGATTGGTGGTCTATCGAGGACCGCCACGGCGGCACTGCGACAGTTGATCGACGCTGGTACGTTGTCCAATCTCCCTGCGGGTTTCAAGGCCCGTGGACTACGGATCAGGGATGATGACGATCCTTTGCAGCCCGGTGAGTTCCGCGACGTGGACGCTCCGGGTGGGGCTATTCGCGATAGCCTCATGCCGCTGCCGTTTAAGGGGCCCGATCAAACATTGTTCAATCTATTGGGTTTTGTGGTGCAGGCCGGTCAGCGTTTTGCGACGATCACGGACCTCAAGGTAGGTGATGGGAATCAACAAGCTCCTGTTGGTACAACCATAGCAATGATGGAGCAAGGCACTCGTGTGATGAGTGCTGTACATAAGCGGTTGCATTATGCAATGCGCCAAGAGTTTAAGATTCTGGCACGTGTGATGTCAGAGAGTTTGCCACAGCAATACCCGTATACGGTTGCTGGTGGTGACAAAAAAATTATGCAGAGCGACTTTGATGATCGTGTTGATGTCGTACCTGTTAGTAATCCAAATGTATTTAGCCAAGCACAACGTATTATGCTGGCACAGACTAAGCTTCAATTAGCGACGCAGGCTCCAGAGCTTCACAATTTAGCTGAAGTGTTTAGAGATATGTATGAAGCGTTGGGTGTGACTGACGTTGATCGTATTATGAAGTCGGTTCCTGATGAGGAGCCCGTGCCTCTCGACCCCGCGCAAGAAAATATCAACGCGTTGGATATGTTAGAGCTTCATGCTTTTGAGGGACAAAACCACCAAGCGCACATACAAGCGCACTTGGTATTCGGTTCGTCGCCTATGGTTGGCGGCTTGCCTCCGGTTGCTATGTCTTTGCAAAAGCACGTTATGGAACACGTCCAGATTGCTGCTAAAGAACAGGCCGCTGTTGCTTATCTACAACAGATGCAGCAAAAAGGTGGTCAGCCTGCTAGTGATGACGAGATGCTAGAGATTGAGCGTTTGACCGCGCAGTTTGTAGCAGAAGGCTTGCAGCAAGTGAAAGAACTGTCTGGCCAGTTGTCGGGTGCTGGTGCGCCTGATCCGTTGGTACAGCTTAAAGAGCAAGAGCTTCAGATTCGGGCTCAAGCCGATCAGGCCGATCAAGCGATTGACCAAGCTAAAGTACAGTTGGATGCACAGAACCAACAGATGCGTAGTGCGCAGTTTGACCAGCGATTGGCTTCGCAAGAGCGTCAGACGCAAGCACGTATCGACGCTGCAATGCAGCGTGAGCTACTTAAAAACCAAGGAGGTTAGAATGAAAGGTAGAGTAAAATATATGGGTTCCGCGCCGAAAAATGCGCCGAAGCCAGTAGAGTATGCACAGATTGATGACCAAGGTCGTATTCCTTACGGCAAGACAGCTGAAGCTCCATACTCTGATAAGCGCATGGAGTATGGCAAAGGACCCGGTTCCAAGCTTACTGCACGTGGAATGGGTGCGGCCAAGAAGGGCGGCGATTACATAGGGTGCTGATATGCCACTGAAGAAAGGCAAAAGCCGCAAAACGATTAGCAGCAACATAAGCAAGCTGCGTGACGAAGGTTATGAACAAAACCAAGCGGTGGCTATTGCCTTGTCTAAGGCTGGTGAAACGCCTGCCAAGCGAATGAAACGTGGTGGTGTGGTTAAAGGTTTCAGCCCAATAGCGAGACCACAACGATTTCAAGGAGTTTTCTGATGGTTGATTTTACAAGATTTATGCCACCCGGAGGCTTACCGCTCGACATTAAGTTTCCTACACCAGTTCCTGTTGGGGTTTCTCCTCCACCCGCGGTTCAGCCTGCACCAGTGAAACCCCCTAGAGCAGAGCCTGTTAAAGTACCTATCAAGCAGCCTCCCTTGCCTGTAAAACCTCCTAGAGCAGAGCCTGTTAAGGTTCCTATCAAGCAGCCGCCGCTGCCTTTACCCGGTGAATCTGGCCCGATTATTGCGAACCCCGGTGTGCCACCAATTCCTATGCCGCCAATGGAGCCGCAGATTCCTATGCCTGCGCCAGTACCTCAAGTACCTGCGCCAGTGCCCGTGCCACAACCTGCGCCTCTGCCAATTCCAGAGCCGCCCATGCCTGCACCGATGCCGCAAGTACCGGAACCGATGCCGATGCCTGCTCCTACGCCAGAGCCTGTATTTTCTATTCCTACGCCAGTACCGCAGCCAGTACCTGAGCCGATATTGCCGCCTCCACCTCCACCGCCTCCCCCAGTTGCGGCACCTTTACCACCTGCTCCGCCGGTCAATGAATTACCACCTCCGGTACAGGTGCCACCACCGATTAACTTACCTGCTCCACCAGACGACATTGTTTCACGTGGAACAGTCGGGCCTGTAGCACCCCCACCCGTGGAGGTTCCACCGCCTGTTATGCAGCCCACACCAGAGCCTGTAGCACCACCTATTCCCTTGGCACCTAGCCAGCCCGGTGTCCCAACCCCTATGGCACCGGGTTCTTTTCAAGGTGTTTTACCGGGTCCAGAGCCTACGCCAGAGCCTGTGGCACCCCCAGTAATGACGCCTGAACCAATAGATTTACCTGCGGACTTTACTCTTCCGGAAGATATTCTTTCACGTGGGACAGTTGGACCCGTGGCACCTCCCCCTGTGGAAGTTCCGCCACCGGTAATGCAACCAGCACCGGAGCCCGCTCCTGAAATTGCTGCTGCTCTCCAAAACATTGATACATCAGGTATTGAGACATTAGCCGATCAATTTCCTATGGTAGAAGAGTTTGTTGCTCCTTCAGGTCCGCCTCAAACAACATTAAACCTTGAGGGTCCGGGGCGTGGTCAAGCCGCTTTGCCAAACCTTGGGGAACCCGTAGCTCCAACACCAGAGCAAATGGCATCTCTTGGTGGCCGTAGGGATGTTGTCGAAGCAGAAAACACTATTTCCTTACCGGACGGTAGCTCTTTTGACCTTAGCACGTTGGACCTCACCGGTTTACCCGGAGAAGGCTTCGATTTTGAAATGCCAACAATGCCCGGACCAACACCGCCCGGACCAACACCGGAACCCACGCCAGAACCAGCGCCAAGCCTACCTACTGGTAGGGGCCTGACTTTGGATGATCTGGTCAGTTTAGGTCAGGATGCTGGAGGGTTTGTGGAACCTGAAACAGGTGTATATACACCCGGTCAGCAACCCGCGGGTTTGCCTCAAAGTGCTATAAATGAAGCGCAAGGTACTTCGCCTTCTGATTTTATGGGCAGCTTTAATCCAGAAGATTATGTGACGCCTGCGGGAGAGTTTTTAACCGACGGTCAATTAGCCGAGTATGGTGATCTGGAGCCCGGAACGCCTATTCCAACTAACCCGACAAACACAGGACTTACGCCAGAACAACAAGCTGCGTTAGATCAATATCTTGCAAGTAACCCCGGTGGTATTAATGTTGATCTACTAGGGTTTAATCCGTTTGGGCAAAACGCTGGTATGGGTGCTTTTGGTAGCATTCCGTCAGGAACTGTTCCAGATGGACAAGGCGGTTACTCCGTTATCCCGGTCGGTCCTGTAGGCGATTTGGACAATACGGGTGGTCCAGCACCGGCACCGGGTCCAGTGAACGTTCGATCCGCAAGTTCTTACGGTTTGACAGGGGCACAACAAACAATGCCCGTATCTGACAATCCTTTCCGCAGACCTGAAACTCAAGGAGGCATTGGGTCACTCGCTGGCGGCGGCTAATGTAAAACACGGGGGCAACGACCATTGATAGCTGAATTAGCCGCATTCAATGCTGGGTTTTCTGTAGTAAAGCAATTTATTGCTAACGGTCGCGATTTGTCTGACGCCATGGGCGCTATCGGACAGATGGTCGGTGCCAAAGAAGACCTAAAGCGCCGTGGAGAAAAAAGAAAGAAAAGTGTCCTATCTGTTCTTGGTGGTAAAACCGAAAACGATTTTGAAGAGTTTATGGCTCTTGAAAAGATACGAGAGACCGAAAAAGAACTAGAATCTATGATGAAGCTTTACGGTCGCCCCGGAATGTGGGATGACTGGCAAAGGTTTCTAGGGCAAGCTAGAAAACAGCGACGTGAAGCTGAATTAAAAAGGAAACAGCAGGCTGCAAAAAACTGGGAGTATTTTGGCTACTTTGTAGGCGCAACTTTGTTTGTGGTCGGCTTTATTTTGATAATGGTTTGGGCCAAATGGTTAAGCAGCTAGAAGAACAGTCCTCATACGAGCAATATGATTTGGATCAAGATGGCGTGGTAAGCGACGCAGAAATAGACCGCGCTCGTGAAATAAGAGAGTTTGAAGACCAGTCTCGTAAACACATGGCGCAGCTTCGTATTGCTAGGTGGGCTATGATTGGTGGAGCGATATTTACTGCTACCTTATTTATGCCCTTTATTCCTGATTCTAGGATAGAGTTACTTAAAGACGTTTCCGATATTTTTTATATCAGTGTAGCTGGCATTATAGGTAGTTACATGGGCGTTTCGGCATGGATGTCACGCAAGTAAGGTGTTTTTACTTTATAAATTATCAAAATCGGTATAAGATTAAATGCGGTAAATCTTAGGAGGTTACTATGCTACAACAAATAGTGGGTAATCTTGTCGGACCGGTTACAGGCTTGCTTGACAAGGTTATCGAAGATAAAGATGAAAAAGCCAAGCTGGCGCACGAAATCGCGACGATGGCCGAAAAGCAAGCACACGCTGTCGCGCTTGCGCAAATTGAAGTCAATAAGATTGAAGCTCAATCGTCTAGTTTCTTTAAATCGTCGTGGAGACCCTTTATCGGATGGGTCTGCGGAGTAGCTTTTGCATATCACTTCATCCTTCAGCCGTTGCTAATCTTTGGCATGGCGGCTACGGGTACACAATTACCCCCTTTGCCTGAGTTTGACATGTCTACGTTGTTGACTGTTCTTGGTGGACTTTTGGGCCTTGGTACGTTACGCACGTATGAAAAGTCAAAAGGGTTGTCCAAATGAGCTTCAAATTATCACAACGCAGTTTGAGCAAAATGGATGGGGTACATCCAAAGCTTGTTGAGACAGTTACACGCGCTATCGAACTAACCAAGACGGACTTTGGTGTTATCTATGGCGTTAGGACAATCGAAGAGCAAAAAGCACTGTTTGAAAAAGGTGCTTCAAAAACTATGAAGTCATATCATCTCAAGCAGGATGATGGCTATGGCCACGCCGTCGATCTAATGGCGTATGTGGGTTCTCGCGGATCGTGGGAGCTAAATTTGTATGATGATCTAGCTGACGCAATGAAGGCGGCGGCTATTGAAACCGGGGCTCATATCCGTTGGGGCGCTGCATGGACCGTAGATGATTTACGGGACTGGGACGGCACAATGGAAGAGGCCATGAATAGTTACGTTGATTTACGAAGGAGCCAAGGAAGACGGCCATTTATTGATGGTCCGCACTTTGAACTGCGATCTGTCTGATAAAATCACACTTTCTCCTAGCACATCCTATACAACTTGTGCTAGGATAATATCAGAATATGTTTGATATTATGCGAGGGGTGAATGGATGACATTTACGTTACCGAAGCCGTACTAAGAATCTTGAGAGAACGGCGACAAGCGGTTACAGATTTGATGATTTATGGAAACGTCAAATCTATGGAGCAATATCGTGAGCTTATGGGCAATTTAGAATGCCTAAATCACGTGGAACAGGAACTCAAGAGCCTGCTAGATAAACAGGAGCGATCAAATGACTGATAGCGCAAAGCTTGATCTATCCGCTGCAAAAGAAGCTGTGGATAAGATGCAAGCAGAAAAAGACCCGCAATCGCTTGCGGATGTATATGTAGAAAAGCCAAAGCTTAATCCAGAAGCTATCGGTTCTTCTTTACTAGACAGAATGCCAGCACCTACAGGGTGGCGTATTCTGATCCTTCCTTATCAAGGCAAATCTAAAACCGCGGGCGGTATTTTCTTACCAAACGAGGTTCAGGAAAAAAGCCAAGTCTCTACACAAGTAGGTTATGTCCTCAAGGTTGGCCCTTTGGCTTACCAAGACAAAGAAAAGTTCCCTTCTGGCCCATGGTGCGAAGAAAAACAGTGGGTAATGTTTGCTCGTTACGCCGGGTCTCGTTTCCAAATAGACGGTGGGGAGGTCAGGATTTTGAACGATGACGAAATCCTAGCCACTATTCTTGACCCTGAAGACATTCATCATTTGTAAGGAGAATTAATTATGGCTGAAGCCGAAAAGGAACAAGTCGAGCTTGATTTGGGCGATAACCAAGAAACCGAAGTTGAGGTTGAAGAGTCCAAAGATGTTCAAGAAGCTGACTCTGGTGAAGATCAGTTTCAAAAAGCCGAAAGCGCAACACAGAAGCGTATTGACCGGCTTACCAAGAAAATGCGTGAAGCAGAGCGCCGTGAGCAAGAAGCTATTAAGTATGCTCAAGGTGTGCAACAAGAGTCCAATCAACTCAAGCAGCGCATTCAGAATTTAGACACTAATTACGTGTCCGAGTATTCCAACCGCGTTAGCACTCAGATGCAGCAAGCCGAAGCCGCTTTGGCGCGAGCCATTGAAATTGGCGATTCCGCGGCTACTGTAGAGGCGCAACGTGCTTTAACTAATTTAGCTATTCAGGCGGATAGGGCAGCGCAAGCAAAAGCGCAATCTGAACGCGCTAGGCAGCAACAAGCTGCGGCGGCGCAGTATCAAGCTCGTCAGCCGATGCCTGCTCAACAACCCAAACGGCCTGATAAGAAAGCCGAAGAGTGGGCTTTACGAAATAGCTGGTTTGGGTCCGATGAGGCCATGACCTACGCAGCATTTGGTATTCATAAAAAACTCGTTGAGGAAGAAGGATTTGACCCTCAGAGCGATGACTACTATACTGAACTAGACAACCGTATTGCTTCTAAGTTTAATACGGGTGCTACGGCTACCAATAAACGACCCGCTCAGACGGTTGTTGGAGCCACAAGAAACACATCTGGGCGCAGTGGGAAAAAGGTTAGACTCACCCCTAGCCAAGTCGCGATAGCGAAAAAATTGGGTGTGCCGCTTGAAGAATATGCGAAATACGTGAAGGAGTAAATGAAATGACAGAACAAATGAAAGAAACAAGTTCCGGCATGAAACGTACTTCTCGCGCAAATGAATCTAGGGAAAAACAGGCTATTCGTAAGCCATGGGCTCCCCCGTCAATGTTAGATGCACCACCTGCCCCTGATGGTTTCAAGCATCGTTGGATTCGTGCCGAGACGCGTGGATTTGATGATACGAAGAACATCAGTGCCAAAATGCGAGAGGGTTGGGAATTGGTCCGTAAGGATGAATACCCTGACTTTGAATCGCCAGTTGTCGAATCAGGTAAATACGAAGGTGTGTTTGGAGTAGGCGGATTGCTTCTCGCAAGAATACCGATTGAAACTGTCCAAGAACGGACTGACTACTTTAACCAACGTAGTCGAGACCAGATGGAAGCAGTTGATACCGATATGATGCGCGAGAATGCACACTCAACCATGAGGATCAGCAATGCTGATCGTCAATCTCGTGTAACCTTCGGTGGTCCTAAAAAATAAAGGACTGCCCCAATAGGAGAAAACTATTATGGCAAATTCAAATACTGCCTATGGTCTACGTCCTATCGGGCTTGTTGGTAGCGGTGCAAACTCAACTGGGGTAACTCAGTACGAAATCGCGTCCAACAACACTAATGCTATTTATCAATATGCTATCTGCGTACCTTTGGCCGCAGGTGTTATTGACCAAGCTGGCGACACTGCCGGTGGAACAACTCAAGCATTGGGTGTCCTGATGGGGGTAGAGTACGTTGATTCGGTTTCTAAAAAGCCGGTCTTCATTAACTACTGGCCCGGTTCGGGTTCAGTAAGTGTGGACACAAACCACCCTGTAAAGGCGTTTGTGGCCGATAGCCCTGACCAACTGTTCAAAGTCGCATCTGATGCGTCTCTGACAGACCGCGCTACTGCTCTTGCAACCGTGTTTGCGAATGCCTCACTCGGTACGTCGGCTCGTTCCGGCTCTACTGACACGGGCTCGTCAAGCGGTGCCTTGAGCGTGTCCTCTGTAAATACGACGGCAACTTTGCCACTTCGTATTGTTGGTATCATGGACGACGCAGGAAACAGCGACTTCACTGCCGCTGGCATTCCGCTTATCGTTCGTCTGAATGCACACTTTAACGCCGGAACCCGTAGGTTTGATTCTCAGACCACTGCGGATTCCACAGGCATTTAAGGAGGGTTAGATAATGGCTATTTCTAGAAGTCAACTAGCTAAAGAGCTAGAACCCGGCCTTAATGCTTTGTTTGGGCTGGAATACAACCGTTACGAGAATGAGCATAGCGAAATCTTTGAAGAGGAGTCTTCGGACAGAGCCTTTGAAGAGGAAGTGATGCTGGGTGGTTTTTCCACGGCACCCGTAAAAGGTGAAGGCACTGCCATCAGCTTTGACGATGCACAGGAAACTTACACTGCTCGTTACACACACGAAACCATTGCGCTTGCGTTCTCAATCACTGAGGAAGCGATTGAAGATAATCTTTATGACCGTCTCGCATCGCGCTACACGAAAGCCTTGGCTCGTTCAATGGCTCAGACCAAGCAGATTAAAGCTGCCGCTATCTTGAACAATGCGTTCACTGCGGGTGCTTCTGCTATTGGTGACGGCGCGGCGCTTTGCTCCTCGTCACACCCAAGCCTTTCAGGCAACCAGACTAACATTCTGGCAACTGCTGCGGACCTCAATGAGACTTCGCTTGAGCAGATGTTGATTGACATTGCTGGTCTGACTGATGAGCGTGGTCTGAAGATTGCTGTTCGTGGTATGAAGCTTATTATCCCTAAAGAGCTTCAGTTCATCGCAGAAAGAGTTATCAACTCTAACCTGCGTTCGGGCACCGCAGACAACGATCTGAACGCTATGAAGAGCATGGGAATGCTTCCAGAAGGAGCGGTTGTTAACCACTTCCTGACGGATACTGACGCATTCTTCATCAAGACTGACGCACCTAACGGCTTCAAATTCTTCAACCGTTCGCCCATTAAAACGGCAATGGAAGGTGACTTTGACACCGGCAACATGCGCTTCAAGGCGCGTGAGCGTTACAGCTTTGGTGTATCCGACTGGCGTTGCGTTTTCGGTACACCCGGAGCGTAAATCGTGCTATAAGGAAGGTGTCGATTTCATATTGACCCTCCCTGAAGACTGGAAAGGGGTAACGAAAGTTGCCCCTTTCTTTTTATTTGTTTCTAATGTATCCTGATCCTATCCCTGACAGTTGCATGTTGCGACTGACATAACCCAAGACAGGAGATAGATATGGGACAAACAACTTTTTCAGGACCAGTACGGTCCGAACGCGGGTTCACCTCGGTAGGTTCTACTGCCGTGGTAAACATTACTGCGGAAACCACTCTCACGTATGCTGACCATGTTGGTCGCATCATTGAAATCAACGATGCTGACGGCGCGGTTACGCTTCCATCTGCTTCTACCGACACTATTGGTGCAAAGTATGTGTTTTTCATTGGCACTACAGCGTCTGATTTAGACATCAAAACAGACGGCACTGACAAGTTTGTTGGCAATCTGGTGTTGGCGGCGGCTGCTACGTCACAGGCTCGTGGCTTCGCGCCCGCTGCAACAAACGATGTAATTTCTATGAATGGAACTACTACTGGCGGTATTGAGGGTTCCTATGTAGAAGTCACTGCAATTGCCGCAGATGAATATCTAGTAACAGGTACTTTGCTTGGTTCTGGCACGTTAGCCACTCCATTCGCTGACTCGTAATAGGAGATAGCTTATGGCTGGTTCTGATGTAAAGGCGAAACGTTTAACTGCCACCGGCTCTGCCGGTGTCGGTGTTGCACGTATTCGTCAGGTGCAGGTAAAGACGACAACAGGATCACCGCGGCTTACCATCAGTGATGGCGACGGTGGTGAAACTGTGTTGGACATGGACTTGGATGCGTCTGATACTCACTCTGTAAACATTCCGGACGAAGGCATCAGGGTTAGTGATATTTATATCGCTACCTTTACAGCGTGTACTTCGGTGACGATTTTTTATAGCTAGGTGAGCCATGGCAACAACTAAAGATGTAAAGAGGTTGCCGTCAGGACGCATAAAATACCGAGGCGAAACCTTTTCGGGGTATAACAAGCCGAAAAGGACGCCCGGTAAAGCAAAGAAAAGTGCTGTCCTTGCCAAAAAAGGCAATGAAGTCAAGTTAGTGAGATTCGGGGACCCGAAGATGTCGATCAAAAAAGATCAACCGGGTCGTCGTAAGAATTTTCGTGCCAGACACTCTTGTGATACGGCGAAAGATAAATTTTCGGCTCGGTACTGGAGTTGTAAGGCGTGGTGAGGGTTAGATGAAGGTGGAAGAAGTATTAGCCAAGTTAGAAAAACACGAGGCTGAGTGTAATCTTCGATACCAACGGATTGAGGAGCGTCTTGACGATCATAAAAGTTCGTTAAAAGCCCTTGATGTCAAACTCTGGGCGCTGGCAGTGTTAATTTTAATTGCACCATTTGTGCAGAGATTTTTGGGGTGAGGCATGGGCGCACGAGTCAGAACAGGGCCAAAGAAGACTAAGTGCCCCGATGTAACCTACTACCGCAAGGGTGGTAAGGTTTCCAAAAAATCTAAAGGCAGTAAAATTTGCCCAGAAGGAAAAGCTTGGGCCAAAAGAACCTTCGATACATATCCTTCCGCATACGCTAATTTAGCTGCATCAAAGTATTGCAAAGACCCTAACTATGCTAAGAAGTCAAAAGGTGGCAAAAGGAAGGGCAAGTAATGGGCAAGCTACAGGATTGGGTAGATGAAGATTGGGTCAGAATTGATAGCTCAGGTAATATCGCAGGTAAATGTGGCACGTCAAAAAATAAGAAAAATCCTGACCGATGCCTACCACGATCTAAAGCACAGAGTCTCAGTAAGTCTGAAAGGGCTGCGACTGCACGTAAGAAAAAGCGCGAAGGCTCTAAGGGAAAGCAAGTTGTTTCGAACACAAAAGCCGCCAAAGTAAGAAAGATGGAGGCGGGTGGCGCGGTTCCAAGCACCAAGCCTAAAAGACCTTTCCGCGGTAAATCACAACCCGGAACTGCCGTAGCTAGAGGCTGCGGCGCGATCATGAGCAACCGACGCAAAAGAACAAAAGGGGCGGTTACGCAATCATGAACTTAGCTTTCTATAACCAGCCGATAGAAAAAGCCGTTGTAGAGGAAATTATGCAATGGTCGGCAGAGGTGTTAGAAAAACCAAGCCCTTATTTTAATAATTTACCGCCATGTCCGTATGCCCGTGCTGGTTGGCTAGACAACAAAATCTCTATTCTTTTCAAATACGAGCCGTCTTATCAGGTTTTGTACTCGTGCATTTCACGCTTTGACGACGCATTTGACCTAGCCATTATTGTAGACATCAATCCCGACGAGGACTCCGACGCATTTCATGAGTATTTAGATCAACTAAATGACGTGATTGCAGAGGGCATGTTTATTGATAAAGATATTTGGCTCATGGGTTTTCACCCTAATGATGAGCCTAGTGACTTTGTACAAGAAGTTACTTTTGACTACGAGACTGATACCGAATACTCCATGATATTTGTTCAACGATTGTCAAAGCTGCAAGAAGCGGCAGACAAGTTGGACAAAAAAGGATATTATGATAGTTATGATGGCGAATATAATGCGTCAGACATCTATGCAAAACGGACTGAACTTTATAGGAGACTGAAAAATGGCAATGAAACCTAAAAAAATGCGTAAAGGTGGTGCTGCTAAGAAGATGCGTGGCGGCGGCATGGTTAAGAAGATGCGCGGTGGCGGCATGGTTAAGAAGATGCGTGGCGGCGGCGCGGTAAAAAAGAAGAAAAAGTAAATGACTGTATCTAACAGCAAAGATTTTGAGTTAGACGTAGCAGATTACGTCGAAGAGGCATTCGAGCGATGTGGTCTTGAGGTGCGTACTGGTTACGACCTCAAGACGGCTAAACGTTCGCTTAATCTATTGCTGGCAGATTGGGCTAACCGTGGCTTGAACCAGTGGACAATCAAGCAGCGTTCGCAAGCGTTGACGCAAGGAACCGGTGAATACGCCTTAAATGCAGACATTATCGACGTATTGTCTGTTGTTTTACGCAGAGATGGCACGGATTACTCGTTAGAACGCTTGAGTCGGGATGAATATCTGACAATTCCGACAAAAACGACACAAAGTAGGCCCAACCAGTTCTTTTTAGACCGTCAATTGACGCCAAACTTAAAAATTTGGCCTGTCCCCGAAAACAGCACTGACGTTCTGTACTATGACGCGTTGACGCGCATGGACGACGCCGACATTTACACCAATACCATGGATATGCCGTTTAGATTTTATCCTTGCCTTGCAGCGGGATTGGCATATTACATTGCTCTAAAAAGGGCTCCAAACAGGGTGCAGATGTTAAAAGCTGTTTACGAAGAAGAGTTTGATCGTGCTGCGACAGAGGACCGTGATCGGTCGTCTTTCAACGTTGTTCCTAAGTATGAGTATTACAGGACGGGATAATGGCTAAGTTCGCAACAGGTAAAAACTCATACGCAATTTCGGACCGCTCTGGCTTTCGTTATCAGTACAAGGTAATGAAAAAGGAGTGGAATGGCTTGCTTGTGGGTCCTGATGAATACGAACCAAAGCATCCGCAGCTAGGACCTTTTCGCAAAGTGGTTGATCCGCAAGCTTTGATGAATGCTAGGCCCCAGCCAGACAACCCTACAAGCGCCTTTTTGGTCATTACCACGAACGGCATCACTTACTTGGGTAATGGCAACTGGAGTACCGGTGGAACAGCGGAACTGCCTACAGAATTAGAAAACACCCCGGCTTTGCAAGGTGCGGTGGGCACAGTATCGGTGGTGACGCCATGAGTTTTACATACGCACAGCTAAAAACAGCAATTCAAGACTACGCAGAGAACGATGAAAGCTCTTTCGTAACCAATTTGCCTGTGTTTATACGTCAGGCAGAGGAAAGAATCCTTAAAAACGTTCAATTAAGCCTGTTTAGAAAGAATGTCAGTGGCACAATGACGCAGGACAACCAGTATTTGGCGTGTCCAAGCGACTTTTTGGCCCCTTTTTCGCTTTCTTTCACGGATGCAGACAGCAACAAGGTGTTTTTGGAGTTCAAAGACACTGATTTCGTGCAAAGTTTTAATCCGAACCCTGCTACGACAGGTAATCCGCGTTATTACGCGGTTTTTGACGTAGACAACTTTATTATTGGTCCGACGCCTAACGCGGCGCGGGCTGTAGAACTACATTATTTCTATCGTCCAGCAAGTTTGACCGCAGGAGCAGACAGCGGCACTACTTGGTTGAGCGAAAACGCCCAAATGGCCATGCTTTATGGCAGCTTGATCGAAGCTTATATCTATATGAAGGGCGAACAAGATATAATGGCGCAGTATGAAAAAAGATTTGCAGAAGCGATGACAGGCATGAAGATGCTGGGTGAAAACAAAGAAGTCACCGATGATTATCGCACAGGAATGCTAGTGAGGCCGAAACAATGAGCTTCCCAGCGTTAGAGTTAGATTTAAACCCGGATTTTAAGGTGGAAGTACACACCACCCAAAACCGTGGTTTTACCCCGGAGGAGGTGGCGGAGCGTTGCGCGGATAAGATTATCTCAATTAGCGATTCGGCAAACCCTGCGATACAGGCACAAGCACATGCCTTTCGTAAGCACATTGTCAAGGTTCTGGAATTTTACATGCGCGAAGCGATAAAAAGTGATAGAACCACAGTGTACAACGCGATAAAGGATTCTGGGAATCTTGAACTCGCAGAATTAATTAGGAGACTGTAACCATGGCTTTCAGTGGAAACTTCATGTGTACATCGTTCAAGAAGGAGCTATTGTACGGTGTCCACGATTTTGATCTCGCCAACGGCGATACTTTTAAAATTGCTCTCTATGACAACAACGCCTCGTTTGATGCGTCTACGACTGCTTATACAACCTCTAATGAGGTGAGCGGCACGGGATACACCGCGGGTGGCGGCGCGTTGACAAACGTAGACCCAACCTCGTCTGGTACGACGGCTTTGACCGACTTCCAAGACGAAACTTTCTCCACGGCAACAATAACTGCACGTGGGGCACTTATTTATAATACAACTCCAAACACTACCTCTTTGTCGGTAACTAACCCGACTGTCGTAGTTTTGGATTTCGGCGGCGACAAAACATCCACCGCAGGTGATTTTACGATTGTTTTTCCAACCGCTGATGCAAGTAATGCCATTATACGGATAGCGTAATGGCGGACATCACCGTCGCATTTAAGGGCTGGAACTCTTCTAGCCAAGGTTGGGGCGGTGGAGCGTGGGGCGAAGACGAGGGTCTCCCCGGCGCAACCGGGAACGTAGGTTCTGTAACTGTAAACGCAGATGCAAACGTTCCTGTAACCGGATTATCCGCGACGGCAGCCGTAGGCTCCGTAACGGTTACCGCAGATGCAAACGTTAATGTTACGGGTGTGTCAGGAACAGGAGCCGTAGGCTCAGTTACCGTTACCGGTACAGCAAATGTTCCCGTCACAGGATTAGAGGCCACTGGGTCCGTTGGTTCCGTAACTGTAGACGCGGCAGCAAACGTATTCCCAACAGGTCTTGAAGCTACTGGTTCAGTGGGCTCGGTAACAGTAATTGCCGAAGCTAACGCGCCAGTAACAGGCTTGTCTGCGACAGGCAACGTTGGATCAGTATCTGTAAGCACAGGTCAAACCATCAACGTTGGCGGAGTCGCTGGGACGGGTCAGGTAGGTAGCGTTTCTATTAATGGAGACGCTTTAGTAAATGTAATAGGAGTCAGCGCAACAGGTAGTGTTGGTACTGTACTGGTTTACGGAAACATTGTGCCGGATCAAAATCCGAGTTATAGTGAGATTAATGTTAACCAGTCGCCATCGTGGTCGGAGGAAGAACCAAGCCAGAGCGCAAATTGGACGCAAATAGCAGCGTGAGGATAAATTAGATGCCAAGTACCTATACAGTTAACCTCGGTATTGAAAAACCGGCTACTGGTGAGCAGTCGGGTACATGGGGCGATACTACAAACACCAATTTCGATATTCTGGATCAAGCAATCAACGGCGCGGTACGGGTTACCCTAACCAGCGCGGGCACTTCTGGTTCACCCAATCAGCTTCAAATCACGAACGGTGCAGCCTCTGACGGGCGCAATAAGTGGATTGAAATCTATAGCGCAAGCGACCTTGGTGGGTCGGCTTACTTGCAGCTTGATCCTAACGACGCAGAAAAAATTCTTTTTATTAGAAATAGTCTGGCAGGAAGCCAGTCTATTCTGCTTTTTCAAGGCACTTATGACGCAGCGCGTGACCTAGAAGTTCCTGCGGGCGTTGACATGGTGGTCAAATTTGACGGTGGCGGCGCTTCTGCGGCTACTGTAACTGACGTATACACCAAGCTACGTGTCACTGAACTAACTACACCCACGCTTACTGCGACGACTGCCGACATCAACGGCGGTACGCTAGATAACTCTGTTATTGGCGGCACTACCGCAGCGGCCATTACAGGTACAACTATTGTTGCAAACACCAGCCTTAACATTGCTGGTGATGGCGCAACGGTTACGGGCATTAAAGATGAAGACGATATGTCTTCAAACAGCCCAACCAAGCTTGCTACGCAACAATCCATTAAAGCTTACGTTGACTCTCAGGTAGGCACGGTCGATACATGGGCCGAGGTTCTAGCTAACGGAGCTACGTCTGGATCAACCAACCCAGAGATAGACTCTGGTCAGGCACTTAAAACCAATACGATTAACGAAACGACTGCGGGCAGCGGAGTCACAATTGACAGCGTTTTGCTTAAAGATGACGTTGTTAACGCTACCGATATTGAAGTAAGCAGTATTTCTGCTAATGACGGCACTGAAGCCGCTACTTTGGCTAATAGTACAGGCGTAATGACTATTGCGTCGTCTGTGTTAACCACCACGGACATCAACGGCGGTTCAATTGATGGCACCAACATTGGTGCGTCAAGTGCTGGAACAGGCGCGTTTACAACGCTCACTGCCTCGGGCGACTTAACCGTAGACACTGACACCCTAAAAGTCGATAGCACGAATAATAGGGTAGGCGTAAACACAAGTTCAATAAATGTGGACTTTCAAGTTGGCAACCAAAACGATTCCTCTGACAGAGCCATAGCCATTGCCTCTGGCGGATCGAACTCCAAAAGCCTTATCTTCCGCAGATCAACGTCAGATGATTTTGTTATTGTAGAAGACAGTTCAGAAAACCTTTCTATTAACGGATTGACTGGTAAAGAAATTGTCATAAACAATACAAGCGTTGATTTAGACTTCCGTGTTGAGTCTGACAACAACGCTAATATGCTGTTTGTTGATGCTGGTAATGATTCAGTAAACATAGCGGGGGCTTCTGACCTAAGTGCAGGAAATTTAATTGTTACAGGATCAGCAAACGCCGCATCAGCCGCTCATAGGCCAGCTATTTTGGGAAGAGGCTCTTACGGTGGAGGTATTGCAAGTTTAGATACTTTAGAAAGTGGCTGGTATCAAATTACCAGTGGGACAATTTGGAATTTTTATCACGGTAGAAACACATCTAGCGAAACTCCTGATAGCAAAATAGTCCAAACCTTTAACTCAAGCGAAACAGTATTCAATGAATCGGCAAGAGACCTAGATTTCCGCGTTGAGACCAGTGGCAACCCTAATATGTTGTACATTGACGGCGGAAGCAACCATGTAAACATCGGTACGTCTTCTGATCTGGGCGGTTTCCTAAACGTTGCAGGCGATCTGTATTTTGATTCCTCAAGAGAGATGCGGTGGCAAAGCAACACGTTTAAGATAGGCTCTACCGGAGCGATTGGTGTTTTTGAACTAGCCGCAGATTCTTCAAATACCTATAACAGTCGTTTTGATGTTACGAACACTGATGGCAATCTTGTTCATAGGATTGCTGGCGACGGGGCTGCAATTTTTAACGAACAAGGCGCTAGTGCTGACTTTAGAGTAGAGTCTGACAACAACTCCAACATATTGTTTATCGATGCCTCCGCAGACACCGTAAATATCGGCAACACAACAGACTTTGGCGGCATTCTTAATGTCAATGGCGGCTTAAACAGCAAGCAAGCAGTATTTACAAGCACCAACAATCGCGGTCTTGCTTTATCTACTGCGTCCCGTAGCGGTCAAAACGATGGTGTAGCTATCATTGATGCTCAGGACACAGAGTCTACGGGTGGACGTTTTGAAATCCATACGATGGGTGCTGAACGCGCTAGGTTTGAGCGTGACCAAATTGTCTTTAACGAAAGCAGTAACGACCAAGACTTCCGCGTTGAGTCTGACAGCAATACTCATGCAATTTATATGGATGCAGGCACGTCAACTGTTGGAATAAACAGCGCATCAACGAGTGACACCTTAACAGTTTTTAGTTCTGCTTCAGATAAAGGCATTACCATTCACAATGGTTCGACAAGTGGCTTTGAAAACCCGACACTTACTTTTATTGACCAAGGAAACTCAACGTCAAAACTAGCAGTGCGCGGAGACGCCTTTTGTTTTGATACCTATAACGCCGCAAACACCGTGCAGATTGTTGGCGTATCCGGTCTTTTCAAGGCAAACAATGCCTCTCAACTTGAGGGTGGGGTTACAATTAATGACAACAGTGCCGACGTAGACTTCCGCGTTGAGTCTAACGCAAACAGCGCGATGTTGTTTGTTGATGCTGGCAATAATCGGGTCGGGGTTGGAACCTCGTCACCGACAGCCACGCTTCAGATTGATGGAACTTCTATTCTACAAAATGGGGCTACTACCACGCTTACATTAGACGCTACAAATGACGGGTCTGGAAATCATGTAGGTTACATAAACGTAAATACTAATACAGCTCGTGGTTCCCACATAGCTTTAACGGATAACGACGGCGTTCAGTTTGGGATCAAAAGAGACTACAACAGCGGTAGTCCAATTACGCGAGCCTCGATTTACACAGATAACGGCACTACCGAAAAGCCCGTCATGTCTTTTGACTACGATGGCGTAACAATTTTTAACGAGGATAGTTACGACCAAGACTTCCGCGTTGAGTCTGATAGCAATACTCATGCGCTTTTCGTCGAGGCCTCTAAAAAAGGCATCGCAATTAATGACGACAACACTCAAGCAAGTGGATTCGACACCACTGTAAAGTTAGGCGGCGCTGAGAACGGAGGCGGATTAGTTGCTTATGTCGAGGAAGTTAACGTCGCATCCGGGTCATACATTGATGTAAACATTGGTAACAGTAGCATTAACTACTGGACAGGAATGTTGGGGGTTAATAACTCCTCGATGGCAAACGGTTCTCAAAGAACACAATCTCTTATTTCGATTTTGGCTAACAACCAATTTCCCGGATTTAACACATCTGTGCTACATACAGCGGACGGCAGTTCAGCGGCGAGTTTTACCGTGACTTATGTTGCAACAGGCACTATTCGCATCACAAACACTAGCGGAGTAAGCACTGGCATCAGTGCTTGGTTTACTGGTGGTGGTACACAATTTTAACCAACTGTCATTAAAGGAGAAAGAAACATGGCAATTACTACAACTTGGAGCGTCAAAGAAATGACGCATAAAGATTCAGACGGGGGCGTTATCCTTGTTTATTGGTCCTGCGTAGCTGCAAGCGACGGAACTCCGTCTTATACAGCTACAGAGGGCGGGAAACTCCGTCTTACCTACGACGCATCAGCACCGGACTTTATTCCGTATGCTGATCTGACTGAAGCCGATGTGCTTGGTTGGGTTTACAACAGCCTAATTGAAGGCGACGAAACTGCCGACGAAGCAAAAGCTCGTGTTGAAGCTGACCGTACTGCAAAAGTACAAGGTCAGATTGATCGTGCAAACTCGGAGTCCGGCGGACTGCCTTGGGATTCTGAATAAATTTTAACCGACAAGGAGACTTATGATGGCGAAAAATGAAAAGAAAACCATTACTGTCGATGATGTTGAGTACAACGTTGAAGACTTAACGGAACAGCAAGTAGCTATGGTTAATCACATAGCGGACTTGGACAAAAAGATGGGAAGCCTACGCTTCAACCTAGATCAGCTTGATGTAGGTCGCCAAGCTTTCTTTCAAATGCTAAAAGACTCGTTAGCCGCGTCTGACGCACCTGAAGAAGCTGAAGTAGTGAACGGATGATATGCCTTTACAAAAGTTACAGTTTAGACCCGGAGTAAACCGAGAGACCACTTCGTACACAAACGAGGGCGGTTGGTTTGACTGTGACAAAGTAAGGTTTCGTTTCGGCACCCCAGAAAAGATAGGCGGCTGGTCCAAGTATTCCGGTAAAAGCTTCTTAGGCACATGCCGTGCTATAAAACCTTTTGTTGCTCTTGCTGGCGAAAGTTATCTGGGTGTCGGAACGCATCTAAAATACTACATCAACGAAGGTGGTGGCTATAACGACATCACTCCAATCCGTGAGACGACTAGCGCGGGCGACGTAACGTTTTCCGCGACCAACGGCTCATCCACACTGACTGTTACCGATACTGGCCATGGCGCGTTAGAAAACGATTTTGTTACTTTTAGTGGCGCTGCATCGCTTGGGGGTAACATTACGGCAGATGTTCTCAACCAAGAATATCAAATATCTCGTATCGTCAATACAAACTCGTATGAGGTCGTTGCAAGAGAAGTTGCCTCTCTGAACGACATTACCATTGACGGTACTTACACACCTACCCCTGTACTTGCTAATAGCTCAGACACCGGTAACGGCGGAGCGTCTGTCGTCGGCGCGTATCAAATCCAAAGTGGTTTGGATACTACGGTTGCTGGGACTGGTTGGGGTGCAGGTACGTGGTCCCGTGGAGCGTGGGGCTCTGCCGCCAGCTTGACTGCGGTAGGCGACATCCTGCGTATTTGGAGCCATGACAACTTTGGTGAAGACTTAATTATTAACGTTCGCAACGGTGGTATCTACTACTGGGATAAATCGACCAGTTCAGCACCTTTTGCTCGTGCAGTAGAACTCAAAGACCTTGCGGGCGCAGACACTACAACGCCTACTATCGCAAAACAGGTCATGATTTCGGATCGTGACAGACACGTCATTGTGTTTGGTTGCGACCCCCAAGACGATATTGGCACACAAGACCCGTTGCTGATCCGCTTTTCGGATCAGGAAAACCCCTTAGTCTGGTCAGCCCAAGCTACCAATACGGCTGGTGATTTGCGGATCGGCACGGGTTCTGAAATCATCACGGCCCTCGAAACAAGGCAGCAAATCCTTGTATTTACTGATAGATCGCTCCACGCGATGCAGTATTTAGGGCCTCCGTTTACCTTCGGTATTTCGATGATTTCGGAAAACATCACGATTGCCAGCCCGTTAGCCGCTATTGCGGTAGACGATATGGTTATGTGGATGGGTGAGGAAGAGTTTTATATCTACACCGGTCAAGTGCAGAAGCTACCTTGTTCTGTAAGGGCCTATGTTTTCAACGACTTTAACCAAGACCAAGCTGAAAAAGTCACGGCTGCGGTTAACTCTTCGTATTCAGAGATTTGGTGGTTCTACCCCTCTGCCGATTCCGACACTATCGACAAGTATGTGTGCTACAACTACCAAGAGCAGGTTTGGTACTACGGCAATCTGACAAGAACTGCTTGGATTGACCGAGGTATTCAGCAATATCCTATTGCAGCCAGCACTGACGGTTATTTGTACTACCACGAGTTTGGTACAGACGACGGCAGTGTTAACCCTCCAGCCGCTATTAGCTCCTATATTGAGAGCAGTCAGATGTCGATGGGGGCAGGCGATAACTTCGTATTCTTGAGCAAACTGATACCTGACGTAACGTTTGATGGCTCGACTTCACCGTCGCCAAACGTGGATTTCACACTCGAAACCAGACGTTTTCCGGGTACAGATTACAGCCAAACCGTAAGCAGCAACGTTATTCGTAGCTCAACCGTCCCTGTTGAGCAATTTACAGATCAGGTGCGATTACGAATGCGAGGACGCTCGTTTGCGCTCAAGATTGAGTCCGATACGACAGGCGTCGAATGGAGATTAGGGACACCACGTGTAGAACTTAGACCGGATGGGCGTAGATGAGTAGAGGCTTAGTACAACCACTCTTTCCTAACGCGCCTACTGAGTATGACGCTCAGTACATGGCGGAGGTTGTCCGCGCCTTTTCTGTTTTTCTACAACAAGTTAACAACCCCGGTCCTTGGCAGGCATCAGCTTTAACTTTGCCTGACTTGCAGACCGACAATTATAACCTTCCTATCGGCGGTATTTTCCAATATGGCGATGAGTTACGCATAACTGTAGCTAATAAGCCTTACTTGCGAGGATCACAAGCATCTGGCGGCGTAGGTAGCGTAACGGTGACAATATCATGAGTGATGGAACAATTATTAATATGCCGGACGGCAGTCAATGGAAACCTTCTACTAGCCGAGACGTGGTGCATTGTGCTACGTGTACTAATGAGGTTGATACTCCAGAGGAGATTGCATCTTATCCGGATGGAAACTGTCCCCAGTGTGGTTCTTCATGGACTGGAACTGAGAACAGAAGTACAATGATACAAGTAACTATGCCTGAAAGCATAACCGGCGGAGCGGGATAATGGCTGAAGAAGCGTTAAAAATTGAAGAAAATGAAGAATTGGAAGTCCCGACCGGTGGTATTGGCGATTTCGTCATGGAAGATGACGAGGCGGATGAGGTATATGCTGATAAAGCTGAAGACTTTGGTGACGATGGTATAGCCCAGTTTCCTGCGCTTGCAGAGCGCATGGCCAAATATGGCCGTAATGAAGACAACATGCTGGCCCACGTTGCAGAGGGCGAATTAGTTATTCCTGCTCAATTCCTCGAAGACGAGGTAATGAAGCAGCGCATCTTCGAAATGCTTGAAGAAGCTGGTGTAGAGGACCCTGAAGCTTACGTTGTCGGTTCTGAATCAAACGATCTCAACCCTACCACTGGATTACCAGAGTTTTTCCTCAAGAAATTATTTAAGAAAGTAGTTAAGGGCATAAAAAAGGTAGTTAAGGCCGTTGTTAAAGTGGTCAAGAAGGTCGCGCCGATCATCTTGCCTATTGCAATGCCTTTCTTGCTACCTGCTTTGGGCCCAATGTACGGAGCCGCATTAGGTTCTGGTATCGGAACGCTCATAGGCGGCGGTAGTATTAAGGACGCATTGAAGTCTGCGCTTGTTTCTGGCGCGATTGGTGGTGTAACCGCCGGATTTACAGGTGATCCAAGTAAGGGTTTCTTCCAGAAAGTCGGTGAAGCAGCCTCGAATCCCGGCGCACGGTTCTCACAAGCATTCAGTAACATAGGTGAAGGATTGCAAAGCGGTTCTTTCCAAGGATTTAGAGACGCTATTGGCAAAGATTTCCAAGCAGTCACCGATGTGACAGGTTCTGCGGTCCCAACGTCTCAAGTCATTCAATCGGGTGATACGTTAAGCCAGATTGCTGCTAAAAATGGCACGACAGTCGATGCTCTTATGGCGGCTAACCCACAAATCACTGACCCCAATATGATTATTGCGGGCGAATCTTTAACCATTCCGCCGCCCGCAGGTGGCGCAGCTACTGGCACTACAGTCACAGAAAATGTAGTGAAAGAAACCGCAGAAAATGTAGCGAGTGAAGGTGCGGAAAGAAGCTTCCTTGAAAAGACCGGTGACGTGATGTTCCGAGGGGGTAAAACGCCTGAAGAAATTGCAAAATTACAAAGCACGGCAGGTCAAACTTATCTATCGGACATGGCGGCAGCCGGAATTGCTCCTACTGAAGCGGGATTAAAAGCGGCTCAAGCTGCCGCAGGTCCGGGCATATTGACACGATATGGTCCTACTGCACTAGCAGGAACCGCTGTAGCCGCAGGAGCAGGCTTCTTCGATACACCCGAAATCGAGCAAGCCAACTTTTTGGATTACAACCCAGATGGCAGCCCGGTTACTGGAACCGATTTGATCGCACAAGACCCCGGCAAGTATCTCGTTAAGAACCTTGGTCAAATTCAGCTAAACGAAGAAACAGGCGAATACGAGCCTGTAGGACAAGAAACAACGACTGAAGAGGAAGCGGCTTATCTTCCTCCAGCATTCCAACCGGTGATTGCACCACCTCCGGTTAATGAGTCTGGCTATCTGATGGCCAGCAACCCCGGCGGACCGTTTGCACGTCCTTACGTGACACAGGCCGCAGAGGGTGGAGCTATGTTCCCGCGCCGCAACGGCGGCATTATGCCTAACGAGGGTACTCCGGGTGAAGATAGCGTTCGAGCCATGCTAATGCCCGGTGAGTTTGTTATGACCACCGACGCAGTACGTGGCTTAGGCAACGGAAATCTTAACAACGGCATCAAGAACATGTACTCAGTTATGCGCAATCTTGAACGCCGCGGGAGGGCAATGGCGTAATGGCTGAACAAACAACAAGTATTGTCCGCGAAGCCCCGGAAATTGAAGCCTATAAGATAGGCTTACTCCAATCTGCTAAAGCTCTTGCCGACCAAGGACTGACTATTCCGCCCTATATGGTCGCGGAAATGTCTGGTCTACAGATTAAAGCGACCGAACTGGCAGAAGCTGGGATCGGCGGATACCAACCTTATTTACAAGAAGCTGGATACACACTAGGCGACGCCCAAACCGCTATTGGCGGCGCGATGGCCGCGGCTGAACCTTTTCAACGAGACGCTGCCGCTGCAATGCAGGCGGGTCTGGCTAATGTACCCGGTGCGGTAGAAGCGGCTCAACAAGGTATTCAAAGTGCAATCGACGCGGGTGGCGCATCAACGACCGCGGCCCAAGGCGCACTAGATACTGCCGCTGTTGGTGCTAGAACTGCCGCTGGCGGTGGTCAACAAGCGTTAGGTACTGCCGCTGCAAACATTCCCGGCGTAGTACAAGATGTTGCTGCCGGTAATCAGGCTGCAAATCTTATTGCTGCGCAAGCCGCTCAAGATGCCGCGGCTACAGGGCGTGTAGATGCTCTTGGCACAGGGTTAGCCACGGCAGATACCGCTGCACGAAACCTTGCCGCCAATCTTGGACAAGGTGCCCTGACGCAAGCGGACACCACACAAGCTGGTTTGGATGCTGCTACGTTAGCTGCTCAACAAGCCGCAGCCACGGGACAAGCCGATTTAGGCACGGCTGCCGGTCAAGGCCAAGCTTTTGCTACAGAAGCGGGCACCGGAGCGCGGGCCGCGGCACAACAAGCCGGAACGGACACTGCCGCAGCTATTCAAGCTGCACGAGGTGCTGTTCAGGGTGCAGGAACAGGATTACAACAAGCTGGTATTGGCGCGTTACAAGCTGCTCAAGAGGCAGGGACCGCGACTCAAGGCGCAATTGATGCTGCCAGAGCGCAGGCCGCAGGTGGCCAGCAAGCGTTAGCCGCCGCAGGTTTGGCGGGCGCAGATGCTGCTTCTCAAGCTGGTCTCGGTGCAAGAATGGGTGCCGCTGGCACTGCTCAAGGATTGGGTGGTGTAAGTGATGCTGCACGATTAGCTGCACAACAAACAGGTGCTGGTGTAGCGGACGCTACTGCCGCAGCACGGTTAGCCGCACAACAGACTGGCCAAGGTTTAGGCGGCGTAAGTGGCGCAGCGCGGACCGCGGCTCAAACGGCTGCCGCTGGTGGGTTAGGTGCTTATGAAAGAGCTATTGGCGGAGTTGATGATATTGCGCAAGCGGCTCGAAACGTTGCAGGTCAAGCTAGAACAGGCGGACAAACGGCAGCGCAACAAGCTGCACAACAGACTCAAGCCGCGATTTCCGGCGCTAGGGGTATCACAGGTGATGCCGCTCAAGCCTTACAAGCGGCGGGTGCGTTAGGAACACAGACGGCCCAGCAAGGTATTGCAGGTTTGGCCGGTACGACTGGCGGATTTGACCCCGCTTCATCTGGCGCATTTATGAACCAGTATGAAGATGCTGCGGTTCAGCAAGCTTTGCAAGACATCGCTAGAGCGGGTCAAATTCAAGGCGATCAATTAGCCGCACAAGCGGTAAGCGCCGGAGCGTTTGGTGGCTCAAGACAAGCTGTTGCCGAACAAGAATTAGGCAGAAATATCTTAGAACAACAGGCCAGAACTGCCGCAGGTATGCGTCAGCAAGGCTTCGAAAGCGCGGCTCAACGGGCACAACAAGCATTTGAATCTCAACAAGCTCGTGCGCAACAGGCTGCACAGCTTACTGGGGCATTGGGCGCTCAAGGTTCGCAAGCCGGAATGCAAGCAGCACAAGCTGCCGGACAACTTGGTTTGTCGGCAGAAGAACTCGCTGCACGGACCGCGCAACAACAAGGACAACTAGGACTTTCCGCAGAGCAGTTAGCGGCTCAGACGGGAATGTCCGCAGAACAACTAGCCCAGCAAGGCGCATTACAAGGTGGTCAGTTAGGGTTGTCTGCTTTCAACCAAGCAGGACAGCTTGGATTGTCGGCGGAGCAATTAGCTGCTTCAAATCTGGCGCAAGCAGGACAGCTAGGGCTTTCCGCAGAGCAAATGGCCCAGCAAGGTTCACTGAGTGCGGGACAACAAGCTTTGTCCGCGGAGCAATTAGCTGCTTCGAACTTGGCGCAAGCAGGGCAATTAGGTCAATCCGCAGAACAGTTGGCCGGACAATTGGGCATCTCCTCTGCTCAATTGCAAGGTCAACTCGCGGGTCAAGCGGCTCAGATGGGCATGAGTGCAGAAGAATTGGCTGGTCGTTTGATCGGGCAGCAAGCCCAGACTGGTATGTCTGCACAACAACTTCTAGCCCAGACCGCTCAACAGGCCGGTCAGCTAGGATTAAGCGCAGAGCAATTAGCCGCGCAGACGGCCCAGCAACAAGCTCAAACCGGTATTTCGGCAGAGCAATTGGCTGGACAATTAGGTATGAGTGCGTCTCAACTACAAGGTCAGTTGGCTGGACAAGCCGCTGGTCTGGGTATGAGTGCCGCTCAAATGCAGCAACAGGCTGCACAACAAGGTGGTCAGCTTGGTCTAGCAGCGTTGCAGCAAGCAGGACAGCTAGGGATGAGTGCAGAACAAATGGCTTCTGCAAACGCTCAAGCTTTGGCCAACACCGGAATGAATTTACAACAACTTGCAGCCCAGACAGGCATGAATCAAGCGCAGTTAGCGGGTCAATTGAACCAGCAAACGGGTGCGTTAGCCATGCAAGGCGTCGGCCAACAAGCCGACATCGCACGTCAAGCTGCACAACTTGGTATATCTGCCGAACAGCTTGCAGGACAATTGGCAAGTCAATCTGGTCAGCTTGGTCAAGGCCAAGCTCAGATGGCTATGCAGGGTTCTCAACAGGCGGGCGCTCTTGGCTTGCAAGGATCAGAGCTACAAGGTCGTTTGGGCGAGGGACTTGGTTCTCTTGGTACTCAATACGGTCAGCTTGCATTGCAACAAGGTGACGCTCTTAGCCAGCTTGGCCTACGTCAGGGCGCTCTTGGCGAACTGCAACAAAACTTGGGTCAGAAAGAAGCAGGCTTCTTGTTCGATGTTGGTAAGCAACAGCAAGCACAAGATCAAGCGGTTCTTGAAGCAGAACGTAAGACGCAAGTCGAGCAGATGTACGAGCCTTACCAACGTGTGGGCTTCCTCTCCGACATTTATAAGGGTGCGCCGTCTAGTCAGATGGGCGTTACCCAAGCATCTGGCGGAAGTGTATCACCAGCCCAGTCTATCTTAGGCTTGGGTGTAGCAGGCTTGTCGGCAGCGGCAGGTGCTAAACAAGCGGGGTTATTTTAATGATGAATAGAGAAGTTATGAGCAGACAGATGTTTGCTAAAGGGGGTGCAGCCTTTCCCGACCTTAGCGGGGATGGGAATGTTACCCAGAAAGATATATTGATTGGTCGCGGTGTGATCGAAATGCAGGATGGGGGCATGGCTCCCATGCCAGCACCCGCGGCACCCGGACCACAGATGAGTCCGCAGAGTATGCCCGCGATTGATCCCAACAGCGTAGACATCAATCAAGCAGCGCAAGGCGCTATGCAAAATGGCATTGACCCCGCAATGCTCGAAGGCATGTTGACTCAATACGCGCAAGGTATGGACGATCTTGAAAACGCCGAAGATTACGAAACCGTAATGAACGGTATTCGAGGTGATGACCAGCCTATCGAACAACGCTACCAAGAACTGGCTAGTGTCGTTGGACAGGAAGATGCTCAACAAACTCCTGAATCAGTGCTGGCACTGGTACAGCCCGTCATGATGATGGCAGCGGTCGATCAAGGGATCGGCGGTTTGGCTGCCGAAGAGATGAACGCTCCAATCGAAGGAGCTATGGCAGAAGGCATTATGTCCACCGTCAATATGGGCGGTCCGGATCAGGCTCAAGGAGGGCCTGCTCCCGTAAATTTTAACCAAGGCGGTTCCGTAGCTTACATGGCAAACGGTGGTGATAGCCGCCTTGGACAAATATATCAGGATAAACAGGCGGTTTATGGAGACATTTTAGGACTTGCCGATCAAGAAGCAGAATTTGCTGACCAGCAACAAACGACAAGAGCGCAAATGCTATTTGATGTAGCACAAGGCGCTTTGATGTTTGCAACGCCCGGTGAAACCCGTATGAGTCCCGCAGAGCGGTTAGCTCAAGCGTTTACTCCGGTATTGGGTAACATTAGTGCCCGTGCGGGTGAGCTTCAGAAATTTAAACAAGACCAGAAGAAAGAAAAGCGGGCACTAAACCTGTCAGCTTTAGGTGCTGCCGAAAATCAATTAGCTTTTGAGCTTAAAGTAGATGCTGACAATAAGGCTGCCGCGGCAGAACGTGCTTGGAAATCTAAAGAAAAAGCAGAAGACCGAGCGCATGAACTTTTGAAAATGGATAGAACGTTTGCTTTTAACCGAGAAGAAAACGAATCTAACCAAAGTTTCCAAATGCGTCTGGCAAACCGCAAAATTGAAGCTCAAAACTTGTTGCAACAATTACGAGGCGCACAAAGCCAAGCAGACATCACCTTACGTGGTCAGCTTCAACAAGAACTGGCACAGATTAACAACGCCTTTAACAGACAGATGCAGCAAGAGCGTTTTGACTTTACTACGTCAGAGCGGTTGGACACACAAGCCTATCAAGACACGGTGCGTGAACAACAGTTTGCTAACCAACAAGCTCTTATCGCGCTTGAGTTTGATAACTCGCAACAAGCCACATTACTCAAAGACCAGCTTCAGAAAGAAAACATGCGTCTGGGTAGTGAATTGCGTATCGCTGAAAATCAGATTTCCTTCGAAAATACGCTTCAACGCGACAATATCTTGCATATCAATGATATTTCCAAGATGGAACGCGGGCATGAGCAAAACCTTGCTCTTGCCAGTCATCGCGGTGCGATTGAGCGCGAAAACCAAGAGCTTCAAAACGCATTTACTGCGGCGGAAAATGCTCTTAACCGTGCGCAAAGAGAAAATCTGCAACTTAGCGATCAAGCCTTCCGTAGGCTTATGCAAGAAGAAATGCAGCAATTTACGTCCGATCAAGCTGAGATTGATAGAGCGATTGCCAAAACTAACAGAGCCTTTGATGAAGCTCTCGCAGTACGCGGCGCGGATCAAAAAGATGTGTCGCTTGGCCTTGCAGAAAGAGCGCAGGCTCTGGACGAGGCTTACAAGCTGGGCTCTTTGGCTATTGACCGAATGGTGGCAAATGCAACTAAGGTAGGTAGCAAAGCTAAAACCGACGAATTGACTTACATCACAAACCCAGAGCGTATGAAAGCGTTTGCAGAAGGCACTCTGGGTGACGAAACCGCGCTTTATGAGCAAGCTTTACTTGACTATACGTCAGCCAAGGATGTTTGGGACGATACCTCTGGGCGTTATGTCCAAGGTTCTGCGGGTAAACTAAGTGATGTTGTTCTTGATGCTGTTCGTCAGGGTAACCCGAACCTCTACACACGGATCACGAGCATTGAACTAGGCGAAGACGGGCAACCGATGCCAGAGCCAGAAGCAAATGTGATGACCGCCACAACAGAAATTGTGAATGCGGATGGCTCTATTAATACCGAATCGCCAGTTTGGAACACCACACCTGCTTATTTGTTTGATCCGGAGTTGGATTACAGAGAAGTAATAGGTGCTTCAAGAGTAATTCCGGGTATTGGCCGATTGTTCTCAGAGGGTTCCGCAGAATTGTTTGGCGGAGACGCCAGCCCACGTGCTAAGAACATTGCAAAGGCAGCAACTAGCTTAGATAACTTGGCTAACGACATTTTGCAGTATAACACCTCTGACACGGATAGCGGTCGAATCCTAAAGTTTGTTCAAGAGCTTATTGAACGTGAAACTACCAATATACGTCCCGGTGGATTGTTCTTAAAAACAGACGCCGATGCTGAAGCCGCTCTGGCCGGAATTGAGTCTACGCTGAAACAGCAACTGCAATTGGGTGCAAGTATCCTACCTGAATATGGTGGTCGTCCGGGTATGTACACCGAAAAACAGCTTACTGGCGCTAGAAGAGATATGCAGAAGCTGAAGGTTTTGTATAACGAAGTGCTTAAATTCCAAGAGGGTTTTAACTTCAAGCCGACTGTAAGGACAAGTAACGTCGAAGGACAGGATCAAAGCACTGACACAGCGCGTCAGCAAATTTTGGACATGCGTAAACAAAACAACGGTGCAGAATAATGGCAGATGCGTTAGTTCAACTTACAAGGCCGCAGTTTGAAAACTTGATGGAAACTCAAGGTTTGGACAAGACCGTTGACGGCATCTTGTCCATTGCCAATGAGGAACTTGAGTTAGACGCACCCCTTACGCGAGAAAGCTTGGCTAATGGTACACACCCTATATTGGACAAACTGGACCGGTATAAAGGTATTGCGCCCGAAGAACGCAACATTTCTCCAGAAGAAATGCTTACTATTTTTACCAACGTCGAAGATTACGGTAAATACGACCCAGAAAAAGGCAGCTTTTCGGGTTTAAAAGCCGCTGGAAGCGGCGCGGCTCGTATGATTCCGGAAACTGTTGGTGGCGGCCTTGGTTTTAAGGCTGGTCTCGCTGCTGTAACGCCTGTAGCTGCCATGATTCCTCCGGTTGGATTACCCGGACTAGCCGCAAAAGGTATTGTTTACGGTATCGGCGGTATCGGCGGCGCTATTTTGGGCGCTCTCGGTGCAGGTGAAGTAGAAGACGCCGTGCTTGGAGAAGCTGCTCCAGTCGTGCCTTCACTTGAACCTGCTTATCGTGGCGGTGAGACAGGCATGTTTGCGTTGTCAATGTTGGCGTCACCATGGAAACTGGCCCCCACAATACCCAAAGCCAAAACAGGTGCTATTGAGTTCCTTGAGAACTTTAAACAGGTTTCGAACGGCAAATACGTTGACGTGGCCGACGAAGCTTTTCAGCTTGCCGCAAAAAACGCAGGTTTGAGCGAAAAGGCTGCTACAAAGTTATTTGAACGCGCCTCACGGGCCAGAGCCGTAGCTTCCGAGCGTGGCAAAATGTTTGGTGGTGGTCTTGGTGTAGACCTTGGTATCGGCAGATTTAATCCAGCGGGTTACGTTTTTGATCCTAGAAAAGGACCGGTGGGCACCAGAGTAGTCGCGGGTATTGAAGGCGGCATTGATCGTTCAATGCGGTTTGCTAGAGAAAATCCCGGTAAATTTTTAGGCGCAGAAGGTTTAGTTGCAGGCGGGGCCGGAACAGGGGCCTACATTGCGCAAGAGATGTCTCCTTATGACGAAGGGGCAAGAGTAGGTTATGAGCTTGCAGGCTCGTTGATTATTCCTATACCTGCACAAATCCTCGTAGATAGTGGCCCGGATGCCGGTAAAGCCTTGTTTAGAACTATGCGCAACTGGTGGGGTAACACCAGTAACGCTGAAAAACGTGATGGCTTGCTTTCAGACGCGTTAAGAAAAGACAGTGCAAAACGTATTATTCAGGCTTTGGAACGCTCTGAAGAATTTGCTGAATCAGTAGGCCCAGATGGGCGTGTCATTACGGCAGATGAAAAACTAGCCAAGTTTATTGAAGAGCTTGGTAAAGAAGCCGATGTTGTTCGTAAAGGCGCTGACGGCCAAGAAGTCACGCCAACGGTTGCTGATTTGGCCCAGATGGCGGGTTTAGATTTTTCTCCTACACTGCGCACCATTCAAAACGAATTAGCTAAATCAAGCGAAGACTTAAAAGTAGCCACAGGCCGTGGTCGAGAAGAAATGCAAGCTGGCGCAATCAACGCCATTCGTGCTTTGACTGCGACTGGAGACCCATTGGCCCTAGCTTATGCGGCGCGAATCCAACAAGGGCTGTTTGAACAAAACATTTTAGATAACGTTGATGCTTCCGTAGCAAAGCTGATGGACTCCGCGTCAACGGTTATAGGACGTGATGTAACGGCAGCGTCCGACAGAGTAAACCTGTCAGAAAAACTGTATGACGTGCTTAAAAATCAAATTGATTTAAGCAAAGTCCGCGAACAACGGCTCTGGAAAGAAGTCGGCAGCTACCCATTAACTCAGTTTTTTGCGAAGAATGGTCGAGAAATTCAACAACCCAATGTGCTGCAATTGTTAGACCGTCCTTCAAGAGACGGTGGTTTGAACTTTGCATCAAAAGGCGCTCAAAGAGACTTAGAAAGTGCTTTGTCGGGTTACCAAAAAGATATTGATGATTTGCGAGATTACTTCCAAAACCAAACAGGACGTAACCCCGCAACCGCGCAAAAGTTTTTTGAAATGCGTTCAGGCTTACTGAACCGTGCCGCACAATTGCGTAAAACCGGCGACACCGTAAATGCTGGACGTTTGGACAAAATTAGCGACGCTTTACTGCGCGATTTGACTGGTCAACAAGACGGGGCTTCTGAGGCTTACAACGCGGCCCGCGCATATACCTTTGCTAGAAATAACGTCTTTACGCGTAGTTTTTTAAGCGATCTTACAGCTACTGATAGAAACAGAGGATTAATACTTGACCCTCAAAACCTACTGGATACTGTTTTTAGAGGCGGTAATCTAAGCACGGCCAAACGGTTTGACCAAATTCGTGCCGCAGGTAGATTCCTTGTTGATGAAGGCGGATTAACTGAAGCAGAGGCTTTGGTAATGGACGCTGATGAATTAATGAGTGCCGCGCTACGAGATTCGTTAAGCAAGATTATGGATAAAAAGTCCATACCGAACCCCGCTAATCCAAATGAAATTATTGAGACGTTTCAAGTTAACCAAAGAAAACTAGATACATTCAAAGATCAGCCGGGAACGAAAGAACTCTTCGCGCTAATACCGGATTTAGAGGTCGATCTAACTGATGCCGTTTCTGCTCAAAAGGCCTTTGACAACATGTTAGTCGATGCCTCCAACATGATGAGCCCGTCACGGGCCAAGCAGGCAGGATTTACGCCCGACCAGATAGACAGATTGTATGCAACTAAAGCATTTCAAAGCGTCCTTGAATTTGAGGACCCCGGAAAAGCTGTTGCGAAAGCACTGGCGTCAGAGCGTCCAACGTTAGCACTTAACAAGCTCTACCAAATGGTAGACGAAGCTGATTACGCTGGTAGTGAATATACACGCAGTCAAGCGATGCAGGGTTTGAAATCCGCTATTTTCAACAATGCGCTTCGTAAGGCTAACAACACCGCAGGATTGCCGAATGGTGACGCCTTACAAAAATCCTTGTTTGGGCAATTAGAAGGTGTGCAACCCGACGTTAAGTTTTCTATGAAAGACTTCCTGATACGGAAGGGTCTTTCTACTGAAGACGAAATGGACGAAGTACAAAAGGCCGTAAAAACTCTACGCGGCGTAGAGGAAGCTTTTGCAACGGGTGATTTTGAAAACGTCCTGTTTAAAAACCCCAGTTTGGCTAAGTTGTTTTACGTCCGAATTGGTGGTGCTACTGCCGGTGCGGCGGCGCAACAACAATTGAAAAAGTTTCTTGGTATGCCCGGAATGAGCGGAGGTCTTATCGCGGAACAAACCGGTTCTGAGCTTGTGCAGCGTGTCTTGCTTCGCGGACCAGAGACGCAACGTATAAAGGTTATGACAGAAATGTTCTCTAACCCTAAGTTGCTTGCTGCGATGATGAAAGAAATTAACGACAAGAAACAAGCAGACGCCGCTATGTCTGCTCTCGAAAAAGTATTTGAACCATTGGCTCGACAAACTGGAAGACGTATACCACTTGGCACAAGACCAGTAATCGAAGAAGACGATTACGAAGCGCCAGAACCAGCAAGTCGTCCAATAAATCTTCCACAGAATTTGCCTCCTGCTAACCAGCAAGGGGCTCTCGTACCACCTGCCCAACCTCCCACTCAGGGCGGCGGTGCTGCGCCTATGCCCACGCAACTTGCGTCTGCGGCTCCCCAGCCAACTAATACCCCTTCAGGGCAAGTTGATAGGGCTAGGTTTGCAGCTTTATTTCCCGAAGACCGCGAACTTTTGGGTATTGCTAGTTTGATGGGGCAAGCAGGATGAGTATATTTGCAGAATACGGGGGAAGAGGCTCTTACTACACGGCAGACGAGTTAGATCGTTTACAGAATCCTGAAAAGTACAACTACACGCAGGAAACGTATGACGCGTTTTCGGCACAGGTACAAAAGAAAGCCGATAGTAGAGCAAAAGCGGAAGAGGCGGCGATGGACGCCATTCCGTATTCTTACGTGGGCCGCGGTACAGCGTCCACGAATCCTGCTTTTAGCTTTGGCGGGTTTAGCGGTCACACCTCTGGAGGAACGTCCGGGTTAGCTGGATTTTCTGGAGCGGGTAGCCCTACTGGGACATCAACTAGCTCAAGCACCACTTCTGGTGGTGGCGGCGGTGGCGGCGGTGGAGGCGGTGGCGGCGGTAACGGTAGAGATGTACAACGCCGAGCAGAAGGAGGTGTAATTCAATATATGCAGGAGGGCGGAATGATTAAATCGCCATACGCGGACCCAATGAAATCAAGTTACTCAGTGGCACCTCCGCCGGAAAAAGTATATTCAACTATGCCAGTGGGGCAGATAAAAATGAACGCTCCTGAGCCCATACCAGTGTTAAGTGGGCCAATGCCAGCGCCAGTAATTCAGGTAGATCGTGGTCCTATGCCATCACCCGGTATTGGCGGGGCTTTTGAAAGCCTACAACAAAAATTCGGGCAACAAATGGGGATGATGCAAGCGTCACCATTACGTGTTTATCAAAATTATTTAATGCAGACTTATGCGCAGCCTGAAATGCAGGCGCAACAACAAAAAGTCGATCACTTCCTTGATCTAGTCGATCAGGCGGAACGCGCCCATTTTGGCGCAGAAGAAAGCTTTGGGTATGGTGGCGGACCCATGGCTCAACAATATATGCCACAACCACAGGCACAGACTCCCATGGATCGGGGTATAGCATCTTTGCCTGCGGCGTTTTAAGGATTAATTCAATGCTATGGCCAGAGTATCAGAAGACACTAATTTAACCATCCCGCTCAAGAATATCTTGGGCATGATAGCTCTGACCGCGGTAGCCACGATGGCATACTTTACCATCGAATCACGCCTCACGGCTCTCGAACATAACATCGAGATGACCGACATTGAAATCAAAGCCAACAGTGAGTTTCGAATCCTCTGGCCTAGAGGACAGCTTGGTTCGCTTCCGGCAGATGCTCGTCAGGATATGTTGCTTGAAGGCTTGGAAAGGGACTTGCACGAACTGCGCGAAATGCAAGATAAAGTGCATGAACTAACCATCCGTGTGGGTACGTTAGAGGCGCTCTATGAGCAACGACAAAAAGAAGAAGACGGTGCAAAATAATGTTAGCCGAAGTCGCTGCGGTCATTGCCGCAGTCAAGGGTATCAATGACGCTATATCCGCCGTAAAAACCGCAGGCGGACACGCGAGCGACTTGGGAAGCATCATCCAGAAGTACGCGACCGCGAACGAAAAGCTTCAAGAAGCTGAATCTAAACATGTAGGTAAGTTATCCCTACAAGACTCCATGCAGATGCAGGTGGCTAAAAAACAGCTACAAACGTTTAACCAACAATTGAAAGACATGATGCTGATGCAGGGACTGGCTTCTGACTACAACGAAATCATGAACCGCGTAGAAGAAAGCCGTATACAACACGAAAAAGAACTTGCAAAAATAAAAAAGAAAAAAGCAGAACGTCGTAAACTGTATCGGGAGCTAGGCCAGCTTGTTGGCATTGGCTTTTGTTGTTTGCTTGTGTGTTTTGCAGGCTTGTATTTATTCTTACTTTTGCGCTAAAGATAGTGTTCGATTATGGATGTAGTAAGCCTAGTTGGAGTTTTGTTCCCCATTGGACTGGCGTTTGTAACGCTAGTGATTGTGCTTGCCAAAATGCACGCGGACATCGAAACTATAAAAGAAAAAATTAAAGTCCTTTTCGATCTCTGGAATAACAAAGACTAGCGCAACCATTCCTGTACTTCTTCGTTAAGCACCTTACCGGCTATATCAATCTTACTGCGTAACGCTTCTAGTATCTTTTCATCTATCGTGCCCGGTGACACAAGGTCGATGTACGTTACCTTGTTGGTCTGACCAATACGATGCGCACGGTCTTCTGACTGCAATCTAATTTCTAGGTCGTAGCTGTTGCTGTAGTAAACTACGGTATTGGCAGCGGTTAGCGTAATGCCATAACCACCAGTCTTGGGCTGCCCCACAAAAAAGCGCAATGGATCAGAGGGGTTTTGAAACCTCTCAACGATCTCTTGGCGCTCATCTTGTGGTGTTGCTCCGTAATAGGTTGCGACCGAATCGGGCCCGAAACGGTCGCGCAGGGCAGAAGCTATCTGTTGGATGTCGTGTGTATACGTCGCCCAAATGATGGCTTTTCCCTGAAGCTCTTCAGTCACGTCGAGTAATTCGTTCAAACGGTTGCTTTTAATGGTCTGTATCTCGCCGTCGTCTGGCTGCAAATGTCCGCAGCAAATCTGTTGTAACCGCATAATCTGTGTCAGCACACTAGCCGTGGTTGCTAGTTCCCCGCTTTCAAGCTTGGCAAGCGCCAGCTTTTTCATCTGCACATACAGGCGGGTTTGCTCTGGTGTAAGGTGGACTTCTCTACGAGTGTAGACTTTGACCGGAAGATCAAGGCAATCGACTTTTAGAACTCGACTACTAAACCGATCTAACTTTTCAGATAGTTCGTCTAACCGTCGATAGCCCACGATCTGTTGAAAACTGCGATGACCCATGGTCCGTTTCTGAACATTGGCGTAACGCGCTTGAAATGCGTAGTAGCTATTGAAGCCGAGCGCCTTTTCGGCAAGGAAGTTACATTGGCTGAACAGGTCCATAGGGCTCTTGGTTATAGGGGAGCCGGTCAATATCCGGCGGTATTTAGCCCGTGCCTGCAACGCGATAATGTTCTTCGTCCTCGCAGCCTTTCTATTCTTTATTGTAGTTGATTCATCGACAATCACAATGTTGTCGGGATTCTGGTATAGGAATGCCGTAGCAGCTTCGGTGCCACGTTGAGAGGAGAACGCTTCGATGTTCATTACGAAGACCTTCAACTTCGGATCACGGTCCACGATAAAATCTTTCAGGTCATTTTCATAACGCTGGGTTTTTGCTGGCGTCCATCGCATAATGCTACGGTCGATCCGCTTCGGGAGGTGAAGCGGCACTTCGCCTTTGACCCAGTTGTCGTAGACCCCTTTCGGCGCAACGATCAGCGCAGCTTTGATTTTTCCTGCCTCGAACAATGCCCCCATGGTATCAATGGCAACCTTTGATTTGCCTGTGCCCATCTCCATAAGAAGCGCATAAAACTCCGCGGCCCACGAGTCTTCGAACGCTTTACGTTGGTGGTCGTAGGGTTGGGTCTCGTATTCGTAGCCGATCATTTTGAACCTATTTTTTAAAAACGCTTGACATACTCAGTGTATAAGATATTATCTTAAATTGTCAAGGCCCGAAAGGTGCCTTTAACCACGTCACACGAAAGGAGAAATACGATGAGTGATGACCTAGCAAAACTGATGGAGCAGGATTTTGAAGAAAATCAAGCTTCATCCGTTGAGAAAATTGACCAGCAAGGACTTACTTCGGTAGCTGCGTTGGCCAGAACAATCCGTGATAAGGAGGCGACCATTTCTGATCTTGAGCAACGTCTTAAAGATGAGAAGAAAGAGCTTCTTAAATTAACGGATGAGGAAATGCCTGCGATGCTTGCAGAGATAGGCATGTCCCACTTCGCACTTGATGACGGATCAACCGTCGAGGTTAAACAAACCTATGGTGCATCCATTCTCGTTGAGAAACGTCCAGAGGCTTTCGAGTGGCTGCGCGATAACGGATACGACGACATTATCAAGAATACTGTCGCCTGTCAGTTTGGCCGTGGCGAGGACGATCAAGCGAGTGCCTTTGCTGCCTTCGCGCAACAGCAAGGATATGTCCCCGATCAAAAAACAGAGGTACACCCTCAAACGCTACGTGCGTTCGTTAAAGAACGTTGCGAAGCAGGAGATGAGTTTCCTATGGAATTGTTTGGGGCATGGGTAGGTCAACGCGCAGTTATCAAGAGAGGTAAAAAATGAGCGATAAAAAAGCTGTTGCCAAAGCTGGCAAAAACGAAGTGGCAGTATTTGATGCTGCCTTAATGGAGCAGGATGCCGGAGCAGGCATGGAGAATATGGGAACTGAAGACTTAGCTCTTCCGTTTCTAAAAGTCTTGTCTGGTAACGATCCTGTATTGGACGACGATACTGTCGATGCTCGTAAGGGCGATATTTACAACACCGTTACTGGGTTGGCGTACAAAGGTAAGGAAGGTGTCCGCGTGATTCCTTGTGCTTACCAGCGTAGGTTTATCCAGTGGGCTCCGCGTGGCAGCGGAAGCGGTGCGCCCATGGCAATTTACGAGCCGGGAGAAGAGCGGCCAAAGACGGAGCGTAGCCCCGACGACAACAAAGAATATGTTGTCGGTGGGGAGGGTGACTACATCGAAGAAACCCACCAGCACTTCGTACTCCTTCTCAACGATGATGGGTCAGCCGAGACCGCCCTCATCGCAATGAAATCCACGCAGCTTAAAAAGAGCCGTAAGTGGAACAGTATGATGGCGTCTCGTTCGATACAGGGTAAGAACGGGCCGTTTACCCCGCCCCGTTTTAGCCACATCTATCACCTGAAAACCATTGCCGAAGAGAACTCAAAAGGTTCTTGGCATGGGTGGGAGATGTCCTGCGAAGGCATTATCGAAGATGGCGATCTGTATATGAGAGCGAAGAACTTTGCAGAGAGCATCACCGCAGGCGATGTTGTGGTGAAACATACGGACGACGAAAACGGCGACCAATCAACACCGTTTTAATTAGTCACGCGACGGGGCCTTGTGCCCCGTCGTTTTTTCCGTATGGGGGCACAGATGTCATTAGAGAAATTTATGGCTATCTTCGATGGCCTGAAAGAAGCACACGGTTACTTCAAGATTGAAAAGACCGCAGCTAACGGTAAAGCGCAAGGCAAGGCGGGGGTCACACGCGAACCCCGGACTAAGAAGCTTTGGGAAAACCATCTGTCCGGCAAGGGCAACGGATTGGGTATCATCCCGATCAATGAAGACAACATGTGCAAGTGGGGTTGCATCGACGTGGACCAGTATCCGCTCGACCACAAGCTACTTGTACAAAAGATTAGAAAGTTAAAGTTACCTTTAGTAGTGTGCCGCAGTAAGTCTGGCGGTGCGCACTGCTTTCTGTTCTCAAAAGAATGGGTTGAAGCGAAAGACATGCAGAAGGCTCTGCAACACATGTCCGCGGCGCTTGGTTATGGCGAGAGTGAGATATTCCCAAAGCAGGTAAAGCTGCATCTCGACCGGGGTGACGTTGGAAACTTTCTCAACCTTCCATACTACGATCACGAAAACGGCTTGCGTTACGCATTCTTGGATGATGGTACATCCGCTGATCTAAATGAGTTCATAGAGCTATACGAAAAATACGCTCAAACCCCAGAAGAGGTTGTTAAGCTACAGATAGTAGACAGCGGTGAAACGGACTTAATGAAGGACGGACCGCCCTGTTTACAGATACTTTGTAAGCAACGCATCAGCGAAGGGGGCAGAAATAATGGTCTATTCAACATTGGGGTGTACTTACGAAAAGCGTACCCGGATAGTTGGGAGTCAGAAATACTACGATACAACATGGAGTTCCTATCTCCGCCATTGCCATTACCGGAGGTCAACATAGTTGCCAAGCAACTAGACCGCAAAGACTACGCATACAAATGCTCTGACGCGCCGATTAGCGCACACTGCAACAAAGAACTGTGTCGTACCCGTAAATTTGGCATAGGAGCCGCTGTAGCGGGCGCTACGATAGCGAACCTACGCAAGTATAACTCCACCCCACCTGTATGGTTTATGGACGTTAACGGCGAACCTCTGGAGCTAGACACGGACGCTTTGATGAGCCAGCCCATGTTCCAGAAATCCTGCATGGAGCAACTTAACTTCATGCCGCGGTCCGTGCAGAAGGCACAATGGGAAAGCCGCATTAGCACCCTGATGACTGAGATGCGTGACAACGAAAGCGCCATTATTGAAGTGGCGCAGGACGCCAGCATCAGCGGACAGTTTTACGATTACCTTGAAGAATTTTGCAGTCACCTACAGCAAGCGCAGGACAAAGAAGAAATCCTGCTCCGTCGCCCATGGACTGATGAAGAGGAGGAGGTCACTTACTTCCGTCTCAAAGACTTTGAAAGCTATCTCAAAAAGAATAAGTTTTTCGAATATAAGTCTCACAAGATCGCGCAGCGTCTGCGTGATATTAATGGCGACAGTATGGTCTTGAAGATCAAAGGCCGCGCTGTACGAGTTTGGAAAATCCCTGCGTTCGAAAGCGCAGATGTTGAACTAAAAACCCCGTCGTTCGGAAACCAAGAGGAGGCACCATTTTGAGCAGTATGTCGAAGAAGGACCGTGACACAGAAATCGTTCGGTTAATCGACAAAGAACGAATGACAATGACGGCGGTGGCGAAGTTGTTTGGCATCACCAAGCAACGTGTGCAGCAAATCTATTACAGGGAAAAGACAAAGAATGTTTAGGATTTTCGGTCCACCCGGAACTGGTAAAACAACCACGCTCCTCAACATGGTGGACAAAGCTTTAGAAGAAGGTGTCGAACCAACTCGCATAGCCTTCTTGGCGTTCACTCGAAAAGCGGCAAATGAGGCAAAAGAACGTGCAGCCGCACGGTTTAACTTGGACCCCAAAGAAGACCTGTTGTTCTTCCGGACGCTACACAGTCTGGCGCTCACCATGTCGGACATCCGACCAGAGCAGGTAATGCAGGAAGAAAACTATCGTGAGCTTAGTCGCACGATTGGTGTCGAACTAGGCGGACAAAAGAATACGTCGATAGATGATGACGTGCCTAGCATGGTGGCAAGTAGCGATCCGGTCCTTGGCCTGATTAACTTGGCGAGACTGCGCAAGGTCCCACTGCGGGACCAATACAATATCAGCGACATCGAACAAGACTGGAATACAGTTAACTTTGTCGCCAACAGTTTGAAAGAATACAAAGAAGCCATGGGGCTTTTTGACTTCACCGACATGCTCGAACACTTTGCCAACGGTGACGCACGTTACTGCCCTGAGTTTGAGCTTTGCTTTTTAGATGAGGCACAAGACCTGTCCCCGCTCCAGTGGGACATCGCCCACCTGCTCGACCGTCGGTCCAAGAAAATGTACTGCGCGGGTGATGATGACCAAGCCATTTACCGCTGGGCCGGTGCCGACGTAGACCACTTCATCAACTTACCGGGCGGTAGCGAAACGCTATCCAAGTCTTACCGCATACCACGTAGAGTCCATGAAGTAGCTGAGAATGTCGTGCGTCGCATTGCCAGACGATTTCCGAAGAAATACCTGCCTCGTGAGGAACCCGGCAACGTGACGCGAATCACAACTATCAACTCCCTCGACATGGCACAAGGGGATTGGTTGATTTTGTCGCAGGCTGGATACCAACTGACACCCGTAGCCAACGACCTAAAGTCAAACGGCTACCTGTTCAACTACCGCGGACGACGGTCCATCTCTGAAAAGATCAGCGAAGCGGTCAACGGTTGGGAACAAATGCGCAAGGGAAAAGAAGTATCGGGCAAAGTAGCGCGTATAATATATAGCTACATGTCCATTGGTGAACGCTTAACCCGTGGCTTTAAAAAGCTGCCGGGAATTGATGATAACGACCTCGTAACGTTTGATGATTTAGCGGAGCATCACGGCTTGCTGGCGACCAAGGAAATGATCTGGTCCGAAGCCATGGACAAATTACCCTCCACCGACCGTGCCTATATCACGGCTCTCCTTCGAAGAGGAGAGAAGTTTAATGGGATTCCCCGGATTACGGCGTCCACGATCCACGGATCAAAGGGCGGTGAAGCAGATAACGTTGTACTCTTTACTGATTTAAGTCCGGCGGCGGACGTACAGTTTCAACAGAGTCCGGATGACACACATCGTGTTTTCTATGTGGGGGTAACTCGTGCTAGAAAGAACTTGTACATAGTAGACGCGGAAGACGTATCAAGGAGTTACGACCTATGACCAGAATAACCTTTAAGAAATATATGGAGATGATGCACGAAGCAGAAGAGAAACATGGTGCGTTGTTTGAAAACGAAATCTCAGAAAAAGACTGGAACAATCCTCTCATTAAAGACGAGGATTTACCGGGCCTTACCTTAACGTGGGACATGGAACTCCAAGAGTGGTGTGTCTATGGCCCCCTTAACCAAACGGTACATTGAATGAAGCGGGAACAAATCCTCAAGAAGGCCGAGCAGACTATCAACGGAAAGCGGGCCGAAGAATACGGCGATGCCTACGAGAACCACCAGCGCATCGCTAATTTATGGAAGGTCATTCTTGATACTGACGTAACCCCTGAACAAGTTTATCAGTGCATGATCGCTGTTAAGCTCTCACGATTAATAGTAAGCCCAACGCACGAGGACTCGTGGCTCGACATCTGCGGGTATGGTGCATTGGGTGGAGAAGGTAATGGCAAAGCTTCAAATGAGCATGTTCGCCCCAAAAAGTGAATGGATACCACCTATCGAATTGCCTGACATAACGTCAGCCAAAAAGATAGCAATCGACGTAGAAACCAAGGACCCCAACCTGAAGAGCAACGGCCCCGGATGGCCAACAGGTGACGGCGAAGTGGTGGGCTACGCAATCGCAGTAGATGAGTGGTCCGGCTACATACCGATCCGACACTTCGGCGGCGGCAACCTTGATGAGAAGATCGTCAACCGCTGGCTAAAGAAAGTGTTTGAGTGTCCTGCCGACAAGATCATGCACAACGCGCAGTATGACTTGGGTTGGATCAAAGCCATGGGCTTCGATGTCAAAGGCCGCATCATAGACACCATGGTCATCGCATCACTGCTTGATGAAAACAGATTTAGCTACAGCCTGAACTCTCTAGCTTACGACCACTTGGGAAAAGTTAAGTCGGAAAAAGGTCTAGTGGAAGCGGCGCGGGAGTTCGG
>Ga0255781_10000130_pt1 | contig 56219 bp, 38 predicted proteins | sample 101ome_21_FD_179979 | JGI IMG/M metagenome (GOLD analysis project Ga0255781, IMG submission 179979) | Coastal salt marsh microbial communities from the Groves Creek Marsh, Skidaway Island, Georgia - 101413BT metaG (version 2) | ecosystem: Environmental > Aquatic > Marine > Intertidal zone >... | reverse complement strand
TCCTTTTAATTCGATTCCTGCTTCGAATTTTTCGGAAATATGGAAGTCGCGTCGCGCTTTTCTGTTGGTGGCAATATCGCTCATTGATTGGCCGCATTTCTGGGCTGTAGAACCATCGCCCGACTCTTGTCTCGCCGCAAGAATCGGTGCGGAGGAAAAAACAGGAAAATTCTGTCACGCATCTTCAGAAGGAGGCAACTAGTAAGGAATTCCACCTCCTCGGAATTCAGAAATAAACCCCAGTGCCGCTTTCGCGGCACTGGGGCCCTCCTCCTTATAAGATCGAGCAGAGTTTCTAAAGCCTGTTAAGAAACCTTGCCGTCACAAAGAGGTTTTAGTTGATTGCCCCCGAGGCGGCAAGGGAAATTACTCGTTTCTTGCGATCCGTTGCTCGTGCTTCTTACAAAGTAGACAGGAGTGTATGCATCCATCCTCGCTCGGGAGCATTCCCTCGGCGAAACTGATCGTGATCGTTCCTGCTCAGTTACCGTATCCGAACCAGTGGCCTCCCTTCATTTCGTGATCCATGGTTGCGGTTAGGCCGAGAATTCGTTTATAAAATCCACGGGTGCATTTCATATCCGTCACGGGATACGCGAAGAAGGCAATTTCTTGGACTTTCATTTTTTGGATAATTGGATCCTCGCATGCTTATCAACAGGCTCTTTCCACGTGCAAGACTTTCCCCTTTCCTTTCCCTGACAACAGGTCGTAACATTTGTTGACCATGAGCGAATTATTGATCGTCCTGGGAGTCATTGTTTTCTCCTTTGCTTTGCGCAGTTTCCGCGCCCGCTTTCTCCGTAAGCTTGGGGCATTGGGACTGCTGGCGGCGACTTTTCTCGCGTTCTATTTGCCGACTGGGAGCATTGCTGCCGGTGTCGGCGGATTGCTGATCTGGTTCTTGCTGCCGTGGCTGGAACTGTTGACCCGTGTGCGTAATCTGCGCCTCCCGATTCATAAATCGCTGGAGCAGCAAGCTCCTCCCGGTGCCTCGCGCTTTCCCGCTTTCAGCGAAATGACTGATGAAGTGGAAAAAGAAGGCTTCGAATATGTCACCGACACGGGCTGGGAATGGGACGGTGTGAAGCAGTTTTTTCGCCTTTTCTACAATGCAGAAACCCGCGAGCAGGCTGCGATCTGTCTTACCGAGCAGGATGATATTTCTTGGGGATCCCTCTCTCTGACGACCCGGCGGGAAAGCGGAATTATCTACCGGACGACAAACGTTCCCTTCAGCACCCCGATGGCTTCGGCTCCAGATGTCATCGTGCGCCGAGAGCCCGAGGCCGAATTTTTTCCAGACGTTCTCGGGAAGCATCGGGGCTGGATGAAAGATCTGGCACTCGAAACCGAAGACTTCGTGGCAGAGACACCTGAGGAGCTTCCGAATCTGATCGAACTTGAAGCCGGGCAGCAGATCAAACATAACCTGGATAGTGGATTGATACGCCTCTCCGAAAAAGCCGACACCTTTCGCTACTCGTGGCGCGGGCTTTTTTATCTCTACTTTCAGCTAGTGAAAGATATGGTGAAAATGTGCTGAACGCAGCGTTTCGAAACCAAAACTCTCGCTTTCCTTTTTCCATGGCCACATTTCCCATGCAGCAACCCGTTCCTCTAGTTGATCAAGTTGGGGTGGACGAACGCGCCGCCAAGTTCACGAAACGGTCGATCAAGAACGAAGCTAAGGCGGTTGGTTTGAAGATGGCGGTTTCGATGATGGACCTGACGACCCTGGAGGGAGCCGATTCGAAGGGCAAGGTTACCCATCTCTGTCGAAAGGCTCTCCGTCCGATGGCAGATCGCTACGATTGCCCGCCGTGCGCTGCGGTCTGCGTCTATCCGAATCTCGTCGCGCATGCCGTTTCGGAACTGAAGGGCACGGGCATTCCGGTCGCATCTGTTGCTACCGGATTTCCAAGCGGCCAGTATCCTCTCGATCTTCGCATTGCTGATGTTCGCGATGCAGTCAGCTCCGGGGCGGAAGAGATCGATATGGTTATCAGCCGTGGCCGTTTTCTCGAGGGCGAGCTGAATGAAGTCTTCGATGAGATCGCAGCTACGAAAGAAGCCTGCGGCAAGGTGCATCTGAAGGTGATTTTCGAAACTGGGGAGCTGCAGACTTATGACAATGTCAGGCTCATCAGCCAGATGGCAATCGAAGCCGGGGCGGATTTCATCAAAACCTCGACCGGTAAAGTTTCACCTGCCGCGACGCTCCCCGTGACGCTCGTCATGGTTGAGACGGTGCGTGATCACTTTCTCGCGACGGGAAAAAAAATCGGGGTCAAGCCTGCGGGCGGACTTCGAACCGCGAAACAGGCGCTGCAGTTTCTTGTTATGGTAAAAGAAACTGTCGGAGAAGACTGGCTGACTCCGGAGCTGTTTCGGTTTGGGGCCAGTTCCTTGCTCAGCGATGTCGAGTTGCAGCTCGCGAAGTTGGTTGATGGGAACTATCAGAGTGCGAAATATTTTTCTAAGGGATAATCCAAAGGATGAGTGATTTGAAATTTGGTTCGGCATTTGAATATGCACCGGCACCGGAGTCGACTCCGGTGAAGTTAAAAAAGCAGTACGAGCTTTTCATCGATGGAGAATTTGTGGCTCCGTCAGGAGGAGAATATTTCGGATCGGTAAATCCAGCGACCGGAAAGCGGCACGCCCGGATTGCGAAAGCGGAGCCGGCTGATGTCGATGCCGCGATTCAATCTGCCCGCAACGCCTACAGCAAAGTCTGGTCCAAAATGGCGCCTTTGGAGCGCGGGAAATACCTCTTCCGGATTGCACGCATCATTCAGGAGAAAGCGCGCGAGCTCGCCATCCTCGAATCGATGGACGGTGGCAAGCCGATCAAGGAGAGTCGCGACGTTGATGTTCCTCTCGTCGCAGCCCACTTTTTTTACTACGCCGGTTGGGCCGATAAACTCGACTATGCTTTTCCCGGACGCAGCCCGAAACCTGTCGGAGTCGCTGGACAAGTGATTCCATGGAATTTTCCTCTGCTGATGGCGGCCTGGAAGATTGCGCCTGCGCTGGCCTGTGGAAATACCGTTGTGCTGAAGCCGGCGGAGACCACCTCCGTCACCGCGATGCACCTCGCTGAAATTTTTCAGGAAGCGGGGCTGCCTGATGGCGTCGTTAATATTGTGACCGGGGCAGGGGATACCGGTGAATACCTCGTCGGCCACGATGGCATCGACAAGGTCGCTTTCACCGGCTCTACTGGCGTGGGGAAGAAGATCGCGGAAACCGTCGCGGGCACTGGGAAAAAACTCACGCTCGAACTGGGAGGAAAAGCAGCGAACATCGTCTTTGACGACGCTCCCATCGAACAGGCCGTCGAAGGGGTCATCAATGGAATCTATTTCAATCAGGGCCATGTCTGCTGCGCCGGAAGTCGTCTCCTCTTGCAGGAATCGATTCACGACGACTTTGTAGCTCGCCTGGAGCGCCGCATCGAAACTTTGCGAGTGGGTGATCCGCTCGACAAAAACACCGACATTGGCGCGATCAATTCGAAGGAACAACTCGGTCGCATTGCCAGCCTGATCGGTTCCGGAATCGATGAAGGTGCGACGCTGCACGAGTCGAGCTGTCCCTTGCCTGACTCCGGCTACTGGTGCCGCCCTTCTTTTTTCACCAACGTCAGTTCGAGCCACCGCATCGCTCGCGAGGAAATTTTCGGACCCGTTCTGAGTGTTCTCACTTTCCGCACGCCTGCCGAAGCCGTGAGCCGGGCAAATGACACCTGCTACGGTCTCAGTGCGGGAATCTGGACCGACAAGGGCAGTAAGATTTTCCAAATCGCAGACCAAATCCAAGCCGGAGTAATCTGGGCTAACACCTTCAATAAATTTGATCCGACCAGCCCTTTCGGAGGCTACCTCGAAAGCGGTTTCGGGCGCGAAGGGGGGATGCACGGACTGATGCCCTATGTCCAGATCTGAAACAGACTGGAAAATCTGCCCACTCTGTGAGCGCCCCATCCCGCCGGAGTTGGAGAGTCGCCACCATCTCATCCCAAAGCTGAAAGGCGGCAAGCATGGTCCGATCGCAGTGCTCCACACGATCTGTCACAGCAAGGTTCACAGTCTGTTCAGCGAAGCTGAGCTGGCCCGTGTCTACAATACCATCGAAGCGCTTCGCGAAAATGAAGAGATCATGCGTTTCGTAAAGTGGATAAGCAAGCGGCCGCCGGAGTTTCGATCGAAGAATCGTTCGCCGAGAGACTGATCTCAAATGTGTTCGGGGAACAGCCGAATATTAGCGACCGTTCGCAGTTTCTTCATCAAAATTTCGACAACCTCCGCAGTGCGCTGATTTTCGAGATGGTGGCGGATCTCGAGTTCGACTTCTTCAAAGGTGACGGGTCTTTCCTCCTGCCGGTCTAACACTTCGACAATGTGCCAACCGATCCCGGTTCGAAACGGATCGCTCAGATCGCCGGGTTTCATTGTAAAAACCGTTTCGGCGAAATCCTCAGGAACTCGATCACGAGCGAACCAGTTCAGGTCTCCTCCGATCTTTTTCGTTTTTGGATCCTCGGAAAATGCTGCGGCCAATTCCTCAAAGGTGTTTTCTTTTTCCACGATCTGACGGTGCAGGTCGCGAATCATTTCCTCGCGGTTTTCGTCGTCGACTTCGACGGTGCTCAGGAAGATGTGCCGGGCGCGAACTTTTTCCGGATCGATGAAACCCTCGCCGGTTTCGCGGTTTTCTTCGAACCACGCTTTCACTTCCTCGTCCATGACGTCGACTCCAGGAGCGATGCGATTCTCGAGCCACTTTTTGCGAGATACGATGCGAGCGAGTTCCTCTTGTATCTTTTCGTCTGGCAGCTGTTGGTAGCCTGCTCGCTCGGCCAATTCGGTTTCCGAGGAGAATTGGGAAATCCACCGGGCAGTAAAATTGTCGATTTCTTCCTGCGGGGCGCGGAAGTCTTCTCCGTCGGCATATTGTCGCACCAGCGTGTCGTTGATGAGCGATTGCAGCGCCGCACGACGGATCATGCGCAGATTCGCCTCAGGTACTTCCTCGATGTCTTTCCCGCGCTGATACAAATGCCGAGCGACAGCGACGTCGAGCTGTTCTCCGGTGATTGGCTCCTGGTTTACGAGTGCGACCCACTTGTTAGTTTCCGCCGCCTTGCGCGTCAGATCGGTCCGTTTGCTGATCGATCGCTTCAGCGGCCCGTTGCAGGTCCTGAGATCAAGAAACAGGTACCCGATAAAAACGACGTAAAGAACGATGCGCCACGGAAACCGTTTCATGTCTTGTTGGGCGGGTAACTCAACTGGGTCAAGTCGAAGCATGCAGCCCGAGATTCGCATAGATCTCACGGGTGGCGTGTGATTTGTTGAGAGTGTAAAAGTGAATGCCGCTGACTTCTTTTTCGAGCAGGTCAGAGCATTGTTCGGTCGCGTAGTGGATGCCGACTTTTTCGATGGATTCGGGATCTTCTCCGCCGCGATTCAGAGCCCGAAGCAGTTTCGCCGGGAATCGCGCTCCGGCTGCGAGGTCCGCCATTCTTTCCATTCCTTTCGTCGTCGTCACGGGCATGATCCCGGCGATGATGGGGATATCGATTCCGGCTAGCGAACAGCGATCCCGGAAGTCGTGAAAATCATCATTGTGAAAGAAGAGCTGGGTCACGATGTAGTCGGCACCTTGGTCGACCTTTGCCTTAAGGTAATCCATCTCCTTGAGTCGATTCGGCGTTCCGGGATGACCTTCGGGAAAGCCCGCGACTCCGATGCCGAAACCGCGATCGTCCGGGTGACCGGAGAAGTTGCGAATGTAGCGGACCAGGTCGGCGGCCTGCTGAAAGGCGTCGTCGGCCTTGTTGTAGTTTGCGAGGTCGCGAGGTGGGTCGCCCCCGAGCGCGAGAATGTTACTGACGCCCTCGCAGGCGTAGCGAGTCAGAATGTCTCTGATATCGTTTTCCTGATGGCAGACGCAGGTGAGATGTGGGATCGGATCGAGAGAGGTCGTGTTTTTCAGGCGGACCACGAGATCGTTGGTCAGCTCACGTGTCGAGCCTCCAGCACCGTAGGTGACGCTAACAAAATGGGGATCGTAGGCTTTCAGTTCGGAAATCGTCTCGTAAAGGGCTTCCGAAGCTGCTTCGCTCTTGGGAGGAAAAAATTCGAAGGAAAACGTCGTTTTCTCTTTTTCCAATATATCCTGAATGTGCATTTAGCCGCTATTGTCGCACGATTCCGGAATCGAGACAGCGGCTTTTTTGTATTTTGGAAGGAGTAGGGTTTGGTTCCCCATCACATCCGATCGCTTCGATGGGACAGTCATCGAGGGCCTCCTGGCAAAGGGTTAGTTCTGCTTCGTCTCGCGGCTGACACCCGACATAGGAGTGAGCGTCTTCGTCGTTTCGGAGAAACACTTCGGGAATGCGCTCGCGGCACAGGTCGCAGTCTATGCATTGATCATCGACGTAGAATTTTCCGGGGGCGTTCTGTTGGAATCGGTTTTCGTAACTTGCCATATTGGGCAAGGATACGAGGGGTCGGAACAAATCTTTCAGACTAGATCCACGATCGATCCGAAGTCAGCATCGAACAGTCGCTTGTAGGTGCGCGTTGCAATGCCGTCGGTCATGCGGGCGAGCACATCGCAGATGATGCGGGCGCGGTCGGCTTCGCTCGTCTGCGTGGAGATCAGTTTTTGGTCGTCTTCAGGAAGCAGGATGAAGCTCGCTTTTTCTCCCCGATCTTCGACCACGTATTCTTCGGCGAAAGCATCGAAGAGTCGTTCGAGCAGGAAGTCGGACTTGCGATCGAGCTGCTGAAGTTGCCTCGTCCGAAAGACGAGATCGAGAGACAGGCTCTTGTAGACGCGGCATTCTTTCTCCACTGCAGGATCGATTTGGAGCCGGTAGCGATGGCGGTTTGTTTTGTCGGAGAGAAAAGAATCATGCTCGACGAGGTCGGCTGCGGCGATGAAGGCTCCGATCTTTTTCCCCACTGTCGATTCGACTCGACTCTTGCGGATTGCCGATAGCAGTTCCTCAGCGACAGCGGCATCATCGGAGTCGAGATCACGAGATTCGGCCCAGCGTTCGACAGCATCGACAGTGATAAACCCCGCTTCGATCCCGTCAGCGATGTCGTTCAGTGAGTAGGCCGTGTCGTCCGCCCAGTCCATGATTCGGCATTCGATGGAGCGAAAGGCGTTTCGTTTTTTCCCCGGAGCGAGTTCATCCGGAAATGCCGTGTCCTCTGTCATGAAATTGAGCATGTCGGATTGCTCGCGATAGAGAAAATGGTTCTTCTGATTTTCGACCTCGCCGAAGAGCGTTTTGTATTTGAGGACGCCGTCGATAAGCGCGCGCGTCGGATTCATTCCCCGATCCGGGCCGAAGAGAATGCGGGTTAGAATGCGTAGGGTCTGCGCATTTCCTTCGAAACCGCCATAGGGACGCATCAGGCGATGGAGCGTTCTTTCTCCGGCGTGGCCAAAAGGTGGGTGCCCGATGTCGTGGGCGAGACAGGCTGCCTCGACGAGATCCGAGTCGATGAAATAGTCAGAGCCAAGCAGGTCGGAGGTGCGATTGAGCCGGTTGCAGATGCTGCGACCAATCTGCGCGACTTCGATGGAGTGGGTCAGGCGGGTGCGGTAGAAATCATACTCGCCACTGAAGAAAACCTGTGTTTTGTTTTGGAGCCGGCGGAACGCCGACGTGTGAATGATCCGATCCCGATCGATCTGAAACGGCGTGCGATAATCATCGGAATTTCCCGGAAGATTTCCCTCGACCCGTTCGCAATCAAACTTGGTGTAAAACTGGTTTTCCATTCCCGCCTGTTTTTCCGTAGCGCGCGCACTGGCAAACTACGGAATGCCCGGAACTTGGCAAGAGTGCGATTGGAAAAGGTTTGGAGAATCACGGGTTATTTCTCCTCTCTTTTCCCTTCCAGCGTATCTGCTAGTTTTGACTGTTACTTCGTGGGAATGTATAAGTGCACTGTGGCGGAACAATGAATATGACAGGCCGATTAGAAAACAAAGTCGCGATCGTGACCGGCGCTGCCTCTGGTATTGGAGCGGCGACGGTTAAAAAATTTCTCAGGGAAGGAGCTCGTGTCATGGCTACCGACGTGAATGAAAAGGGCTTGGCCGACCTAATTGAGAAGGCCGGGGATTGGCGGGCGCATTTGGCCACTTGTAGGGGGAGTGTGGCAGAAAAATGTGACGTGGAAGCGATCATTGACCAATGCGTATCCGAATTCGGTCGACTGGATATTGTCGTCAACTCAGCCGGTATCACCCCTCGTTCCCTGCCTCTGGAAGCGGGCCTTGAAGAGCGCTGGGATGCGGTCATGGATATCAATGCCAAAGGCACTTTCCTGATGTGCCACGCGGCTGTCGAGCAGATGCGTCAGTCTGGGGGAGGGGCCATTGTCAACATTGGCTCAATCATGAGCCTGGTGTCCTACCCGACTTCACTCCCCTTTTCCGATGGGTTCAGTCCTTATCCACAAAGCAAGGGAGCGGTGCTGCAACTGACGCGAGACATGGGGATCCAGCTCGCGGCTGAAAAAATCCGTGTGAATGCTGTCTGCCCCGGTTTTGTTTACACGGCATTGACGGAGAGCGTGACCGAGACTCCTGAGATTCACGAAACTATGAAAGCTCTGCATCCGATGGGTCGACTCGCCGAACCTTCGGAAATTGCTAATGTTGTAGCCTTTCTCTCCTCCGATGAAGCCTCGTTTGTGACGGGTGCTGCCTGGACAGTTGATGGCGGTTACACGGCGGTATAGTTCGACTCTGCGATGGTCGCAACTTCTGTGAATCGCTCCCTTTCCATATCTCGATTACTCTGCTACTACTAGGCGCAAATGATGGACAAACGCCTCACAATTTTCTTCTGCGTCTGTGCAGGAGTCCTCGCTTCTGCCAATCCATGTAAGGGGGACGCCCCAAATATCGTGCTCATTCTTGCTGACGATATGGGAGTGGGCGAAGTGAGCCACCATGGGGGACTCGTGCCTACTCCAGCACTCGATCAGATGGCGGCTGAAGGAATGCGTTTTACTGATGCGCATACCAGTTCATCCGTCTGCACACCGACTCGCTATGGTATCCTGACAGGGCGCTACAATTGGCGGAGTCGACTGAAAAATGGAGTTCTCACTGCGGTGAACTCGGCGGCTCTGATGGACCCCGAGCGACTCAGTCTCCCGCGTTTCTTGCAAGAGGCCGGATACCACACCGCCTGCGTTGGAAAGTGGCATCTTGGAGCCGACTGGGTTCCACATCCAGAGGCTACGAAAGGAAAGAAAAAGGCTTTTGGATCTTGGACTGTGGACTACCGCAAGCCGTTTCGAAACGGACCGACCGATCTTGGGTTTGATGAAGCATTCTTCATTCTCTCCTCGCTGGATATGCCGCCTTATCTATACCTGCGAAATGATCGCGCCGTGGAGGTCCCTACGATCGATCGTGGGTTTCCGCACAATGAGTACAATGACTACGAGCGAGTCGGCGCCGCCTCGGAGACTTTCGACCCGAGCACGTGCCTCGCTGACTTCGCGGCGGAGTCACGGCGGTACATCAAAGCGCGTGCCGAAGATAAATCCGAGGATCCTTTCTTTCTCTACCTGGCATTGAATTCCCCCCACACCCCAGTTGTTCCAGGAAAAGCCTTCAAAGGAAAATATCCACAGTTCAGCTGGTATGCCGACTTTATCGCCGAAACGGATTGGGTGGTGGGTGAAGTTCTCGCCGAACTGGCCTCCTCGGGAATCGATGAAAACACCCTCGTCATTTTCACGGCGGACAACGGCTTTGCTCCCTATGTGAAGATCCCCAAAATGTTTGCTGCCGGGTATCAGCCTTCCGGTGAATTCCGCGGAGCAAAGGCCACGCTTTTTGAAGGAGGGCATCGGGTTCCTTTCCTGGTTCGTTGGCCGGAACGCGTCGCCGCTGGTAGCACGAGCGACACCACCATTTGCACAACAGATTTCTTTGCGACTTTTGCAGATCTCCTCGAAAAGGGTGAATCAATTCCTGCCAATGCGGCAGAAGATTCTTTCTCGTTTCTCCCGGCGATGCAGGGAGAGACAGGACCGATTCGACCATTTACGATCCATCATTCGATCAGCGGCGAGTTCGCGATCCGCAAAGGTCCGTGGAAGCTGCTTCTTTCGAACAAGGTGAAAGGTGGTTGGGGCGGAATGCCCGGGCAGGAGGAAATCAATACTCCGACCAAGCTGGTCCAGCTTTACCATCTCGGAAACGATCCCGGAGAGGGAACTAATCTTGAAGAGACTCATCCAGAAAAAATTGAAGAGTTAGTGAACGATCTGGCCAAAGCGCTCGCCGAGGGTCGCACCACCTCGGGAGCTCCTCAGTCAAACGAAGGGTGGCCCTACCGACAGAAAGCGACCCTGCAGGCATTCCCCCAACTTGCTGAACCGTGAAGACATCAGATCCACCAACGTCCGGCGAAAAGCCTCGAAGCCTCAAGCCGTGGCTTTTCCAGCTCGGAGTCTTCCTAATTCTTCTTTCCGGCGTTTGCTTTTTTACGATGCTTTCCGTCCCGTTCTTTTCGATTGGCAATGGACACAAAGCGGTGACCGGAGGCGGTCTTTTTGTCGGAACGCAAGTCACTTGGTGGACGGGGGCCGCATGCGTTGGTCCGGCTGCCGTGAAGAAAATGAGCGGATGGTTCAAACGCTCCGGCGAACAATAAAGGCTTGTCGACGAATTCAAATTTCTTTCCGATATCAGATATGAAAAGACAAATGGCAAAACTCCTTCTCATCCTCCTGTGGATCTCAACTTTCTCCGCTTCGGCGGACGAGGCAAAGCAGTTGCCTGATCCAGATAGCAAGCCCGCCAACATGAGTAAGCCCGTCCAGGTTTATCTTCTCCTGGGTCAATCGAACATGCTGGGGTTCGGCAGAATCGAACCAGGGAAGAAAGGCGCCGAAGGTTCCTTGGCTCACGCGGTAAAGGAGAAAGGACTTTATTCCTATCTCGTTGATGAAGCTGGAAACTGGACCGAAAGAAAAGATGTTCGAAACGTGCGCGTGATGGGAAGCGGAACGGGGGGTGCCAAGCATTTCAACAACGAGTGGATGACGATCAAGGGCAAGGCGATCGGTCCCGAAATCGGCATTGGGCACTACGTCGGGGAGGCTACTGACGCCCCTGTTCTGATTTTGAAAAGCTGCATCGGCAATCGCGCTCTCGGGTGGGATCTGCTGCCTCCGGGTAGCGAAGGCTTTGAGTTCACCGATTCCAAGGGGAAAACCTGGGTGCATCCCGGGTATCGGGGTTCGCCGGAGAAATGGGAGAAAGGCACCGAGCCGAAAGAGATCAACTGGTATGCCGGCATGCAATACGACGGAGACATAGCCCGGGCCAAGAGTGTGCTTGCGGAGTTGGATACCTACTATCCCGGCGCCAGGGAATATGAAGTCGCTGGATTTTTCTGGTGGCAGGGCGACCGAGATAGTCGTAGCGAAGCGCTCTCAAGTCGCTATGAACAAAACCTAGTTCATCTCATCAAGCAACTGCGAAAGGAATTCGATGCGCCCGAGGCCAACTTTGTCTGTGCATCTCTAGCTCAGACTGAGAAAGGAGCCAAAGACGGCGGAGGCAAAATTCTCGAAGCGGTGCTCGCGGTCGATGGTTCTTCGGGAAAGTATCCCGAATTCAAGGGAAACGTCGCGGCTGTTTATACGCATCCGCTTTCGAAGGGCGGCAGTTCCGGTTCTCACTACGGCGGAAATGCGGAGACCTACATGAATGTCGGTGAAGCAATGGGCCGAGCGATGGTGGGGTTGATGAAGGGTGGCGAGTAAGGGGGGCACGGGATCAGATCGAATCAGGCCTGGAAGGAAGCGGCAAATTGATACTTTATAATAAGAATCCACCACCGGGTAAGATCTAGCGCAAGCCTTAGCCGAGCGCTTCCATGGAGAAAGACCAAGCTTCTCGGACTCGTGCTGGCAGGTCGCCTCGTCACTGCTGCACTTGCTAGGGGCGTCGCTCTGTAGGCAGCAAAGATCACTACCGAGTCGTATTCTCCAAATACATTAAACTGATTGGATTCTTTCGCCAGGCTTCGATAGTTGAGTCCGGAACGGCATATTCGAAATAGTGGGAGCCCAGAACGATATCTGAATCACCGTCCCCGTCGAAATCTCCCGATTCCATCACGAGCCACCTGGAAAGCCCTCCTGGCATGGTGGGAGAGGTGTTGCGCAGTTTTCCGTCAACATTTTCCAGATAGATAAAATCGATAGTGGCTTCGGCCTGCCAATTAGGAAAAAAGGAAATGGCAGCTATGTCCAGATCGCCATCGAGATCGAAGTCCTGTATTTCGATTCCGCTTGCTCCGTGCATGGGATAAAAAAGGACCTCTTGGAAGCGATCCATTCCCTTGTTCTCGTAGATGCGGATACCGTGATATGGCTTTAGTACGGGTTCGTAATCTCCATTGTCGCCTTGCGTAATGAAGATGTCTAAATCTCCGTCATCGTCCCAATCTGCCAGTTTCATGGAATTACTACCGTAGGAAGGGGGAAAGCTGATTAGCTGTTTCTCGACTACATTTCCACTTTCGTGCTGATACTGGTAGACTCCCTCTGCGCCTGCGGATACCAGAGACACAATTTCCAGTTTCCTGTCTCCGTTCATGTCGTCAAAATAGGAGGCGATACTTCCCTGGCGATTGCTCACGGGTAGTTGGACCCAGGCATTGGAGTTTTCTACCATCAAGGTTATCTCACCAACGGTATTTCCGAATCCCGAAATGAGGAAAGCCAAGGGGTTTGAGGCTCCCAGTTCTACCTGTTGTAGGTGAACGGAGCGCGGCAGGTTCTCGAAAAGGGCTTTCGTCGTTCTGGTTTTCAGATTCTCCCGATAGACTCCCGCCTTCAGTTCGTCTGTTGAGACCATGGAGCCTATCGTGAGGACGTGTAACGAGTCTTTATTCGGGAGAATAAAGACAGGGGTGGAAGGGTAAGGAGTGCTATGCGATATCGAAAATGTCTTAGGATCGATGTATTTCAATGACGAGTCACTTTCGCTGCCCGCATACAGGGTTTTGTGATCTTTCGCATGGTACAGAGATATCCATTTGTCCGAAAACTGATCATTCACTGGTATAGCATGCTGTCTGAAAAGAGAGGGTGTTGTGATAGTGATATCGTGAGGGTCTACATCCAGTTCGTAGGGGGCGTTCTCACCGTAGTAGGCTACGATTTTCATCCATTCATCATGGGTCAACATTGGTTTGCTCGGGAAGTCTCCGAGATCGAGAATCCGTTCGCGTGCGATTCCTGTTCCGAAATATGAAGCAGGAATGTAATCCAGGCTTTGATGGTCACGGTAATTTTTGGTTTGTCCCTGCGGGAGATAGTGACGACCCAGCCGAACGCTCATGGCAGGCAAAACGGATTGTAACCAGGTTTCCTTCGGAATGAGCGAGGGAGCTGGGTATTGATGGCAGCTCCCGCAGAACTGTTTTGACAACAGTTCCCCTTCTTTCAAGTAATCCTTATCCAAGGGGATAGGCATGTCCTTAGAGCTCCTGTTATTTTCTGAACCCGAAATAAGCGATTTTTTATCACTGTCTTGAGCCTGCGACTCAGAGGAAAGAGAGATGATCCATACCAATAGGAGGCAGGGAATTATGGCAAAAAGTCGGAAGTAAGTAGAACGGTTCATGAGGAAAAGTAGGATGCTGTTTGAGTTATACCATAGCTTGATCTGCCCCCGAAAGGCCACCTATCATGAATACGAGCATGGGGGAATTCACATTGCAGCCGCAAGCCATTGTCACTTCGTGCATGCGGAATTATGGGCTGTTTAATTAGTAAAATGTCGTCACGCTCTTGTGACGCGATTCTTCCTGACCCTGCCTCTCGCAAGCCTTCTTTGTGCTCCCGCTTTTTGCAAGATTTCGCGACGCTCGTGTTCGCGCTCTTTTGTGAGCCACTTTTTGTCGACACTCCCGGCGCCTCCATGAACGACAATGGCGATGGGCAAGATGCTCTTTTCGTCTTCGACAGCGTGAAGGGATGGGAGAAAAAGCGCGGTGACCGTTACTGCGATTGATAGGGCGAGGTATCGAAGACTGGTCATGCCCGTTTCTAGCTGTTACTCCAAAATACCACAAGGGTTGATTGGGTTAGGACAGCCATTGCACCAGCTGCATTGACAGTCTCTCGCCAGCACGGCAATTTAGGCGCATGAAAAATTTCCTGTCGCTGGTTCGACTTCCCTGCTTTCTCCTTTTCCTCAGCATAGCCCTTCCGCTTTCTGCCGCGGACAGCTGGCCGGACTTTCGTGGCCCCAGTCACGAGGGCCACGTCGGAGATGCCAAATTGCCGACGACCTGGAGTGAAACCGAAAACGTGAAGTGGAAAACAGAAATGCCACTCCTCGGCCTTTCCTCGCCCATCGTTTTGGACAACCAGATCTGGCTGACGACCGCGAACGTCGAGGGTAATGACTACTACGCGCTTTGCGTGGATGCGACGACTGGCAAAATCATAGCCAACGAGAAGTTATTCCACAGCGACGACCCGCAAGACATGGGCAACGGAGCAAAGGATAACAGTTACGCCACGCCTTCGGCGGTCATCGAACCCGGGCGCGTCTATGTGCATTACGGGAACGTTGGCACTGCCTGTCTCGATACGGCCACGAAGAAAACCATCTGGAAGCGCGATGACCTGAAGTGCTGGCACTACCGGGGTGCCTCTTCCTCCCCTGTGCTTTTCGAAGACCTGCTCATCCTTACCTTCGACGGTGCCGATCTGCAGTACATCGTCGCCCTAGACAAAGAGACTGGAGAAACCGTTTGGAAGACGGACCGATCCGCGGAATGGAACGACGAGCACATCGACAAACAGATGGTGAAAGACGGAGACTGGCGCAAAGCCCACAGCACACCGCTGATCGTGCATAGCGGCGGAAAACCGGTCATGTGCAGTACTGGTGCCAAGGCCGCCTACGGCTACGATCCCCGAACCGGGAAGGAACTGTGGCGGGTCGATCACGAAGCCTATTCCGCTTCCCCACGCCCCGTCTATCACGACGGAAATTTCATCATTGTCACCGGATTCAGCAAAGGCGCCCAGATGATGTCTGTGAAGGCCGGAGGCAAAGGCGTCGTGACGGACACCCATGTGAATTGGAAAATCGATACGTCATTCCCCAAGTACTCGTCACCCATCATCGTCGACGACCTCGTCTACTTCGCGATGGACGACAGTTTCCTCGTCTGCGTCGATGCGAAAACTGGAGAGACCGTATGGAAAGGCCGCGCCGGTGGCAAATACCGCGCCTGTCCCATCTATGCGGGCGGAAAGCTTTACTTCTTCAGCCTCGAAGGCAAGACGACCGTGATCGAACCCGGCCGCGAGTTCAAAATCCTCGCGACGAACGAACTCGCCACCGATGCCCCGCTCGATGACCCGAGGCGCGGGCCCGGGTTCATGGCCTCACCTGCCGTGGTTGGGGATGCGATGTTTCTACGGACCCGTTATCACCTGTATCGGGTGGAGGGGGAGTAGGAGTTGGGCTTCTTCGATTCGGGCTCTTCCTCCGCAAAATCCCCAATTCAATATTTCGGAAAAACATCCGGCGTCGGGAAACGCTCCTCGTGAGTCGCCTTGTGATCTCTCAGATACTCCTCGCGCGGGACGTGGAGGTCGGGCCAACTGGCGGGGCGGAGGCGTACGACTCGGTTGGGGCGAATGCCTTCGGTGATGAGGTCGGTCTCAAACTTGATTTGGATTCCGCTGCTGCCCAGGGGCACTGTTCCTTCCGCTTTGATGACTTCGGTGATGGGTCCCTTCGAGGCCATTTGGGCGGTACCTGCGGTTCCGCCGGCCCAGTGCTTCAGGGTGTTCTCGGAAGCAGCCATCAGAGCCCGGCTGTCTTTTTTGAAATCAGTGTAGAGTGAATCGTCGATCTCGCCGAACAGGGTAGCGGTCACGGTGGCGGTGCCGAATTCGCCATATTCGACGGCGTCGACGAAGGCGGGCACCCAGCGGGCGCGGATGAATGCTTTGTGCGTTTCGTTCTGATGGCGGGCGGCACGCTGGATCGCGGCATCATCCAGCCAGATATCCGAGATGTGGAAGCGTGTGAAAACACTGCCCGGGGTGGGCTTCCAAGTGATCCCGAGCAGAACGGCCTGGTCTTCGAGAGACTTTTTTCCGCTGGCAGGCCATTCTCCGTCGGTGATCATTTCCTCGACTCCCAGAAATTCGCGGCCCCGCCAGATGCGGGTGGCGGCGTCGAAGGTCATGGTTTCCTCCTCCGCCTGAGTATCTCCGGCTTCCCTGGATTCGCGTCGGGCGACGATCATGCCCTGCTTGTTCTTGATTTCCACTTCCGCGAGCTTCCAAACCTTACCCGTGCGCAGGCAGTGGCTGGGTTCGTCCTCCAGAAGCAGAACGTGATTCTCGGCCGGCGCTGAGCCGACGCCGGCGTTGCCCTCTTTTTTCGTTCGGTTGTTGATCGGCAAAACGGGCACGGCGGAGAGTTTCGGGTCCGGCGGGAGGAAGGCGCGGGCGTGCATCATCGTCCCCAGCGGAACATCCCGGAGATCGGCCGGTGCGCCATGATAGCGGACGATTCCATACGGCAGCATCGCGAAGGGGTTCGGAGGGATGAACCGGAATTTCCCATCGCTCTGCACCCGGATGCTGCCGCGGCGGTTAGCATGGTCCACGAAGGTCAGTTCGCCACGGTAGGCGTGTGACTTTTCCAAGGGAGGGAATTCTCCCGCGAGGGGGCGGAAGGGCTCGTTTTTTGGATCTTGGTTGTTGGATTTTGGTTGTTCTTCGGCAGCTGGCGCTTGAATGCAGAACGCACAGGCAAATACCAGCATCCGTGCAAACCGGAACGAAGAACGAGGAACCGTGCACCAAGAACACATGAGCTAGTATTTGGGAAAAATGGCTGGAGTCGGAAAGCGAGCATCAATGCTGTCTCCGACATATTCTTCGCGGGGTACCTGAACCTGAGGCCAACTTGCGGGGCGGACGCGGACGACTCGACCGGGACGAATACCCTCGATAATCAGGTCGGTCTGGAACTGAATCTGGATTCCGCTGCTACCGAGAGGCGCCTCACCCTCCGCTTTGACCACATCGATGATCGGTCCCTTGCATGCCATGTGCGCAGGGCCATAGGCACCGTGGGTGTGCTTCAAGGTTGCCTCGACCGCATTCATCAGGGCGGAGGCATCTTTCTTGAAATCCGCGTAGAGGGAATCGTCCATTCCGCCAAATAGAGTCGCGGTCACGGTGGCCTGACCGAATTGGCCATACTCGACGGCATCGATCCAGGCGGGCATCCAACGGCTGCGAATGAAGGTCTTGTGCGTTTCGGTCTGATTTTCGGCAGCACGCTCCATCGCCGTGTCGTCGAGCCAGATGTCGGAGATGTGAAATCGAGTGAACACGCCGTCTGAGGTTGGCTTCCAGGTAATCCCAAGCAGGACGGGCTGTCCATCGAGGGGCTTCTTACCGTCGGCTGGCCAGATCCCTTCCTCGATGAGGTCTCCTACCCCGAGTCGCTCGCGGCCGCGCCAGATGCGAGTGGCGGCGTCGAAGGTCATGGATTCCTCTTCGGCCGTGGAATCTACGCCGGTCTTCGGTTCACGACTAGCAACGATCGTGCCCTGCTTGTCTTTCAGTTCCAGCTCCTTCAACTTCCAAACCTTGCCCGTACGTAAACAGTGGCTGGGCTCGTCTTCGAGAAGAAGGACATGATTCTCGGCAGGAAAAATTCCCGTGCCCCGATAGTGACTCGCATCTTTGTCCTTGTTGTCGACTGGCAATACCGGAACGGACGAGAGCTTCGGATCCGGCGGGAGAAAGCCGCGAACGTGCAGCACCGTGCCGAGCGGAACATCCCGGAGATCCGCCGGAGCTCCGTGGTAGCGGACCATCCCATAAGGCAGCATGGCAAAGGGATGCGGATCGTTCCGAAAGAATTTTCCTTCGCCTTGCACGCGGATGCTCCCGCGGCGGTTCGCATGATCCACGAAAACCAGTTCGCCGCGATAGGCATGTGCCTTTTCCAAGGGAGGGAATTCTCCCGCGACGGGGCGAAAGGGTTCGGTTCCTGGTTTCTGGTTCTTCGTGCCTGGTTTTTCTTCGGCGGCAGCTGCATGAACGAAGCACGCACAAGCAAGCACTAACAAAGAATCACGAACCAAGCACCAGGAACTTAGCACCAAGAACCTCATAACGTGATTGCCGTATTACTATCGCCAAATGAATCTGTCTCCACTCCCATCCGCTGGGCCATGAGGAGAAGCAGGTTGCTCATGTGGGCGTCTGTGTTCACGGGGCGACCGCAAATCTGGTAGTGCTTTGAGGTGAGGGCCCCTTCCGGATCGAGTGCGTAGCCATCGAAGCCGGTGGCCGATCTGTTGAAGTCGAGATGGCTGCCATGATTCAGGCCGAGATCTGAACCGCCGGCGAGCACGAGGGGAAGGTTGGCGTTGCCGTGGCTGTGGCCGTAGCACATGCCGCTGCCAAAGAGTGCCATCGTCGACCCGAGGAGCGGTTGGCCATTGAGGTCTTTCGTCTCGGCGAGACGGGTGAGGAAGTAGCTGAACTGCTCGATCGCAAAGGTGTCGTAGTTGGTGAGTTTCTCCATGTAGCCCGGGTCTCCACCGTGGTGGCTGAGCTGGTGGCGCGACTCGGTGATGCCGATCTCGGGAATAGAAAACGCATCGCCCTCACCTCCGAGACTGAAGGTGGCGACGCGGGTAACGTCCGTTTGAAAGGCTAGCACCATGAGATCATAGACGGCGCGGAAATACTCACCCGCCTGCGTCTTGGGAATGTCGCGATTGGTCCGCTTGCGATCCGCATCGGAGATTTCAGGAAGCGGGGTATCCAGCCAGGTATCGGCACGCCGGGTGCGGATCTCCGCTTCACGCACGGAGGTGAGGTATTGGTCGAGGCGGCCTTTGTCTTCCGCTCCCATTTTCTTCTCCAGCTGACGCACTTCAGCAAGATTATCATCGAGCACGCTGGCCTTGCGACGCAGAGCTTTTCGCTGAGCTTCGATACCGCTTTTCGGTTCCTCGAACATGGAAGAAAAGATCTCGCTGCAGCGACGCAAGGCCGGCAGCTGCACGCCATCGGCAGTCCAGGCCAGGGAACCCTGCGTGAGGGCGATCTCCATGGAGGAGTAGCGGGTGTGTTCTGCGGTGACCTCCGCCATCTTCTGATCCACGGAAATGGTGTTGCGGTCGGAAGGGCCAAGTTTTCCTCCGGTCAGGAAAACATTGATGCAGTTATGATGATGACCGATTGCTCCGGGGTGGTGCAGCCCGCTGATAGGTGTGATAACATCGCGGTGTTTTTCGAGCGGCTTCAGCGACTTGGAAAACTCGTAGTCTTTACCTTCGCTAAGAATCTGATAGTTCAGCGAATGAACGCCGTTCGCGAGGTAGATGAAGGCGCTGCGGCGGGGCGATGCTGTCGATTTATCAGCCGCGCGTAGCGGAACCATGCATTCCAGCATCGGCAGGGAGATACAGGTGCCCATCGCACGAAGGGCGTGACGGCGGTCGATCCGCCAACGTTGAGATAAGTAGTTCATAATTTTTCAGCGTTTTTTGATTAAGTCGGAAACGGCCACGGCGCGGATAATATCTTTAACACGATAGTCGCTTTTCTCCGCCTCGGCCTGAATGGCGTTCAGCTCTTCTTCGTCGTCGAAGCTCAGCGCGCGGCGCAACGCGTAGGTGCAGAGGTGTTCGATGAAAGCTCGCGCGACCTTTTCGCGATCCTCAAGGAGGAGCTGCTTGAACTCATTGGCATTCTGGAACGGGCGGCCGCCGGGCATCACGCCAGAGGCATCGACGACAGGGTTTTCGCCTTTTCCTTTCGGGATGTGTTCGCGCTCACGCCATTGCCCAATCGCATCGTAGTTGTCCCAGGCAAAGCCCAGTGGATCGATGTTCGCGTGGCAGGAAGCGCAGTTCGCGTCGGTGGCGTGCACCTCCAGCCTTTTCCGGACGGTCACTTTATCACCCTCGGGCGGAACGGGTTCGATGGGATCCACATTCGCCGGTGGGGGCGGGGGAGTCTTGTTGAGTATCACTTCGCTGAGCCAGACGCCGCGGTGGACCGGACGATGGCGGGTGCCGTCCGAGGTCAGTCCAAGCACGGCGCCCATCGTCAGCAGGCCGCCGCGTTTGTTTTCCGGCTGGAGCGAGACACGCTGGAAGTCGCCGGTCTTCGGCTCCGGTAGTCCGTAGAAATCGCAGAGGCGGGCGTTGACCACGGTCCAGTCTGATTCGAGGAACTGGTCGATCGGCAGGTTCTTCGTTAGTATCTCGCGAAAAAACTCCACTGGCTCATTCCGCATGCTCGTCTCCAGCCAGTCGTCGTAGGTTGGGTAGAGCTTCTTGTCCGGCGGAAACATACCTACTTTGTGCAATTGCAGCCACTGCCGGGAAAAGTCGTCGATGAAGCGATTGATCTGCTCATCGGTCAACATGCGGTCTATTTCCTTGCGAAGCCTGTCGTCGCTCAACGCGCCCTTCCTTGCCGTGGCGAAGAGTTCATCGTCGGGCATCGAGCTCCAGAGAAAATAGGAGAGTCGCGAGGCGAGTTCCCAGTCGGTGAGAAGCTCGCGAACCACAGCTTCCCCTTCGACGGGGTCGCCCTCGACGAGGTAGATAAAGTGTCTCGACGTCAACACCCGCAGCACGGCCGCGCGATATGCATCGGCCGTCTTCTCACCCGCTTCGCGATCAGCACGATATGATGCCAGATATTTGTCCAACTCCTCCCTATTTACAGGCCGTCGCCAGGCGCGTTCGGCGAAGCGTTGCAGATACTCTGCAACCTCTTCGAGGTTGGCATCATCCGGCGGGAAAACACCATTTCGCCGGGCCTTTTCTTCTTCGGACACGAGGGGGCCTTCCCACTCGATCCAATCGAGGATTACGGTTGAAAAGATGCCGTTTCCTTTGTCATCGAACATCTGAGGAGCGTTCGGGTTCAGGAGCAAGGTTTCGCTACTGTGGGTAAAAAGATATCCGTTTCGACTGGCGATCGCGTTGCGAAAAGCAGCGCCACCCCTGCGATCCACCCCGTCGGTTGCGACCACGGCGAAATCCAGATTTATAGGCATCTCGAGGAATACCTCGAACTCGTAAACCTTCGGATGGTCTTCTGGAGCGGTGATATCAAACTCGATGATGCCATCCACGTTCTCCTCTCCGGTTTTCTTGCCGATGCTCAGGTGAGCCGGCTGGCCGCCCGGAGGTCGAATGCCACTGGCCTGAATGCGAAATTTATAAAGCCCGCTGTGTTCCGGGCCGGTCTTTCCAAACCAGTGAGGCTGGAGCGCAGGCTGGACCCGGCCGGGGAAAAGGAGTTGTCGAAGCGGTCGCTTGATACCGAATCGATCCAGCGCCTCCTGCTGTTTTTCTCCGCCCGCATAGCGTAGTTCCGCCGCGGTCTTGCGGATTTTTCGAGCCTCGCTCGACTCTGGTGGAAACGCGCGGTCGAGCACGATCTCGGCGGCGCGGTAGTAGCGATCGATGTGCGAGGGCGAAAGCGAAAGTTCCGAGCCGATGCGTTCGAATCCATGCCAGAGGGTGTCCTCGTTCAACTGGCCCGGCTTTGTCGGATCGTAGCGCACGCCGAGCAGATCATAGACGGTGTTCTGGTATTCCTTTCGGCTCAGCCGATAGTGCGCCACTGCAGGCCGGGCCGCCATCCGCGCAGCCTTGCCTTCTTTCAGCTTCGCGTCGAGATCGGCGACAAACTTCGCCATTTCATCCTGCGTCGGTTGCGGCTCGTCCTCCGGAGGCATCTCGCCACTGTTGACCTTTTCGATGACTTCCGCCCAGAAATGACTGTCTTCGCTCATTCGGAAATTGCGCGAGAGCAGGTCGATGCGCAGATCCCCTTTCTCCTTTTCCGGACCGTGACAACTGACACAATGCGTTTCGAGGAAACCCTCTAGCGTTTCTTTTGCAGAAGCGCCTGTGGCAATCGTAATGATTGCAAGAATGACGAAAAAATATCGGCTCATGATCCCCAAGTGTAAACTATTCTGTCGATTTTCCGTTTTGCCTATAACGGAATTCGGTTATTTCGTGACGCTGCTACAGCGCAATCCGTTAAAACTCACTCCTTCACACGAAGGTAGAGCCGGTCCTCGGCCAGCCATCCCTTTTCGTCTTTTCGGAAGACATGCACAAAGTAGGTGCCGGGTTGGGAATAGGTATGTTCGATCGTGGCATAGCCTTCCGGGTCGAGCTTTTTGACATTTCCATCTGACTTCGTCGCCGCCGCCGGGCTGCCATCTCCAAAGTCCCAGGTCTCCTCCCCGTGGGTGGTTTCGAATGCCCGGCATTTGAAGGTGACCGGCTGGCCCGCGCGAATGTTAAAAGTAGGATGGTAGGTTGCGTGGACCCGGGGAGGGGCGGAAGCGGGGTCCGCTTTCGAAAATACTTTCACTCTTACAAAATTGGCATCTTCGTTTCCGGCCGAGTCGGTCACGATCAGGGTTTCGCGATACGAGCCGGGTGCGGGGTATTCTCTTTCGACCTTCGCGCCGGTGGCGGTGGTGCCATCGGAGAATCGCCATTCGAACTTTGCAATTTCTCCCTCCCGCGACCAGGAGCGGGTTCCGTCGTGGGTTACTTTCTCTCCTTCCAGGATCATGTGGCCGGGCCTCGCGACTGCCAGAATTTCCGGGTCATGCAAATTTCGGTATCCTTGCCAGAGAAAGGCATAGCTGTCTTCGGTTCCCCATCGACCGGAAGGCTTTCGATTTTTGATCTCGAAATGAAGATGGGTCCATCCGCCGCTTCCGCCTTCTTTTCCCACGAGCCCGAGTCGCTGGCCTTTTTTGACCTTGGTCCCAAGTTTAATCGTGGGGTCAAAGGAATGGAAATGGCTGTAGCGATAGTACCACCCACGTTCGTCGAGTAGATACAGCACGTCATATCGAGGTGCGACCGGTGTGTCTGCGATCGGCTGGTGGGCAGTGAGAACATCGTCTCCGGCGGAAACAACCAAGGCGTCGGTCGCGGCAATGACTTCCGTAAGTGCTTCGCAGCCTCCGAAATCCATTCCTGCATGGTAGTAAAGTTTGCCATCCGGGCGGGAGGCGACGGGTTCGTTGGAAAAGGCGGTATGGCTCGCGAACCATCGTTGAACAAGTGGATAGCCGAAGCTCTCTGGGTCAATCCACGGTCCTTCTTCTGTCCAGACCCGGATGCGGGCATCTTTTTCCAAAGCCCAATGATCCATGTGACTGGTGTCTCGAAGGCCACCAGTCACCGGGCAGTCGATCTGCACGCTTCCCATTTTTTGCGGAAGTCGATATGTCCCTGCGATGAGAGTGTGCTCCTCGCCATCGATGGAGACCTTCACTTCGGCGCGGGAAATTTCGTTCCAGACTTTCCCCGGCGGCTCTTCGACGGACTGAAGCGTGATCGAGGCACCTCCTCGCGTCTCAACCGTTTGTCCCACATCTAGATCAAAAGTTTCGAATGGAATGGCCCTATTCTTTTCCTCGCCAAATGCGGAAAGGGTGATCGACAGAAAAAGGGAGAGGAGAGAGAGCGCGATCGTTTTCATTCTGTCACGAGCTTCGGATAAATGCAGTGAACCATTCAAGAACGGGAGAGGGCGGAATCGCGCTGAGGTTGGGCGTTTCCAGCGAGCTGTCTTAGTCTGGACAGTTCGCGTCTCGGGTTTCATCATGACTCTCGTTCCAAGCCTGCTGGGCCAATCATGAAAACTACCGCACTCTTTGTTCTTCTGACGTTTCTGACCGGGACGCTCAGTGCCGAGGTAACTCAGATCATTGCCCATCGTGGAGCCAGCCTCGAACGCCCCGAGTGCACCCTGGCCTCGATCAAGCGTGCCATCGAAGTCGATGCTACGGCGGTGGAGGTCGATGTCAGAACCAGCCGTGACGGGCAACTTTTCATTCTTCACGATGCGACGCTTGATCGCACTACCGATGGGTCGGGCGTGGCAAGCGAATTGACGCTGGCCGAACTACAGAAACTCGATGCGGGTTCGTGGTTCGCAGAACGATTTCGTGGCGAGCCAGTACCTTCGTTGATTGAGGCGGCCGAGGCATGCAAAAGCAAGATTAACCTCTTGCTTGATCTCAAGGAGCAGGGGGACGTCTACGACAAGCGTGTCGTCGAAGTGATAAACGAGCATGGTGATCCGGCCCGGACAATTATTGGAGTCCGCAGTGTGGAGCAGGCAAAGCGCTTCCGAAAATTGCTTCCGGAAGCGAGGCAGTTGGCTCTGATCCCTGATGTCGATTCGATCGAAGCTTTTGCGGAAGCGGGAGTCGAATTTATTCGGCTATGGCCGCGCTGGCTCACGGAGAGCGACGAGCCCGTCAAGCGAGTTCGGGCGACCGGTGCTAGGCTGCATTTGAACGGCGCGTCCGGTAGTTTCGCGGAAACACTCGCTTTGCTGTCGCATGATCCGGATTCCCTTTCTTCCGACAATCCCCGGCGTCAGAGGGCAACTCTTTCCCGAATCGCGAATCAAGATCTGCCGACGAAACTGAGCGACATCGTAGAAATTTATGGCAATGTCAGGATTGAAAAAGGGGAATCCGGATTGGGTGCCCGCGCCTTTCTCAATCGTGACTACCAGATGCGTAGTGTTCCGGGGGAACTCGAAGGCATGGCGCGAATTGCTTTCGACGGAGGCGCTGGAGGGAGTGCGACAATGAAGTTCAAGAAGTCGGTTGTTGTCTTCGCCGTGTTCGATTACAACGACACCGGTGCCTGGTCTTTTTCGGATGGTCGGCAAGCCAGTGCCCATGGGTGGCATCCATTAGGCGAGGTAAAATATTCCGGATCGAGCAACGAGGGGAACGCCCCGATCTGGTTTCGTGAATTCACGGCCGGTCAGCATTTGGCGGGGCTGCCGGCTTGGTGGATTTGTCTCGGTGTGACGGACTTGGAAACAGCGCGTGGCATCAAAGGATTTACGGCCGGACTGGTTTCGGATACGCCGGCGCTGATCGTGCGGTATTCCCATCAGGGCCATGCGGCTGCGATCCGGCCATTGCATGTTCCCGAGTTTGAAAACGAGAAGGCGATTCGAACCTGGCAGACGGAAACCCGGAAACGGTTTGTCGAGCAAATGCTCTACCTCTACGAAGGCCAGATCACGGTTGAGCCGGGTAAGAAAAAGAAAACGCAGGAGTATGAGCAGGAAGAATTTCACGTGGAAATCGATGGCGAGCGGCTCTTTCGCTATTTCAAACTGACACCAATCGATCTCGCCGCTCAAGAGCCGCGAGCTTCCATTGTCTGCTTCATGGGGCATGGCAAGGTGACGCAGATTCTCGATGAGACTGACAGTTACCAGCACGCTTGTGCAGCCGAGTTTGCTCGTGCCGGTTACGTCGTGTTTGCGATGGAAAATATCGGTATGGAGCCCGGCGCTGATACGCATCACGATCTCGATCGAACCCTCCGGCTGGAAGGGCGCGGTTGGTACAGCCTGCTCTTTGCTCACCAACGAATCGTTCTTGATCGCGTCTTTACCGATCCTGCGGTCGATCAGGAAAACGTTGGAGTCGCAGGCGTATCGACCGGCGGTCTACTGGCACTCAGCGCTGCGGCAATGGAGCCTCGAATCCGGGCCGCCAGCGTTCAGGGAATCTTCGGCAGCATGCGGGTCAGTTTCATCCGCGACCGCAATCGTCACTGCGGTTGCGGAGCGATTCCGGGATTGCTGCCGGAATTCGATCTGCCGGAACTCGCTCTCCTCGTCGCGCCGCGTGCCTTGCATATTTCAAATGGGCAAACGGACGGGTTTCCTCCCGCTGAAGCCGAGCGTTGTCTGCGACTGATCGAACCGATCTACAAGCGGGCGGGGGGACAAACTCCGCTTTTCACGACTCCATCCGGAGGACATGCCTTTGCCATCGAGCCGGCCCTGAAATTTTTCGCTAGTCAGCTGCGATAAAATTACTTCCCGGTTTCCGCAAATACGATTTTCCTCTTGGCCCGATGGATACCAATCAATCCATCCGTGACCGGATCAAAAGCGATGCCCTGCCCACTGAAAGGAGCGGATTGTTTCTCCATGAACTCCAGGACCGAACCTGACTTTGGAATGCGCAATCGGAACGATATGGGATCATCGTGGCCGGTCACGAGCAGATCCTCCCCATGCCAGATTCCACCGGAAAGGCTGTAGCGGCCCAGTTGCTGGATGACGGACGGAGGATAAGTCCATCGAGCCAGTTCCTTCCATTCCTTGTCGTACTTCACAAGGTAGGTCCGATGGTTATCCTCGCCGTAGTAGGCAAAATTGCACCACCAATATCCATCGCGACGGATTGCCCATGTCAGGCTGCCTCCGGAATCGCCGAAGTCCTTATACACGGTGAGTTGCATGAGATCAGGATCAAGAACCATGATCTGGCTGCGCTCGGGAGTGCTGGGATAATTGGAATGCGCACAATAGAGTTTTTCATTCCAGAAAAATCCGCTGTTCAGGTGCTTCGCTTTTCCACTACTGAGGGCGACGCGTTTTCCCGATGAACGTTCGTACTTCGCCACCACCCGGCTGCTTATGGCATAGACGTGCTCTCCTTTCGCAGCGGCTGCCTGATGCGCTTCCGGAGCGGAAATCGCCCGGGTTTCCCGCCACGCCACTTCCTGTGCCGAGCCGGTCAGGGCACAGATCGCAAACGTTGTGCTCGCCATATTTCGGATGAAACGAAGTGACGCTTTCATTCTCAAATCAGTTTCGTTTTTCCGGGGACCGCAACCGGAGAGATTTCCAGTTCTCCAAATTCATAGACCGGAGGAGAGAGGTCTTCCTCTGAATTCAGAGCCTGTTCCCAGGAAACGTTCTGTCCTGTGTAGCTCGCCATCCGTCCCATGATCGCCATGAGCGAACTCTTCGCGGCGGACTCTCCATGATTGACAGGTTCGCCTTTGCGAATCCCTTCGAACAGGGCTTCGTGTTCCTGCTGATAGGGCAGATCCTTGTCCCCATTTCGGTCACGTCTGCGCGCCGCGCTGTATCTCCATTGCCGGTCTCCGCTCATTGTGTTGCGCATCAGATCGGCTGTTCCCTTTTCTCCATACACAAGCTGTGAGGTATCTGTATCTGTTCCGTCCTGCTGTCGGCAAAAGGCAAAGGCGCGTTGCCCACTGCTGTATTGATAGCAGATCGCATGGTGATCAAAAATGTGGCCAAAAAGGGGATCGGTCCGCGACTGCCTTCCGCCGAGGCCGAAACATTTTTCAGGATATTCGTTTTGCATCGCCCATGACATGAGATCGATTCCATGGACATGTTGTTCCACAAGCTGCCCGCCTGAGAGCCAGGTGAAGTAGTACCAGTTTCGCAGTTGCCACTCCATGTCAGTCCAGCCCGGTTGCCGAACATGCGACCAGAGCCCTCCAATATTGTAGTTGGTTTGGAGAGTGACGATGCGACCGATATGCCCACCATGGATACGCTCCATTGTTTCCTGCATGCCTTTGCTGTAGCGAAGCATGAAACCGACCTGAAGTGATAGCCGCTTTTGCCTGGCAAGTTTGGCGGATGCAATCACGGAACGGACCCCAGGCGCATCAACAGCGACTGGCTTCTCGGCAAATACATGTTTGCCGGCTTCGATTGCCGCTTTCAGGTGAATGGGACGGAAGTGGGGTGGAGTCGTCAGGAACACCACATCCACATCGGATTGTAAAAGTTTTTGATAGGCATCAAAACCGACGAATTCGTGATCTTCATCCACGGCAAACTTGTCCCCGATGGCTTTTTGCAGGCGCTCTCTGGATGCATCCAGTTTGTCGCGAAACACATCTGCCATGGCAACGAGCTGAACATTCGAGTCCGCTGCAACGGCATCTGTCCCCGCACCTGATCCCCGTCCGCCACAACCAATCAGCCCGATACGCAATACGTCTGCTTTCTTTTCTTCCGTCGCCAGAACCGCTTCGCCAGCCACGAGTCCAGCGGCGGTTACTTTGCTTGCTTCGGATAGGAATGTTCTCCGTGAAGACTTTTTCCCGTCATTCATAGTCGTAAAATATCAGAGTTCTTCGAAGGAGTAACGCGCCCTGTAATTGTTTCCGTTTTGGGAATTCCGTCAAGCGTCCGGGACTGGCAAATGATTAGCTGCGGGGTTGAGACTTGCGCGAGCCGATAAAATAGATCCATAGTTCCCACTTATGAAGTTCATCTCGGCAACTGCGTCTCTCTCTATTATCACGTTTGTCGCAACACACGCTGAAGAGCGCCTTCCAGAAGTTGAGATTCTACACCCTGGCGTTCGACTCAGCGTGGTTGCAGAACACCCGGACATTGCCACGCCTACAGGTGTCGATGTGGACAAAGACGGTCGGGTCTGGGCCGTAGCCTGCCATACTCACATGCCGCCCAAAGACTACGACGGGCCCACCATGGATGAGATACTGATTTTCGAGCCCGACGGAACTCGCCGAATCTTTTACGACAAAACCAGTCAGACAATGGACCTCGAACTCGGCGAAGATGGCTGGGTCTATCTCGCCGAGCGCGATCGAATTCTGCGCGTCCGGGATAGCGACGGAGATGGAAAGGGTGATGTCGAGGAAACCCTCGTCGAGCTGGTTTCCGAAGCGGTTTATCCTCACAATGCGCTTTCGGGTCTGGCCTGGGATCCGAATGGTGAGCTCGTCTTCGGGTTGGGAGAAAATTTTGCCAAGGCCTGGGATCTGAATGCGCGCGACGGATCCAGCATCCCGGGAATCGATCGGGGCGGCGTTTTCCGCATCACGCCCGAAGGGGGGGATCTTCGCAAAATCGCCGAAGGACTATGGAATCCATTTGGCGTCACCGTCAGAGCTGACGGTGAAATCTTCGCAGCGGAAAATGACCCCGGAGAACATCCGCCCTGCAAGGTCCTCCACATCGTGCAGGACGGCGACTACGGTTACCGTCGCCGCTACGGAGGAGCGACACCTCATCCCTTCGTCTGCTGGAATGGAGAACTGCGCGGAACCCTGCCTATGATTCATCCATCTGGCGAGGCTCCCTGCGGTGTTGTTCCGTTGGGGCGAGGGTTGTTGATGCCTTCGTGGGGCGATCACCGGATTGATTTTTTCGCGCTGGAACCGGAAGGTGCTAGCTTCTCGGCGAAAAAGGTCACTCTCGTTCGCGGCTCCCGCTACTTTCGTCCGGCCTGCATCGTCCACGACCGCCATCGCGAGGACGATGGCATGGCGGTTTTTTATTTGACCGACTGGGTCGATGGACGGTATCCGGTTCACGGTTACGGTCGACTTTGGAAGCTTGAGATTGATCTGGAAAAAGCTAGCTGGGTCGGTCCGCTTGATCTTGAGCCCCGTAACGAAGTGTCCGCTCTGGCGGAACAACTCAGGAGCGGTGACAGCAATCTCTCACGGGAAAAACTGTTCGAGTTGAGCCGCGACAGCGATCCTTTCATCGCCAGCGCTGCATTGTCGTCCCTTCGGCGATTGGCGACCGACTGGAAGCCAGCGGAGATCGCCTTGTGGTCAGCCGCTGATCGGATTCAGGCGGTGCAGGCGCTACGACTTGCCAAAGCGGATCCCGTTCCCTGGATCGATGGTCTTTTCTCCGATGAGGAAACCGGTGTGCAATTTGAAGCGCTGCGCTGGATCGCAGACGAAAATCACACGCAGTTTCTCCCCGCTGTAGATGAGTTACTCGCTCGTGATGAACTCGCTTTCGAAGTTTTTGAAGCAGCTGTTGCTGCGCACACTTCGCTCAGTGGCACGCCCGAAGTTGGCATGCGAAATCCCGAACTTCTGCTCGCTAGGGTAAAGGCCGAAAACAGTTCCCCGGCGATTCGAGCATTCGCTCTGCGTCTTCTACCGGTGCGTTCGATGGCTCCGGTGAAAGACAGTTCCACTCCGAAGGCGAGCCTGCCCGAAGGACTCACGATAAAACTACTCCAGGAATTGCTCGCGCTCAAAAACTCCGAGCTTTCCCTCGAAGTCGTTCGAGTTTTCTCCGTCAACCCGGCCGCAATGAGCGAGCCTCTCGTCGCCGTTGCAAAAGATGAATCCGCGGAAACCCGAGTCCGGGCCGAAGCTGTTCTCGGGCTCGCGTCCGTGGCTAACGAACACCTACCGCTGCTCTTTGACCTTGCTGAACATTCCAATTCGGATTTGCGGGAAGAAGCCCTGCGGGCTCTGAGGGGTCAAACTTTAAGCGATGAACAGGTGCGGCGATTGCGAACCGTGGCTGAGCAGCACCCAACCTCCGCGCCTCTCGTCGCTGCCCTGACAAAGCCAGAAATTTTGACCGAAGGCCGTCCCCCTCTCTCCGATACAGCATCCTGGCAGAAGCGAATTGCCGCCATCAAGACACCACCTAACCCCGCTGCCGGAGAGCGCATTTTTCATCACCCGCGAATCGCTCTGTGCGCTAACTGCCACCGCTCGTCGGGACGCGGAACCGTTGTTGGCCCCGACCTCACCCATGTGGGCGGACGCGATGACAGCGACTGGCTTCTGGGAGCGATCCTGGATCCGAACCGTGACATCGCACCGCAATTCATGCCGCGGGTTATCACGCTCAATGACGACAGCGTCCACGTGGGCATCCGCCTGCGTTCGTATGTGAACGAGCAAATTCGCGATGCACTCGGACGCAATCACACCTTCAACCGCAACGACGTGAAATCAATCGAAGACCTCTCCGTTTCCTTCATGCCAACCGGCCTTCCTTTAGGGATGACGGATCGGGAACTTCGTGACCTCCTTGCGTTTCTTCAGGCGAACTAGATCAGGGATTGAAAGGTTGGCGATCATGACAGTTTCGCGCCGGGTCAATTGTCCATGCCGCGAATGCGACCTCGAATGGAGTGCCCGGCTGAACGTATTCTGCTAATATTGAGCCGATCCCACCTTTGCATTCGGATGAAAACCCTTTCTACGATCTTCGTGTGTTTGCTCGCGCTTTCTCCCTGTATCGTCACTGCCGACGAAATGACGCCGGTGGCGAGTTGGGATTTTGATTTGAGCGATGAAGGTCCGCGTGCGCCGGAATTCCCCGGTTTTTCCAAAACCAACAGATCGCTGCGCTTTGACGGGGCCGGATCGAAAATCGTTGTTCCGGACGAAGGCGAGAAGAGTCGCTTCGATTTCACCAATGGAGACGCCATTACGATCGAGGCCTGGGTAAAACCCGCGACGGTGAAAAATGCGACCGCTCTCTATCTCATCAGCAAGGGCCGAACTCATGATGCGGGTTTTGATCGGGAAAATCAGAATTGGGCGCTGCGTCTCGGAACCAGTGGTGGGGCGGCGAAACTGAGTTTCCTCTTTGCAGCCGCTCCGGCACCGGGCGACGATCATTGGGCGCGATGGACATCGACCTTGTCGTTCGAGATGAAGCAGGAATGGCATCATGTTGCGATCACCTATGAATTTGGAAAGCCGGAGACGATGCGTGGCTGGATCGACGGCGTGCCGACGGAAGGCACCTGGGATTTGGGCGGTCCGATGAAGGATCAGCCGGTGGTTGATGACGCCCCCGTTTGGATTGGATCTTCGATGGGCGGCAGTCCCGGGAGCTCCTTTGATGGCTGGATCGATTCGGTCGCAATTTATCGAGAGTTGGCGACGGACAAATTCATGGCGAGTCGTTTCAAGCGCGAGGGCGGCCCCCGCGTCAAAGGCGTTCCGCTGACCGCTCCCGATCTTGGCGAGCTCGATCCCGAAGAGGTCCTCATTACCTTTCACGAAAACGAAAATCCTGCCGTGGAGACAGCGCGCTGGATTGGTGATTCAATGATTCTGCCGAGGATCCCTCTGCGCTACGATGACTGGGGGATTCGGACGGGATGGAAGTCGCCGCTGCTGGTCCGCATGGCCACTGATATTCAGCTCCCCCCAGGCAAACACGAATTTTTGCTCCGTGCCCGGGCACAGAGCCGACTCTGGATCGATGGCAAACTGGTGTTGAAAACGGATCCCATCACCTACGTGCCACCCAACGGCGAAGAGCCGGTCACGCCGGTTCGCGAAGCTCCTGCTCCGGGAGTGCGCGTGGCCGGATATCATCAGCAGGAAGAACTGGGCGAGTTTACGATCGCATCGAACGAACCAGTCCGCGTCGTGCTTGATATGGTGGTTGGTGGCCCCAAGGCGCGGGTCGAAACGGGAGAGGTCGGTGTCGCGGTGCGCCGCGAAGGAGGAGAAATGTTCCACATTTTGACTCCGCAGGGTAGGAATGAAAAACTCGCTCTGATTGATGCCGCGATTGAACCGGAACTGGAAAAAATCGAAGCACAGCTGGCGGCTCACGATGATGGCAATCGCCGAGCCGCTGCAGCGACACAGGACGCCTTTTGGAAGAAGCGCCATGACCTCGCTCGCGAGTGGGTGAAAGCAAATCCCGCTCCGGCAGTTCCCGATTCAGGGGTGCATCCGATTGACGCGTTTCTACAGACGAAAGTCGACCGCGCGCTCGCCGCTGGTGCCGGGGGAAACGCTGCCACGGCCGCGCAGTTTCATGACGAGGTGTTGCCGATTCTCAGTGAGAACTGTTTTCGTTGTCATGGGGAAAAAGACAAAGGCGATCTTCGGCTGAATTCCCGGGAGGGTGCCCTGAAATCTATTGTGCCCGGCGACGCGGAGGCGAGTGAGCTGATTACAAGAATCGTCACCGATGATGAGGACGACCGTATGCCGCCGACCGACGACGGGCTGAGCCCTGACCAGGTCAAAAAATTGCGGGATTGGATCGAGTCCGGAGCTAAATGGCCTGCCCGACCGGTCTCGCCCGAAGAGGTGGCAAAGCCGGACCTGATTTCTGATGCTGCCTTTCTCCGACGTGTCTGGCTCGACACGCTCGGCATTCCGCCATCCGAAACGGAAGCGTCTGCTTTCCTCGCGGATACCAATCCTGACAAGCGCGAAAAAATGATTCGTCGGCTGTTGGGCGACGAAGGGTGCGCCGATCACTTCATCAGCGAATGGCTCGACCTGCTTGCCGAGAATCCGACCCTTCTGAATCAATCTCAGGGCAGCACCGGACCGTTCCGATTTTTCCTTCACGACTCTTTGCGCGATGACAAGCCCATCGATCGCATGGTGACTGAGTTGATTCTCATGCGCGGCGGCCAGCATGAGGGCGGAAGCGCGGGCTTTGCGATGGCCGCAGAAAATGACGCGCCCTTCGCTGCGAAGGGACATATCGTCGCCTCGGCGTTTCTGGGAATCGAATTGCAGTGCGCGCGATGCCATGACTCGCCCTATCATGAAACGACTCAGCGCGATCTTTTCAGCCTCGCTGCGATGCTACAACGCAAGCCTGCCACCGCTCCGGCCAGCAGCCAGGTTCCGATGGAATTTTTCGCGGACAAAAAAGGCGACGCCCTGATCCAGGTCACGCTGAAACCCGGCGAAGAGGTTACCCCGGAATGGCCTTTTGCGAAAGTCACCGGTGCCGCCGACGGGCCGGGAATTGATCGACTTATGCAAGAGCCCGGAGATCATCGCGAGCGACTTGCTGCTCTCGTCACTTCTGCGGAAAATCAGCGTTTTGCCCGTGTCATCGTCAATCGTCTCTGGCGTCGACTCATGGGCGTAGGGTTTGTCGAACCAGCTCACGATTGGGAGGGCGCGAAGCCGAGCCACCCGGAACTGCTCGACTGGCTTGCGAAAGAGTTTGTCTCTCACAGCTATGATTTTCGTCATGTCGTCGAACTCATCATGACTTCCGAAGCCTACCAGCGGGAGGCAAGCGGTCAGAATCTCGCGGCCTCGCCGGACCTCCGATTCTTTTCCGCTCCCGATCGGCGACGACTGAGCGCGGAGCAGATTACGGATTCCCTCTACCTTGCAACGGGGGCAAAGATGGATCTCGGTGAGCTGACCTTTGTTCACGATGGACGTCGGCAACTCAGCAATCGCCAGACGCTCGGTCACCCGAGTCGCTCGTGGATGCTGGCGAGTCTGAACAACGAGCGTGACCGACCCAGTCTTGCTCTTCCGCAAGCGCAAGCGGTGACCGATGTTCTTGAGGCCTTTGGCTGGACCGGCTCGCGGCAGATGCCGGTCGTCAAACGCGAGACTGATCCCAACGTTCTTCAGCCGGGCATTCTCTCCAACGGCGTCCTCGTCGATTCGCTTTCACGCGCGGCATTCGACAGCGAACTGGCGCAGTTGGCGGTTGATGCCACATCCGCCGAGGCACTGGTGGAAACTCTTTTTCTCCGTATCCTGACAAGACTACCAAATGGCACTGAGCGGACACGTTTCACCAATGCCCTCGCTGCCGGATTTAACGAGCGTCTTGTTCCCCAATCTGAAATCGTCCGGCCTGATCCGCTTCCGGATTTGCCCCAGGTCACTTGGTTCAATCACGGTAGGCACAAGGCCAACGAAATTCAGGTCGAAAACGCCCGCCGTGTCCGCAAGGGCCCTCCGTCCGACCCCCGGCTTGTCGACACATGGCGCGAAGTCTATGAAGACTTGGTGTGGGGATTGTTGAATCACCATGAGTTTATCTGGATGCCGTGAAACAGAAAAGAATGTCATGAATATGAATCGTCGAAAATTTCTCGCCGCCTCAGCTGCTGCCGCTGCTTCTACCTCCGGAGTAGCTATCGGAAAGGCTCCGCCGATTCGCGGCAAGGCTGAGCACGTGATCTCCATTTGGCTCGGTGGCGGGATGGGACAGATTGATACCTTTGATCCAAAGCGCAAAGGCGACCCGAAGAAGAAAAAGCCGGGTTCCTACTACGAGTCCATCGACACGGCCGTTCCCGGCGTTCAGGTCTGTGAGCATCTCAAACATCTCGCGCCTCTAATGGATCGCGTCACGGCAGTTCGAACGGTTCATCATGAGGTCATCGACGAACACGCCGCCGCGACCAACCGCATGCACACAGGGCGTCCCATCAGCGGCACGGTGACCTATCCTTCGCTTGGTTCGATCATTTCCCATGAGCGTGGTGCTGCATCAGAGGACGCCCCGCCTTATGTGCTGATCGGATATCCCAACGTCACGCGCGGTCCCGGTTTTCTTGGGCCTCGTGCCGGTTACCTCTACCTCACCGAAACCAGCGAAGGTCCCGCTGGTTTGTCTCGTCCTGATGGTATCACCGACATTCGCCAGATGCGGCGCGAAGAATTTCTATCCGTCTTGAGAAAGAACGCTGGACCCGGCGATCCGAAGATTGCCGAGTACAAAGCTGCAATCGATGAAAGCCTGCGCCTGAGTGGGCCCCAGTTCGCCGGAGCCTTTGAACTTGATCGCGAGTCTGCAGCCCTGCGTGAATCCTACGGCGGTGAATTCGGGCAACGCTGTCTTCTGAGCCGTCGCCTCGTAGAGCGGGGGGTTCGTTTTATCGAAGTTTCTCATAATCTCAATTTTCTCAATGGCATCGGTTGGGATGTCCATCACGAAGGAATCCTCGATCAATACAAATTGATTCAAGAGCTCGACAGTGCCGTGGCAACGCTGATCACCGATTTGGAATCGAAGAAATTGCTCGATAAAACCCTGATCGTGATCACAACCGAATTCGGACGGCCCGCGGGATTCGACGCCCGCGGTGGAAGGGCCCACCAGGGGACCTCCTTCAGTTGTGTGCTCGCCGGCGGCGGGCTGAATCACAAAGGTGCCTTCGGAGTTACTGATGATCTGGCAAAGGAAACCCTCGAGAGTCCGGTTTCCGTCCCCGACTTTTTCGCCACCATTTGCTCCGCAGTCGGAGTCGACTACACCAAAAATCTCTACGACGGTGACCGTCCCGTTCCCATCACCGATCGCGGCGAACCGATTAGGGATTTGTTAGTCTGAATTTTGGTGACAGGCTTTCTTCACTTTATTATTATGAAACCACGCTTGCTCAACTTTGGGATCGTCGTGCTGATAACACTTTTCGCCGGACTCGCAGTGGCGGAAGAAAAGCCGCTCAGCGCTGAAGGCCTCGCAGTCCTCCAGCCGAATCCTGGCGGAGCCCACCCCAACACCTTTCTGGAAGACTGGCTTGCCGCCGAAGCCGAAAGGCTCATCGATCAGCGCAGCGAATCTTTCGAAGTGATGATCAAGAGCGAGGCGGCCTGTCGCAAATGGCAGGAAGAGCGCCGCGCCTTTTTCCTTGAGCGTATCGGTGGGTTGCCCGAACGAACTCCGCTGAATCCGCAGGTTGTTGGCACGCTTCAGGGAGAAGGGTACCGCATCGAAAAGATTCTCCTCGAAACTCGTCCTTCCTTTCACCTCACTGCCAATCTCTATTTACCCGAATCCAAGGGGCCTTGGCCCGGGGTGCTGGTGCCCTGCGGACACAGCCACAACGGCAAGGCCTCGGGGCAGTATCAGCTTACCTGCATGCTGCTTGCTCGACACGGGATTGCCGCGATCTGCTACGATCCTATTGGGCAGGGGGAACGTTACCAGATTCTCGATCCAGAAAATAAACGCGAGGTCTTCGACGATGCGCCGCATGTAAAAACGCCTCATCCGAATCTTCGTCTCATGTGTACTACCGAACATACCATGGTCGGATTGAGCAGTGCATTGCTTGGCGGAAATGTCGCCCAATTCCGCGTTTGGGACGGGATGCGCGTGATCGATTACCTGCAGAGCCGGCCAGACATTCTTCCGGACAAAATCGGCTGCACCGGAAACTCCGGCGGCGGCACGGCGACAGCCTACCTTATGGCCCTCGATGATCGTATCGTCGCTGCCGCGCCGGGCTGTTACCTCACGACCTTTCGCAAACTTCTCGCGCAAAAGGGACCGCAGGACGGTGAACAGAACATCTTTGGTCAACTCGCATTCGGCATGGATGAGGCCGATTACTGTATCATGCGGGTACCGAAGCCAACCCTGATCGCTGCAGGGACACGCGACTCCACTTTTGATTTCGATGGCACCTGGGAACTCTTCCGCGATGCCAAACGGTTTGCCTCGCGTCTCGGATATTCTGACAGCGTCGATATCGCCGCGCCCGATGCTCCGCACGGTTTCACCCTTCAACTCCGCGAGGCGGTGACCCGTTTCATGTGCCGACATCTTCTCGGAAAGGACGTTGAGGTTCGCGAGATCACCAAGCTGCCGGACTCCTTTGACGACACGCAACTACGAGCCCTGAGCGAACCCGACTGGACCGATGCAGATCTACAGTGCACCCCCGAGGGTCAGGTGCTCTTGATGCCAGGAGAGCGGGCCGCTTTCGAGATCAATTCAGATGCAGCAGCCCACTTGAAGAAGTCGCGAACAAAGACTTGGCCCGGGCTAACGGGAGAAGAAAAGCGAAGGGTCATTCGCGACACCATTGGCGCGCAGCCGGCTGAGGCACCACAGGTGAAAACAGTGGGAAAAGTGGAGCGGGAAAACTTCACAATCCACAAGCTAGTCCTGACAGCTGAGACGGGATTGCCCCTGCCCGCCCTCGGTTTCGTGCCACGAAAACCAAACCGTCGAACCATCCTCTACCTACACGGCGAGAGCATGAAAGCAGACGCTGCGCCCGGAGCTCCAATTGATGCCCTCGTAAACGAAGGCTGTGTCGTCCTCGCGGCGGAACTGCGGGGAATTGGCGAGACTGAGACCGGCTTCCGCCGCCGTGCTTTTGGAGCCGGTCGTTTCGGTCGCGACAACCTCGAGATTTTCACCGCCTATCTCATCGGGAAATCCTACGTCGGAATGAGAACCTCCGATGTAGAGGCCTGGTCGAGCTGGTTGCAGACTTCCGCCCTCACCGGTGCGGAGCCACGCTCGATTGAGCTTGTCGCTATCGGCGAGGCCACGATTCCGGCTCTCCACGCGGCGGCTCTGCAATCCGACAACTTTGGATCGGTCACTCTGCGCCGGATGATTCCTTCATGGGAAGCGATCGTTACGGCGCATGAAACTTTCGACCAGTCGGTCAATGTCGTGCACGGCGTCCTGCGCCATTACGACCTCCCCGATCTCGTTACCCTTGCTGGAGAGAAAAAGGTAAAGCTTGTCGAGCCATTCGATGTCATGGGCAAAGAGATTCGATGAAAGGGGAGGGAGTTCGAATTACTGCTTTGTCAGGGGGGGTTCTGGCGGTGGCGGTGCTTTGCGCTGGCGAAGGATCTCAGGCGCAAAGCGTCGAGGTCACTGCTTTGCCTCCCGCCGTCGAAAGAGAGGGGATTACGGGCGCGGGCCGTGCCGTCGTTTCCGGGGACAATAAGTCGCGACGAGTCACCCTGCATTTTCCAATGCATCCCGATGATTTCGGCGGCTCGACTGGCACCGGTACAGCGGTTTCATCCGACGACGGACTCACCTGGAAAGCCGGTCCCGACGACTGGCCCCTGCCGGAGATGATCAGTCTTTGGCAGGACCGCCGGCGCAACGGATCTCTCATTGCCTTTGGACTTCACTGGGCGCCTGATCCGAGCAAACGTCGGGAGATCACATCGATTGACACGCCTGATGATGCTTATCTCATCGGCTTCTCGAAGGACGGGGATGAGTGGAAAACCGAGCCCTCCGTAATCGATTTTCCACCCGAGTTCGGTGTGGTTGCCCGACCTTTGCCGCACATTTTTGAAGGCAAAAACGGTGATCTCTTCATGCCTGCCTATTCGTGGGGCAAAAGGGGAAACCGTTCCATCCTGCTCTTTTCAAAGGATGGAGGTCGCCACTGGGAACTGCGATCCACCGTCACCACTGCGGTGGCCATGATCCAGGCTGGGGCCACCGTCACCACGCCCTGGCTCGAGACGATCGTCTCGCCGACTTCCGATGGCTCCTGGCTCGCTGTGATCCGGACGGGCAGCAACGAAAGATCCGTCCTGATGGCAACTCGCTCGACTGACCAGGGACACACCTGGTCGCCAGTGGAAAAAGTGTTGGCAGGCCGAGAGAAGAAACCGGTGGTCGGAAAACTGCCGGGACTCATTCTTATGCCCAACGGAACTATCGTGCTAATTACGGCCCATACGAAACTCGGTTGTTTTCTCTACCTTTCTGCAGATGGAACTGGCCGGGAGTGGAGCAAAGGACATGTCGTTACCACGAGTACGGGCGGAAATACGAGTATGGTTGGGCTTGATGAGAACCGTCTTCTCGTATTCACTCCCGCCAACGGTCGAATCAATTGCTGGCGAGTCACCCTGGATCGCCCCGCCCAGTAGAGGAGGCACGATTCGGCCGCTGCCAATCACAACTGGGGTATGGTCCCCCTCATGGTCAAGCCCCATTGGCCCCGCAATTGGAGAATTCGGATTTGAAGGATACCTTTTCCGGCAGGGGTAGTGCGAATCGCGCTGCTTTGCAAGAGGTTGAATGCCAGGCCGCTTCAATCGTATAAGCAAAGTAAGGAGGCGACACTTTTGTCGCCCCCCGCCTCAGTTCTTCGGCTGGGGTTTCTTGATTTCTCTTTCGACGATTCCGTCGATTCGGCCGTTGAGGATTTCGACGTTGAGCCCAGCGCCGCCGCAGGTGCCAATAATCGCTACTGGTTGCCCCACGGTAAGGAGAGTTCGGCGGTCATTTCGGCTGATCAACCGCCCCTGGGAGGGAAGGACATCGACGAAAAGATCAGCCCCGGTATGAACAAGGCATCGAACCTCGACATCCTGGCCCTCTGCCCGGAGAAAAATCTCGATCGACTTAGTTCCCACTTTAAAGCCGGCGATAAGCCCAACGACCTTGAGATATTTATCGCGGTAGCGTTCATCGGCGTCTGCGGAGTCTTCTGCGTAGCGAGTGACGAGGTCAGTGGCGCTGATTTCGATGGGCTTGAGCAGTGCGGCGAGATTGTCATCCTTGACCCTCACTCCAACAGCCTTTCGCAGTTCTTCGTTCTCCCTTTTCAGAGCGTAAATATCGCTGCGGAGAATTTCCACTTCGCTGCGAAGTTCCTCCACGGTTTTTGCGGTTTCGACGTAAGATTCCTTCAGTTCGCTGATCTGCGTTGGCAGATTGGCGACCGAATCAGGCACTTTCATTTCCTTCACCTTATTGAAGAGATCTCCAAGAGACTTGGTCGGAGCTTCCTTCTCTTCCTGTGCAGCAATCGTCCCAATCAGTGCGAACAGGAAAAGGGCAAGCAGTGCGGTTCGGTTAAGACTCATCTCGTTATGTTGTCGCAGGAAAACCCCTGCTGCCAACCCGATTTTCTTCCGAAATCACGCCCTGCGCCGGTGCCGCAATGGACAACATCACTCCGCGACAATCGTAAACAGGTCCGCGTTCTCAAGGAAGATCTCGCGTTCACTCTGGTTCCGGTTCCGGCTCTACAGTTCTATCACAATCCTGCAATATTTGCGGAGTCGCTCTTTGGAGGGCAGCTGGGTCGGTTAGGATAGTGCACTGGTGAGGCAATTTTCTTTCCTTTGAGAAATCGCGGTCCGAGTCGAACATCATATCCATCTTCCCGATATGAAATTCCTGATCATCTTTACGACAGTTGCTTTGGGGACGACGATTGCTTTCAGCGCCGACGACGAGCGTTTGTCTGTGATCCGTCTGGGCAAAATCGAAGCGGCAACGGCGGTGACGAAACGGTGGGAGACGAGAGAGAATCATATCGTCTCGATGGGGACTCACTACCTGTTTGCCAATTGCGGAATTGGACCCGGCGATTTCGTGGTTAGGATCCGGTTGAGCCTCGATGAGCTCAACGGTTCGGCCGCCGCGTTTGTTCTCGGCAACAACAAGTTTGGATTCGAGGGCTCCCATCGGCGGATGTTCGTGCAGGGACCGGAGTTCGCCGACGGACTGACCATTGGTGAGCCTAAGGATTTCATTTCACCGGGCAAGCCTTTCGAGCTGCGAGTCGATCGCTCCGGCAAAATATTGACCTTTCACATCGACGATCAAAAGGTCTGGGAGACTGAGTTCGACGTCAGGGAAATCAAGTCGGTCGGCTTGCGACCGTGGCGCGCTATAATGCGGATTTACGATTTTTCGATCGAAGGAAACTTGATCGATGCGGAGCTGCCCGAGTTGACTGCCGTTTCCAATCCAATCAAATGGACAGAGTCAGCAGCCGAAAGGAAGCGGATTCAAGCGACCGCCGGGACGGATCAATTCGAACAGGAGTTGCTGGCGACGACGCAGGAGCAAGTGGATCTGATGAAGGCTGCGAAAGAGGGCGGCTTGATGGAACTGGCGCCGGTTCATCTGCCCACAGATCCGATGGGCGACAACGACCACTTTGGCTGGCCGGTAGCTACTTCCGTCGGCGATACCTTGATTATCGTGCATCGCTCTATGCCGGGACACAACCCGAGGGTGTCGGGTTCATCCGACGAGCAAACGACCTATGCCACGATTCTTCGTTCGATCGATGGCGGCCGGACCTGGTCCGAGCCATACGACATTCGAGAGTGCATGACCGAGGAAGATCGTAATCGCGGCGGATCGGTTCCGCTGTGTCATCGATTCAAATTTGATCCGGAAAACCGCAGTCCACTTGGCTACAAACTTCATCTCAACGCCATCGGCGCGACCCGTGATGGTGCCGTTGTTCTGGTGAGCGACCATGGCGTTTTTCGGTCTGAGGATCGGGGTAAGACCTGGCGGCATCTGCGTCTGGCTTTCCGCGAGGATAGGCATGAGGGACCGTTTGTCTATGTGGGTCCGCGCATCATCGATGATCCCGAACACGGTCTGCTCCTGTTTGCGCATCACACGATCTATCGATTCCGGCGTCCGGTCGACATTGCGCGCGAATTGGCCGTCTACCGCTCGCGCGACGGCGGTGAAAGCTGGCAGAGGACTACGCAACAGCTGCCGGACTGGTGCAAGCCGGCGGAGCCCGATGTAATTTCCCACGACGGCCGGTTCGTTGCAATCGTCCGCAATCAGGCTCCGGCCAATATCATGGCCCAAATGCGATTCCAATTCGGTGATGCGGAGATCGAAGAAGTCGCCAACACGCCGATGAAAACCAAGGTGTCGGTCGACACGTCGGCGATCTGCTTCAACCCACTCACCCTGCGCTATGAGGTCGTGCAATCGAAACGCGAAGACATGTCGATCCATCTCTGGAGCCTGGCGCCGGAGGATTGGAGCACTGCGAACTGGCGCTACGAAGGACTACTCTTCAAACGTGCGGCTGGCTTTTACAACCTAGCCGATGGATTTCACACGGGTGGGGCGGTCGTGGACGAGAAACGTGGCGTGCAACACATCTTCTTTTACAGCGGTCATCCCGGAGGTCCGGCCGGCGTGTTCCGACTGACCCGAACACTCGATACGCCGAAACTAGTGGCCTTCCTAGAGGCGGGTGGATACCGCTGAGCTGACCTCGCGACAGTCATCGCGATTTGGTTTAGTCGCTGCTCTAAACCATGACTACGCGCGTGGTTTTTCCAAGAAAATGCCTGCTCTATATTAGACGATTTTACTCTCTTGCGTGCCTGCCGAATTTTTATGAAACGAACCCTCCAACTTCTGCCCTTTTTTCTTCTGATCCCGCTATCGTTCACTATTTGCGCGGCATCCACGGACCAGCCGAACATCCTCTTTTTCCTTGTCGATGACATGGGCACGCAGGACACCTCGGTTTCGTTTCTTAACGATCAGGACGGCCAGCCTGTTGTATCCGAACTCAACAGGATTTATCGAACTCCCAATATAGAGAAGTTCGCGGAAAACGCGCGGCTTTTTACGCAGGCCCATGCCTACTCCGTATGTTCCCCAACGCGAATCAGCCTGGTCACCGGACTCAACGCTCCGCGCCACAAGGTCACCCAATGGACTCATCCTAAGACCTGGAAAACAGAGCCGGGAGCCATCAAGGCCAAAACCCTGAGAAGTCCGGAATGGGAAGTGAGAGGCTTGCCGGAGAATATCCCCACTCTTCCCGCCCTTCTCAAACAATCTGGCTATGCGACGTTGTTTGCCGGCAAAGCTCATTTTGGTCCGGACGACACACCGAATGGAGATCCCAGGAACCTTGGCTTCGACGTCAATATCGCTGGCTTTGGCGGAGGCGGCCCGGGAAGCTACTGGGGAAAATACAATTACTCCGCCAATCATCGCACCAACGCCCACGTCTGGGATGTTCCCGGTCTTGAGAAATACCACGGAACCGACACCTTCCTGACCGAGGCCATCACCATCGAAATGAACCAAGCCATCGAAGATGTAGTCAACCAGGACAAGCCCTTCTTTGCATACATGAGTCACTACGCCGTCCACGCTCCGTTTCAATATCCGGACGCTCGTTTCTTGGAAAACTATCCGCAACTAACAGGCTATCCACTTGCTTTCGCCACGCTGGTCGAGGGCATGGACAAATCTCTCGGAGACATGATTAAAAATCTGCACAATCTGGGCGTTGCCGAAGAAACCTTGGTGATTTTCTATTCCGACAACGGCAGTGCCAATCCGCTGGGAAGCAAACCGCTTCGCGGGAAAAAAGGAACTCGCTACGAAGGAGGCACCCGGGTTCCCCTGATGGTGGCATGGGCCAAACCCAATCCGGATCATCGATTCCAGAAGCGTTTCCCGATCAAGGTGAATACCCGGGAGAGCTCTCTGGTTACCTGTACCGATATCATGCCGACTATCCTGCGCATTGCCGGCGTGGAACATCCGTCTCCGTCGAGTCTCGACGGATTTGATATTTCACCATACTTCTCTGGGGAAGACGCCCGCCGCCCCCAGGAGTTTCTGGTTCACTTTCCCCACGCACACACCAATAATCTCTTCAGCACTTTCATAAAGGATGGCTGGAAGGTGATCTACAACTATGCTTCGGAAGACTGGGAGCTCTACGAACTGAGCAATGATCCTTACGAGTCACGGAACTTGGCGAAGGAATTTCCCGATCGATTGCAGTCGATGGCCCAACTCATGATCGACAAGTTGGAAGAGAACGAAGCTTCCTATCCTGTCTCGGTCGAAACAGGAAATCCTGTGAAACCGACCTGGTAATCATCACCAATGTTGTTGGAGGGAAAGTGCTTGCATACAAATCCAGCAGTTATCTGGATTAAGGCGAATTAGGGATTTTGAATTTCTTCGCAAAATGCCAGAGTTCCGGTTCCACGAACTTCGGCGGACCGCGCAGCTTTGAAAAATTCGAACATCCACCTTAATGCTTTCATGAAAACATTCTTATTCCCTGTTTCTCGGCGGGCGGTGGCAATCGCTGTCATTATCCTACTGATGGCTGGTCCGGCGACCACTGCGGATACCGTCAAAGTCTTTCTCCTGGCCGGCCAATCTAACATGGAGGGGAAGGCCAAGAACGAGCTGATCACCCACCAAGCGACCGATGCCAAAACGAAGCACCATTTCGAACACCTCCGTGATGGCAACGACTGGAGAGAGCGCGACGATGTTTTCATCAAGTTCCTCAATCGACACGGAGGACTGACCATCGGGTATGGGTCCCCTGGGAAAACCGGCCCCGAGCTGGAGTTTGGCCATATGATGGGTGAGTACTTCGAGGAGCCCGTCTTGTTGATCAAGGCGGCCTGGGGCGGTCATTCGCTTTATCAGAAATTCCGCCCGCCATCTGCGGGAATGCCGTCCGATGAAGTGCTCAAGGCCGAGCTGGAAAAGGCGCAGGAGCGTGTCAGAAAAGCCAGCGAGAAAAAGAAAAAAGACGATCCACTTCCGACGATGGAGGACATCAAAGCACCCTATGGATCTTCCTACGCCAACATGTTCAAGGAAGTCGAGGACACCTTCGCCAACTACGAAACACTGTTCCCGTCGCTCGAGGGCAAAAAGCTGGAGATGGCCGGGTTCGTCTGGTTTCAGGGATTCAATGACATGTTTGGCGATGAGGCGCCGACGGAATATGCAGCCAACATGAAGCAATTCATCAATGACGTCCGCAAAGACTTGAAGAAGCCGGATCTGCCCTTCGTGATCGCCGCGATCGGGAACAACGGATCAAAACCGGCCCAAGGCGGCATGCTGGCCGTTTCGAGTGCCCAGATGTCGATGAATCAAGTCCCGGAATTTTCCGGAAACGTTAAAGCCTTCCGGACCGATGTGCTGGTCGATAAGGCCGCTGAGGAACTCTTTCCCACCTGGAAAGAAAATTTCGAACAGTGGAAACTGGTCGGCTCCGATCGGCCCTATCACTACCTTGGCAGTGCGATCTGGTATACCCGGATCGGCCACGGAATGGGCGAGGCGATGCTCGAATTGTTGAAGTGATCCCTCCCTCAGGGCAGTCGGAATTACTAATACTGCTAGATGGCATGGGTTGTCAGGCGCGGGTGAAATCCGCCTGACGAATTGATAAGAGATTGCTTTTTCTAGGGTTAAAGTTAAGCGTCACCGGGCCGCCGAGCCGTCAAAAATCCTTGAAAGAGCAAACTCCCATTAGTTCAGTCAATCAGGGTGGATAAAAGAAGCAATACGGTTTTGACAACTGGGAGCACAGCTCTCGCAGGATTGCACGTCGCTGTGTTCCTTTTCGGGCTATCGGGTTTGTTCGGCAAATTTCTCGATTTGCCTTCGGTGATCATTGTTCTGGGGAGAACCTTTTTCGGTGCTCTGGCTCTTTTCATTTTTCTTCGCGCGCGCGGGACGGCGCTGCAGCTTTCGAAGAAACGGGACGCATGGGGGATGGTTTGCCTAGGAGGGCTGCTGGCCTTTCACTGGTATTCGTTTTTCTATTCCATTCAGATTTCTACCGTAGCGATTGGACTGCTGACCTATTCAAGCTTTCCCCTGTTTACTACTCTGCTTGAGCCGTGGTTGCTGAAGCGCGCTCGGCGGCGGCAGGAGGTAGTTCTCGGCATGGTCGTCACCTTGGGGCTCATCCTTGTCGTTCCCAGTTACGATCCGGGAAGTCACCTTTTTCAGGGCGCGATTTGGGGTGTTATTTCAGGCGCGAGTTTTGCTCTCCTGCAAGTCTATAACAAAAGTTACGTGACCAGATACTCAGGCCTGGTAATTGCCTACTATCAGAATCTCTGGGCCTGCCTTGTGATCCTTCCTTTCAGTGGGATATGGATGACCGAGTTGAGTTTAACGGAAATCGGAATTCTCGCCCTGCTCGGTGTGGGATGCACTGGGTTCGCGCATGCCCTCTACATTAACAGTATGAAGCTGGTGTCGGCCCAGTTTGCCAGTGTCATCGCGGCGTTGGAGCCGGTCTATGGAATCGCCTTTGCTCTAATTTTGTTTGGCGAATCTCCCGGTCTTAAAACTCTCATCGGAGGAGCGATCATTCTTGGTGCAACCATTGTTGCGAGCCGTCAACGGAACCCTGACGCAGAGTAAGTGGGTGTGAGTATGCTGCTTTTCACTCAATCTTCGATCAGAAAAAGAGCCAGGTTGGTGCACCCGCTTCTGTGTAGCTGGCTTGCCATTTTCAGCCGACTGCTCGCAGCCAGCTCAGTGAAAGGGCTTGAACATAGAGGTCTGTTCATCCACGCTTTATTCCGCCGGTTGCAATGGCGAATTATCAGCCGAGCCCAGAGACGAAACTTCGATAATCAAACTTATGAGCAACGTAAGAGGATTTGGTGCCGCGGGCAACGCCAAGCCATCGGTAAAACCCGCTCCCATGAGCGGCCTACTCGTCTCAATAGAATCCTATGAAAAGCAATCGACGACAATTTCTGGCGACAACGGGCTGTGGCATCCCGGGAGCATGCTTGCTGGGTTCCCGGCCTGCATCAGCCCTCGGGAAAACTAAAGAGGAAGCTAGGTTTCTTCTTTCCGAGCAGGGGTGCGGTCGTGCGACGGGTTACGCCGAGGCGAACAAGATCGTAACGTTTGGCGACCACACGCATGTCGCGTGGTTGGATTCGCCAGCGGAGGGGTTTCGGGTTCGGGTCCGAACCTTGAATCGAACGACCGGGGAATGGTCTCCGACTTCTACGATCGGCGAGGGCTACGACAATCATGGCGGACCGGCGCTAACGGTCGACCGTGAGGGCTATTTGCACATTGTCTATTTTCCGCATCACCACGCGTTTCGGTATCGCCGATCGAAGCGACCCAACGATGCGTCGGAATGGGAGGAAGAAATTCAGTTCGGAGAAAAGCTCACCTATCCCACGCTCGTCTGCGGACCAGACAATTCCCTCTATTTTACCGCCCGTCGCAGTTTCAAGGAGAAGCCATGGGAGGTCGAATTCTGGTCGAAAAAGCCGGGCCAGGATTGGACGTGCAACGGCGCCATCCTTCGGTCACGTCACAAGGGTTACGCTCATTTTCAGGAATCGCTGGCCTGGGGTCCGGATCACAAGACGCTTTACCTCTGTTGCCGCTTTCATGAGAATTCGGACAAGAACGCCTATGGTCGGCTGCAGACGGTTGGCTATATGAGGAGCGAGGATTTTGGAAAGACCTGGCGGCGCAGCGATGGGGAGAAGGTGGAGACTCCTGCGTCGGTCAATGAAATCGAGATCCTTGCCCAGGGCGGGGTGGACCGCGAAATCGGACTCCGGGCAGGATGTCTGGCTGTTGATCCGAAGACCGGGATGCCGCACCTGATCTACAGCATCAAGGAGAATGGCAGGGGCCGCGTTATTATGGCTGTTTCAGATGGCAAGGGCGGCTGGACGCGTTCCGATCTTTCGCCCCAGCTTCCTGCTGATCTGCGTGGCAGAGACCTGATCATGCCGGGCGGTTTGAGTTTCAGCGATTCTGGCCAGCTGCATGGGGCTGCACAGATTCAGAAGGCGAAGGAAGGTGAATCTACCTGGGGAAATCCGAGCAACGAATCGTTGCGATTTGTCCGGGACAGGGATGGTGACATGTGGAAGATCAGCTTTGCGAGCGAGCCGAATTCCGATCGATCGCAGTGGTTGCCAAATATCGAGCGAGCCACTGGTTTTAATCAGATTCCCGATCGACCTGCCATCATTTACACATCAGGCGGACCGGGCGAAAAGAACACAGACTTGCTGAGCAATCGAGTCTACTGGGCTGGGTGAGGTGTTGTCTCAATATCTGGTTCTCGTGTAAAAAAGGGACTTTTTTTGAGAGCCTCAGGCAAGGACTTCCCGGATCACGTGGCGCTCTTCGGTCACTCCAGTCAGCCTCTGATCGAGTCCCTGATGGTAAAATGTTAGTCTCTTGTGGTCGAGCCCCATAAGATTGAGGATCGTGGCATGGACATCGGAGATGTGATGAGGGTCCTCTACCGCCTTGAACCCAACCTCGTCAGTGGCCCCGATAGCCTGTCCGCCTTTCACTCCAGCTCCGGCAAGCCACATGCTGTAGCCTTGCCAGTTGTGGTCGCGCCCGAATTTGCCAACTCCTTCACTAGTTGGGGTGCGCCCGAATTCTCCTCCCCAGATCAGTAATGTCTCGTCCCACAATCCACTTCGTTTCAAATCGGTCATAAGGGCACCTATTGCCTGGTCTGTTTCTCCGGCATGGAGCTTGTGGTTCGTGATGCAATTGGTGTGCCCGTCCCAGGTCTCTTCGATGTGGCCACCACCTGAGTAGAGTTGAATGAAGCGGACCCCCCGCTCAAGGAGTTGCTTAGTAATGAGGCATTTTCTGCCGAAGTCCGCGGTGAGGGGATTGTCCATCCCATACATCGTCTTGGTCTTGGCGTCGATACGATCTAGATCCACAACCTCTGTTGCCTCGGACTGCATTCGGTAGGCGAGTTCGTAGGACTCGATTCGGGCCGCCAATTCATCCATCTCGGGGCGGGAGGCGAGATGTTTTGCATTCAGGTCTTTCAGCAAATCGAGTCCCCTGCGTTGGGTCTGGTCACTGGTGCCCTCGGGAGTGGCCAGATCGAGAAGGGGACTTCCCTTGCTCCGAAAAAGGGTTCCCTGATGAGTCGCCGGCATGAATCCCGAAGACCAGTTGGAGGCGGAGCCGATGGGGCCGCCCCTGGGATCCGTCATCACAACAAAGCCGGGCAGATTTCGATTCGCGCTTCCGAGACCGTAGTTTACCCACGAGCCGAGGGCTGGTTTGCCGATCGATATCGCACCAGTATTCATCTGCAGGCATCCCGAGGCATGGGCTGCCGTGTCGGAATGGAGAGATCGGATCACGCATATGTCATCGGCATGCTTTGCGGTGTGTGGAAAAAGCTCACTGATGGGAAGGCCGCTTTTGCCGTGATTTTTAAAAGCAAAAGGCGATTTCATGAGGTGCCCAATGGGTCGACCGTTGGATCCCACCACGGCATCGCCGCCGTAGGACATACCATCAAGTCGGTCAAGCTCTGGCTTGGGATCGAAAGTATCAACCTGGGACGGCCCCCCGTTCATAAACAGGAATACTGCCCGGCTTGCCTTGGGAGCAAAGTGCGGCGACCCCGCTCCCGATTCTGCGTGGAGTAGATCGGCAAGGGCGAGGCCGGCAAATCCTCCGCCGAGGTTCCCGAGAAATTCCCTTCGCGTCCGGTTGCAGGGGGTGAGGTTGGGGCAGAATCGACTCATGGCATTACCCGGAATAAACAAACTCGTTCAAGTTAAGAATGACCCGGCACAATTCCTCGAGTGATTCGGTATCGAGGAATCTACTGATTGATTCCAACTCTTCACTCGTAGCTTCTCGGCATAGAGTAAGGCGGTAGACGAGGCGAATCTGATCTAGCTGATTCTGCCCCGCTTCGCGCCTGAGCCGAGCGGCAAGATGACGAGCCTGACGATTGGAGAATTCGCTGTTGAACAGATTGAGCGCCTGAGTCGGCACAGTGGTGACTCTTCTTCCCGGAGAAGGTTGGGTCGTATCACAGACATCCAGGATTTCCAGCATGGGAAGCATCAGGCTGCGTTTTACAAAAGCGTATATCGTTCGGCGGCTGGCTGATTTCTCGTCGAGGGGTTTCCAGATTGCTTCTGGATCACTGTGACCTTCCAAAGCCTCGGGTGGGATGGAAGGGTAGGTGTGAGATCCGTGCATTTCTCGGTTCAACTTTCCGCTCACGGCGAGGATGGAATCCCGAATCGCTTCGACCTCAAGGCGTCGATAATTCTGACGCCAGAGAAGTCGGTTTTCTGAATCAGATTGCAGGTAGGCAGGATTTTCTAGATGGCTGGCCATCTGCCAGGTGCTGCTCTGCAAAATCAGCCGGTGAAGTTTCTTGAGTGACCAATTCGCGTCATGAACAAACCAGTGAGCCAGCCAATCGAGCAGTTCCGGATGAGTCGGGGGCTCTCCCATCAATCCAAAATCGGTTGGAGTTCGAACGAGGCCGGTGCCAAAATGATGCATCCAGACTCGGTTCACGATCACCCGCGCAGTGAGGGGATTCTCCGGCGAGGCGATCCAGTCAGCGAGGCCGAGGCGTCTCTGGGAGGTGTGGTCAGACGGAGCGGGGAATTGGTGGGAACTGAGTATCTCAGGAATGGCTGGATCGACCATCTCTCCATGCCTCCCCGGTGCGCCTCGGATGAGGATATGGGTCTCGGGCGGGTCATTGGATTTTTCCTGCCAGGTGTAAGCCATGGGCAGGTCGGGACGTTTCTGACGAAGCTGATCGATCTCGTTCTGTGGCATCGCGGCGGCCAGTTCCTCATCCAGTTCTTTGCGATTTTCCTTCGCGATGGTTTTTTGCTCTTTCGTTTTCGATTCGAGAAAAGCTTTCACTACTTCCGGGGAGAGCTTGCTTTTTCCCGATTGAAGATACCGCAATTCGAATTCCTTTTTGAGGCGGGCGATGGTCTCATCTCTCACCTCAAGAGCGGCGACCTCCTTCCGAGTTCCGGCGGGGATGGCGAGTTCCTTTCTTCCGGCTCGCGGACGCTCGAGCGGATTAAACACTGCGACCATGGAGTAGTAATCTTTCTGAAGGAGTGGCTCGAACTTGTGATCATGACAGCGAGCACAAGCGAGGGTCAGACCCAGCATGGCTTGACTCGTGGTGTTGAGAATATCGTCGAGTTGGTCGTAGCGATCCGTGGCGGGATCCGCCGGTTCGTCATCCCAGTGTCCGAGTCGGAGAAAACCGGTGGCGATCACGGTTTCCGAATTGCGAGCCGGTATTTCATCTCCGGCGAGCTGTTCGGTAATAAATTGGTCATATGGCTTGTCGCGATTCAGGGAATTAATGACGTAGTCCCGGTATCGCCAGACGAATGGCTTGGTTGCATCCCGTTCATAACCGTTGGTATCCGCGTAGCGAACCGCGTCCAGCCAATGGCGGGCCCACCGCTCGCCGTATCCGTCACGAGCGAGTAGATCATCGATCACCCGGGTGAGATCCGGGTTTTGTAAGAACGCATCCTGTTCTTCGATGGTAGGGGGAAGACCAATCACATCGAGGTAGACGCGCCGGAGTAGAATAAGTGGCTCGGCTCTGCCCGCAGGTGCCCAATCCTTTTCCTCCAGTTTTGCGAGAACAAAATGATCAATCGGATTATTGGGCCAGTCCTTATCTCTTAATTCGGGCAGTTCGGGCCGCTTGATCGTTTGAAAAGACCAGTGCGATTCCGGAGATCCGGGGACAGCTTCATCCTCCGGAAAAGGAGCCTCTTTCGCGATCCATTCCTCCAAGATGCCGATTTCCTCTGGGGAGAGAGGACTTCCTTCGGGAGGCATCCGCTCTTCTTCGTCTTCACTCGAGACCCGCGAAATAATCTTGTCGAGAACTGGGCCATCGTTACCCCCCTTGTGTATCAGGCTTCCCGCATCAAGGCGGAGGCCGGCTTTCTGTTTCAGAGGGCCGTGGCATGAGACGCAACGGCTTTTCAAAAGAACCTTGATGTTTTCGTCGTAATCAGCTGCGAAAGCGGGCACTGCAAAATTTGCTGCAATGAATACAAGGAGTCGCATTTGACGAGACGTTAACGTGAAGGGGAGCGCAAGGTCAATAGTGCACCTTGAATTGGGGGACGGGTGGAGAAAGAAGGTCCACATGCGCCGAGCAAACTTTGGACAAGCCGCGGACGGACACAGTATGACGCGACCAAGAAGGATGCGGCGGCAACCAGACCAAGCACAACTAGAACAACGACCGACCTTGCGAGTTTCAAGATTGACCCTCCCGAAATCCAGCACAAACCCAAAAACAAAACATGGAAAAGAAATCAACTCACTTATTGCTAGGATGCCTCGCGATAGGTATCGCGATCACGGGTCTCTCCACCCCGGAAGTATCCGCTCAGGTGAACGAACGCAGGGTCGAACGCCAAGCTACCGGAACCTACCAGGGAAGAACTAAAAACGAAAAGCACTAAGCTTTCTGACAAAGACTCCGACGAATTAAGGCTGGGTGTTCTCGCGTCCGGCCTTTTCCGTTTCGGGATTTGAGTGCTGCTCGAGAGGCTTTACCGCTCTTCCGCTTCCCACCTGTGATAGGCGTCGGCATAATCCAAGCAGGTCGCAAGGAGCTTGTCGTGGGAGGCATCGCCCGCGAGCCGCCCTTCGGAAAGAAAAAGGATGCGTGGCGCCTGACGAAGCAGGTCGATGCGATGCGTGACAAGCAAAGTGGTTCCTTGTCCTGATGCGGTTCGACGGAGAATCGAATCGTGGATCATACTTTCACTCTCTGGCTCAACCGATGCAGTGGGTTCGTCGAGCAGCAGAATTTGTGGTTCGGTCAGGAAGGCTCGTGAGAGGCTCAAACGCTGACGTTGGCCGCCTGACAGTTTGACGCCGTTCTGACCGACGCGGGTTTCGTATCCGTCGGGAAGGTCAACGATGAAGTCATGTGCGTTGGCTGCACGTGCTGCCTCTTCGATCATTGCGACCGATGCTTCCGGTTTCCCATAGCGCAGATTATCGAGAACGGTCCCGTCGAAGAGATAGTTATCTTGCCCCACAAATCCGATCGGGGCGCGCAAGCTCTCCAAGGTGTAGTCGCGAACGTCGACTTCATCTAATCGGATGACTCCGCCGGTGGTATCGTAAAAGCGTGGCACCAGATTGAGCAGGGTGCTTTTTCCGGACCCGCTTCCACCGGCAATGGCTACGAACTCACCGGGATCGATTCGGAAGGAAACCTTTCGCAGGATCGGTTTGGAAGGCAGGTAGGAAAAATCGACTTCCTCAAATGCGATCGCTCCTTTTTTCTCAACCCAGGTCTGTGCTCCGAGGCGGTCGACTACGGATACGGGTTCGTTGAGGAGTTCGAAAACGCGTTCGGCGGCCGCGCGAGCGCGCTGGAGAATATCGCTGGTTTGCGCGATGGTGCGAATCGGACTTTGGAGGCGCCACCAGAAGCCGCGGTAGGCGAGCAGGGCCCCAATCGTAAAGGCCTCATTTCCGCTCAGTATCAACCAGCCGCCGACTCCGAGCATGACGAGGTTGTTCACGAACCCGAAAGTCGAAACGATGGGGAAGTAGGTATTTCTCAATCGACTCGCTTTGACGCTGGCGTCATAAAAGCTCTCAGCTCTGCCATCGAAGTCAGCCTGCTCGGCGCCCTCCCTCCCGAAGGATTGTGTCACCTGGACTCCGGCGAGACGATCCTGAACGAAAGAACCAATGTGACCGAGTCGCTTTCGCACTCCGTCGTAGATTGCCTTCACCCGTTTGTTGTAGACGCGGATGAAAAGAAAAGCGAAAGCGAGAGGAAGGATCGAAAGTGCGCCGACCAATGGGCTGATCCAGAGAACCATCCCGGCGACGACGACGAAAGTGACCACCTCTTCGATCAACCCGGTGATCCCTTGCAGGACGCTCTGCTCCATCGCATCGACGTCGCTGGTAATTCGGGTGACCAATTCCCCGGTGCTGCGGTCCCGATGGTAGCCCAGAGACTGGGTTTCGAATTTTCGAAACAGGTCGGACCGAATTTCTTTCACAAAGGCCTGCCCGGTTTTTTCGAGCAGATAGGTATGCCAGGCGTTGGCGGCGAGACCGATGAGGTAGGTCGCCATCATGATCGCGAGCCATATTCCCAGCGATTGACCCGTCAGGCTGCCTTCGATGAGATCATCCGCGACGATCCCCCAGACGAGGGGGTGGAAGTTGATGAAAGGAACGGAAAAAACGAGTAGGCCCAATGATAGGGAAAGACGCCATCGCCACGGACCAAGTCGCGACCAAACTTTACTGGCGAGATGGCGATTGGAATGCAACTCGGGACTGTCAGGAGAATCGTTCAAGGGTAATGAGCTTAGACGCTGTGGCTAACAATACGATGGTCCTGAAGTTCGGGATGGAATGGGGTCATTGGATTGACTCACCAGATCGACGTTAGCGCAGGAGTGCGGGAAGGCCGATGGAAAGCTCGTTTCTTAATAAACGCGAAACGATTTTCGGATTGTGGAGGGTTCCCCTTACTATTTTCTAGAGCCCTCCGCAGGTGATTGCGACTTCACCCATTCCCTGGATGGATCTCTGCCGCGGAGCAAGGAGAATTCCACCATCAGAAAAGTGGCGAGGATGCCGTCGATCATCGCGGCAAAGGAATCTATATGGGCGTCCCAGATGTCTCTGCTTGGGGTCTTTCTTCCTTTTTTCGTCCAGATCCGAGTGGGAGCCGTAACCCTGAGGATGAAATCTTTAATTATCGTAACTGCAGTGCTATTGGGAGTATTCTCTCACCTTCCTACCTTCGCCGAAGAGAAAGAAAAACCATGGGCATGGCGCGGACAGACTTTGACGGAGTTTGGAACAAGCGAAACGAACGGCATGAAGTGGCAGGTTGTTAACGATGGCGTCATGGGCGGGCTGTCAAAGGGAAGCTTCGCTGTTTCCGACGAAGGCATCCTCAAGTTTGCCGGAACCCTATCGCTTGAGAACAACGGAGGGTTTTCTTCGATCCGCAGCAGCGCAGTCGACTTCAACCTTAGCAACGATCTCGGAATTCTTCTCAAAGTGAAAGGCGACGGTCGCACCTACAGTATGCGTTTGGAATCGACCGCTACCTTTCGCGGTATGCCTGTTTCTTTTTCAGGGGAGTTCTCGACCCAGGCCGGTGAGTGGCAGCAGGTGAAGATTCCGTTTTCCGAGTTCAAAGGTGGATGGCGCGGACGTGACCTCCCCGACGAGGTTCTGGATCCTTCCGTAATTCGCGAAGCAGGACTCCTGATCGGTGACAAGAAAGCAGGTCCATTTTCCCTCGAGGTCGACTACATCCGGACCTACGGAAAAGGCCAAGGCGAATTCAAAGAGAGAAAGAAGGAGATGACTTCAAAAGAAACTCCTGCTCCGAAAGGCCCCAAATCGCTTATCGCAACGATGGAAGCAGACAAACGCTTCTCCACACTCAAGGCCGCTCTCGACGCCGCCAAGCTGACCACTTTTTTCCAGTGGGATAACAAGCTCACCGTTTTCGCCCCAACCGATGAAGCATTCGCCAAGCTTCCGGAGGGAACGCTGGAGGATTTGCTCAAGCCCGAGAATAAGGAACGTCTCGTGCAAATCCTCTCGCTCCACGTGCATCCCGGCTCACTGGGGCTAGCTCAGGCGTTGGGTAGTGATGGTGTGAAGACGGTGGAAGGGACGCCGCTCAAACTCGCCTTCGAGAAAGGTAGCGTAAAGGTAAATGGTTCGTCTCTCGTCGAGGCAGACATCACTTGCGCTGACGGGACGATTCACGTGATCGACTCCGTCCTCCTTCCCGAGCCGAAGAAGAAAACGCTTTTGAGCACGGCTCAGTCTGCAGGCTCTTTCCAGACTTTGCTCGCCGCTGCCAAGGTGGCAGGATTGGAGTCCGCCCTAGAGGGCGACGATGAGTTGACCGTCTTTGCTCCTACCGATGATGCGTTCGCGGCGCTTCCAGAAGGAACTGTTGAAAACCTCCTCAAAGAAGAAAATCGGAAGCAACTCGTAGAGCTTCTCACGACTCACGTTGTTTCCGGGAAGGTCTCTGCTGGCGACGCCCTGAATGCAAATAGTGCGAAGTCACTGAGCGGGACGGAGTTGATATTTGCGATCGAGGACGGTCTCTTTACCGTCAGTGGATCGGTAGTGAGGAATGCCGGGATTGATGGTGGAAACGGAACGATCCACGTAATCAGCTCTGTGATTGGTTTTCCTGAAACGAAGTCGGCAGGCTCCGAAAAATATTCGTCCGAAGGATGCGACAAGCAGCAGACAGCGCCGCCAAAAACGACAAGTGTGGAAGGAAAGAACGCATCCGAAATGATCCTCTCGGCTATTCATCAAGGCGTTCCCCTATACAATAGCGGCCAGATCGAAGAATGTGCCTCTGTTTACGAGAGCTGTCTCGTTGCCTTGTCAGAAAGCAAGCGCCTCGACCAAAGAACGCGTACGATGATTGGTGAAGTAGCGACAGCGGGCAAGAAGTATAACGCAGATCGAAGAGCCTGGTTCTACCGAAGTGCACTTGACCAAATGATGCATCTCATGGCGCAATCGCGAGGGTAGGTCCTCCAGATAATAGAGGCTGTT